>Ga0209487_1002451_pt1 | contig 15096 bp, 14 predicted proteins | sample Poulit2012_FD_187524 | JGI IMG/M metagenome (GOLD analysis project Ga0209487, IMG submission 187524) | Agricultural soil microbial communities from Georgia to study Nitrogen management - Poultry litter 2012 (SPAdes) (version 2) | ecosystem: Environmental > Terrestrial > Soil > Agricultural land... | reverse complement strand
AGATCTTTCATCATCATAAATCGAATAAGCATGCAAAGCTCGATTGAAATAATCATTTGCTACATCACAACTCAACTGATTTCTATAAACAAATCCACGAATCGCATAACTATTTCCCATCACAAAACGGATAGAATCCTTGTCATCGATTTGATTTGCCAACAAATCAATTCGATCCAAAAGCTTAAGTGTTTTATCATTCACTCCTAACTCATGATACCTCACAGCGACACCTGCCAAAACTTTTAAATGAACAAAATCACTCCTTAGATGGGAACTTAGTTTTTCTGCTTCCAAAGCATATTCCAAAGATTTTTCATAATCACGCAACGATGTGTAAGCGTTGGATTTCAACAACAAAGCATCGATTTGTTTGCTCAAATCATTTGCGTTCAATTCATACAATTGATCACTGATTTCAATGGCTTTTTTAGGATTGTCATAAACATTTACGATAGCAACATTGAACAAACTGTCTTGATTGATTTGACAATGCACTTTCTGAAATACAGTTAAAATCAATACAATTGAAATATAATATGTAAAAAATCTCTTCATTTATTCGTCCTAACTTGATTTTTCCAAAGATTCCTCTCTGATAAATTCTACAAAAGTAATGGGTGAAACTCCAACTATCGACTTAAAAACAGTTGTAAAAGTACTGTGTGAAGAAAATCCACAAACCTCCGCTAAATAACTGACTTTATAATTCAAATAAGACGGTTCTGTTTTCATTTTTTCAACGATAAAATTCACCCTCAATTCATTGATATAAGCATTAAAATTCTTCTTCTTATGTTCATTGATAACCTTTGAAAGGTATTTGGTATTGGTATTCAATTCTGAAGCGAGCATCGCCAAAGACATATCTTTGCTCGTGTATTTATCTGTCGCTTCAAATTTTCTCAAATCTTCTAATATCTGCAACTCACTTTCTTTGAGCATGGATGAGCGAATTGTTGTTTTTTTCTGATCTTTAATTTCCTTTTTATCGCTTTTTTCCATGGATTTTTTGCTCAACTCTTGATGTGAGTTCAAATAAGAAAGCATTTGATTGAACATTTTGAGTTTATTTTTATTTCTTACATGAAAAATCAATTTTAGAATCACAACGACCAAAAGTACAATCAGAACTACTATTAAAATGTTTTGATAAAGCGATTTTTCTCGATCAAATGATTCATCCATATCAGCGATCATTAAGGCATGTGCACGATTAGCAGTTTGATTTTCGAGTGTAGTAGTTTCGGCGTTAAGTTCATTCACATATTGACTTTTCAGATGAAATAGATTCAAATCATCCATCGCTAAATAATTGGTAGCCAAACGCTGATTGATTTCGATCAATAAAAATGGGTTTTGAATTTGTTGAGCAATTGAATCTGATTTTTGATAAAAAACCAAAGAAGAATCCAACCTTTGATTTTTAAATTTCAAATCACCAATTGCTGAATAATAAAGAGCTTCTGCGTATCCAGACGATTTCGAATTCAGCAACTTTTCCGCTTCATTCAAGTAAAAATTGGCTGAATCCAATTGATCTTCAGACAAAAAACCATTGGACTTTCTGATCAAATCTTCGACCTGCAAACCGATTTCTAAATTCTTAGGATTTGAAACCTCAATACTTTCAACATCCAACATTAAAAATTGAAAAATCCTAAAAATCAATGCTTTTGAAGTTTCCACAAACTCCAGATTTCTCATCGATTCGGCTGTATGTTTAGCGTCAAAAGCAAAAGTTAGCGCTTGATCATAATTGCCCAAAACATAATTTGACAGTGCAGACAAGTATTTTGAATGATAAACCTCCTTCGCATCAGAAGTATTTTTATACACATGCTCAGCAATTGCAAAAGTTTCTTTAGGATTATAAAAAACTATTTCTTCTGCCTGAGACAGTAGTTTTGAGTTTTCTGAATTCTGAGCATTTGCAATTCCTAACAGGAAAATTATTAAAAACGATAAATTTCGTTTGATCAACATTATCTAAAGTTCGAGGGTCAATATTTACAAATATAATAGTTTTCGATGGTCAATGTACGAGTATTTTCAATTTCAACACTTATAAAAAACGGCTTTATGTCGCTAAATATTATTTAATTAGCTTATATTAATCATTTGATATAATTGCATATTTTTGCGTGAAAATAGGATTATTGATTGAAAGCAACTTAGAAAAAGCATAAGTAGATCTAATTTTCAATGAATTAGAGTTGTTTTTGCTTAACAAAGTTTAACATAATTCTATCAATAAATTGGCTTAAACTGAATAACAATATTCGCAACTTAGCGTATTTAATTACAAACTTATGGAGAACGAATTGAGTTCCTTAGATATACAACAAGTTACTGAAGAAATAGAAAGAGAAAGTCAGTCGATTTTCAGACTTTCGACTGAGATAAACAAAAAGATTTTAGGACAAGAGAAAATGGTTGAAAGCCTTTTGATAGGCTTACTTGCCAACGGTCATATCCTGTTGGAAGGTGTTCCTGGTTTGGCCAAAACTTTAGCGATTAAAACCTTGGCTGAAGCTGTAAGTGGTTCTTTTTCGAGAATTCAATTCACACCTGATTTATTGCCAGCTGATGTCGTTGGAACTTTAATTTACAACATCAAAGAAAACGATTTCAACATCAAAAAAGGACCCATTTTCGCCAACTTTGTTCTCGCCGACGAAATCAACCGTTCACCTGCAAAAGTCCAATCTGCACTTTTGGAAGCCATGCAAGAGAAACAAGTTACCATAGGCGATGAAACCCATGCTTTGGAAAATCCTTTTTTGGTTTTAGCTACGCAAAATCCAGTTGAACAAGAAGGAACTTATCCTTTACCAGAAGCTCAAGTGGATCGATTCATGCTAAAAACTGTAATCACCTATCCGAGCAGAGATGCTGAACAAATGGTTTTAAGAAATAGCATCGATGGAAGCTTTTCAAAAATCGAAAAAGTAATTGATTTACAGGAAATTTTACGTGCAAGAGAAACGGTGAAAAAGATTTACATGGATCCTAAAATAGAACATTATATATTGGATATTATAACCGCAACTCGTTCACCCAAAGAATTTAATTTATCGACTTTAGAACCCATGATTTTGTATGGTGCATCGCCAAGAGGTTCTATCAATTTGGCTTTGGCTGCTCGTGTGTATGCGTTTTTGCAGAGAAGAGCTTATGTGATTCCTGAAGATGTTCGACTTATGAGCAAAGACGTTCTTAGACATAGAGTTGGACTCAGCTATGAGGCTGAAGCTGAAAACATTACTTCGGATGAAATCATCGATAAAATTTTGAACGTAATTCCAATTCCTTAAGTTTTAATACTTAAAATTCAACATAAGATTCAAAAAATTAATTTTGGATATAAAAGACATCATAAAAAAAGTAAAGCGAATTGAACTCAAAAGTCGTCGCAAAACCAATAACCTTTTTTTGGGCGAATACCATAGCTCATTTAAAGGTAGAGGGATGATTTTTTCTGAAATCAGACCTTATCAATTTGGTGATGATGTCAGGAATATCGATTGGAATACTACTGCAAAGTTCAATGAACCTTATGTGAAAGTTTTTGAAGAAGAAAGAGAATTGACCATGGTTTTGATGGTCGATGTAAGTGCCTCTACTCAATTTGGAACAAGAAAACAATTCAAATCTGAAACCATTGCAGAAATCTGCGCTACACTTGCCTTATCTGCAATTACATACAATGACAAGGTCGCTCTTGTGTTGTATTCGGATGAAATCGAACTGTTTATTCCTCCCAAAAAAGGAAAAAAACATGTGCTCAGAATCATTCGAGAATTAATTACTTTTCAACCAAAAAATAAAAGCAATAACTTGGAAAACGCACTGAAATTTTTGATGGGTGCATTTAAACGAAAAGCAAATGTGTTTATTTTTTCAGATTTTATAGATGATAGTAATTATTTCAAAACACTAAAAATTGCAGCGAAAAAACACGACATAAACGCAATTAGAATTTATGACGAAAAAGAATCTGAATTTCCTGATGTTGGTTTGATTCAGTTGATTGATAATGAAACTGGTGAAAAGAGATTTATCAATACTTCTTCACCCATCGTCCGAAAACAATACCATAATTATTACCTAAGGATGTCCTATGAATTTGAACAGAGTTTCAATCAAGCATCTGCAGGAAATTTGACCATTCGAGCCGATGAAGATTATATCAATCCATTGTTGTACTATTTCAAAAATCATAAAATGAAATGATTCAACCAATGAACATATCGAAACTATGGTTTTTTCAAAGCAAATTATTTTGCTTGATTTTCTTTTGTTTGTCAGCTTCTACTTCTTGGGCGCAAATTCAAGCAAGCGTAGATACTACGCATATTACCATAGGCGAACCCATCAATTTGGAAATCAGAGTCGATGCTGAACAATACGAAAAAATAATTTTCCCAGAACTCAAAGACACCATCAGTTATCACATCGAAATCCTAAAAAACGAAATCGATACAGTTAAAAACAAAGGAAAATTGACTTTGGTTCAACGGTTGCAAATCAGCAGTTATGATGCTGGAGAATTCTTGGTTCGTTCATTGCCTATCGTCATCGACAAGGATACTTTATTGTCGCCATCCTTTAAAATTCAAGTGGATGATGTAGAAATTGACTCTTCAAATTTGATTGGATTTCCTATCAAACCAATAATGGATGAGCAATTTACTTTGAAAGATTATTGGAATCAATATTGGCCTTATATCATCATGGCGATATTGTTGTTTTTGGCTTTATTGATCGTAGCAATCTTGTATTTGAGAGGAAATAAAAACAAGAAAAAAACGGAGAGAATTAAATCACCTTACGAAGAAGCAACTGATGATTTAAAAGCTTTGGACAAAAAGAAATATGTATCTGAAAGTGAGTTAAATGAATATTACTCAAAACTTTCTTACATTCTCAGAAGATACATTGGTCGAGTGTATAAATTCTCATCATTAGAAATGCTTTCTGAGGATTTGACTAAATTTTTAGAGGAAAATAAACATTTGGATACAACCGAAATTGAAGAATTAAAACAATTCTTATATGATTCTGATTTGGTAAAATTCGCAAAAATTCTTCCACAAGAGGAAAAGCACGAATTTTACAGAAAATGGGTGGGTGAATTTGTGGAAAAAATCAAACCCTTGAATTTGGAAGAGGAAATGGATTATGAATTAAAACCTAATGAAAAATATAGAGAAATAAGATAATGGGAGTTTTCGAATTTCAGCATGCATGGGTATTACTATTTTTGCTTATTCTTCCTTTCTTGATTTATTTAAGAATTAAGAAAAGCAGAAAGGACACTGCTGTTATTATTTCTTCTTTAAAACCATTTGCAGAATCAGATGATTTATTGGGCAAACTAAAACCTCTATTATTTGTGTTGCGATTGCTCGCTTTAGGTCTGATGATCATAGCTTTGGCAAGGCCTCAAATCGTAAAAACCAATACTTCTGTCAAATCTGAAAAAGGAATTGATATCATCATGACGGTTGATACTTCTTTAAGTATGTTAGCAAAAGACCTAAAACCCAATCGATTGGAAGCTTTGAAAGAAGTTGCAGAAAAATTCATAAAAGCACGACCGACCGATAGAATAGGTTTGGTGGATTATTCTGGAGAAGCGGTTTTAAGAGTTCCGTTAACGACTGACCATGAAGTAGTCGTCAGGGAAATTCACAATTTAGAGACTGGAATTTTGGCGGATGGAACTGCTATTGGAGTTGGATTGGCAACGACTATCAACCATTTAAAAAACAGCGAAGCCAAAAGTAAAATCATCATTTTGTTGACCGATGGAGTGGAAGAAATCGATTATCGAAATGGACTTTTGTATGTTTCTCCACAAGAAGCAGCTGAAATCGCAAAACGTCACGACATTAAAGTTTACACCATAGGAATTGGTACGATGGGATTGGCTCCATTCCCATCGAGAAGAAATATTTTGACGGGTGAAATAATTTATACCTTAGAGAAACATGAGCTGGACGAACCGATGATGAAAGAAATTGCTAACATCACGGGTGGAAGATATTTCAGAGCTACGGACAATCACAGTTTGGATGAAATTTATCAAGAGATCAATCGATTGGAAAAAACTGATATCAACGAAATCAAATATTATAGATATACAGAATTATTTAGTAAATATTTAGGTTGGGCATTGGTTTTATTGATCATTGAATTGATTTTGCGCAAAACTATTTTTAAAGGCATCAACTAATGGAATGGGGAAATTTTGAAAATATTATCTGGATTCTAATCGTTCCAATTTTCATTGCGGCGTCATTCTATATTTATCGATGGAAAATTTCCGCTCGAGAAAAATTTGCTGATAAAGAACTCATTGAAAAACTAATTCCACTAAAATCTGGAAAAAAATATTGGACTTCAGTCGTGATGTTGAGTTTAGGTTTACTTTTTTCGGTAATTGCATTGATGGATCCTTTATATGGTGAAGAAAATGTTAAAATCAAAAGAGAAGGAATCGACATAGTTTATGCATTGGATTTGTCCAATAGTATGTATTCGGAAGACGTTGCACCGAATCGATTGGAAAAAGCGAAAAAGTTGATTTTAGAATCCACTCAGCGATTGGCAGGAGATCGAATTGGATTGATGGTTTTTGCTTCGGATGCTTATTCCATTTCTCCTTTAACTCTTGATTATAATTCAATTCAAGCATATATCAACATCGCTTCTCCTGAATTAATCACTCATCAAGGAACTAATTTTTCTGCCATCATAAAACGAGCGATTGAAGTTTTCGACGATGCACCAACTACTTCAAAACTTTTGGTTATACTCTCTGATGGTGAGGACAATGAGAAGAGTTTGAAAGAAGCCATTCAATTGGCAAAAGAAAATGAAATCAATATTATCACCATCGGTATAGGTACACAAACAGGTGCGCCCATTCCCTATCAATCTGAATTTTTCAACGGATTTAAAACCGACAACCAAGGCAATGTTATCATTTCAAAACTGAACGAATCCAGTTTACAAGCTTTGGCAGAATCTGTCGGTGGATTTTATATCTATGCCGACCAAAATCAAAAAACCATAGACCAACTTCATTCACATATAAACAACCTACAAAAAAGTATAAGTGATGAAGATTTTCGTCAAAGTAAAAAGCACGTATTTCAATGGTTTTTAGCCATTGCAATCCTCTTTATTTTTATAGATACTTTAACATCTGAGCACAAACTTTTTAACAACAAAAAGTGATATTTTTGTCTTGATTAGTTGCCTATGAAAAAACTTATACTATTACTAACTTTTTTATTGATACCTTTTGTCATTATTTCTGCTCAGAAATTCGATGAAAAAAGTCATATCATTAATGGCAATCAAGAATACAATGAAGGACAATATTTAAAGGCGGAGGCTCAATATAAAATTGCTTTATCAAAAAATTCAAATTCGATCAAAGGAAATTACAATTTAGGCAATGCGCTTTATCATCAAGATAAATTCGATGAAGCACGTGCACACTATGATAGAGTGATTCAAAGTGTTCAATCCACCGAACTCGACAAAGCAAAAGCTTATCATAACATCGGAAAAAGCTATTTCGATCAAAATGAATTTGAAAAAGCCGCCAATTATTTTAAAGAATCTTTGAAATTAAATCCAACCGATGATGATACCAGATACAATTATGCTTTGGCGAAAAAACGTTTGGAACAACAAGAAAAAGAAGAAAATGAATCTTCTGACAATTCAGATTCCAACGAAGGCGATTCCCAACAAGATGAACCTTCTGAAGGAAATGAACAAAAACCATCGGGCGAAAGCGGTGAAGGTGATGAAAGTGAAGAAAGTGATACGCAACAAGGAAATCAAAGCGGAGGACAAAATGGAATGCATGATGGATTTGGAAATCGACCTGAAGAACATCAAATAACCAAAGGTTCAAAAGGTGAAGGTTCAAATCCAGGAGAAAGTTTAAACGAAAAACGTCAAGAAGCTTTGCTCAACGCTCTCAAACAACAAGAACAAAGAAGTTTCGAAAGAATTATAAGTAGTAAAACCCAGAAAAATAAGGTTAGAACAGAAAAAGATTGGTAATATTGAAAAATTCAGTAACATATTTATTGTTTTTCTTGCTCTATACCGTATTGTTTGGGCAAGACATTAATTTTAAAGCTACTGCTCAAAAAACAGAAATTTCTGTCAACGAACGTCTGTTTGTTCAATTCATCCTTGTCAGTCAAGAAAGTATTCAGTCCGACAAACCGATGGAATTGCCAGACTTCGATGGACTCAAGCATATCGGTACTTCACAGGTCAATAAAGTTCAATATGTCAATGGTGAAATCACCAAATTATTTGGAATTGAAGTAGTTTTAGTCGCGGATAGAGAAGGCGAATACACCATTGGTGAAGCCAAAGTTTCTATCAACGGGAAAATTTATAAAACTCAACCCATCAAAATTAAAGTCACCAAAGGTCTAAAACCTACAATCGAAGGTGGACAACGCATTCAAGGTGCATTTCTATTGACCGAAGTTTCAAATAAAAATCCTTATTTGAACCAAGAAACTGTCATAGTTGTTAAAGCTTACGCGAGAGATTATTCGATCATTCAGCGATTGAGAAATTATCAAGAACCTGATTTCTCGGATTTAATCACCAATTATGTCAGCGAAAAAGTTGCCAATCACGAAAAACAAGTTTTGATCGATGGTCGAACTTTTATCTCAAAAGAAATTGCTCGATATGTCGTTTTTCCACAAAAATCTGGTGAGCTGAAAATTGATCCTTTTTCCATCGATGTTTTATTGTCCGGATATTATGGAGCCGAAACCGTCACCCTGAGTTCAGAGCCTATACTTCTCAATGTAAGAGAACTTCCTGAAGAAAGAACCCAAAATTTCAGTGGAGCAATTGGGGAATATGTGATGAATACGCATATTTCCAAAACTCAATTAAAAAGTGAAGAATCCATCAATCTTGAAATAGAAATCGTTGGTTCTGGAAATTTAAATACACTAAAAATGCCGAACATAAATTTACCAGAACATATAGAAAGTTATGCACCAAGAAGAAGAGAAAACTTTGAGGCAAGACCTTCAGGACTTAGAGGTAAAGTCGTTAAAAGCATGATTTTAGTTCCACAATATGGTGGAAATTATAAAATTGATCCAATAACATTCAGATATTTCGACCCGAATCTTTCGGATTATGTCACCATCACTTCAGAGCCTATACATCTGAAAGTCGATGGACCGAAACCACCGTCGAAAGTCGATTCAACTCAAATCGAACAACCATTGGATGATCAACAAAATTTGACATCAGATACAACCACAGTCGATGGTTCATCGATTTTCACTCCGAACATTGAAAAATTAAGAAATCAAATGTCTGAAACAGTTACCAAAAGTAATTTCAATTGGATTTGGTTTATTTTCGGAGGAATTGTTTTAGCTGTAATTCTATTTTTATTGTTCAATAAATCCAATAAAAAGAAAAGTGTTTTGACACAAAAACAAATCGATAAAAATTTCAGAAGAAAAATAGCAAGCGAATTGAGTCAATTAAAATCATTGGCAAAAAGCAATGACAAAAATAATTTCTTGAACATAGAAGAAAATATTTTGACCCAAATCGGAATGTATTATAGCAACACACAATTGTCGGATTTCACTGAAGAAAAAGTGGCCGAAAAACTAAGTCATCAATATGGAGATTTGGCTCAAAAGTGGAAAAAGCTGTTGATCAATTGCAAACAATCAAAATACGCAATTGCATCAGAAAGATTGGATTTGAAAGGGATTTACAAAGAAGTTGAAAGTTTATGGAAATCAATTTCTAAGTAATTTTTTTGGTTTATGCTATATTTTAATGAAAGCCTTCTAACTTTGCATAAAATTTAATCATGACGAATTTAATTTCGAGCATTTCGATCAAAGAAATCAGTACATGTTTTGCGGTTTTGTTTGCTGTGATAGACATTTTAGGAAGCATCCCGATTTTTGTCAACATCAGAAACAAAGTTGGGCACATTCAGTCAGAAAAAGCAACCATAGTAGCTACTATCATCATGATATCTTTTTTGTTTTTCGGAACAAAGATTTTAAGCTTGATTGGAATAGATGTAGAATCCTTTGCTGTTGCTGGAGCGTTTGTAATTTTCATCATTGCCGTTGAAATGATTTTAGGCATTGAGATCAACAAAACATCGAATCCAGAATCCGCTTCCATAGTTCCGATTGCTTTTCCACTCGTAGCAGGAGCTGGTTCTTTGACAACAGTTTTGACTCTGAGAGCTGAATTCCACGACATCAACATCATCATAGCCATCATTTTGAATATGATAATCGTTTATGTTGTTCTTAAAAATGCAGGTGCTTTGGAAAGGATTTTAGGTCCGGGACTGATGTCAGTTTTACAAAAGGTATTTGGTGTGATTTTATTGTCGATTGCTGTGAAATTATTTGTCTCAAACATAGGTGCATTATTTGTACAAAATTTTTAAAAAATGAAAAACTTTCTTTATATCTCTTTATTTATCATTTTAGGTTCGTTTGTATTTAACTTCGTATCGTTCAAATACAGTTTAGGATTTTTTCACGAAGTAAATTTACCGTACATCGTTGGAATTGGTGCAGGAATTTGCGGATTGATTTTGTGTTTGATTTTGTTTAAATATCTTCGTTTGAAAGAGAATTCAGAGAACTGATTATATAGAGAACAGACTTTTCAATTTTCTCAAAATCACAAATTTCATTAGAAGTATAAATCAGCATTACTTCTAACTTTCCATTGATTTTCAAATTGTCTTGATGCAATCTGAAAGCTTCTCTCATTCGTCTTTTGAGCAAGTTTCTATGCACTGCTTTTTTGTGCAGTTTTTTGGGCACACTAACAGCAAGTTCAAATTGATTTGAAGATGGATCGATAAAATAAATCGCACTGATAGGAAACTTTTTTATTCTTTGCCCAGACTCAAATAATCTTTGAATCTTTTTTTTGCTTTTCAAGCGCTTATCTTTTCCGAGCGTTAAATTCATAAAATGCTGTTAATCCGAACAGCCAAAGATAAATCATTCTTTCTAATCAGAAAGAAAGCCGTATTTTTGTATAGAATAAATTTTATTAAATATATAAATTATGTATCCAGCAGAAATTGTAATGCCCATGAAGGAACAATTGACTTCAAATGGGTTTGAAGATTTAACCTCTATAGAAAAAGTTGATGAAGCATTAAAAAAAGAAGGCACAACACTTGTGATGATCAATAGTGTTTGTGGTTGTGCAGCAGGCGCAGCTCGTCCTGGGGTTCTTCAATCTCTGACGGGTGATAAAAAACCTGACAACCTAACGACTGTTTTTGCAGGATTTGATATAGATGCAGTAACAAGAGTTAGAGAATATTTACAACCATTTCCACCGAGTTCTCCTGCAGTAGCTTTGTTCAAAGATGGAGAATTGGTTCATATGTTAGAACGTCATCACATCGAAGGCTATTCAGCAGAAGCAATCGCTGAAAATTTAAAATCTGCCTACGAAGAGTTTGTATAAACAAAAGGTTTATTGAATATTATAACCCTTTAATGTTTAAGTTAAAGGGTTATTTTTTTTTAATAAATCTATTTTTTTTTATCAAAGCTAAATTTGATGTCATAAATTTGTATATAATACAATCGATTAAATTGTTCAACTTAAATTACACCACACTTTGTTTACAGGAATTATAGAAAGCACAGGAATCGTTAAACAAATCGAAAAAGACCGAAACAATTTGAACTTTTGGTTAGAATGTGATTTTACAAACGAACTCAAAATCGACCAAAGCATTGCACATAATGGAGTTTGTATGACAGTTGTAGAAATTAAAGACAAGCTATACAAAGTTACAGCCATAGATGAAACTCTAAAAAAAACAAACCTTGGTCAATTGAGCATTGGTAAAAAAGTCAACTTGGAAAGATGTATGCAAATCAATGCTCGACTCGATGGGCACATCGTTCAAGGACATATCGATCAAACAGCTATTTTAAAATCAATTGAAAATCAAAAAGGTAGCTACCTTTTAACTTTCGAATATGACGAAAATTCGACCGGAAATGTCACCGTTGAAAAGGGTTCCATCTGTGTCGATGGTATAAGCCTGACTGTGGTAAATTCAAAAATCGGAGAATTTTCTGTTGCCATCATTCCTTATACATGGGAATTCACCAACTTGCATCAGCTCAAAGTTGGAGATTTTGTCAATCTTGAATTTGATATCATCGGTAAATACGTACAGCGATTGATGAATAAATAAAATGCAAACACGTTTCAAATTATCCCATAGAATATTTTTTGCTCTGTTAATGGTTATCATATTGACAGCAATTTCTGTGGTTATAATTACGATATATAACTTCCGTTCACATAGTTATTTATTCGCCGAAATCAATCTTAGAAACAAAGAAAAACAAGTGCTCGCATCCATCGATTATGAAATCGATAGATACCATGAGATGGCTACATCTGATAATATTTTCACCATCCTTCAAAATTCTATTTTAGGAATTGCCGACATTCACAAAACTGATATCAATGTTTTTGACACCCGAGGAAATTTGATATTGACCACCGAAGCCAATCCACCTGAAAATAAAGTAATTCCTAAAAAAGTCTTGGATAGTTTATCTTTGAATCAAGGTTACCTCGAAGAACCCATCGTTGGAAACAGAGATAAAAAGGTGTTTACAACTTATCAATACATCAACAATTTCAGAAATGAACCCGTTGCCATTGTAAATATTCCATACAAATTGGATGATTCTCTGATCAGTTCCAATATGAAATCACTCTTGAATCAATTTGCAGTTTTGCTACTGTTTATATTGATTGCTGGAATTTTTATCTCTTGGTTAATTGCTAAATACATCACCAATAAAATTGAAGTCATAGCCGATAAAATTAAAAAGACTGATGTTGTAATTCATAACCGACCGATTGAATACCATCAGAATGATGAACTTAAACCTTTGGTGGATTCTTATAATGAAATGTTGGAAAAACTCAACCAACAATCCAACTTATTGGCACTAACAGAAAGAGAAGAAGCGTGGAGAGAAATGGCAAAACAAGTTGCCCATGAAATAAAAAATCCTTTGACTCCTATGCGAATGATGATTCAGAATTATGTTAGAAAATACGATCCAAACGATCCGAATGCATATGAAAAATTAAAGGATTTGTCTGAAACTATGGTTGCACAAATCGATACAATGTCCGCCATAGCAGAAGCTTTTTCGGATTTTGCGCGTATGCCTACAAGAAAAGACGAAAAGGTCAATGTGGTCGAAACCATTCAAAATACATTGGAAATTTTCCCTGAAAATACTACTTACTTCCACACCAACGTGGATGAACTAAATATAAATTTCGATAAAATCTATCTCATTCGGATCATTACCAATTTGGTCAAAAATGCCATTCAAGCCATACCGAGCGATAGAAAACCTGAGGTCAATGTGCATTTACAAAAAATCAAAGATCACTTTGTCATCAGAGTCTCTGACAACGGAATAGGAATTCCACCTGAGTTGGGCGACAAGATATTTGAACCGAAATTTACCACTTCTACTGGCGGAATGGGTTTAGGTTTAGCAATGGTGAAAAAGATAGTCGAAGATTATAACGGAAATATCCGATATATAAGTGAAAAAGGTAGAGGTACTGAGTTTAGCATTCGCATTCCTTATGTCAAAGAACATTTTTAAGTTTAAACAATTTGAAATCATTCAAGAAAAGTCTGCCATGAAAATTGGTACAGACGGAGTGTTGTTGGGAGCTTGGGCAGAAATTGAAAATCCAAAAAATATATTGGACATCGGAAGTGGAACTGGATTAATCAGCCTCATGATGGCCCAAAGATTTCCACAAGCCAAAATCACAGCCATAGAAATTGAGAAAAATGCTTTTGAAGAAAGTAAAATTAACTTCGAATATAGTCCGTTTGCAGAACGATGCAAAGTTCAGCACACTTCATTACAAAAATTTACAACCGAAGAGAAGTTCGATTTGATAGTCAGTAATCCACCTTTTTTTGAATTGACTCATAAAATTGATTCTAATAGAAATTTGGCGAGACAACAATTGAATTTAAGCTTTGATGAATTATTGTTTCATGCGGAAAGTTTAATGGACATCAAAGGAAGTATCGCTTGTATAATTCCATATTCAAACGAAAAAACATTTCTAAAAATTGCAGAAAATTTAAACCTTTTTCCAGAGAAAATCACTCGTGTGAAAGGCAATAAAGAAGTGGAATTTAAAAGGAGTTTGATACAACTCAAAAAGGAAAAAACTCGAACGATAATCGATCAATTGATCATCGAAAAAGAAAGAAATATTTACACTTCAGCATACATCGATTTGACCAAAGATTTTTATTTGAAAATGTAAATTCAATTTCTAAAAATCAATTTTCGGATTTAAAACACGAATATTAATTTTTAGTTAAGTTTTCTATTTAAAAAAATCCCATTTAGTTTCGGACCAAATGGGACTTTTTTATTGATTTATTTACTTGACAGCTCTAATTAAAATAGAATAAACCGGGAAGTGGTCACTGTATCCATTTGGATAGAAAGTATCCCCTATAAAGCTTCTGTATGGAAAGCCTTTGTATTGCCCTTCAGGAGTTCTCAAATAATCAGGTGAGAAAATTTCTGTTTTTAACATTTTATAAGTTTCAAATTTTCTCTCATGATCGATCAGAGTTCCGGTCGTTAAAATTTGGTCAAAGACATTCCAAGCATCTCTATATGCAAGAGTACCAATACCTTTTCTTTTGTAAAGTACTTCCATCGGATTATAGATATCTTCATCTTTAACCTTGTCTCTATTTCCTACAGTACCCAATCCTTTTTTGATACTATGATTGATTGGATCATCGTTGAAATCCCCCATAGCAATGATTTTAGCTTTAGGATCTTCAGCTCTAATTTCATCGAATATCTCTTTCATAACCTTGGCAGCAGCCATACGACTTGGTTGAGATCTTTTCTCCCCACCAAACCTTGAAGGCCAGTGAGTTACCAAGAAAGTAATCTCTTCACCATCCAATTC
>Ga0209487_1002450_pt1 | contig 15096 bp, 10 predicted proteins | sample Poulit2012_FD_187524 | JGI IMG/M metagenome (GOLD analysis project Ga0209487, IMG submission 187524) | Agricultural soil microbial communities from Georgia to study Nitrogen management - Poultry litter 2012 (SPAdes) (version 2) | ecosystem: Environmental > Terrestrial > Soil > Agricultural land... | reverse complement strand
TTGCCCGGTGTTCAGCCCTGGGTTCAAGGCGTGGCCAATGTGCGCGGCCGGCTGCTGCCCATCTTCGATATGGCCATGTTTTACGGTCAGCGGTTGACCGGTAGCCGTAAACAGAGGCGCGTGCTTATTCTGGAAACAGAAACCCTGTATACGGGGCTTCTGGTAGATCAGGTATTGGGTATGCAGCATTTTCCCATCGACGATTTTCAGGACGATGCGGGACCGGTCGAGGACCAGGTCCGCCCATATACCTCGGGCAGCTATATGAGGGAAAACGAGCGTTGGACGGTGTTTCGCCCGGCGCTGTTGGCGGAAGATCCGCGCTTTATCAACGCGGCAAAGAGTTAGCCGATCAGCTAATTGTCGCTCAGGGGCTTTAAACCCTCGCAGCATATATTTTGAGCTCGCTGTGGCACAACGCAGGCGCAGAAGGTTCATAGACAACAATAAGACGTTCAGTCACTTTCAGGGGTACTTACATGAAAACCGAATCCAGAAACTTCCTGGCCTCTGCCCGGGTCAACCCGGCCATGGCAGTACTGGTGGTCTTGCTCGTAGGGTTTGTGGTCCTTATACCCTATGTCTATATACAGGTGCAGAGGGCGTTGGATGCTGACCAGTCGTACCTGCAGCATGCCGCCGAACTGCGGGCGCAGTCCTACCAGTTGACGGCCCTGTCCAGGGTGGCGGTCGCCGGTGACCAAGGTGCCTTTGTGGAGCTGAACACGGTTGTCCGGGACATGGATCAAACCTGGGAGCAGCTGCGCTCCAGCGATCCGCGTACTCGTCGGGAACTGAGCCGTGAGTTCACCGCCTACAACAATATTTGGCGTCAGGCACGAGAGAGTAGCCAGACCATTCTTCAGAACCGGGAAGCGATCATCTTCCTGAACCAGGTGGGTGAGCGCCTGAACGATACCCTGCCCGAGCTGCAGTCTCTGCATAACGACATTGTGGAAATTCTGCTGGAAACGGAATCGTCCTCAGACCTGATTTCTCAGGCGCAGATGCAATCCTGGCGGGCCGAGCGCATCGGACGGAACGTGGACAAGATGTTGCGCGGTGACGCCGACGCCCATATTGCCGCGGATCAGTTCAACCTGGACGCCAACATCTACGGACGCGTACTCAGCGCCATGCAGCAAGGCGATGTGGCCATGCGTATCGACCGGGTGACCAACCCCGAAGCGCAGCAAACCCTGGCTCAAATTGCCGACTTGTTCGACTTCGTAAACAGCTCCATCCAAGAGATTTTCGAAGGTTCGCCCGCGCTGCTGAGCTCGTTGCAAGCCAACACCGCACTGCTTGATAACAGCCCCATCTTACTGGAGGCTCTGGCCGACATCTCGGACAAAATCACTTTGCAAGAATCCCTGCGTCAGCCCAACAACCTGACCATTCTTGCCCTGGGTATTGCGGCGGTGATCAGCTTGGCGCTGATCGGTCTGCAGTTGTTTCTCGGTACTCGCCGCCGTTTGGTGGAAACGGCGGAAACCAATGAGCGTAACCAGACGGCAATTCTGCGTCTGCTGGACGAACTGGCTGACTTGGCCGACGGTGACCTGACTACCACAGCGACAGTAACCGAAGATTTTACCGGTGCCATTGCGGACTCGATCAACTTCACCATTGACCAGTTACGGATTCTGGTGGCGCGCATTAACGAGACGGCCGTGAACGTATCGGCCGCCGCCCAGCAGACCCAGCAAACCGCTCTGCACTTGGCGGAAGCCTCTGAGCACCAGGCCCAGGAAATCGCCGGCGCCTCGGCGGCGGTCAACGAGATGGCGGTGACCATTGACCAGGTGTCCGCTAACGCCTCTGAGTCCGCCGCGGTAGCTGAGCGAGCGGTATCGATCGCCAGTAACGGCGCCAAAGTGGTGCAAAACACCATTCACGGCATGGATACCATCCGCGAGCAGATTCAGGACACATCTAAGCGAATCAAACGTCTGGGTGAATCTTCCCAGGAGATTGGTGACATCGTTAGCCTGATTAATGATATTGCTGACCAAACCAACATCCTCGCCTTGAACGCCGCCATTCAGGCTTCTATGGCCGGGGATGCCGGACGCGGCTTTGCGGTGGTAGCGGACGAGGTCCAGCGACTTGCGGAACGCTCGGCGGCCGCCACCAAGCAAATTGAAGCGCTGGTTAAAACGATTCAGAACGATACCAACGAAGCGGTTATCTCGATGGAGCAAACCACGTCCGAGGTGGTGCGCGGTGCGCGTCTGGCACAAGACGCTGGTGTGGCTCTGGAGGAAATTGAAACGGTTTCGAACAACTTGGCGGAACTGATTCAGAACATTTCGAACGCGGCCCGTCAGCAGGCCTCTTCGGCGGGTCATATTTCTAACACGATGAACGTGATTCAGGAAATTACCACCCAGACGTCTGCCGGTACCGGCGCCACCGCTCAGTCGATTGGTAACCTCGCTGAGATGGCTCTGGACTTGCGTGAGTCTGTGGCCGGTTTCAAACTGCCGGAGGAAGAAGAGCCCGAGGAGCTGACTCTGGCGAGCGCTCAAAGCGCCGACATTGAACTGGACCAGCAGGACATCGATTACGACACGCTGCCGGAAGATTTCGACCACGACGAAGTGGTGGAATTGGATGATGAGGTTTTACCCCAAGAGCAGGACGATGATCTGGCGGCCGAGCCCGGCCAGGTCCGGGTGTAACGGGGCTTTCGTTGACCTCCTGAGATAAGTAATGGTTTGGACTCTGCAAGCGCCAACCGCGTTAACCGAGAGCCAGTTTGTTCGCTGGAGCAAGCTGCTTGAGGAACGCACCGGTATCCAGTTGTCTGCCCAGCAAAAAGCGCTGCTGCAGTCACAGGTGACGATGCGTATGCGCGAGCTGGGCTACAGCGATTACAACCAGTATTACCAACTGGTGACCGATGGCCTGTCCGGCTTGATGGAGTGGTCGGTATTAGTGGACCGCCTCACCGTCAAGGAAACCAGTTTCTTTCGTCATCGTCCTTCATTGGAATACGTGCGCCGGTTCATTCAAAACCGCATCAATAATCGTGAACTGCATGGCAGTTTCGATATTTGGAGCGTCGGTTGTGCCACGGGCGAAGAACCCTACTCCCTCGCCATGGTGGCCAACGATTGTTTCGAGCTGGCCGGCCTGCCACCTTATTACGGGATTACCGCACTGGATATCAGCAGCGCGGCTTTGGCGCAGGCGCGCACCGGTATTTACAACGCCCGTAAGCTCGCGCAGGTTCAGCCAGACGAGGTGCTGCGCTACTTTGAACGGACGGACGATGGCCAATTTCAGGTGGTGAAAAAGCTTCGCGACCGCGTCTGTTTCAGTCACGGTAATGTGACACGCATCAGCGCGATGCCCAGCGTCAGTATGGACGTCATTTTTTGCCAGAACTTGCTCGTGTACTTTCGCCGCTGGTTGCGGCGCGACATTCTTAACGCTTTTGCTGCGCGTCTGAAACCGGGTGGCGTGTTAATTATTGGTTTGGGCGAATCGGTAGACTGGGAACACCCGGGTCTAAAGCGCGTGGTGGGGTCGGAAGTGCAAGCGTACATTCGCGACCAGCGACAAGAACAATAGAGAGGAAGACTTCGCATGTCAGACGGCCGTAACTTTGCAGCCCTGGATTGGGTGGTACATGAGATTGTCGAAACTCTCCGCCAGGCGCGAGAGGCTCTGGAAGCCTATGTGGAAAATCCGGAAGATGAAGCTCGCCTGCGCTTTTGCTTAACCCATATTCACCAGGTGCACGGCAGTTTGCAGATGGTGGAATTCCACGGCGCCGCCATGATGGCCGAGGAAATGGAAAGCCTCACTCAGGCAATGATTGAAGGTCGCGTCGCCAGCGACGCCGAGGCCCAGGAAGTCCTCATGCGGGCCATTTTGCAATTCCCTATCTACCTGGAAAAAGTAAAAACCAATCGCCGCGACAACCCGCTGATTGTTCTGCCGCTGTTGAATGATTTGCGCACCGTGCGCGGCGAGTCTCTGCTTACCGAAACCAATCTGTTCAGCCCTTATTTGGCGCCCGCACGGGAAGTAACCGGCACGCGCCTGCCGCTGCTGGAAAACCGTCAACAGTTTCAAGACGCCGCCCGCAAACTGCGGCAGATGTACCAGTACGCCGCCGCTGGTTTTATTCGCGGCGTCAACGCCGATGAAAATCTCGGTTACCTGCAAAAAGTCTTTGCGCGTCTGCACAAATTGACTAGCGGCACAGCCCGTCAGCCCCTATGGCACATTTGCCTGGCGCTGGCTGAAGCTCTGGAAATCGACGCCATTGAATCCAGCGTGTCCATCAAAAACTTGTTGCGTCAGCTGGACAAAGAGCTAAAACAACTGGTCATGCACGGCACCGCGCCACTGGAGGCACCCGCGGACACCGAGCTGATTAAAAACTTGCTCTACTATGTAGCGCGCTCAGGCAAGCATGCCCCCGGCTTTGCCGCCGATTCGCACCTGCAACAGGTGTACGAACTGTACGAGCTGGACCGCGCCTTGCCCGAAGGCAAGGAGACCGGCGAGGAAGCACAGAACATGCTGGCCGCGCCGGATTCCGAGGCCATGCGCTCGGTGGTGGCGGCACTTAAAGTCGAGCTGGACGTGATTAAACAGGCGTTGGACGCGTCCTTGGTCAGCGGCGGAGACCTGCAAGCCGTGGCGGACGTACTGCCCGTCATCAAGCGCATCGGCGACACCATGGCGGTGCTGGGCATTGCCGATCTACGCAAACAGATTCTTGAGCAGGGCGAGACCATTGAGCAGGCGGTAAGCGCCGGCGGAGAGTTGGCGGCCCACGAGCTGATGGCCGTGGCCGGACACATGCTGGATATCGAAGGCCGTCTGGACAACATAGCCGCTGGGGTGGATGAGGGTAGCGAAGGGCAACAACACGATTTGAATTTGAGCCAAGCTCAAGAGTCGGTGCTGCGTGAGTCACGCACGGGCCTGGAGCAGGTCAAAGACGCGATCATCGAATACATCGCCTCGCAGTGGGATCAGACACATCTCGCGAAGGTGCCCGATACATTGCGGGGGATTCGCGGCGGTTTAGAAATGGTGCCAATGCCGCGGCCGGCACGCCTGCTGGGTGCCGCCGCCCGCTATGTGGAAGAGCAATTACTGGCTCCGGACGCCTCCCCCGAGTGGGACAAGCTCGACACTCTCGCCGATGCCATTACGGGCGTGGAATATTATCTGGAACGCTTCACCAGTGAGCGGACCGAAGAAGATGAGCTTTTGCTGGCCGTAGCCGAAGACAGCGTCGCGCAACTCGGTTATGCGGTGGCCAAGACGCCGACGCCTGCCGAGGCGATCGCTACCGAATCGCAGGACAGCCCACAAGACCACGCACAAGAGCAAGAGGCTCTTAGCCACGCTTATCAGATCGCTCTGGCCGACTCCCCTGAAACCGATGAATTATCAGTGCCGGAGGAGTCGAACGCTGATGCCTTTGAGGTGCAGCCTGGCTCCACTGACGAGCACGAGCCAGAAGCCGGCTCGGTTAGTGATGATACGCCCATGTCAGAAAGCGACGATGACGACGACTTTGACGAAGAAATTCTTGAAATCTTCGTCGAAGAGGCGGGCGAGGTGAGCGACGCGATCGCTGAGTATTTCCCCCAATGGGCGGCCGACTTTGAAAACCAAGAAGCGCTCACTGAATTCCGCCGCGCCTTCCATACCCTAAAAGGCAGTGGCCGGATGGTGGGCGCCAACGATATTGGTGAGCTCGCCTGGTCCATCGAAAACATGCTTAACCGCATCCTCGACGGCACGATCGCCCCCGGCGATCAGCACGTGGCGGCCATCGAACAAGTGCGCCGCATCTTGCCGGACATGATTGAGGCCTTCAGCAACCGCCAGCCTAATCCACACCCGGAGCTCGCCCAGACCTACGCCGCACAGGCCGACGCTCTCTCTCGGGGTGAAGCGCCGGCGGACCTTGCCGAAGCACACGAGGCGTTGTCCGCCCCTGCCGCCGAAATGCCAAGCACTGATAGCGGGCTTTTGGTTGAAGAAACCGACGATGATGAAGAAGATGAAGCCGATAGCCAACTGTGGGAGATATTCGGCATAGAGGCGTTGGCTCATCTGCAAGTGGTGGGCCAGTACATCAGCGAAATGGAGTCTGTGGCGCCGTTATTTGCCCCGCCCAGTGACAGCACCCAGCGCGCTTTGCATACCCTAAAAGGCAGCGCCCATATGGCCGACATCCAGCCCATCGCGGAGCTGGTTGCACCATTGGAGCGCTTCATCAAGGAGCTGTGCACATATCAAGTCAATATCGATGAAGACATCCTGCAATTGCTGAAGGATGCGGTGGAATACACCACCTTTGCGCTGCGTGATATCGAACAGGGCAAGCCCGTCGAAATCCCCCGCTTAAAACAGTTTGAGGCACGGGTCAGCGAGCTGCGAGAGATTTTTGTCGCACCACTGGTGCGTCAGCAAGAGGCCGCCGCCGACGGTCTGGAAGCTGTCGATCCCGAGCTGTTGGCGATCTTCATGGCCGAAGAAATGAACCTGCTTCTGGATGCGGATAAAACCCTCGACCAATGGGGTGCTGAGCCGGAGCGGATGGATTTACTGCAGCCAATGCAGGCGGAGCTGGTCACGCTGACTAATGGTGCCCGGCGCGCTAAGCAGTTACCGCTCGCCGAGCTGTCGGACAAGCTGCATCAGGTTTATCAGGCGCTGATGGCCGATCAGTTGCAGTGCAGCGATACCCTATGCGCCAGCCTTAAAGAGGCCCATGATGCCTTGCTGGATATGGTGGACGCCGTAGCGGTGGGGCAGGGCCTCAAACCTGAGCCGGAAGAGATCACCAATGCTCTTAATGCCTTGCTTGCACAAGCGCAGACCACACATAGACTGAAAGCCGAAGCCGAAGCCGAAGCCGAAGCCGAAGCCGAAGCCGAAGCCGAAGCCGAAGCCGAAGCCGAAGCCGAAGCCGAAGCCGAAGCCGAAGCCGAAGCCGACACCCACACGGAAGTCGCTGCGGATACAGTTGCGGATGTGGACGCGGGCGCAGATAGCGCCGAGCCTTCGGCAGCGGATTGGGATGACAGTGACGAAGCCGACGATGAAATTATCGAAATCTTCGTGGAAGAGGCTGAAGAACTGAGCGAAGCCATGGAGGATACCCTGCATCAGTGGCAGGAAGAGCAGGATAATCCCGAGTGGCCCGAGGAATTGAAACGCCTGTTGCACACCCTTAAAGGCGGTGCACGACTGGCGGGCATCAGTGATGTGGGGGATTTGTCCCACGATTACGAAACGTTGCTGATAGGCTTAAAAGGCAACGAAGTGCTGGATGAAGCCTTCTTCAACCGCTTGCATCAATACCAGGACTCAATTCACAAAGGTGTAGAGCGCGTTCGTGCCCAACTGAGCGGCATCGAATTGCCGGAGGAAGCCGCGCCCGTTGAGCCGCCCGAGCCGGTCGAGTCGGCGGAGCCGGCAGCCGAAACGCCGCCGCCCAGCCACCGTCCTGATCCGGCCGAGCATGTGCGCGGTAAAGAAGCCACAGTGGTGCCGTTCACACCCAAAGCAAAACCTCAGGAGCAGGGCGTTGCGCCGCAGCCCCGTGAAGGGGAGACGACACAAGTAGCCGCCAGCGGTGGTCAAACCGCCCAGGTCCAACACTTGGCCGCTCGGCGCAGCGGTCCCCAGGAAGTGGTCAGAGTTTCCGCAGAATTATTGGAAGAACTGGTGAACCTGGCTGGTGAAACCTCCATCACCCGTGGCCGCATTGAAGAGCAAGTGGGCGATTTAGGGTTGGCCATTGAGGAGATGGACACCACCATCGTCCGCTTGCAGGAGCAGTTGCGCCGGCTCGATATCGAGACCGAGGCGCAGGTGTTGTTTCGTCAGGAGCAGATGGAAGCCCATGAAGAGTTCGACCCGTTGGAGATGGACCGCTATTCACAGCTGCAGCAACTGTCGCGCTCATTGATCGAGTCCGCGTCGGATCTGTTGGATTTGAAGAGCACCCTGGCCGACAAAAATCGCGATACCGAAACTCTGCTGTTGCAGCAATCGCGCATCAACACCGATTTGCAAGAAGGCTTGATGCGCTCGCGAATGGTGCCCTTCTCCCGCTTGGTGCCGAGGCTGCGGCGCATCGTTCGCCAGGCCGCCAGCGAGTTGGGTAAAGACGTGAGCTTCGAGCTGGATAACGTTGAGGGCGAGCTGGACCGATCAGTGCTTGAGCGCATGGTGGCACCGCTCGAGCACATGCTGCGCAACGCGGTCGACCACGGCATCGAGACGCCAGAAGAGCGCGCCCGCGAGGGCAAGAGCGAGAGCGGACGAATTGTTCTGAGTTTGTCCCGAGAGGGAGGCGAGGTGCTGCTGCGTCTTGTGGACGACGGTCGCGGCATCAACCTGGAAAAAGTGCGCGCCAAAGCGATCGAGCGCGGCTTGATGACCGCCGATGCAGCGCTGAGTGACCGGGACATCATGCAATTTATTTTGCACGCCGGTTTCAGTACCGCCGAGCATGTAACCCAGATATCCGGCCGCGGTGTGGGTATGGATGTGGTGCACTCCGAGATCAAACAGCTCGGCGGCTCCATGTTCATCAACTCCGAGTGGGGACAGGGCACTGAGTTTATCGTGCGCCTGCCCTTTACCGTATCCGTGAACCGCGCTCTGATGATTCAGATCGGCGATGACTTCTACGCAATTCCCCTCAATACCATCGAAGGTATTGTGCGAGTCAGCCCCTTCGAGCTGGAGCACTACTATCAGGATGAAACCGCGCAGTTCGAATACGCTGGCGAGCAGTATCAGGTGCGTTATCTGGGCGCCATGCTGGACAGTCGGGCCCGGCCCAAGCTAGACGGCCAGGCCCTGCCCTTGCCGGTGGTGTTGGTGCGCAGCGCGGAACACACGCTGGCCTTGCAGGTGGACAAGCTGCTGGGCAGCCGCGAGATTGTGGTAAAAACATTGGGCGTGCAGTTTTCGGCCGTTACGGGAGTTTCCGGCGCCACGGTTATGGGTGACGGTAGCGTGGTGGTGATTCTGGATCCCCACGCGCTCATGCGTGAAAAGCTGGCCTTGGGCATGCACAGTGCCACCTTGTTGGAGCCGACCGTTGCGCCCGAACCCGTGGACGTGCAGGAGCAAACCGTTTTGGTGGTGGATGACTCGGTAACGGTTCGCAAAGTGACCGGACGTTTTCTCGAGCGCGAAGGCTTCCATGTAATGACCGCCAAAGACGGCGTCGAGGCACTGCAACTGCTGCAGGACCACATCCCCGACATCATGCTCCTGGATATTGAGATGCCGCGCATGGACGGGTTTGAAGTGGCTAAAAACATTCGCACCAGCTCGCGTTTGAAAGATATCCCGATCATTATGATTACCTCGCGTACCGGGGAAAAACACCGGGATAGAGCCTTCAGCCTCGGCGTGGATCGCTATTTGGGCAAGCCATACCAGGAAGATTTGCTGCTCACCAACATTCATGAGCTGTTGGACACAAAGGCCTAAGATCGTGACCGGCTTACGGATTGGCTTATTAGTGGATCAGCCGCACAAACGCCAATATCTGAGCCTGAGCGTTGCCGAGGCGGGGCATTCGGTTATCCGCGTCATTGTGGCTGGGCCCGACATGGGCGCGTTGCTGGCCCAGACCGATGTGGATGCCTGGGTGGTGGATATGGAAGCGCCCGCGGATGAATCGCCACACAGCTCTGCCCAGCATCTGGATGCGTTGCTGGAGTCGGTCACTGTGCCTTTGATCGTGAGCGACAGCAGTGAGTACCGCCCAGGCACCGAGGAGCACAACGCCTGGTTGCGGCGTATCATGGATAAGCTGCGCCAGCTGGCCGGGGACATCAACCTGCAAAGCGTCGAGCGTGCTCAGGATTTGTGGGTACTGGCGGCCTCGACCGGCGGACCAGCCGCTGTTAAACAGTTTTTGTCGGCTTTACCGCCGAATCTGGGGGTGGCGTTTCTCTATGTACAACACATAGACACCCATTACACCTCCACTTTGGTCAAAATGCTGAACAACGACGCCTATCCGGTTTCGTTGGCCAAGCAGGGCGAAGTGCTGCAGCGCAACCGGCTATTTATCGTCACTGCCCAGGAGCGCGTCGAAGTGCTGGAAAACGGCACACTGGTGTCGAGCAATGTACCGTGGAGTGGCCCCTACGCACCTTCGGTGGATCAGCTGGTGGCTAACGTAGCGTGGGTATACGGCTCCCGTGCGGGCCTGATCGTATTTACCGGTATGGGTGATGATGGCGCCAGCGCCGGCCGGTTGCTGAAACAGCGCGGCGGTAAAATCTGGGTGCAGAGCCCCGCCAGCTGTACCAGCAGCTCCATGCCCGATACGGCTTTGGCCACTGGCTGCGTCAGTTACAATGGCACACCTGAGCAACTGGCCCAACAATTGGCCGCCCAATACCAACTGGCGCCGCCTGCGATTAACGCCTGAGGACGTAAACCCATGAGAGCCCCCGAACAACTTGCTAGCCCCAAGGCCCTGGATTTGGCCAGTTTGCTGATCCCCATCGAAGGGGAGCTGCTGCTGGTGCCCAACGTCTCGGTGGCGGAAATTGTTCCGCTGGGACGAGTCGAACAAATTTCTGATGGGCCGCAGTGGCTACTTGGGAACTACCAATGGCGCGAACGGCCCGTGCCGTTACTGTCTTTTGAGGCGATCAATGGCGGCGCACGTCCGGCGGCCGGAGCCCAGGCGCGGGTCGCGGTCTTTAACAGTACGGGCGTGAGCAACGAGCTACCATTTGTGGCCATTTTGGCCCAGGGCCTACCACGATTGGCGCGGGTGAATGCCGACGAGCTGCAGGAGCGAGACGGGATCGAGCGCCGCGCGTTCGACCTCATGCCCGTATCCTGGGCTGGCGAGCAGGCGGTGATCCCCGATATTACCGCCCTTGAGCAAGCCGTACAGGATTTCTTACACGAATCGCGTGGTAACTGAACCGCTGGCAAAAGGAATCGAGCGTGTTGAGACTTTCAGCTTCTGTAGTATTTATTGGCGTATTGTTAAGCGCCTGCGGCGGCTCTCGGGACGAGCCGTTTAACCCCAGCGACCCGGACGACCCCGAACCGACACCCGTCACGGTGACCACGCTATTCACCGGTACCGAGCCTTTTACGCTCATCGAGTTTGAAGGCAAACGCCTGCAGGTGGCAACAGAGCTGGACGATTATTATCAAATGATCGACGCTTACACCGATCAGCCCATTACTACCCCCGATTTCTCCAGCGGCCAGGTTGTGCTCTACGACGGTGGTGTGGTGGATGACAGCCTGTGCGCTCACAAACTGATACTGCGTCGGGTTGATGCTCAGAACATCGCCGAAGGTGTGGTGGAAGTAACCCTCGAATACGAAAACTTTCAGCCCCAGAGCGATCCAGAGTGCGGGGATGAGGTCATTGAGGTGCGCCCCTTTGAGTTCTTCTATGTACACAGCCGCGATGAGCTGGTGTTTGCAGAACGAGTTCAGGGTGTTCGTAGTGGCTCCTCCGGCGGAAATCGAAACGACGACACCGACGAGGACGAAGACTCAGAAGGCAGCGACGTGGATGATCCCGCCGGCTTTTAAACCTTCCGGCTCTAGCGACGCGCTCAGGTAAAATCGCCCCAGCGATACTGCACCAAACTGATCGCCGCCACCGGCGCGGTTTCGGTACGCAGCACCCTCGGCCCCAAGGTCACAGGCGTGCAGCCGGCCGCTCGCGCCATGACAATCTCAGCGTCTGACAAGCCCCCTTCTGGCCCAATTAACAGTGCCACACTTTCGGGTGTTTCGATCTCGGGAAGGCTTCGGCTATCCCGGTGGTGCAGAACGAGGCGCAATTGGCTGTTGTTGTCCTGCAGCCAGGATTCAAGCTTTTGTGGTGGTGCCAAATCCGGCAATAGGTTGCGCTGGCACTGCTCACAGGCACTGATGATCACCTGCCGCCAGTGGTTCAGCCGTTTCTCCAGCCGCTCTGTGCTGAGTTTCACCTCGGTACGCTCGGTCAGCAGCGGCCGAATATGAGTAACGCCCAGCTCGGTCGCTTTTTGCAACACCCAGTCCATGCGTTCGCCCCGCGAGAGACCGATGGCCAGCTCCAGGCGCAGCGGCGATTCGCGATTGTGGGCATTGAACTCTCCCACCTGCACGGTTACCGCCCGTTTGCCGACTTCGTCGATCACCGCTTCAAACTCGCCCCCAGTGCCGTTGAACAGCACCAGCTCGCGACCCGGCTGCATGCGCAGCACCCGCGCCAAGTGGTGGGAGGGGCCTTCTTCCAGCTCCAGTCGCAATCCTTGAGTAAGGGGCTGGGCAGTGTAGATTCGCGGTATGCGCACGTTGGCCTCGAAGTAAACGGTGGGGCCGAATTGTAGTAAAGTCGCCTCTTTTTGAATAGCCGTGGGGCTACGGACGCGTTCAACGATGGATATAGTCACTCATGGGCTGATGGGCGCGCTGGTCGCCCAAGTGGTTTGCAAGCCCGGCCAGCGGCGCGCCGCCATCGGCATTGGTGTCGTAGCGGGCTTGTTGCCGGATGTGGACACGCTGATTCGCAGCGCCGAGGATCCGCTGCTGGCGCTGTCCATGCACCGCCACTTTACCCACTCTTTGTTGTTTGCCCCGGTGGGTGCCGCTCTGGCAGCGCTTCTTTGCTGGCCATTCTTGTGTAAATCAGTGAGGGTGTGTAAATCAATGGCTGTGGGCCGGGTTTATCTGGCCGCTTTGGCAGCGTATGTATCGCATCTGCTGCTCGATTTCAGCACCAGCTACGGGATTCACCTGTTCTGGCCATTTCGCAGCAATCCGATCTCCGCCAATATTATTGCCGTGATGGACCCCTTGTTTACCGCCGTAGTGTTAATAGCTCTGGTTCTGGTGTTCGGTACGCGCCGGCAGCGCTGGGCGTATGTGGGAATGGGTGTGGCTTGTGTGTATTTGGCGTTTGGCCTGGTCCAGCATCAGCGTGCGCTGAGCGTGGCGGAGCAGTTGGCGGCCCAGCGGGGGCAGTCGCCGGAGCGGCTCATGGTCAAACCCACGTTGGGCAACCTGGTGTTATGGCGCGTATTGGCGGTGGAAGATGGCGTTGCTCAGGTGGACGCGGTGCGCGTCGGGCGGACAACGCGAGTTTACCCGGGTGAGCGCACTGAGCTGCTGCATCCAACGAATTGGCAGCATCTGCCCGAGGATTCCCGTTTGCGCGGGGATTTGGAGCGCATGTACCGTTATTCCGACGGATTACTGGCAGTTTACCCGGAGGGGGCAGCCAGGGCGGATGCATCGATAATGATTGGCGATGTGCGTTTTGCCATGCTCCCCACCAGCGCCGCGCCTTTGTGGGGCATCGTCGTCTCATTTGATCAGCCAGAGGGTGCAACTCAGTGGGAGAACCGGCGCACCCTAACGCCCCAGATGCGAGCGCAATTTCTGGCCATGGTACTGAACCGGGATATAACGCTATAATTGCGCCTTTGCTTTGCCTTATGGCGACGCCCAGAGGCGTCGTTGATTCGGAGACACCATGACCAGTCGTACCGCACAAGTTACCCGTAATACCCTGGAAACCCGCATTGCCGTTAGCGTCAATTTGGATGGCACTGGCCAGGCTGTGTTTGATACAGGCGTACCTTTTCTGGAACACATGATGGACCAGATTGCCCGCCATGGCCTGATTGATCTGGACATCACCTGTAAAGGTGACACCCACATTGACGACCACCACACCGTGGAAGATATCGGCATCACCCTGGGCCAGGCCATGGCCAAAGCCGTGGGCGACAAAAAAGGCATACGCCGCTACGGCCATGCCTACGTGCCGATGGACGAGTCCCTGGCGCGGGTGGCGATTGATTTTTCCGGCCGTCCGGGGCTGGTAATGGAAATTCCCTTTACCCAGAAGCGCATCGGCACCTTCGATACCGAACTGTTTTCTGAGTTTTTCCACGGCTTTGTTAACCACGCTCAGGTAACGTTGCACATCGACAGCCTGCGTGGCGCCAACTCGCACCACCAAATCGAGGCCGTGTACAAGGCCTTTGGCCGCGCACTGCGCATGGCCCTGGAAGAAGACCCGCGGATGGCGGGCGTGATGCCGTCCACCAAAGGCAGCCTTTAATCGTTAAGATTGGAGCGACGCGATTACACGCGATCATATGACCTCACAAACACTCGCCGTGATCGATTACGGCATGGGCAATCTGCATTCGGTGGCCAGCGCCCTGAGCCACGTTGCGCCCGAGATAGAGGTGCAGGTTACCAGTGAGCCCGAGGTTATAGCGCGGGCTGATCGTGTGGTGTTTCCAGGCGTAGGCGCCATTGGCGAGTGCATGAAGGCTGTGCGCAAATTGGGTTTTGACCATCTGCTGCGTCAGCAGGTGGCCGCCGGCAAACCAGTGCTGGGCGTGTGCGTGGGTATGCAAGCGTTGTTACAGCGCAGTGAAGAAAGTGCGGGTGTGGACTGCATCGGCCAGCTGCCGGGGCAAGTACGCTTTTTCGGTCGTTCATTAACGGATACTGCCGGGCGCGCCCTAAAAGTGCCTCACATGGGTTGGAACAAAGTGCGTCATAATGGGCATCCATTGTGGGCCGGTATCGAGCAGGATACCCGCTTTTATTTTGTGCACAGCTACTATGTGGACGCCGCCGAGCCAGAGCAGGTTGCCGCCACCTGTGACTACGGCCACACTTTTGCCGCTGCCCTGCAGCGGAACAATTTATTTGCAGTACAGTTTCACCCGGAAAAAAGCCACACCGCCGGCCTGCAGTTGCTGAGAAATTTCGTCGCCTGGAATGGCCAGGCCTAACCCCTCTTAATCACTACCAATCGGATTCTATTTCCATGCTGATTATTCCCGCCATTGATCTGAAAGACGGCCAGTGTGTGCGCTTGCGCCAGGGCCTGATGGACGACTCCACCGTCTTTTCCGATGACCCCGTGGCCATGGCCAAGCGCTGGGTCGACACCGGTTGCCGACGTTTACACCTGGTGGACTTGAATGGCGCCTTCGCTGGCGCGCCGGTCAATGGCGAAGTGGTTACCGCTATTGCCAAAGCCTACCCGGATCTGCCCATTCAAATCGGCGGCGGTATCCGCAGCGC
>Ga0209487_1002449_pt1 | contig 15100 bp, 13 predicted proteins | sample Poulit2012_FD_187524 | JGI IMG/M metagenome (GOLD analysis project Ga0209487, IMG submission 187524) | Agricultural soil microbial communities from Georgia to study Nitrogen management - Poultry litter 2012 (SPAdes) (version 2) | ecosystem: Environmental > Terrestrial > Soil > Agricultural land... | reverse complement strand
GACGGCCACGGCCGCGCCGCATGAGCTCGGCGAGGATCATGCCGATCTCGAGCGTCTTGCCCAGCCCCACCGCGTCCGCGATGAGCACCCGCGGGCGCACCCGATCGGGATCCAGCGCCATCTCGACAGCCTCGCGCTGGTAGGGAAGCTCGTCCGCGAGCATCTGCGTCGAGACGGTCAGACCGGGATGGTCGACCGGGACCGGGCTCTTGCGCAGCGTCGCCTCGATCCACAGGCGCGTGCTGCGGTACCGCGGCGAGGTGTCGGCGACGACGGCGGAATCCTCCGGGGCGAGGACCTCCACGCGGTCGAGGGCGGAGTAGAAGGAGGCGGTGGTGTCCTTGACGAAGTCGCTCACGCCGCGCACGCCGTACAGCGGGCCATCGGGGGTGTCCTCCACGGAGGTGACCAGCCAGATCTCGTCGCGGACGGTGACCAGGGAGCCTGGCGCGATCGCCCCCGTGTCGCCCTCGACCAGCTGTGCGTGCACTGCGTTCCTTCCCCCAGGGGTGCTTCCTCGTGGCGACTTTACGTCACATGATCGCCGCGGGACCGGTCAGGAACGGGATTCGGTGAGGGGGCGCGGCGGGGGACGCATCCGACGGGCGAGCGAGGACAGTTTGCCACGCCGAGCGCTCCGTGGTGCCCTGGTAGGGTTTACTCCCGCCCCAGTCGGGTCGGCCAGCCCGCTGTGTGCCTTCGACATCAGCAGCTTGCCGAATCAGCGGATGACCACGCTGATGCGGGGCGCCGCCCTCCCCGCGGCACCTCCAGCCTGGCCTTGGGCGATGCCGAGCTACTGGTCGTCTCGGCACGACAGCACATCCTGCAGAACCGTACCGTGCAGGACCACGCCCGATGGCGGTGACAGTCTCGACGTGGGAAGCCTCGGAAGGCATTGCACCCGGCGCCCCGTGCAACCCTTGCGGAGGGTCTCCAGCCAATCCATCGAAACTTGTGCTGACGAGACTGTGGCAGTGATGCGCGCCCCAACGCAGCGTCGGAGCTTTACGGCAGACCAGCGGGTGAACACGCCGGCCGGGCACACCCTTCAGACTCAGACCGGCAAAGATCACACCTTTACTGCTCAATAGGTGCTACCTTTTATGGCGCGACATGATCAGGACAACGAGGTCGATCTCCGGCGGGCCTGCCGGGCACCGGGCGGAAAGGTTCCTCATATGACTTGCGAAGCTCTCACCGTTGTGGTGGCCGACGCCAATCTGCTCCCCCACCGCGAACAGTTCGAGAAGTCCACTCCTGCAGGCACCCGCATCACCTGGCTCGACGACGCCGACGAGTCCGCGGTCGCCCAAGCTCTCCCTGGCGCCGACGTTCTCGTGGGAAGCACGTTCTCACCGGCGTTGGCAAGTGCAGCAGACGCTCTGAAACTCGTACACGTCGCGGGGGCTGGTTACGACGGCATCGATACCGAAGTGCTCCCCACCGATGCGCTCGTCGCCAATACTTTCCACCATGAGGGATCGATCGCCGAGCACGTCATAGCGAGCACCGTCGTACTGCGCAGGGAGATCCTGGAACAGGACCGGGCACTGCGAGCCAGTCGCTGGGCAACATCGGTCTACGAACCCGAACGCGCACAAGTCCGCTCGTTGGAAGGAGCGACCGTCGGCTTCGTCGGCTTCGGGCACATCGGACAACGAACTTGGCGGGCATTTAGGGCTCTCGGCGCACGCGGCCGCGTCGTCTCCCACTCCGGGGAGGTCTCTCCGGACCTGCACGAAGAGTTGGACTCCGTCGCGACAGTCGATGGTCTCAGTGATCTGCTCGCCACCTCTGACGTCGTGGTCCTCTGTTTGCCCCTGAACGACAGGACCCACCACCTCATCGGGGCTGACGAACTGACCCAGATGCGCGAGAAGGCACTCCTCGTCAACGTCGCGCGTGGTCCAGTGGTCGAGCCCGAGGCGCTATATGGAGCACTCCGTGAGGGCCGGATTGGCGGGGCCGTCCTCGATACCTGGTACTCCTATCCGTCGCAAGGTTCGACCGCCCGCCCTGCCGAGCAGCCCTTCGGCGAGCTCGACAACGTCATCGTCACCCCGCACTCGTCGGGCGTCACCGCGCAGACATTCCAGGGTCGTGTGCGGGACATCGCAGAGAACATCACCCGCCTCGCCGACGGCGAGCCACTTGTGCGGGTCGTGATCGGATGATGACCAACCGGATCCGCTCCGCCGAGGTCATCGTCACGAGCCCTGGCCGGAACTTCGTCACACTGAAGGTTGTCACCGAGGAGGGCATCGTCGGGTGGGGCGACGCGACCGTCAACGGGCGCGAGCTAGCCACCGCCTCGTACCTTCGTGACCATGTCGCGCCACTCCTGGTCGGCCGGGACCCCGACCGGATCGAGGACACCTGGCAGTTCCTCTACCGTGGCGCGTACTGGCGTCGTGGCCCGATCACGATGGCCGCGATCGGCGCGGTCGACCTCGCACTCTGGGACATCCGGGGCAAGGCACTTGGTCAGCCGGTCTACAACCTCCTCGGCGGCGCAGTACGCGAGAGCATCCTGAGCTACACCCACGCCACTGGATGGAGCATCGAGGAGCTCAAGGACTCCGTCGACGAAGTGCTCGCACGCGGCTTCCGAGCCGTGCGCGCACAGTCGGGGGTCCCGGGTCTCGAGACGGTCTATGGCGTACACCGAGGAGAGCGCAGCTACGAACCGGCGGGCCGGGGCAAAGGTCCTACCGAAGAGATCTGGGACACCCGCGCATATCTCCGACATGCACCCCGCGTCCTCACGGCGATCCGCGAGCACGTCGGCGAAGACATCGAGCTGCTCCACGACGCCCATCATCGCCTGAGACCCATCGAAGCCGCTCAGCTCGGAAAGGATCTCGAGGCGGTCCGACTGTTCTGGCTCGAAGATGTCACACCGGGGGAGAACCAGGAAGCGCTGGATCTTGTCCGCCGTCACACGACGACCCCACTCGCTCTGGGCGAGGTCTTCAACACCATCTGGGACTTCAAGGATCTCATCACGAGCCAGAACATCGACTTCATCCGCAGTTCGGTGATGCACGCTGGTGGGATCTCGCATTCACGCCGGATCAATGATCTCGCGGCACTCTGGCAGATCCAGGTCGCGCCCCACGGGCCGTCGGATGTCTCACCGATCACGATGGCGGCTTCGCTACATCTGGACCTTGCGACGCCCAACCTGGGCATCCAGGAACACATGGGCTATCCGGAAGTTACTCACGAGGTGTTCCGCGCTAGCTACACATGCGCCGACGGGGTGCTCCATCCAGGCGATGCCCCGGGCCTGGGGGTAGAGGTCGACGAGCAGGCCGCCGCACAGTTCCCCTACGAGACCGCCTACCTGCCCGTCGCGCGCCGCCAGGACGGCACGATGACCGACTGGTGACCTGCTGACTCGACGCAGATCACCCGCGCTCAGACGACCGAAAGAGCACGCCCTTCCGCCCGTGGCGGACCGTTCAAGGAGGAATGGAGCAAATGGTCACAACCAAAGCGGTGGGGATCGATGAGATCCCGCCCGAGCAGCAGCGCCCCGCCGACCCAAAGAGCGTTCGAAGAGCGGCACTGGCCGGGCTGGTCGGAACGATGCTTGAGAACTATGACTTCGTCATCTACGGGACAGCCTCAGCACTGGTGTTCGGCAAGCTGTTCTTCCCGCAAATTTCTCCCGTGGCTGCACTCATGGCGGCGTTCAGCGCATACGCAGTCGGGTTCGTAGCTCGCCCCCTCGGGGGCGTCTTCTTCTCACACTTCGGTGAAAAACTCGGCCGCAAATGGGTGCTGGTGACCACGCTGTTCCTCATGGGCGGCGCGACTTTCGCGATTGGATGCCTACCCGACTTCCATACGATAGGAGCCCTCGCACCGATCCTCCTCGTCGTCTGCCGCGCACTTCAGGGCTTTGGCGCGGGCGCGGAACAGTCCGGGGGCGCGACTTTGCTGGCAGAGACTGCCCCGCTCGGCCGCCGCGGGCGTCTATCCTCCTTCGTCATGGTCGGCGCAGCGCTTGGTGCCGTACTCGGTGCTGGCGCGTGGGCGATCGCCCAGCTCCTCCCCGAGGCTATGCTGATGGTCTGGGGCTGGCGGGCGGTCTTCTGGAGCAGCATCTTCGTCACTGCAGCGGCTGCGATCATCCGCTCGAAGCTCGCGGAGAGCCCGGTGTTCGAAGAACTCAAAGAGACGGTCGACGTCAAGAATCAGGCACCGCTGCGGGTGGTCGCACGTGAAGGCAGGTGGAGCGTCCTGCGCGTCGTTTTCATGAATTGGGGTGTCTCGACACACTCGTACATGTACCAGGTATTCCTCATCGGTTACCTGGCTACCGTGGTCGGCATTTCGACAACATTCATCCCTCCGGTTCAGCTCGTCGCATCGATCGCTGCCGCTCTCGCCGCTTTCGTGGCCGGATTGCTGTCCGACGTGTTCGGACGTCGCCGGATGACTCTCATCCTGTGTGGGGTCCTCGTCGTCTCGCCGTTCTTCGTCTTTCCCGGCGTCAACACCGGATCGAAGATGCTGATCAGCGGCATCATTATCCTCGGCTACATGTTTGCGGCGCAGGGTGTCACAGCTATACATATGAGCTACCTCCCCGAGCTTTTCGGCAGCCGATACCGGTACTCTGGCGTGACACTCGGCCGAGAAATATCGGCTGTTATCGGGGGTGGTATCGCTCCCCTGGTCGGCTCCGCCTTGCTGTCGTGGTTCATGGAATCGTGGATTCCAGTAGCGATCTACATGGCATTGACGATGCTCGTCTCGTTCATCGCGACATTCACCGCACCTGAGACGATCAACCGCGACCTCATGATTTCCACCGACGCCAAGGAGGGCGAGCAGCGCCCCGGCGTCTTCGTGAGAAGCTGACACTGGACGGACTGGCTAGGGTTCATGACTGGCCTCCCGGCACGGTCGTGACATCGTCGATAGTGGGGGCGGAAAGTCCATGGCTGCGAAAGTTCTGCACTCCGCGGTGGTCGATAACATCGCGCACGAGATCGTCAACGGCCGGCTCCCAGAAGGCGAGGTGCTGCGGCTCGACGACATCCAGGCACGGTTCGACATCTCCCGGACGGTGGCACGAGAGGTGATGCGCTCCCTCGAAAGCGTGGGACTGATCGTAGCCCGGCGACGTGTCGGGCTCGTCGTTCAGCCTCGAAGCGCTTGGGCCGTGCTCGATCCACGCGTGATCGGGTGGCGACTCCAGGGGCCTCACCGGGAGAACCAGCTTGAAGCGCTCACACAGCTGCGCACAGCGGTGGAGCCAATGGCTGCGGGTGCCGCCGCCCGCAGCGCCAGCGCCGCCCAGTGCGAACGACTCATTTCCTTAGCGGAAGACCTCGCACGACTGGGAGCCGCGGGAGATCTCGAAGCATTCCTCGATGCGGACATCGCGTACCACTCGCTCCTACTCGAAGCGAGCGGGAACGAGATCTTCGCAGCCCTGCACAACGTGTTCGCTGTGACACTGAGCGGGCGCACGCACGGCGGGCTGATGCCCCAGTTCCCCCGCGCCGAGGCGATCGCGGCGCATATGAGTGTCGCGCAATCAGTACGCCGACGCGAGGCGGAAGCGGCGCACGACGGCATGGCGGCCATGATGAGCGAACTGCGCGGCGACCTCTTCGGCACCTGACTACGGACCGTTCCCGGCCGCGGCCACGGCCACGGCCCCACCGCGCCGCCCTGGGAACTTGCTATGTCAGCACTGCCGCCCGTCGCTCTGTGGTCAAGCAGGCATGACCGCCATCTGCAAGCCCTCTTCCCGAGGCGACGGCGCGCCTCGCGACCTCGACCGATAGCCGGCGTTTGGCCGCCACCAGCGCTTCCACCGCGGTTCCGTCGCCTTCTGAGGGACGTTCGGCAACGAGCTTGTCGGCACCTCTCATAGCTCTTTCGAACTGAGCCATCACGATGGCCGCTCCCCACGTTGTCGATCCTCACGGCCTGCTCGATGAAGTCCTGGCCGAAGCGTCCCCGAATCTGATGTGCACGATGCTGCAAAGGATCATCAACAAGCTACTGTTCGCGGACGCTGACGCGGTTGCCAGCGCAGAGCGTGGGCGGCCCAGTCCCCGTTACCTTGTGAGCACCCCGATGGACGGGGTCTGGTCGCTCGGCCGGGTATGGCTTTGTTGCCCTGCCATCAATGGTCCGGGGGTGTTGCCGCCCGGTCGAGAGACACGCGTTGACCGCTGATAGGGACACGGCCCAGCATTGCTGAGGTCTCTTTGTAACGTGGGTGCCGGCACCGGGTGTCAAGACTGCGACCAGCGATGATGCTCCAAGGAAGGACAGCATCATGGACTCAAGATTCGCGGTCGTCATCGGTCTGGATGTCGGGAAGTCCGCCCACCACGCGTGCGCACTCGACCCGGACGGGAACAAGCTGTTCGACAAGCCCCTCCCGCAGGTGAATATTCGCGTCGCTGGGGTCCGTCGGTAGCGGGTCTGGGGGCCGGCCTGCTTACGCTCCCTCCGCCGCGTGTATAGGGCACGTGGCGGAAGGACCAATCTGGAATGGTACGGAAGATCAGAGCGAAGCTGATTCTGCAGTTGCGCGCAGAGGGCTTGTCGGGCCGGGCGATCGCGGCCTCGCAGGGCATGTCGCGTAAGAGCATCGCTGCGGTGCTGGACGCCGCGGAAGCGGCGGGGATCGGCTGGGACGAGGTGGCTGAGCTCGAGGACGAGCAGGTCTACGCGAAGCTGTTCCCGGGCCGGGGTGAGCATGAGAGCGTGTTCGCCCAGCCGGACTGGGAACGGATCCATCGGGAGATGGCCAGGGTCGGGGTGACGCTGAAGCTCTTGCACGGTGAGTATGTGGATGCGACTGCGGTGGCTGGGGATCCGGCGATGGGGTATGACCGGTTCTGCCGCTCCTACCAGCGCCGTGTCCTCATCACGGGCGCGGCCTCGCGGGTGGGGCACAAGGCGGGGCAGAGCGTGGAGGTCGACTGGTCCGGCCCCACGATGGAGCTGTCCGATGCGATCACCGGCGCGAAGGCGCCGGTGATCTTGTTCGTCGCCTGCCTGCCGTTCTCCCGCTACGCGTTCTGCTGGCCGTCGCTGGATATGAAGCAGTCCTCCTGGCTGCGAGCCCACGTGGCGATGTTCGAAGCGCTGGGCGGGTCGGTGCCAAGGATCGTGCCGGACAACCTCAAGACCGGCGTGATCAAGCATCCCCGCGAGGGCGAGATCGTGCTGAACGACGCGTATCGCGAGATGGCGACGCACTACTCGGCGGCGGTGCTGCCAGGCAGGGTGCGGAAGCCGAAGGACAAACCGAGCGTGGAGAACACCGTCAGCCACGTCGCGACCTGGGTCATCGCCGGGTTGCGGGATCAGCAGTTCACGACGTTGTCTGAACTCGCCGCCGCCATCGAGGCGCGGATGGAGGCCTATAACGCGGAGCCGTTCCAGAAGCGACCCGGATCTCGGCTGAGCGTGTTCGCCGCAGAGGAGAAGCCACTGCTGACCTCGTTGCCGGCAGTGCCCTACGAGATCTCGACCTGGCACTACGGTCGGCGAGTGGGCCGGAACGGACATGTGGCGTTCGCACGGAATTTCTACTCGGCACCGTTTGCGCAGATCGGCGCCAAGGTCGATCTGCGCACCACGGCCCGGACGCTGGAGATCTACCACGGCTCCCAGCGCCTCAGCACCCATCTCCTGCTCCCGGACACGGTGAGGAATCAGTACAGCACCCACGACGCGGACCTGCCCGCCGGGGACCGCTACCAGCCCTGGGACGCGGCCCGCGTTCGGGCCTGGGCGGAGCGGATCGGGCCGGCCACCGTGGTGGTGATCGAGCGGATCTTCGAGTCCGTGCCCATCATCGAGCAGGGCCTGGATCCGGCGCTGGCGGTGCTGTGGCTCTCGCGCCGCTACTCCGCGACCCGGGTCGAAGCCGCCAGCGCCCTCGCCCTGGCAGGACGAGTGAGGTCACCTCGTTACGCGCATCTGGAACCGCTGCTGGCGACCGGGCAGGACAAGACCGCCAGCCTCCGTCCACCCCTCGAGGAACCCGCAGAAGTCGGCGGGTTCGTGCGGGGAGCGGACTACTACGCCGGAGGGGATGCGAAGTGACCGGGATCGATATCGAGACCAAGCGGAAGCTGCGCGAGATGGGCGCGACCGCGTTGCTGGACGCCATCGAGGCCCAGGACGAGACCCTTGTGCTGGGGATGTCGTTCGAGGACCGGATCCAGCTGGTCGTGGACGAGGCTCACTCCACGTTCACTCACGCCAAGGTCGAAGGGCTGATCCGCCGGGCTGGTCTGCGTTACCCGGGCGCGGACCTGCGCCGCCTGGACCTCGTCGAAGAGCGAGGCCTGGACCGGAACACGATCACGCAGCTGGCGACTTGCTCGTTCATCCAGCGTCAGCAGAACGTCGTCTTCCAGGGGTTCACCGGCTCCGGCAAGTCGTTCCTCGGCTGCGCTTTAGCGAAACAGGCCTGCCTGCACCGGATCCGCGCGCACTACATCCGCATGCCCGACCTCGCGGAAGCCTGGGCGCTGGCGAAGGAAAAACCTCAAGGCCACACCAAGTTCCTGCGGAAGTACGCCGCGTTCTCGCTGCTCGTGATCGATGAATGGCTGCTGGACCATCCCGATGACGACATGCGAGCCATGCTGCTGGAACTGCTCGAACGCCGCCACGACACCGGCTCGACGGTGTTCTGCACCCAGTACGCGAAGAAGGACTGGCACCCCCGCCTCGGCTCGGGAGTCCGTGCCGATGCGATCATGGACCGGATCGTCCACAACGCCATCTGGATCGACACTGGCACCAAGAACATGCGCGAGCACACCGCCATGAACCAGTGACGAAACGCCGACGGCGGCCAGTGGCCCCCACGACGACGGCTACTGGCCCCCGCCGGCACGATCGGTGGCCCCCGAACGCACGATCGGGTGGCTCCCACGACTACGAATACTCACGCAGGACGAGACCAAGCTCCGTGAACTGTTCACCCAGCTGCAGAACCACGGCGAAGTACTGATGGTCGTCGATCAGCCCAACACCATCGGGGCACTGCCGATCGCGGTCGCCAGAGACTGCGGCTGCTCCGTCGCCTATCTCCCAGGTCTAGCGATGCGGAAGGCCGCGGACCTGTATCCGGGCCGGTCAAAGACCGATGCGCGGGATGCTTTCATCATCGCCGACACCGCCCGCACCATGCCCCACACGCTTCGCCAGGTCGACCGTGACAGCGAAGTCCTCTCGGCACTCAAAGTCCTCGCGGGCTTCGACGAGGACCTCGCCCACGAGACCACCCGGGCGTTGAACCGGATCCGGTCCCTGCTGACGCAGATCCATCCCGCGCTCGAGCGCGTCTTCGTCGGCGGGAGCCTTGCCACCGGGCTCGTGCTGGACCTGCTGGAGAAGTTTGGCGGCCCCACCGGGCTCAAGACGGCAGGCCGGGCCAGGGTCCTGCGTTTCGCCCGCTCCCATTCGCGCCGCGATCCCGAAGCGCTGATCGACCAGATCTTCACGGCGCTGGGCGAGCAGACCGTCATCGTGCCGGCGACCGCGGCAGTGGAACTCGTGATCCCCAGAGTCGCTGGTCAGGTGAAGGAACTGAAGGAGCAGCGGGCGACCGTGGCGCGGGAGGTCGAGGCCATACTGGAGGATTTCCCTCTCGCCTCGGTCTTGATGAGCATGCCGGGGATCGGCATTCCCCCACGCTCCGCGCGGGAGGTGCCCCCAGACCGCCGCCCAGATCCTCCTGAACATCGGCGACGGCACCGCCTTCGAGACCCCGGGCCATCTCGCCGCATATGCCGGGATCGCGCCGGTCACCCGAAGATCCGGTACCTCGATCCGTGGTGAGTTCCCTGCCAGATCGGGCAACAAGCGGCTGAAGAACGCGCTGTTCTACTCGGCTTGGGTCGCCTCGAACCACGATCCGGTCTCCAAGGCCTACTACGACCGCAAACGCGCCGAGGGCAAGCGCCACAATGCTGCCGTGATCTGCTTGGCCCGCCGCCGCTGCAACGTCATCTTCGCGATGCTCCGCGACGGCACCTACTACCAGCCATCGACCACCGCCCCTACCCCCGAGCCGGCCGCTCTCGCGGCTTGACTCGGAACATAGGGACACCCCTGCGGCGCTCAGCGCAACGGCTACGGCCACTGCGACCTCGTCACTCGTGTCGGCACGATCGATGCGGCCGCCCCCAAGCTCCACTCGGGAACCTACCTCCCCGAATGGCTGCTCGAGCGTCGCAAGCGCTCCGAGGCCGCCCTGACCACGGTGGCGGCCGGCTGCTCCCTCGCCAGGACCTGGACCCACCGTATGAACAAGATGAAAACCCTACAGCGTGTCTCCTAAGGTCGTGGGGTTCGGGGTGTGATGGTGAATGGATGAGCCGACGAAGCGTGTTGTCCAACGCCCAGTGGGAGACGATCCTACCCCTGCTGCCTGCTCAACGTCCCTGGTCAGGAAGGCCCAGGCGGGATCACCGACAGGTGGTCGAGGGGATCATCTACCGCTACCGGTGCGGGATCGCCTGGCGGGACCTCCCGGCCGACTTCGGGCCCTGGCAGACGGTGTGGAAACGCCACCGCGCATGGTCAGCTGACGGCACCTGGGACCGCATCCTCGAGGCGCTTTTGGTACGCGCCGACGCGGACGGAGAGCTGGACTGGTCAGTCGCGGTCGACTCCACGATCTGTCGCGCTCACCAGCACGGCACGAACCTCGAGCGCACCACAGGGGGCATTGTGGAACCACAAGAATCTCCGCCACGAGCCGGCTGATCACGCGCTGGGTCGTTCCCGCGGCGGGCTGTCCACGAAGATCCATCAGCTCGTCGACGGACACGGCCTGCCCCTGGTGATCCTGTGCGGCCCGGGTCAAGGCGGAGACTCCCCAATGCTCGGCCCTCTGCTGGACGGGCTGTCCGTCGCCCGGCCAGGGCCTGGCCGGCCACGCACGAGACCGGACATGCTGCGTGGCGACAAGGCCTACTCCTCCCGCGCCACCCGCCAGACTCTGCGCCGTCGCGGGATCAAGGCAGTGATCCCCGAACCCCGTAACCAGCAGCAACACCGCCGCAACCGCGGGTCACGCGGCGGTCGCCCCGTCGGACTGGACGCCGAGGCCTACCGCGGCCGCAACGTCATCGAGCGTGGCTACAGCGAGGTGAAGCAATGGCGCGGCCTGGCCACCCGCTACGACAAACTCGGCCTGACCTACCGCGCCGGAGCCGTCCTCCGCGCGATCATCCAGTGGCTCAACCACCTGCTTTAGAGACGTGCCCTAGGCGTCAACTCGCTATCGAATTCGCAGGTCAGTCGCATGACTGCAGATCCGGACGAGCGCGTCGAGCAGCTCCGCCATCGTCCTGCCTGGGCATCCTTGACTATCGAGCAATCGCTTTCTATCGTGACTCATAACACCCTCCATTTCGCCCACCATGCAAGCAGTGGCAGTGCACGACTCGGCCGGCCGACAATTCTGAGAGGCCCCCATGACCTTTGATGCCCCCTCTTCATCCATCAGCCGGCGCCGTGTCCTCCAGGGCTCAGCAGTCGCCGGGAGCCTTCTGACCGTCTCTACGCTCTCCATCCCGACCGCCCGGGCGGAGAGCACCGCCGCCAGCAGCGGAAAAGTCACTGACCTCGGCGAGCCGGTCCACAAGGCCCAGACACTCTCTTCTGCCGTCGGCGCCGACCCGGATGGACGCCCACTCGGCTACTACGTAGGGGAGGGCAATGCCATAACGAACGCTGAGTTCACCGTGATGGATCTGCGGACCGAGGAGACCGTGCTCCAAGTGCGTGTCCCCCACGGGATCTCCAGCCAGCGCACCCTCGCGCTCTCCCCCACCGACGGCACCGTCTACTTCGCGACCTCGGAGGTCAGCCACGTATACCGGTACGTCCCAGGAGCGGACAACATCGAACATCTCGGGCCCTTCCCTTCTGAGGAGCGTGCATGGACCGCCGCAGTCGATGAGCACGGCATTCCTTGGTTCGGCTCGTACCCTGGTGGCCGCCTCTACTCCTTGGACCCCGAGACCCGCGAATTCACCGACCACGGTCAGGCCCTGAGTAGCGAACAGTACGTACGCTCTATCGCTCCCGCCGGGAATACCCTGTACATCGGCACCCAGCAAGCCGGGCATCTCCTCACCTTCGATCGGAGCACCGGTGAATTCATCGAAATCCCGATGCCCTCGGAGCATGGCGTCACGGGCATCGAGGCGATCGCACTGCGTGGGGACCTGCTGTTCGTCGGGACCGACGGGATATTCATCCGGGACCTCACCCGGGACGAGTGGATTGACCACTTGCCCAACGCCAGCCCGCGGGTCTCGCTCCCCGACCCTGGAGATCCCGACCATGTCTACCTTCGCACCGACAATGAGATCCACCGTTACAACCTCGCGACTCGAAATCTCGAAGGCACCGGTCTGAGCCCGAATGCTGCCCCGGAGTCCTGGGCGTGGGTGGACTTCGATGACACCGGACCCTGGCTGGTCCTCACCTACTGGAACCAGGGGCGCACCTACTCGTTCAATATCGGCACTGGGGACTCCAAGTACCAGGTGCCCGACCTTCTCGGGGCTGGAGCGAATATCATCTCCCTCGGCGCAGGCCCCTTCGGCAACATCTACGCAGGTGCCTATCTGAGTCCACCCGGGATGGGGAAGTACGACCCCGACGCAGGAAGCTTCGAACTCCTCGAGGGCTCAGGACAGGTGGAGGGTTACGGGATCTACAAGGACACCCTGCTGTTCGGCCGCTACCCGCAGGCTTCCCTATGGCAGTACGACCCCTCACAGACCTGGGATCTAACCACGAATCCCGCGCCGCCCTTGGAAATCGGGGAGGGTCAGAGCCGCCCGCAGGTCTTCCTCGAGCTCAGCGCGCTGCCTGACACCGTGGCTGTGGCGTCGGTTCCGGACGGTGGACAACATGGTGGCGCGATCACGCTGTGGCAGCCCGAGACCCGTACTCACGAGGTCTTTCGCCATGTGGTGGCGGACCAAACTCCCGTTGCACTCGTCGAGTATGCCGGGATCGTGATCGGAGGAACCTCTATCGAGGGCGGTTACGGCATCGATCCAGTCACTTCGGAGGCCGTCCTGTTCGGTTGGGATCCCACGCGCGGCGAAACCCTGTGGCAGCAGGCGCCGGTGCCTGGAGCCGCGACCATTGCGGGGCTCTGCATTGATGAGGACGAGATATTGTGGGGCATCGCCGACAGCAACACGGTGTTCTCATTCGATCTCGACAGCCGAAAGACTCTGCGCATCGTCCCGATTGACCCCGACCAAGAGCCCCAGAGGTACGGCAACACTGATCGACTCCGCATGGATAACGGCCGCCTATTCGGGTCGGCGGCGAATCAGATCTTTCTCGTCGATCGGGTGACCGGCTACCTGACCACCCTCCACGAGGGTCCGATGGAGCAGCAGGCGGATGGTATCAGCGAGCTGGCGCAGGACCTGAGCGGCAACTTCTACTTCGTCAATGCCGGCTCACGGCTCATGAAATACACGATGCCCTCGGACCGAACTGCCCCGGTGGTGGAGGCGGCCCTAACGCCACCGGACCCACGGCCGGGCCAATCGACTCACGTCCGCCTCAGCGCCTCCGACGACGTGACACGGCACCCTCGGATTCACTATCGCGTCGGCGAAGGTGACTGGGAGATATACACACGCCCCGTGCTGGTGCAGCCAGATGAGACCATGCACTACCGGGCCGTCGATGCGGCCGGTAACGCGAGCGAGATCGGTAGCATCAATTCTCCCTCGTGAGCTGGTCCGTCAGGATCTCGACGAGGATGAAGACTGCTCCGAGTTAGCAAGCCTGAAGACCAGGTGTGACGGGTCATGGTGTTGTCGCCGTCGGCTGCCGTGCACGAGGCCACTGCGCCACGGCTCGCAGCTGAGGTGATCACCGGCAACCAGCCACGCGACAGCACTCTGCCGCCGCGTCCCGGCCCCGCGCCGGCCTATCCTGGCATAGCGCCAGCCCGCTCCGCCCTCAGCCGCCCCATCAGCTCCTGCCAGGCACAGCCGTCTCGGCCTCGGCCCCGGCGGCGGAGGCCGCGTGGCCTTCGTCGTCCCCGAGGGTCACGCCGGAGGGCGCGAGGATGTCGGTGGCGGTGTCCTGCTCCGTCTGGGACAGGCCGATCGCGTCCTCGGTGCGCAGCAGGTCACGGCCGCGGGTCTCGGGAACGAGGAACGTCGAGGCGGTGGTGATCGCCGCCAGCACGGACATGTACAGGGCCAGCACGATCCAGTTGCCGCCGGTCCACGCCAGCAGGGCAGTGCCCAGCACGCCGGCCAGACCGCCCGCCAGGACGGCTCAGAGCTCCCGCGCCATCGCCACGCCCAGGTAGCGGTGGCGGTTGCCGAACAACTCCGGGAACATCGCGCACTGCGGGCCGAGCATCGAATTCACGGCGATGCCGAAGCCGGCACCTCAGATGCCGAAAACGGCGACAGTCGCCATGGCTGGGTTGTCGGTCCAGACGAACAGCCGATCGAAGACGTTGGCTGTCGTCAGCCATACAATGCGAAGCCGAAAGTATTCCGGAACGCTTCCGATGCTCGAGGCGAGCGTCGGCAGCGCGTCGGTTCGCCGAGTAATCAGACTCGGCCATCAGGCAAGCGCCGACGGGGCTCGGGAATTGCTATGGGGCGCACTTGACCGGCCGGCGGACCGTCCCGGTGTCGGTCGCCGACGGTGCCGCTTCGCGTTCCCAGGACTGTGCCCGGTCCAAGGTGAGCGATCTTAGGCCCGTCGATGAGAGTGCCGCGGATCAGAGCACAGTGGCTCGCAATCGCTCCGGCCGCTCTTCCGGAGGCGTCGCGACCAGTTCGGATGCTGTCGCCACGGCGAACTCGAGAGCCGCGCCGGCGCTCCTCCCCCGGTTCAGCGCCCCCAGGAATGCGGCGTTGAAGGAATCTCCCGCGCCGGTCGTGTCGACCGGAGCCACCCGGGGGGCCCGAGCCCGCGCAACCTCTCCGTTCGTGCACAGCAACGCCCCGTCGGCCCCGAGCTTGGCGACCACTGTGGTCCCGGTGCGAGCGGCCAAGGTCTTCGCCGCCTCCTCCACGTCCGCGAT
>Ga0209487_1002448_pt1 | contig 15104 bp, 7 predicted proteins | sample Poulit2012_FD_187524 | JGI IMG/M metagenome (GOLD analysis project Ga0209487, IMG submission 187524) | Agricultural soil microbial communities from Georgia to study Nitrogen management - Poultry litter 2012 (SPAdes) (version 2) | ecosystem: Environmental > Terrestrial > Soil > Agricultural land... | reverse complement strand
GGCCCCAGCAGCACACGGGCATAGCCGGCCAGCCGCCTGGGGAAGACCAACGGGTGCTCCGGAGCGTCGGTGTACACCTGCACCACCTCGGTGGCCGGGCGAGTCCCGGTGTTGGCGAGCGTGACCAGCGCCCGGTGAGCTCCGCCGTCTGTGATCACCTGCAGGTCCCGGTAGACCACGCGGGAGTAGGTGAGCCCGTGCCCGAACGCGAACAGCGGCTCGGCCGGTGAGTACCAGTAGGTGCTGCGCGCGGAGAGGATGTCGTAGTCGAACAGGTCCCCGGCGTCGGCGTCGCTGCGCCACCAGGTCTGCGGCAGCCGGCCGCTGGGCTCCACCTCGCCGAGCAGCACGTCCAGCAGCCCGTTTCCCAGCTCCTGGCCGCCGTGGCTGGACCAGACCAGCGCGGGCGCGTCCGCCTCCCCGGGCGCCAGCGCGTACGGGTAGGAGGAGATGATCGCCAGCACCGCCTCCGCACGCTCGGCCCGCACCGTGCGCCACAGCGTCGCGGCAGCGGCCGGCAGTGCGAGGTCCGGGCGGTCCTCGGTCTCCCTGCCGAGCAGGTGCGGATCGTTCCCGACGGCGCAGATCACCACGTCCGCATCCCCTGCCCTGGCCTGGGCGCGGGCAGGCCCGGAGGAGACCAGGGCCACGGTGAAGCGCTCCGCCTCCGCCAGGGTCGGCGCCGCGGCCACCACCCGGCCACCGTAGGTCTCTGTGCGCAGCCACCGTCCGCTGGCCACGTGCAGGTAGGAGAACGTGCCGTCGGCGTGCCGGTGGGCGCGGAACGGTTCCTGGGCCACCCAGCCGTGCGGGCGCGGAGAGTCCGCGCGCAGCCCGCCGTCGCCGCCCGGGCGCCAGAGCAGCCCGGTACCGGCCGCGGCCACGGTGAGCAGTCCGTGCCCCCAGTCGGTCACCTGCCACCGGGCCACCTGCCCGCCCGGCTCGGCGAGCAGCTGCCCGTCCGCGGCACACGTCACCGGTGTGCCGTCGGCAGTGGTCAGCTCGATGTGGTCAGCGCCGTCGTCCACCACTACCTCACCGGACCAGCGGGCACGCACCGCCTCGGCCAGCGACACGGTGTACGGCCCTTCGCCCGCGTACCAGTCCGGCAGCACCCGGTCGGCCAGCGGGCCGAGCACCAGCACCCGTCCCGTGCCGGCCAGCGGCAGCAGCCCCTCGTTGCGCAGCAGCACCGTGCCCCGCGCGGCCGACTCCCGGGCGAGCGCCCGGTGCTCGGGCAGGTCCACCTGGTCGGCACCGATGCCGGCGTAGGGGTCGGCGTCGGTGTCCAGCTCACCGGTGCGCCACCGGGTGAGCAGCACCCGTGCCGCGGCCCGGTCCACGTCCTGCTGGCTGATCAGGCCCTGGGCCAGCGCGGCACGCAGGTGCGCCAGTGTGGGGGCGGCGTCCGGGCCGTTGTCGGTGAAGGAGTCCACCCCGGCGCGCAGCGCGGCCGCATGGGCGGTGACCGGGTCGGGGAAGTAGCGCTCGCACTCGGTGAGGTTGGTCGGGGCGCCGGCATCGGAGACCACCAGCAGCTCGAGGGACGCCCGCCGGCGCAGCTCCGCCAGCAGCTCACCGCTGACGTGGCACGGACGCCCGTTGACCAGGTTGTAGGCCGGCATCACCGCCCCGGCCACCCCCTCCTGCAGCGGACCGAGGAACGCCGGCAGCTCGTACTCCTGCAGCACCCGGGCGGGCAGCTGGGAAGAGGTCACCGCACGGTCGGTCTCGTTGTTGTAGCCGAGCACGTGCTTGAGCGTGGGTACGGTGCGCCACACCCGGTGCTCCCCGCGCAGCCCGCGGGCATACCCTCCGGCCAGCTCGGCGGTCAGGTGCGGGTCCTCGGACAGACCCTCCTCGTTGCGGCCCCAACGGGGGTGTCGCAACGGGTTGACCACCGGCGCCCACACGTTCCGGCTGACCGCCGGATCGGCCGCGTGCTTGGCGCGCAGCTCGGTGCCCACCTGCTCGCCGATCCGGCGCAGCAGCTCCGGGTCCCAGGTGGCGCCCAGGCCCACCGCCTGCGGGTACACGGTCGCCGTGCCGAGCCACGCCACCCCGTGCAGCACCTCGGCCCCGGTGTGGAACGGTGCCAGGCCGAGACGCGGGACGGCGGGAGTCGCCTGGTGCAGCAGCGCGAGCCGTTCGTCGGGGCTCAGTGCGGCCAGCAGGTCCTGGACCTGCTGGGGCAGGGGTGCGGGGTCCTCAGCGCCGGCCGCGGCCGGACGGTGCTCGCTCATCGGGTACGTCCTCGTCGGTGGGGCTGCGATTTCGAAACGGTTCGACGTACCGGCAGTGTAACCAGCGACGGCCGATGGGTCGACGAGGAGCGGAGTGCGCGATTGCTGCGGACTGCTGAGCGGGACCGGGGAGGTGGTGCTGTGGTGTCGCAACGCCCTGATAGCCGGAGTGAGATTGGCTGAAACTTGGAATATTGGTTCAGTCCGTCCACCGCCCGGACCGCTCGGCCGCTGGCTGGTGACCCGGTGGCGGTGGGGTCCTGGTCTTGCGTGTCCTGGTGTTGATCGCTACTATCGACGCATTCGAACCGCTTCGACAAGCGCTGGCCGGAGCCGTTCGCACAGCGTTCCCCCAGTCACACGAGGAAGTGAAGGCGACGATGAAGTACGACACCCCAGCCCCGCGGCCGGCCCTGCCGCTGAACCGTCGGACGTTCCTGACCATGGTGGGTGCCGGCGCCGCCGCAGCGCCCCTGCTGGCCGGTTGCCGCACCGGTGATGCCACCACGAACCCCGGCGCTTCGTCGGCCGGGCCCGGGGACGTCAGCTCGGTGCTGCCCAGCCACATCCCGATCGACTACGTGGAGCCGGACTTCCCGAGCGTGAACGGTTCCACCGCCGGCTACGCCAGCATCCCCGAGGAGCTCGTCCAGGTTTTCGACACCCCGCCTGGCTCGGGCTCGACGTTCACGGCGATGACCCCGCTGTGGGGCACGATCCCGCCCACGGAGGGGAACCAGTACTTCGATGCGGTGAACGAGGCGATCGGCTCCACCATCGACTTCCAGATCAGTGACGGCAACACCTACGGGGACAAGCTCGCCGCCGTGCTCGCCTCCGAGCAGGACGTGCCGGACTGGGTCTCCATCCCCACCTGGAACGTGCCCCCGCGGTTCGACCAGGCGGTCGAGGCGCTGTTCGAGGACCTCACCCCCTACCTGGGTGGGGACGCGATCGCGGACTACCCGAACCTGGCGAACATCTCCACCGACGTGTGGAAGTTCTGCGTGTTCGACGAGCAGATCAAGGCGCTTCCGTTCCCCGGCGAGATCATCACCGACGCCACCTTCTACCGGGACGACATCTTCGCCGAGGAGAACATCACCGACCTGCCCACCGACGGCCAGCAGCTGCTCGACCTGGCCAAGGAGCTCACCGGCGGCGACCGGTGGGGTGCCAACGACCTGTGGACCACTGCCACGATCATCCACGCGGTGCCACCGAAGTGGCGGATCAACGACGACGGCACGCTCACCCACCGGGTGGAGACCGAGGAGTACCGGGCCGCCCTGGCGTGGATGACCGAGCTGTTCGCCCAGGGGTCGGTGCACCCCGATGCGGTGGCCGACACCGGCGACGGCAAGCAACGGTTCGAGTCCGGTCAGGTGCTGATCACCGCGGACGGGATCGGTGGCTGGCACGAGGCGCTCGGGCGTCAGCTCGGGTCCAACCCGGGCTACTCCCAGGCGCCGTTCCCGGTGTTCGCCGCCGACGGCGGGACGCCCGTGCTGTTCAAGGGGAACCCGGCGAACATCTTCTCCTTCGTGAAGAAGAACGACGACAAGGAGAGGATCAAGGAGCTCCTCGCCGTCGCGAACTTCCTCGCCTCCCCGTTCGGCACCGTGGAGTACCAGCTGATCAACTACGGCCTCGAAGGGGTGCACTACAACCTCGGCGACCAGGGGCTGCCAGAGGCCACCGAGCTGGCCACCACCGAGGTGCAGCCGACCTACACCTTCCTCACCGACCCGCCGGTGGTGAACGCCTACGTGCAGTACCCGGGTTTCGTGGAGGCGTTCTGCACCTGGATGGCCGAGGCTGCCGAATATGTGCAAGACCCGGCCTTCTACGGGATGCAGATCACCGAGCCGAACGAGTACGCCAGCCTGGACCAGCCGTTCGAGGACCTGGAGAAGAGCATCGCCCGCGGACGCAAGAGCCTGGACGACCTGGACGCTGCCGTGGAGAACTGGCGAACCTCGGGCGGTGACGAGCTGCGCGAGTTCTACCAGGACATCCTGGACGCGCAGTGAGCAAGCAGGTGGCCGACGCGGCGCCGGCCTCCACGGAAAGCTCCGGGCGCCGCGGTGCTGGCGGTCCTGGTGGCACCGGTACCCCCGGCACGCACCCGGGTGACGGGCGGCGCCGCTCCGGGAGCCGCAGTCGGCACGGCCGCGCCTCGACACCGGTGCCGGTGCGCAAGGTGAGCATGTGGGCACAGATCAAACGGGACCGGTCGTTGCTGCTGATGACCGTGCCGGTGATCGTGCTGCTGGCGATCTTCGCCTACGTGCCGATGGCCGGGAACATCATCGCCTGGCAGGACTACTCGCCCTACGTCGGCATCGTCGACTCGCCGTTCGTCGCCTGGGACAACTTCGAGCGGGTGTTCACCAACCCGCTGTTCCTGAACGCGGTGAAGAACACGCTGCTGATCACCGCCTTCCAGCTGGTGTTCTTCTTCCCGATCCCGATCGCGCTGGCCCTGCTGCTGAACAGTGTGATCACCCCGGCAATCCGCACCACCATCCAGTCGATCGTGTACCTGCCGCACTTCTTCTCCTGGGTGATCGTGGTCACCGTTTTCCAGCAGATCTTCGGTGGTGCCAGCCAGCTGCACCGGATCCTGGCGAACCACGGCGTGCACTTCGACCTGATGACCGATCCGGACACCTTTCTCATCCTGATCACCAGCCAGGCGGTGTGGAAGGACGCCGGGTGGGGGATCATCATCTTCCTGGCGGCGCTGTCCACAGTGGACCCAGCACTGTACGAGGCCGCAGTGGTGGACGGTGCCAGCCGCCGCCGGCGCACCTGGCACGTCACCCTGCCGGCGCTGCGCCCAGTGATCATCCTGCTGCTCATCCTGCGCCTGGGTGATGCGCTGACCGTCGGCTTCGAACAGCTCATCCTGCAGCGCGGAGCAGTCGGCCCGGGAGCGGCCGAGGTGATCGACACCTACGTGTACTACCAAGGCGTGATCTCCGGGGACTGGTCCTTCGCCGCGGCCGCCGGACTGGTCAAGGGGGTGGTGAGCATGCTGCTCGTGCTCGGCGCGAACAAGCTCGCGCACGTCTTCGGTGAGGCGGGGGTGTATCAGCGCGCATGACGGTACGACTGCAACGGGCGGCCACAGTGGCCGGCCCGGTCCGAAGAGTCCGCAGGTCCAAGCACCGGCCGATCTGGGAGGAGCAGCCCACGATCGCCGGGTACGTCGGCAAGGCCGTGGCGCTGACCCTGATCGTGCTTGCCGTGCTCTACCCGCTGTACACGATCGTGCTCACCTCCATCTCCACCCAGCCGACGATCAACGCTGCCGGCGGGCTGGTGACCATCCCCGGGGAGATCACCTTCTCCGCCTACCGGCAGATCCTCTCCGGCGGGATCGTCACCCGCGCCACGCTGGTGAGCATCGGTATCACGACGGTCGGGACGCTGCTGTCCACCACTGTCTCGGTGCTGTGCGCCTACGGGTTGTCCCGGCCGAACTCCTTCGCGCACCGACCGATCCTGTTCCTGCTGCTGGCCACGATGTTCTTCGGTGCCGGGATGATCCCGACCTACCTGCTGGTCAGCCACCTCGGCCTGATCGACAGCTACTGGGCGCTGATCCTGCCCACGGCGGTCTCTGCGTTCAACGTGCTCATCGTGCGCAACTTCTTCATGGGCATCGACCGGGCCATCACCGACGCTGCGCGCATCGACGGTGCGGGGGAGTGGCGGGTGCTCGGCCAGATCGTGCTGCCGATGTCCAAGGCGGTCACCGCCGTGGTGGCGCTGTTCTACGGCGTGGGCTACTGGAACGCGTTCTTCAACGCGATGCTCTACATCAACGACAACGCCAAGTGGCCGCTGCAGCTGGTGCTGCGCTCCTACGTGCTGCAGGGGGTCACGCTGCCTGGATCAGGTGTGGGCCAGGTGGACGTGGCCTCCGGTGCGGTCACCGGCCTGCCAGTGAAGATGGCGGTCGTGGTGATGGCCATCGTCCCGGTGCTGATCGTCTACCCGTTCGTGCAGCGACACTTCACCAAGGGTGTGATCTTCGGCGCGATCAAGGGATGAGCAGCGCGTGATCACCCCGCCCGAGGGGTGTCCCACCCGGCGGTCAGGTCAGCACGGGCGGTTCCAGCGGGAACGTGGACTGCCGCTCGTGCAGGGTGGGCGCCAGCAGCCGGGTCTCGGCCGCGTGCGGGGCGCCGGTGCGCTCCAGCAGCATCTCCACCGCCACCTCACCGATGGTCAGTGCCGGGATGTCGATCGAGGTGATCGGGATGGACTGGGACTCGGCCACGTACGCCGGGCACAGTGCCAGCACGGCCACGTCCTCACCCACCCGCCGACCGCGATCGTGCAGCCCGGAGACCACCGAGGCGAGTGCGGCCTCGTTGTGCACCACCACTGCGGTCAGCTGCTCAGAGCGTGCCAGCACCGCATCCAGCGCCGCCAGAGCGGCGGTGTGGGAGGAGCCGGTGGCCTCGACCACCGGCTGGAGACCTTCGGCCGCGCACTGGGCACGGTAGCCGGTGAGCAACCGGTCCGCGTAGGTGGTGTGCCGTTCCAGCACCGCCGGCGGTGGGCCGAGCAGCGCCAGGCTGGTGTGGCCGAGCCGGTGCAGGTGCCGGACCGCGAGCCGGGCGGCCGCATCGAAGTCGAAGTCCACGCAGCTCAGCCCCTGAGGGTCCTCTGGCAGCCCGATGAGGATGGTGGGCTGACGCAGCTGGGTCACCACCGGGATCCGCTGGTCCTTCGCCTCCACGTCCATCAGGATCAGCCCGTCGACCATCCCCGAGGCCACCCGGGACAGTCCGGCCGCGTCCTCCTGGGTGAGCAGCAGCACGTCGTAGTCGTGGCTGCGGGCCTTCGTCACCACTCCGGTGACGAACTGCATGATCACGCTCACGTCCACGTCCGGGCGCAGCGGTGCCATCAGCGCCAGCACGTTCGTGCGGGCCGAGGCCAGGGCCCGGGCCCCCGCGTGCGGGGTGTAGCCGAGCTCGGCGATCGCCTTCTCCACCCGGGCGCGGGTAGCGGCGGAGATGGTCCGCTTGCCGCTCAACGCGTAAGAGACGGTCGAGGCCGACACTCCCGCCCGCCGTGCCACGTCATCGATCGTCGTCATCGGTTCTCCTTGGTCCCGGGGTGAGCACCTGCTCCACCCCTGCCGACAGGGTCAGCTCATCCTGCCCACCGGGCCAGCTCACAGTCACCCCGGTCGGCGCAGCGGTGCGGAACCGGGCCTCAGCCAGCTCCCCGTGCTGCCAGGTCAGGTCCACCTCGATACCGCCCCGGGCGCGCAGCCCGCGCACGCGACCCTCAGCCCAGGCCTCCGGCAGCGCGGGCAGGAGGTCCAGGGTCCCGGGCCGGGAGTCGAGCAACAGCTCGGCGATACCGGCAGTCAGCCCGAAGTTGCCGTCGATCTGGAACGGCGGGTGGGCGCTGAACAGGTTCGGGTAGAGCCCACCGCGCTGCCGCTCAGCAGTGGCGGCCCGGGTGGACAGGAGGAGCTGGTCCCGTGCTCCCGCAGCGTCCCGGAGCCGGGCGCGCAATGACATCCGCCAGGCCAGCGCCCACCCGGTGGACTCCCGGCCGCGCAGGTCCAGTGTGCGCGCAGCAGCAGCGGTGAGCCCCGGCTGTTCCTCCGGAGTCCACCGGCCGAGCGGGAAGAGACCCACCAGGTGCGAGGTGTGCCGGTGCGTCGGCTCAGCCTCGGGGACCTCCGCCGACCACTCCAGCACCTCTCCGCGGCTGCCCACCTGCGGATCCGGCAGGGTGGCCACCTTCCGGGTCAGGTCGGCCAGCCAGTGCGGGTGCAGGTCCAGCCGGCCGGCGACCAGGGCGGCGGTCTCGGCCAGGTCGCGGAGCAGAGCCACATCCATCGTCGTGCTCTGGCCCACGGCCGTGGGCAGCCCGTCGGCGGCCAGGTACCGGTTCTCCGGGGACGTGGACGGGCTGGTGGTCGCCTGCGCGCCGGAGCTGAGGATCCAGTCGGCGGCGAACCGGCACGCGCCCTCCAGCACCGGCCAGCTCCGCTGTGCCGCCGACAGGTCGCCGGTGAAGTCCAGGTGGTCCCGCAGCACGCGGCACAACCAGATGCCGCCGAGCGGCCAGTTCGCCCACACGATCGCCGACGGCGACCCACCTACGGCGTAGGCGTGTCCCCAGGGGTCGGTGTTGTGGTGGGCGGTCCAGCCTCCGGCGCCGTACCGGGCCGCGGCGTCCTGTCCGGTCCGGGCGAGCGTGCCGAGCAGGTCGGTCAGCGGTTGCAGGCACTCGGTCAGCCCGGTGGTCAGCGCGGGCCAGTAGTTCATCTCGGTGTTGATGTTGATCGTGTAGTCGCTGTTCCACGGTGGCGGCAGCTGGTCGTTCCAGATCCCCTGCAGGTTCGCCGGGAAGCCGCCAGGCCGGGAGGAGGCGACCAGCAGATACCGGCCGTAGTGGAACAGCAGCGCTGCCAGCGGACCCTCGCCCGTCCCGGTGGCCTCGTGCTCGACGATCCACTCGTCGGTGGGCAGCGCCGGGGCCTCACCCAGGTCCAGCTCGCAGCGCCGGTACAGCTCGCGGTGGTCGGCCAGGTGGGCGGAGAGCAGGTCCGATGGCGCCAGCTTCGCGGCAGCGACCAGCCGATCGGTGAGCAGGCGGTACAGCGCGGTCCGGTCGGCGGCCAGGTTCGCGTGCCGGACCCCGGCGGGCACTGCGCTCGCAGGGAGCCCGGGGGACTCGGGGAGCCCGGTGAGCCCAGGGAGCCTGGGGAACCCAGGAAGCACCGTGCCGGTGGCGATCAGCAACCGCACCCGGCGGGCACCACGCACCACCAGGTGCCCCTGCTCAGCGGTGAGCAGACCGTCGGAGTCGGCATGCAGCAGGAGGGTACCGGTGCGGGACCGCTCGTCATAGACCACTGGTGCGCCATCGGCACCTGGGGGCACGTCCGCAGGCAGCTGTAGCGGCAGGCTCAGCTCACCGGTGGTTCTTGCACCCCCGGTGCCGCTGAGCGTCCGGGCAGCAGCGGGACCGCCGCGCAGCCGGTCCGGGGCCACCTGCACGCGCACGTCGACCGGCGCGTCCGCGCGGATCTCGTGCACCAGGACGCTGTGCGGGTGGGAGGCATAGCTGCGGTGCGCGACGGCCGTCCCGCCACGGTGGTACCGGTGCCCGGCGATTCCGGTGCGCAGGTCCAGCCAGCGCTCCACCTCTGGCTCCGCCCCGCCCTGTCCCACCTGCGGGTCCACCTCGCCCGGTCCCACCGGCGGCGCTACCCCGCCGGCCGCAGCCCCTCCGACCTGCACCTCCACGAGAGCGAACGGCAGGAACGCTTGGGCGTGCGTGGTGTGAAAACCGGTGAGCAGCTCTTCGGCGGCTCGCAGCTCGCCGGCCGCCAGCAGGTCGCGGATCTCGGCGAGCCGGTCCGGCCCGGTCTCGGCGGTGAGCTCCGGGTGCAGGCCGGCCGGCCCCGACCACGCCGAGCCCTCGTTCACCTGGAGGCGTTCACCACCGACGAGCCCGGCGAGGGTGGCGCCACTGTGGCCGTTCCCGACCGGAAGCGATTCGACAAACGCCGTCGAAGACGATCGGTACCAGAGCAGGTGCGTTCCGCCGTCCGCCGGCCGGCAGAACCCGCTGGAATCGTCAGAGTCGTGGATGGAACTGCTCCGTTCGTGCGGATCGGCGATGGTGCGCGAGCACCACTTTACACAGCCGCACTCCTCTGGATACAGTGTTGAACCGCTTCGACAACGGATCGATCACGACGGCGACACACCCGTCTCGTGGCCGACCGGTCGAGCAGTGCGGGACCGCCGCTGGCAGGACCCGGAGGAGAAGAAGCGAACGGACCGAGTCCGCACAGGAGGCGACGTGGCACCCAGCACCCGGTTCGCCGGGAGCGCCCTGGCGCGGCTGACCGCTGCCCGCGGGCTCCTCTACGGCGGTGACTACGCACCGGAGCAGTGGCCCGCCACCACCTGGCGCGAGGACGCGGCGCTGATGCAAGCCGCCGGGGTGAACCTGGTGACCGTGAACGTGTTCGGCTGGTCCCGGATCGAACCGGTCGAGGGGGAACGGGACTTCGTCTGGCTGGACGAGGTGCTCGACCTGCTGCACGAGTCCGGCATCGCGGTCGACCTGGCCACCCCGACCGCCAGCCCGCCGGCCTGGATGGCCACCCGGTACCCCGAGACCCGGCCGGTCACCGCCGACGGGGTGCGGCTCTGGCACGGCTCCCGGAACCACTTCTGCCCGACCGCCTCGGTCTACCGGGACCGGGCCCGCCGGATCGCCGCCGACCTGGCCGCCCGGTATGCCGAGCATCCGGCCGTGGTGCTCTGGCACGTGGGCAACGAGTTCGGGCAGGTCTGCTGGTGCGAGGGCTGCGCGGCGGAGTTCCGCACCTGGCTGGCTGACCGGTACGGCGACCTCGACGGGGTGAACCAGGCCTGGGGCACCGCGTTCTGGGGGCAGCACTACGGCAGCTGGGCGGAGGTGGTGCCGCCGCGGGCCACCCCGTACCTGCCCAACCCCGGTACCGCCCTGGACTTCCGCCGCTTCACCTCCGATGCGCTGCTACGGCTGTACACCGAGCAGCGGGCGGAAATCCGCGCGGCCGGTGCCAGCCAGCCGGTCACCACCAACTTCATGGGCTTCTTTCCCTGGCTGGACCCGTTCACCTGGACCGGCGAGCTGGACGTGGTCTCCGACGACTCCTACCCCGACCCGGCCGACCCCGAGGCCCCGGTGCGCGCTGCGCTCACCCACGACCTGATGCGCTCGCTGGCCGGCGGTGGCCCCTGGCTGCTGATGGAGCAGGCGGTCTCGGCGGTGAACTGGCGCGAGCACAACCTGCCGAAGACTACCGAACGGATGCGCTCGGACGCCTTGCGGGCGATCGCGCACGGCAGCGACGGGGTGCTCTCCTTCCAGTGGCGCGCCTCGGCCTCCGGTGCCGAACGGTTCCACTCCGCGATGCTCCCGCACGCCGGGGCCGACACCCGGGTGCACCGCGGCGTGCGCGCCCTCGGTGCCGACCTGCGCTCCCTCGCCCCGCTGGCCGGTACGCCGATCACCGCCCGCATCGCGCTGCTGTTCGACTGGCCCAGCTGGTGGACCGCCACCCAGCGCGGCCTGCCGACCAGCCGGCTCGACCCGCTCGAGCAGCTCCTCGCCTGGTACCGCCCGCTGTGGCGGGCGGGTCACGCCGTCGACATCGTGACCGGGGAGAGCGACCTGACCGGCTACGACCTGGTGCTCGCCCCCGCCCTGCACACCGTCACCGACGCCGCTCTGAGCACCCTGCGCTCCGCCGTCGGCACGAGCGTGCTCGCCCTGGGACCGTTCACCGCAGTGGCCGACCCGAACGGTGCCGTGCGTCCGGCGCCGCTGCCGGCCGGACTGGCCGACCTGCTCGGCGCGCAGGTGGAGGAGTGGTGCCCGCTCGGCCCCGATGGTGCGCAGCTGACCAGCCAGAACGGCCAGAGCCGCCCAGGGAGCCCAGGCAGTCCCGGCGGGTTGACCGGCCACGCGCACACCTTCGCCGAGCGGCTGCGCCTGGAGGGTGCCACCGTGCTGGCCACCTTCACCGGGGCCGACCTGGACGGCTGCCCGGCCGCGCTGCGCGCCCCGGAGGCGAACCTCTTCCACCTGGGCTGCGCCGTCGAGGAGGAGACGATGACCGCCTGGATCGACCTGCTCACCGACGCCGCCAGCCTCTCCCCGCCGCAGCTGCCGGTCCCGTCCGGCGCGCTGGAGACCGCCCGCCGCGGTGACCACCTGTTCCTGTTCAACCCGGGCACCCGCCCCGTGACCACCACCCTCACCCACCCAGGCACCGACGCGCTGACCGGCGCCGAGCTCGCGGGTGAGCTCACCGTGCCCGCCGAGGGTGCGGTCGTGATGAAGGAGAATCGATGAAGTTCACCGATGGCTACTGGCAGGTGCTGCCCGGTGTGCAGATCCTGCGGCCCCGGTTCGTGGAGTCGGTGGCCGACGGTGGGGACCACCTGATGGTCTACGCCGCCACCGCCCCGCTCTCCGCCCGCGGCGACACGCTGAACCGGCCGATGATCACCGTGCGGCTGGACTCCCCGGCCGAAGGGATCATCGGGGTGCGGATCGAGCACTTCCAGGGGGTGCGTGACCGCGGTCCCCGGTTCGAGCTGAACCGGGCGCAGGCACCGGTGCAGGTGCACATCGGGGACGACGTGGCCTCGCTGACCTCCGGGTCGTTGACCGCGCGGGTGCGCACCGAGGGCTCCTGGCAGGTGGAGTTCGTGGACGAGACCGGGCGCGTGCTCACCTCCTCGATCGACCGTTCGGTGGGCATCGTGTCCGTGGCCGACGACGGTCCGTACGTGTGCGAGCAGCTCACCCTGGGCGTGGCCGAGCGGGTGTACGGGCTGGGGGAGCGGTTCGGCCCGCTGACCAAGAACGGCCAGTCGGTGGACATCTGGAACCAGGACGGTGGCACCGCCTCGGACCAGGCGTACAAGAACGTGCCGTTCTACCTCTCCGACGCCGGCTACGGGGTGTTCGTGGACCACCCGGAGCGGGTCTCCTACGAGATCGGCACCGAGGTGGTCTCCCGCGCCCAGTTCTCCGTACCCGGCCAGCACCTGCAGTACTACGTGGTCGCCGGACCGGAGCCCAAGGATGCGCTGCGCCGCTACACCGCCCTGACCGGGCTGCCGGCCCGGGTGCCCACCTGGTCCTACGGGCTGTGGCTGTCCACCTCCTTCACCACCCCCTACGACGAGGAGACGGTCACCTCGTTCATCGAGGGGATGGCCGAGCGGGACCTGCCGTTGAGCGTGTTCCACTTCGACTGCTTCTGGATGCGGCAGTTCCACTGGTGCGACTTCGTCTGGGATCCGGCCACGTTCCCCGACCCGGAGGGGATGATCGAACGGCTGCACGCACGCGACCTGAAGATCTCGTTGTGGATCAACCCCTACATCGCCCAGCGCTCGCACCTGTTCGCCGAGGGGGCCGAACGCGGCTACCTGGTCACCACCCCCGAGGGGGACGTGTGGCAGTGGGACATGTGGCAGGCCGGGATGGCGCTGGTGGACTTCACCAACCCGGACGCCTGGACCTGGTACCAGGAGAAGCTGCGCACGTTGCTGGACCAGGGCGTGGATGCGTTCAAGACCGACTTCGGCGAGCGGATCCCCACCTCGGTGCGCTGGCACGACGGGTCGGACCCGCAACGGATGCACAACTACTACGCCCAGCTGTTCAATGCCTGCGTGTTCGAGCTGCTGGAGAAGGAGCGGGGCACCGGGCAGGCGGTGGTCTTCGCCCGGTCGGCGACCGCCGGTGGGCAGCAGTACCCGGTGCACTGGGGCGGGGACTGCGAGTCCACGTTCTCCGCGATGAGCGAGTCGCTGCGTGGTGGGCTGTCCCTGGCCGCCTCCGGGTTCGGCTTCTGGAGCCACGACATCGGCGGCTTCGAGGGCACCCCGGACCCCGCGGTGTTCAAGCGGTGGGTGGCCTTCGGGCTGCTCTCCTCGCACAGCCGGCTGCACGGGTCGGACTCCTACCGGGTGCCGTGGGCGTTCGACGAGGAGGCGGTGGAGGTGACCCGCACCTTCACCCACCTGAAGTACCGGCTGATGCCCTACCTGGCAGCCGCCGGGCAGCAGGCGAGCGGCACCGGGGTGCCGGTGATGCGCCCGATGATGCTGGAGTTCCCCCGGGACCGGTCGGTGGTCGCGGCGGACACCCAGTACCTGCTCGGTTCCTCGCTGCTGGTGGCACCGGTGTTCGACGAGCGCTGGGTGGAGTACTACGTACCCGAGGGCCCCTGGACCAAGGTGCTCACCGACGAGGTGGTCCACGGACCGCGCTGGGTGCGCGAGGAGCACGGCTTCGACTCGGTGCCGCTGCTGGCCCGGCCCGGCAGCGTGATCCCGTTCGGCGCGCGCACCGACCGGCCCGACTACGACTACGCCGAGGGGGTGCAGCTGCGGGTGTACGAGCTCGCGGAGGGCGAGCAGGTGGTCCTGGAGGTTCCCACCGCCGACGGCGCAGGCTCGGCCGGGCAGTTCACGGTGCGGCGGACCGGGTCTCGCCTGGAGGTGAGCACGGACGCCGACGTAGCATCGTGGTCGCTGTACTGGCGGGGCCAGGACCATCCGGCCCAGGGGCGCACTCTCTCGATCGACCTGGAGGACGACGCGACGTGACCGAACCCGGCACCAGCTTCCCGACGGACTTCGTCTGGGGTGCAGCCACCGCCGCCTACCAGGTGGAGGGCGCAGCGCGAGAGGGCGGGCGTGGCCCGTCGATCTGGGACACCTTCTCCCACACCCCGGGCCGCACGCTGAACGGGGACACCGGGGACGTGGCGATCGACCACTACCACCGGTGGCGCGAGGACCTGGACCTGATGGCCGGCCTCGGCCTGGGTGCCTACCGGCTGTCCCTCTCCTGGCCGCGGGTGCAGCCCGGTGGCACCGGGGAGCTGAACGCAGAAGGGGTGGCGTTCTACTCCGACCTGGTGGACGGGCTGATCGAGCGCGGTATCCGGCCGGTGGTCACCCTCTACCACTGGGACCTGCCCGACGAGCTGGAGCGGGCCGGTGGCTGGACCGTGCGGGAGACGGCGTTCGCGTTCGCCGACTACGCCCGGGCGATGGCCCGCGCCCTGGGTGACCGGGTCCAGCTGTGGACCACGCTGAACGAGCCGTGGTGCTCAGCCTTCCTCGGCTACGCCTCCGGGGTGCATGCGCCTGGCCGGACCGACCCGGTGGCCGCGCTGCGCGCCGCCCACCACCTGAACCTGGCGCACGGGCTGGCCGTGGCTGCGATCCGGGCGGAGCTGGGTGAGGCAGCACAGGTCGGGGTCACGCTGAACACGCACGTGCACCG
>Ga0209487_1002447_pt1 | contig 15108 bp, 12 predicted proteins | sample Poulit2012_FD_187524 | JGI IMG/M metagenome (GOLD analysis project Ga0209487, IMG submission 187524) | Agricultural soil microbial communities from Georgia to study Nitrogen management - Poultry litter 2012 (SPAdes) (version 2) | ecosystem: Environmental > Terrestrial > Soil > Agricultural land... | reverse complement strand
CCATCCTTTTTGTGGGCCGTCCATGTCGAAAGACTGTGACAGTGATATGGCTCGGCCTGTACGCACGAGTGCTGCGGCTTCGACGCGCTTCGTTTCGTCAATGAAGTTGAGCGTGCCGAGGCGATCGTCTTGGCCCCAGCGCCCCCAATTTCGGTAAGCTTCTGCGCGGCGTTTGACCTCGCCTTCGGGGTCTTGTCGGTCAATAATTTCTGGTAGCTCAAGGTTGTCGCTCATACGGTGATCCGTTCTGTCTGTGCAACGCAATGCACTGTCTGTGTGCCCAAGCCTTCGATCGTCCCGGTTAGGACATCCCCGTCTTGCAAAAACCGTTTCCAATGCTGTCCGTTGCCTGCGGGGCTCCCAGTCAGTAAGAGGTCACCAGGCAGCAGAGGCGCTGTTGAGGACGCAGTTGCAATAAGTCTTGGAATGTCAAAAAGCAGGTCGCTGGTATTTGCCTGTTGCTTGACTTCCCCGTTCAGTTCTAACCGGACAGTGAGATTGTTATGGTCAACAAATTGAGCCGGAACCAGGTAGGGGCCGGTCGGCAAGAAACCTGGGGAGTTTTTAGACCGGTACCAATCGGTCCCTATTTCTTTCATGTCTTGACGGAACGTGAATTCACGAGTCGATATGTCATTGACGATCGTGTAACCAGCGACGTGCGACATAGCGTCCTCTGGCGCAACCTGGAATGCTTCGCGACCAATGACGACTGCAAGTTCAAGTTCCCAGTCATGCGTATCGCTTGTCTCCGGGAGTGCTAGTGGCACATCGTCTCCAACCACGCAGGCGGGTAGCCCAATGAAAAAATAGGGCTCTCCGTGAGCGCGTCGCTCATCCATCATGTGAGCGGCTCGTTTGCGCGCCTCGTCAGGTGACGCATCAGTATTGGTAGTGAGTCCAGCCGCAACCAGCTCAATCACGTGTTCTCGATAATTGGCACCAGCTTGTAGCACCTGACGGGGCTCAACTGGTGCCACAAGAGTGACTTCCGACAGTGCTATCCAGCCGTCTGGAGCCTGCGCGAGGGTCGCTAATTGGTCCCAGTCGGGTGCGGCAAGAAAATCATTGAAGCTTGAGACATTCAGCTCCTCAAGGGTGATTCGGCGGATTCTGTCAGAAACTACCAGGCCATAATAAATGGTGCCGTCGATGCGGTAGCGAGCAAGAGCCAAGGGTGCAGTTAACGTCATTACTTGTCCTTTCGAAGCGTGGGCAAAGTAGCTATCGAAACCGGGGATCACTTATGGGAGTGACCCCCGGCTTCATCTCAGCAAGTGTTAACCGCGGCCTTGCTCGGCATAGGGGTTAAGCAAAACATCTTTAAGCTCATCTGGCACGCCCTCTTCGGTGGTGCTTGGCCCATCTGCTGCGGGGAATGATTCCGTCATGGACATCGGCATCTTGCCGTTGCGGTAGAAGTTATTTGATCCCTGAGATGGGCTCCACGTCTGGGGCTCCCAGTCAGGAACATAGTTGCGATAGCCACCGGTGTTGAGCTCAATGCGCATAGTTGAGGGGTCTCGGTAATACAAGAATGTTTGCTCACCAATACCGTGAATTAGTGGGCCGTATTCGATGGGCACACCGTTTTCCATGAGGGTGTCGGCTGCGATGAGGAGTTCCTCCCGAGTATCAACCCAAAATGCGTAGTGGTTAATTCGCCCTGGTCGGCTCGAAGTGTCCAGTACGACTCCGAGGTCATGTGATTTTTCGTTCGTTGTCAGCACCGAGAACACCGATATGGGCGCTTCGTCGAGTACAGTGCGAGCCATAATCCGGAAGCCCAGGAGTTCGTTGTACCACTTCGCGAATGCATCCACATCGCTGGTTGCAATGGTGACGTGATCAAGCTGCCGCGGCGCGCCCGCAAAACGACTGCGACGCGAGGGCCGGTCAGGGTAGATCGAGGCGCTCTGGCCTTGCGTTTGACGGAAGTGTTCAGCATCCCAGTGCAAGCTCATCCGGTGGCCCCATGGGCCTACGAAACTGAAAGCACGGCCGATCGCGTGGCCGTCGTACCATTCAACCTCAATGCCGGCGTTCGCAACACGTTTTGCTGCTTCTGCGAGCGCTTCAGCACTTGAGGTGCGCCAGGCCATAGTTTCTAGTGCCGGTTCTTCACCTGGTACGAGTACGAGACTGTAGCGGTAATAGTCGCCCCAGCAACGTAGATAGACGCGGTCATCAATGCGGTCAACCACAGTAAGTCCGACCTGTTCTTCATAGAACTTCACTGAGGCTTCAACATCGGGGGTAGTAATAGAAACATATGAGAGATGCGAAAGTAGTTTGATCATTATTCTGACCCTTTCTTAGTGGCAGATGTGCTCCCGGTCATACCTCTATGATGCCCACCACTGCATCATCAGGGAAGCCTATTCTGCTTATGCCACGTATCAGCATCAGTTATACTGGCAATGTGACCCGCAGCACTCGCTGGAGGCCCATGTCACACCATCAGTACATTATTGCGCAGAGAGGCCACCTTGTTTAATTCAGCCCCGCTTTCTCGGCTTGATCTCAACCTTCTTGTATCGTTGGATGCATTGCTCACAGAACGTAGCGTTACCCGGGCAGCTCAACGCTTACATCTCAGCCAGCCAGCGCTGAGTGCTTCACTAGCGAAACTTCGAACACACTTTGACGATGCGCTTCTTATACGCCGCGGCAATAATTACGAACTCACCCCACTGGCAACGCGTTTGACGGAGCATACGGTTACCGCACTCGAAGCTGCTCGCAGAGTTTTCGATAGCCAAGCAAATTGGACGCCCCGCGATTCAACCCGCGAATTCGTTATTTATGGATCTGATTATGCGTTTGCAACTGTGGGCCAGGTGGCCTCACGGCTGGCGGCAGTCACGGCTCCCAAGGTCAAATTTCGGTTTGATCTGCATACCCCTGCAGTCGTAGACGACGCGGCAGATCGGCTGCGATCGGCCGATGGCCTGCTTATGCCACACGGGCATATTAACGTGGTCAAACACACTGATTTATGGATGGACCGCTGGGCGATTATCGTTGACGAAAATCACCCGACGATTGGGGATACCCTGACGATGGATGATCTTGCTGAAAACCCTTGGGTCTTCACATATCAGTCACGGTCCGCTTTTACCTCTGCAGGCCAGCAGCTCCAGTCATTGGGACTTGATGCAAGGATCGAGACGATCGTCCAGAGTTTTCTTGCGCTACCCTATTTCATTCGTGGCACCGAACGCATCGGGGTCGTGCAGGAATCATTGGCATCTGAAGCATCGCTATTGCCCGGCGTTAGGGCTCTCAGACCGCCTTTTGAGGCGGTGCCCGTTGTCAATGCATTGTGGTGGCATCCGGTTCACGAAACTGATGCTGAACATGCTTGGATGCGTGGCGTTTTTCAAAGCGCCGGGCGTATGCTTGCGAAGCAATCCGCTGCCTAATGTGCGAGCGACTGATTCTGAAATCAGAGAGTCGGAAGCGCGTGCCGACTTTACTCATACGAATGAATAGTACGGCTTTTTGAAACCAGGTGTCTGGGTAGTGGGTACTTGGATTCTGGCTATTGGGAACCGCGGGGTTCAGTGTTAGTGGTGGCAGTCACCGTGGCTGTCATCATCTAGCAAAGGAGGTCGACCAGACTAGATTCAGGCCAATTGCTAACCGTTGCCAGCATTAGTCAAGGTGAAACGGCGCCAGGAGGTAGCGCAGGAGGACGTTCTATCCAGCTCCGGGCCCGGTGCTTATAGCCGTGTCATTCTCAGATATCCGGTGAATCACTTACATACTGAGTGGCGAGCTGGGCGAGTTCCAGCAATCTGGGGTGCGTACGGCCAGGTTTCCAACATAAATAAGTCGTGATTTTAGAAGTATCGGTGATCGGTACGAAGCGCAGGCCTCGTCGGCTATAAGTCTCGGCTGCTGACGCACCAGCAATGTTGACGCCTAGCCCTGCACTGCACATTTCAAGAATCTCCTCGAAGTTTTGAGCAATGTCGAGTACCTGGAGCGAATTCGAGGTATCGTCGGTGAGCCCTGCCAACCATCGACTAGATGTCTCCGGGTCATGGACTGAAATGATCGCCTCGCCCCGTAGGTCCCGAGGGCTTACGGATGAGCGTGACGCGAGCGGGTGGTCTTTCGATACGACGAGTACACGGTCTTCTTGCCACAGCGGTAAAACTTTCAATTCCTCTACTTGAGGCGCCTCCCCGACTACTACAAATGCGCAATCGACGTCGCCACGTTTGATTGCGGCGTAAGGTTCTGCAAACTCCAGGTGGCGTATTTCCCACTTAATCGTCGGAAACTTTTGAACCGCCATTGCCATAAGGGCTCGAAAGTTAGGGTTAGAGACGACCATACCTACGCGTAGCCGGGTACGCACATTTGCACGTGCCCAGGTATGGATGTCTTGCATAGTTTCAACAGCTCTTTCGGCAAGCGGGGCGAACTCCTGACCGTGTGTAGTCAAATGAACTTGCCGAGACGATCGATCAAATAAGATTCTTCCGAGCCGGCGTTCTAAGACGGCTATCTGCTCACTGAGTGTCGAGGGAATTATATGCATATCAGCAGCAGCACGCCCAAAATGAAGCTGCCGCGCCACTGCTAGAAAACACCGCAGCTGATGGAAAGTGATATCTATTTTCGACTCCTACCCGCTGGAAACATAGAGTCCGATCCTGGTGCCACTTTACAACAGGGGCCAGGCAACTAGATGCTGGTAGATTTTATTCCAAGCAGGTTCTACTTCAGCATGGATTACTAGATCCCGCGTGCACGAACGCGTTCCGGAGGGCCTCCGACGACCACGAGATCTAGCTCTGGATTGGCTTCAATACCGCTGAAAATGACACTCGGGTCAATCAGCCCCTCGGTGTAGACACGGTCATCAGTCTTCACACCAGTGACATCGAAAAACGGTTCAAACACATTCGAGGTCAGCAGGCCCAACATTTTGGTATTGTGCGCAGCAATAGCGAAACTGTGAATAGTACCAGCCGGGGCGTGCAAGAAATCTCCGGGGGTGAGTAAAAGCTCTTCTCCGTTAACCCATAGCCAGACCCTGCCGGAAAGACAAAGAAAATTTTCGGTGTGTTGTTGGTGAAAATGCTGAATGATATACGGCTGTGGCGCTGCAAGGGTTTCCACCGCAAAATATCGGCTACCTGTGTTCCGTCCCCTGGCCAAGTAACTATTGATCGTATCGGGCCAGCCACGATGGTCACCGCCACCTGCTCGCAGCATATAAGCCTCCTGGCCTTCAGGGAGCGCCATATCCCAGGTATCCGTGACATCGATTTCTGGCAGGTCATGCTGTTGAGCTTCGGACGGCAACAACAGTTGCTGAGGCTGCTCCGCTGCAGAATACATATGATGTTCAACGCCTGAGTCGGATTCAACTAGCGCGTCCAGCGCCCCGGCGGATGCCGAATAAAATAGCAGCCGCGTTCTATGTGACAGCATTCGATAAGCCACCGGCGCGCCTGGCGGCACATGAACCGAATCGCCTGCCACAAGGATCTGAGCTTTGCCAGACAACCAGATTTGGACGCTACCATCGATGACAAAATACGACCGTTGGTGGCCCGCCAGGCTATGATACGGGGAGCCGGCGCCCCGTGGACCGAGAATATAAGCTGCATCAAAAAGCCCACCGGTATCCACTCCACGAGCAATAACAGTCCATAATTGGCCGCCGGTTTCAAAACGTAGGCCTTCACCCGAGGCGAGATAATAGGGCACACACTCGCCGGGCAAAGCATTGATCACGGGAGCAAGTCCGTGCATGGTTTCCAGATCTGTGCTGGTCATAGTCTTTTCCTATTCATTCCGTTTTCAGAGATCAGAAGCAGGGGGTGCATGCATCAGGTGGCGTTCAAAAAATTCCGTAACGCGAGCAAAACTAAACGTTGAACGCTGGCGCTGAGCCCCAGAATGGTCAGCGCCGTAGTACCACGCGGGTGCAGTTTGATCAGCAGCGAGACGACCATCATCCATAACGGCAGATAATGACACGTCTAATCGTCCAGCAGGGTTGAGAAAACCATGCTTATAATCATCAACCAGATATAGTTCACTGGATGTTCCAGCAGCGACAAGCGCCTCATGCATTTTGATGCTCTGTTCATAAGGCACCAACGGATCCGAACAGCCATGTGACAGTTGAATAGGTGGAGCGAGCGGGGTCACCCAGCTCAACGGGCTGGCGTACTTTGCAGCCCGCAGGCGCTCAGCCGGGTGACCACCCAACAGGCGAGCCTCCGGCGACGAATCCGCATCCTTACCGGATAACGTTTCGGTCGCTTGGTTTACGATATCGAGCAGATCAATCGGTGGATACGACGCTGCGACAGCCGCAACGGCCACTTCTCCGGCGTCTTCTTCATCCGGTAGTTTCCTGATGGCCCCGGTTAGTCCTGCTAACACTGCTAAGTGCCCACCGGCCGAGGCGCCCCACATGGCAATAGTCTCTGGATCCAGGTCATAATGACTAGCGCGGCGTCGCAGAAACCGAATAGCAGCCCGCACATCATGCAACTGCGCCGGGAACAGCGCCTGACTCGATAGGCGATATTCGATACTGGCCACAGCACACCCAGTCTGCGCTGCGATTTCGCATAGATTAGGTGCTAACGTTCGGTCTCCGGTGAACCAGCCGCCACCGTGTAACCAAATAATGACCGGAAGCGGCTGGTCAGCTACCGGCAGGTATAAGTCCAACAGTAATGCGCCAGTAGCCCGAACCGTATATGTCAGCCCCTCAACCACTCGTACAGATGACGATCTTGATAAGGCGCCGGAACCGACCCGGTGGGAAGGTAAAAAATCACTACTCATAATCACCAGTGTGTGCCACCACACCCTAGAGTGCCAGCGCAATTTTCCGCATAATACTTCCGTTTTACCGAATGATCATCTGATAGGTCATCATTTCAATGGGGTCTCCAATACGTATGGCGCTGCTTCCCTGATGTTGTAAGCGTTTCCATTTATTGGATATGCCCTGGTAGTTCTCAATCGAGCAGCCGTGAGCTCGCCTCATTGATGGCACGAACCACTTCCGTGTTGTACTCCGCTTTCGGTCCCGGCTCATAGCGCACGGTGAAAGTGGCACCCTGGTATGGAAATTGACCGAGGCGTTCGTGAATACCCCAGTCAACAGGGCTCCCACCATCAAATCCAACGGAAATGCCGGTGTACGGCGCCATCCCCACAAGCATGGGCACTTCAGAGAGTTCCATTGCTCTGTGACCATCTACGGTTATTTCGATACGCCATGCGAAGTCTGGCAACGTCGTAAACTGGGCTGTAATCGATGTTGCAGTCCTGGGCATGAACACGGTTTGACGGTGCATGTTGCCGTAAGCATTATATGACAGGCCCAACTGTTCACCTTCGACCCACAAAGCATAGCCCCCTCCCTGATCACCATGTGACACCAGCATTCCGTCACCGAAAAGCTGTGGTGCAAGAATTTCTATGTCAAACGACCGCATGTAGATGAGCCGTGCTGATCTGTACCGTTCAAGGGTCGGGGTGCCAGGACGCAATGTCAGCGGCTGCTCAAGTTCCAGCACGGTTGAGGGCACGGTTGTAAACACTTGCGGACCATCAGGGAGAGGAAATACAGTATTGTTCCACGCAGCCTGACGCCACTCCTCGACCAGCTCAGCAACGATATCAGGGTGGCTACCAGCGACGTCGCGTTGTTCAGTTGGATCGTCTATGAGGTTATAGAGTTGCCACACTGGCGGTCCAGGTTGAGCCCCCGGCTGCGGTCGTGGCACTACGAGTTTCCACTGATGTTGGTAGTAGGCTCGCTGTCCCATGAGCGACAGATATTGTCCCCTGTTGGTGTTTGCCCGTGCTCCCTCCAGTTGGCCAACGAGACTTTCCCCGTCAGCTTCAAGGGTTGGCTCACCATTCAATAGCGTCGGACGTTCAATTCCGGCAAGTTCTATAAGGGTGGGAGCCAAATCGGTTATGAACGCGAAGTCTTTGCGGACACCATTATCTTCTGCAGTGTTACGAACAAGTCCGCTAGGCCAGCTGATCAACAGTGGGCTACGCACCCCGCCTTCGTATACGTTGCCTTTATAAGAGCGAAAGGGCGTGTTCGAGACGTGTGCCCACCCACGCGGGTAGTGACCGTACACTTTTGGGCCGCCGAGTTCTTCAATCGGACGTGGCACATCGGACACCCAGTCATCGGGCAGCCCCGCCTCATGAATAAATTGGCTAAAGTAGCTTCGGGTGCCTTCTTCGCCACCCTCATCGGTGCCACCGTTATCGCTCGTAAACACGATGATGGTGTTGTCGTATTCACCGATCTCTTTGAGATGTGCGATCAGGCGAGAAAGACTATCGTCAACCGATGCTACTGCAGCGGCATAGACTTCCATATGCTTAGCAAAACGTTCACGCTGCTCATCGGTTAGCTCATCCCACGGTTGGGTATCATCAAATCCTGGAATATCACGGTCGGCAAGTTCCGTCTGTTCTCCGACAATGCCCAAGCGCCGCTGTCGTTCGGAGCGGTCGCGGCGCATCTGATCCCACCCAGCTTCATAGGCACCCCGGAACTTACTTATATCTTCTGACTTTGCCTGTATCGGACCGTGCACGGCGTGGTGCGCAAAATACAGTAGGAATGGTTTTCTACTATCCCCCGCACGCATCGTGTCGATCATACTTATCGCCTCGTCAGTTAGCCTGTCGGTGAGGTAGTCGTCGTCCGAAAATTCTTCCGTCACAGGAGAGTTATCGCGTACGACCCGGTGGGGATGGAATAGTGTCGTCATACCCTCCATTGAGCCGAAATACCGGTCAAATCCACGCTGCAGCGGCCATGTCGATTTCTCTGCCCCGTCGTGCAACTTCGCTTCGGGTGTCAAATGCCATTTACCTACCATGAATGTCGCATAACCGTTGTCTCGAAATGTCTCAGCAAGCGTCGGTAATTGATCCGGCACAGACATCCGCCATCCTGGAAAACCCGGGTCAATATGTGGCACAAAGCCAAAACCAGCACGGTGCGGGTTTGCACCGGTTAGCAGCGACGCTCGTGACGGCGCACACAACGGTGTCACACGAAAATTGGTAAATCGGTAGCCATTGTCTGCAAGCTCGTTCACCGCAGGTGTAGGAATTTCACTCCCAAATGGGGCCACATCACTGTAACCGAGATCGTCAACGAGTACGACAACGACATTGGGTGCACCGCTCGGTGCTCGAACCGGTTGCGGCCACCATGGTTCTGATTGTGAAACACGAGGGGCAATCGCTCCGCCGAAGCCTTCATAGCCACGCGGGATTGCGCCATCTACACCGTGAAGTGACGGCTGAGGCTTTCCTCCGCCCATTTTCGCCTCTTTTCCTATTATCTTTGTTGGTTACGCAAGCCAAAGCGTTGGATTTCTTCCATCACTCGTGTACGCAGCTCAATGAATATCGGATCGGATTTGGTTTTCAATTGCTCACGTCCGCGTGGTATTGGCACAACGACATCATCTACTACGCGAGAGGGTCTGCCTCCCAAAACCACGACGCGATCGCCTAGATACACGGCTTCATCAATGTCATGAGTAACTACGACGATTGTGATTCCTAAGTCTTCCCTCAATTTGAGCACCAGATCTTCGAGTTCAAAACGAGTCTGAGCATCGAGTGATCCAAATGGTTCGTCCATCAACAATATCGGTGACTCATAAGCGAGCGCGCGGGCGATCGCCACTCGCTGTTGCATACCGCCAGAGAGTTGCCATGGGTACTTATTTGATGCATCAGCAAGCCCCACCACCTCAAGGGCATCAGTTGCCCTTTGAATGCGCTCTTCTTTTGGCACTCCTCGTCCTTCGAGCGGAAAAGCCACGTTTTGTAGGACGCGCATCCAGGGCATCATCGAACCACGGTAGTCCTGAAACACCACTGCAATTTCACCTACAGGACCATCGAGTATACGACCGTCCATAGAAATCTCGCCCTCACTAGGGCTCGTAAGACCCGAAAGCAATCTGAGCAGTGTCGTTTTTCCAACTCCGGAGGGCCCGACCAGACAGGTAATATCTCCGGCAACTAGATCAAGGTTGAGGTCTGCGATGACGGTGACTTGTTGATCTCCAGCGCCAAACCACTTGGTGGCATGTGAAACACTGAGCGCCATTGTCGTAGTGCTTTCCGTTCCAGTTTTCATGAAGTACCTCCATTAGTATCTTCCTGGCGGTGCCAGTCGAGCATGCGGTGTTCGAATCTTGCGTATATGTAGGTGATGAGCCAACCGATCACTCCGATCAGAAGGGTGCCTGCCCATGCATCAGCAAGTAGAAATCGTTGGCTACTATCAAGAATGAAAAAGCCCATGCCTTGGGTGGAGCCATACATTTCACTCACCACGAGCATCACCAGTCCGACAGTGATCGCAAGCCGTAAACCCACCACAATCTGTGGGAGTGAGCCTGGTAACACCACTTTACGAATTCGCAGCCAAAGCGGGATCCGATATGCGCGTGCCGCTTCAAACACGCTCGGGGCTATCTGTCGAACACCTTCGATGCAGTTCAATAGAACCGGCCACATACATGCGAATGCAATGAGCGCGATTTTCGGCCAGGCACCAATTCCCAGCACCAATATAATAATCGGCACAAATACAACGTTTGGCAGGGAACGCAGAAAATCAAGATAGGGATCCAGCACCGCCGCCAACCGGGGTATCAGTCCTATTGCGATTCCAAGTCCCAGACCAAGAACTACAGCTATCAAAAGGCCCGCAAGATAGTTGCCAAAACTAAAAACGAAGTCTTGCCAGAGTGCTCCGCTTGTAGCCCACTCACCCATCGCCGCAAAGATCCTCGTCAGAGGCGGCCAGAATGGTGACGTGGAGTTTGCAGAGATGACGAACCAAGCAACAAGGATCGCGATTGGCAGCCATGCTTGCCATATCCCGAGGATAAACTTTCCAGGCTTTTGAGTCAGTTTCATTGTTAGTCCTCACCGATGCCTGACGGGCGCCACTGAACAACGCGATTTTGTATTGTTGTGACCGCGTAGTTTACGAGATAGCCCAATACCCCAGCGGCAATAATAAATGCGAATGCTTTAGGCGCATGACTACCAATTTGTGCTTCGGCAATCTTTTGTCCTATTCCCGGAGCATTTGTTAAAACCTCGGCTGAGATGGCCACGAGTACGGCTACCGATGCGGCTAGTCGAAGACCAGTCATGATCGAGGGCATCGCAGCCGGAATCAAGACCTTTCGAATGTAAAGACCCTGTGGGATCCGGAAAGCTTGGCAGGTTTCTTCGATCATAGGTTCGACTCGTTGGACACCATGCTGAGTTTGCACAATGAGCGGGAACAATACCGCGATAAACACAAGCACAGCCTTCATTTCGATGCCGCGTCCGAGCATAAGCACTAGCACTCCGACAAGAGCAATCGCGGGAAAAGCCCGGCCGAAGTCGACGAGAAAACTTGCTGAGCGTTCCACCCGCCAGAACCGTCCGGAGAGTATCCCAAAGGGGATCCCAACCACGATTGAAGCGACCAATCCGAGCATCGCACCCCCTAATGTAGCGGCAACTGCCTGCCAAAATTCGACCGTGATACTCAGCCTGGCGAGCTCAACGATGACCCCTACGGGGTCCGGCACCAGGGTTGCCGGAAGCAACGCCATAACGGCGATCAGCCACCAAACTCCAAACACAGTCAGAAATACGAGTACGCGGAGCTGTACAACATTTAGCCGTGCACGTTTGATAGTTGGACGAGATACCTGGTTTCGCACTGCCTGAATCGCAGTCATTACATTCCTTTCCACAAAGCTCGGCTGGGATCCCCATATCCCCACGCCCGGGCATGGAGCACGGTATTAGCGCGCTCCTTCCCAAACGATTTCGTCATACGACAGTGCTTCCGGTAGCTCGTCATGCGTGACCATTACATCAATCAAGTGCTCCCAGCCGTCCTGAGGGAGATCAGTCGACAAAGGTGCGAGTACCATCTCGTTGTCAATAAAATCTGCCGGTAGTTCGGTGTTTTCGTGATAGACATTACGAACCATGTCTTCGTCTTCCGCGACAACACTATTGGAATCATCGAGTGCCTCCCGGAAACGATCAAGCGCAACCGTATTATTTTCTGCGTAGTCCCGACTTGCAATCCACACGCTCTGCGGCGAGTTAGGCAAGAACTCTCCCACACCGGTACCCAGGGGAGTGAAACCCTGCGACATCGCACCGAAGTAGAACACACTGAATACAAAGACAGCATCGACCTCACCTGTAGCAGCAGCTTCCGGAAGCGACGGCAGTGGCAAAGCCACAAACTCCACCGAATCAGGATCAAGACCTTGCTCAGCCATGCCTTCCTGAACGGTCAGCTGTGGCAGTCCACCAAGGTCTGGGATCCCCACTTTTTTGCCTTCGAGATCACTCCAATCAGTAATCGGAGAGTCGGGAGGAAGGAGCACCCCACTTTCGAGAGGGTGGTCAGGGTCTGCATGCTTTTGTCCGGCTACTACTTCAATGGGCATACCTTCTGAAATAGCTCGGGTTGCTGAAATAGCGTCGGTAAGCGCCACATCAAACTCACCAGAGATCACAGCCGAGTTAGTAGCTGTCGCTCCCTGACTCACTTGAGAGTCAACAATAATCCCAGCATCCTCAAAAATTCCTTGTTCCTCAGCAATAATTGAGTTTTCAATGTTAACCTGGCCGCGCGCAACCGTCATCGAAATTGGCTCTTCTTCGGCCTCTGTATCTGAGGCTGCGCCAGCGTCGTTACTCCCTGCGGTTGAACATCCAGTAAAGGCCAGTGCTGCGATCGAAAGAGCTGCAGCGGTCCGGAGGAAGTATTTCCTCCCATTTCGCGATTGAATAAACATGTCTTGCTCCTTGCTAATTGGGTTAAGACAAGTTCACCAGTGTGACGTAGCTTTCAGTAGCACGTTCGCTGATACTGACTATCAGAATGCTGGATGCCGCTTTACCGGGGAAACACCTGCCAGGTTTGACCCGCTATCCCCCGTGATTTGGCCAAATTCACGCATTAACGGTTTGCCACAGCATATTGCGTATGATCCCCGTGTAGTTTCAACGTGTCTTCAAGCTAATCCGGTTCTTGCATATCACCAGGATTGATATCGCTTATCAACGCGGTTACGTCCTCTACCGTTAGGTCTGCGGTTTACTGAAGAAAAGCACTTTATAGACCTGGAGAGCCTGCTGTGTCGACCACCAAAAACATTGGAATATCTCTGCTAACCGCAGTATTATTATCGTCCTGCGGGACCACTTCAGCTTCGGACAATGACTCCGTGGAAAGCGAGCTCGAAAAAATCACTGTCGGCATGCTCCAAGTCTCTGCTTCGGTGCCCATCCCTTATGGGGTACAGGAGGGGATCTTTGAGAAGCACGGTTTGGATGTTGAAATTGATTATTCGCAGGGCGGTGCGGCAATGCTTCCAGCAATCGAGACCGGCACCTACGATATCGGGGTGCTCAACCCGTTGACTGTCTTGATCGCTAATGATCAGGGCCTCGATATGCGTCTTGTGTCGGGTTTTTCCTATGCGTACCCGGAAGGAGACGATGTAAGCGGCATCGTTGTCCGAAAAGACAGTGGCATCACATCTTTTGAAGATTTAGCTGGTGCTGAAACGGCTGTTAACCTCATCCAAACGCAGTGGGATCTCACGTTGATGGCGGCCATTGAGAATCAGGGCGGGGACCCTGGCGCACTCAATTTTTTGGAGATCCCATTTCCAGATATGGCAGCACAACTTGACCAAGGCAGCATCGACGCTGCGTACCTGCCCTATCCTTTCTTACCGGCGGCTCTTGAAAATGAAGACCATGAACTCTTGGGGTATCCGATCCAAGAATCCATACCGGGTATGCCTATGTTAGTTTCGACGACATCTGCGGAGTTTGCCCAAGAGAATCCAGAAACCGTGCAGAAGTTTGCAGACGCTCTCGAAGAGGTTATGGCCACAACGAATTCAAATGAGGACGCTATTCGGGAACTTCTCCCGGAATTTATGGGACTCTCTCCCGAAGCTGCGCAAAGTGCCTTATTAGAGGATTGGTCCGCGGAACTACGTCAAGATCGTATGGACATGTTGGGCGAGAACGCTGTGAAGTATGATTTCATCAGTGAAATGCCCCAGAATCTGTACCTCGACGAATAGTGAAGGACCGTTCCTTTCCGGAACCCGTGGAAAGTGGTCCGCCACCGTCACGCTAGGAACGTTCAGTTGCGCTGCGGTGGCCTTCTCGGCGAAGACTCTCCTTCCCTACACGAGCACCTCATAACTATGTACCCGGTATGGCTATCGCTTTCCTTCCACTTACCTAATAACCGCGACCAATATGTAACCGCAATACCAGGGCGCTGAGTTGCCAAAGTGGGTGCGCTCCCTAGAAAACGGGCAGCGCACCCACTTCGATGTTCAAGCCGAAAACCGGTGGCACTTACTCGCTCCGGTAAATGAAGTCCTCCAGTTCGACGGATTCGTCGATTAGCCCGTATTCAACCGTCCAGCCGATCATCGTGTCAACTGATTCTTCGTTGATTTCCTGTGGGAAATTCGGCATGACCAGATCGGGCACAATATCTTCATCAATGGTGATATAGCTCGTCATGATCTCCTTAGCCGCATCTGGATTATCCTCGGCAAACTGCTGTGCCTCTCGCATAGCAACTGCGAAAGCATCAACGGTGTCCGGGTCGGACGCGATCATTTGTTCTGACGTGAAATACCCTGCCACGGAAAGATCTTCTGTGGGCTCTGCATATGGTGCATAAATTGAACGCATGCCGGCACTTTCACCGATAGTCTGGAACGGCTCGACGACGACCATGGCGTCAACATTGCCGCTTTCAACCTGGCTTTGCATATCTGGGAAGGCTACCTCAACTAAATCCATAGACGATGGGTCGCCACCTGCTTGACTCATCCCTTCTCGAAGCACCGTGTCGTTAATATTGTTTAGTGTGTTAATCGCTACTGTGGCGCCATCGAGATCCTCGATAGCAGTAATGTCGGAGTCCTCGGGCACCAATACTGCAGCATAATCCTCCACAGGATCACCGGTTGAGTTCGGTCCGGCAGCCACAAA
>Ga0209487_1002446_pt1 | contig 15109 bp, 12 predicted proteins | sample Poulit2012_FD_187524 | JGI IMG/M metagenome (GOLD analysis project Ga0209487, IMG submission 187524) | Agricultural soil microbial communities from Georgia to study Nitrogen management - Poultry litter 2012 (SPAdes) (version 2) | ecosystem: Environmental > Terrestrial > Soil > Agricultural land... | reverse complement strand
GCGTCGCGTATCGTCCAGCACTGCAAGGCCGCTTCGGACCGGTGAGCGCCAGCGCCCCCGAGCCGGTCTGTTGGCGACCAGCGCCCCCGAGCCGACGCACTTCACCCTATCCATTCGGCCGCTCCGCCGCCACGTGGCTTGCCTCAACAGTGCCGCCGCAGTGCGCCGCCGCCGCACTGCGGCGGACCGCGAATAATACCCGGCCGGACGGTGAGTGTGCCGAAGTGACAAGAGCTCACCGATGACAGATAGGTTCGGTAACTCAGTGCCACCACCATCGCCGCTGGCTGAGCGGACGGACGTACGGAGAATCACGTGAGTGCGAAAGAGGACCTCCAGCGCAGTATCCATGGCGTACTGCTACCCGGATTCAACGGCACCACGCCACCGCCGTGGCTGTGGGCCGCCGCATCTGAGGGGCTGGCCGGCGTGCTGCTGTTCGGTGAGAACACACCTTCACCCGAGCGGACTGCCGAACTCACCGCGCAACTGCAGCACCGGGCGCCGCGCCTGCTGATCAGTTCCGACGAGGAAGGCGGGGACGTCAGCCGTGTGCAGGCGAGTACCGGTTCCTTCCTGCCGGGGGCATGCGCACTGGGGCAAGCAGGTGACGAGGCATTGACCCGACGGGCCGGCCGGGCCCAGGGCCGGTTACTGCGCGCCACCGGGATCGACCTACCCCTCACCCCGGTGCTGGACGTGGCCTCAGAGCCGGCGAACCCCGTGATCGGTGTGCGCGCCTACGACTCCGACCCGGGCGTGGTGGCCCGCCATGGCCGGGCCACCATCATCGGTCTGCGGGAAGCCGGCGTGGCGACGTGCGCCAAGCACTTCCCCGGTCACGGCGACACCGCGGTCGACTCTCACCTGGCCCTGCCCACCCTCAACATCGATCCCGACCTGCTGCACCGCCGGGACCTGCACCCGTTCTCCGCAGCCATCGACGCCGGCGTGGACAGTGTGATGACCGGTCACCTCGTGGTACCGGCACTCGGTCCGAACCCGGCGTCGCTGGAACCGGCGGTGACCACGCAGTTGCGCCGGATGGGCCACCAGGGGCCGATCATCACCGACGCCCTGGACATGGCAGCCCTGCACGAGGGTGCGCCGGACGCCGGCCCGGGCACCACCGGGGCAGAACTCATCGCCGAGGCAAGTGTGCGGGCACTGATGGCCGGGGCGGACTTGCTGTGCCTGGGCTCCACGAGCGGTCGGGACGACGCCGAGGTGTTTCACACCGTCCGAGACGGGATCGAGCGTGCCGTTCGGGCCGGGCGCGTGGATCCGGCCGCGCTCGCCGCCAGCGCCGAACGGAACCGCGCGCTGGGCGCCGCGATCCGTCACCGGCAAAAGGCCGCCCCATCGCCCGATCTGCCTACGGCGTTGGCAGAGCTCGAACAGGTCGGCGCGGCTGTGGCCGCCGCCGCGGTACGAACCCGGGGGAACGTGCGGCTACGTCCAGGTGATGCGCTGGTGGACCTGCGCCGCGGAGTCAACATCGCCGCCGGCCGGGACCGGGTGATCACCGACGCCCTCACCGCCGGAGCCGGCCTGGTTTCCGTCGCACTGGCGGATTTGCCCCAGTGGGCGGTGGCAAACCCGGACCGTCGGGTGGCGGTATTGACCCGGAACATCGGCGACGAGATGCCCGACCCGCTCCGGGATGGGCCGGACGTCGTCGTCATCCACGTAGGAGTCCCTGGCGCCCGGCCCGATGCACCGAACCGGGTGCTGGCCCACGGTTCCGGCCTGGCCAATAGTCGCGAAGTCGTCCGCCGGATCACTCAGTAGCCGCGCAATGAAGGTTCTGGGCATGCTGTCGGGCACCAGCGCCGATGCGATCGATGTTGCCCTCGCCGATATCGACGATGACGACGCCGGGCACGCCACTCTGCGACCGCTGAGGCACGCCGAACTGCCGTGGCCCGATGGCCTGGGCGGGCACATACTGGACGCCCTGCCGCCCGCCCGGATGGACCTGGTGCAGGTTTGCGCACTGGACGCCCGCTTGGGGCAAGCGTTCGCCCGCGCAGCCAGATGGGCGATCGACCAGTGGGGCCCAATGGACCTGATCTCCAGCCACGGACAGACTCTCGCGCACTGGGTGGACGCCACATCGACAACGGCGCTGGGCACCCTGCAACTGGGCGCACCGGCCTGGATCGCCCGCACCACCGCCACGCCTGTCATCTCGGACTTCCGCAGCAGCGATATCGCTCACGGCGGGCACGGTGCTCCGCTGGCCTCCACGTTGGACCGGCTCTGGCTTGGTGAGCGCCCCACCGCGGCGATCAACATCGGCGGGATCGCCAACCTGACCCTGGTAGCAGGTGGCGTCGTCACCGGCGACACCGGCCCCGGGAACTGCCTGATCGATGATGCCGTTCGGCAACACTTCGCCATGCCCTACGACCGGGAGGGAGCCATCGCCGCCGCGGGCGAAGTGCACCGGGAGGCGCTACAGGTGTTGCTCGCCGATCCCTTTTATGCGACGGCGATGCCGCGCAGCACCGGCCGGGAATACTTCGATGCCGCGTACGTCACCCGCACCCTGGACGCAGCCGGCGTGCAGGTGCCCCAAGGCGCCGATCTGATCGCGACCCTCACCCACCTGACCGGGCACACCATCGCCCGCGCGGTGAGTGCGGCATCGGCGGGCCGTCCGCAACCAGAACGCGTGGTGGTATCCGGAGGTGGAGCGGCCAATCCCACCCTGATGAGGCTTCTGAACAAACTGCTGCCCGGGGTGTGCACCAGTACCGAACTGGGGTTACCCGCCGAGGCCAAAGAAGGCTACCTATTCGCGCTTCTGGGCTATCTGAGCGCTCGCGGACTCCCGGGTACCGTCCCGGCCCACGACGCGCCGGCCTCGGTGCGGGCACCGGCGGCATCGACGCGGGCCGCGGCCACCGCACCGGCTCAGGAGGGTCGTGCTGCTTGGCCCCAGCACCCGGCCCGGCAAGCCACCGGAGCCGACCGACCCGTGGTGCTCGGGTCCCTCACGCCGCCCGCCCCGGCGCCCTGCGCACCAGCACGATCGGCCATCCATACCCTCAGCATCGCCTGACCGGTTCACCCCGCCGTCAGATGGGCCGCGCCAGGCGACCTTGGCCCCGAGCCTCGCTGCGAGGGGATCGGCAACCTGCCTCAGGCCCGCACCATGCCCTCCTGGGCGATGGTGGCCACCAGTTCCCCGGACCTGGTGTAGACCTTGGCAGTGCCCAGCCCGCGTCCGCCCTGCGCGGAGGGGGAGTCCTGGGCGTAGAGCAACCAGTCGTTGATATCCACATCCCGGTGCCACCACATGGCGTGGTCCAGGCTCGCCACGGACATGCCTCGCCGGCGCCAACTCAGGCCGTGGGCGCGTAGTATCGGCTCCAGCATGACTTGGTCACAGGCGTAGGCCAGGATCGCCCGGTGGCGTCCCTGGTCGCCGGGGACGTGGCCGCGGGCGCGCATCCACAGATGCTGAGCCGGGGTCGGCTGCTCGGCCGGCCCCAGGAACAACCCGCCCTCAACGTGGCGCACATCGAAGGCGAACGTCCGATAGAAGTGTTGGGCCAGGGGATGGTCGATGGCACGGAATTGCTCCACCGCGCTGGTCAGGTCCTCGGGGCCGGGTACCCGTGGTGCGGGTTCGGCGTGCTCGATGCCCTCTTGGACCTCCTGGAAGGAACCAATCATCGACAGGATGGGCTTGCCGAACTGGAGGGCATGCACCCGCCGGGCGCTGAATGATCGCCCGTCCCGCAACCGTTCGACGGTGAACGTGATCGGCTCCTCCAGGTCCCCGGGCCGCAGGAAGTACCCGTGCACCGAGTGGGCCAGCCGGCCCGGGGGGACGGTGGCTGCGGCAGCCACCATGGACTGACCCAGCACCTGCCCGCCGTAGACCCTGCCGTGCACCTGCGGCACCGACCGACCGAGGAAGGTGTCCTGACCGTCCGGGCGCAGATCCAGATAGGTCAGCAGTTCACCCAGCGGATCGGGCTCGGTGTCGTCGTATGCCGGCCGGTCCGGCGATGGCGCCATCAGCGCTCGCTGCCTTCGTCGTCGTCGTGGCTGTTGATCATGAAGTGGGCGGCGCGTTCCAGGTAGTCCCACAACGTGGCCTCGTGCATCGGAGCGAGGTCGGCTTCGCGCACCGCTACCCGCATATGCGCCAACCAGCGGTCCCGGGCCCTGGGGGTCACGCGGTAGGGGGCGTGGCGCATCCGCAGCCTGGGATGTCCGCGCTGCTCCTGGTATGTCGTCGGCCCGCCCCAGTACTGCTCCAGGAACGTGCGCAGCCGGTCCTCCGCCGGCCCCAGGTCCTCCTCGGGGTACATCGGTCGCAATAGGTCGTCGGTGGCCACGAGTTCGTAGAACCGGGAGACGATCTTACGGAAGGTGGGTTCACCGCCCACAACCGCCCAGAAGGAGTCGGTGCGGCTTCGGTCACGGCGCCGGGGCGTCAGCCCCAATTGCTGCTGCGCGGCGGCTTGCGGCTCCTGCTGCTGCGCGGCGGCTTGCGGCTGCTGCGCAGCGCCCTTGGCGGGTACAGATTCTGCGGAGTGTCGGGTTGAGTCGGGCACATCCCCAGGGTAATCAGTTCACAGCCCCAGGTCCGCCAACACCTGCAGATGCTCCCGGACCGCCAGCCGCGCGCCCTCGGCGCTGTCCGCGGCCAGGGCGAGGGTGGCGGCCTGCTCGCACTGGGCCGTGCTCAAGGCCCCAAGAACAGCGGCCACGTCGCCCAGCGCCCGGGGAGTCATCGACAGAGAGCGCACTCCCATGCCCACCAGGACAGCGGCCAGAGCGGGGTCAGCGGCGGCTTCCCCGCACACCGCCACCGGGCGGTCCTGAGTTTGCCCGCCCACGCAGGTGGCACGTACCAGGGCCAGCACCGCGGGGTCCCAGGTGCTGGCCATTCGGGACAACGACCCCAGCAGCCGGTCGGCGGCCAAGGTGTATTGGGTCAAGTCGTTGGTGCCCACGGAGGCGAAGTGCGCACGGGCCAACATCGGTCCCGCCAGCAGGGCGGCGCTGGGGACCTCCACCATCACCCCCGCGGTGGCGAGCCCGTGCCGGGCGGCGCGCTCCACGAACTCCTCGGCCTCGGCCACGGTGGACACCATCGGGGCCATCACCCACACCTCGGCCTGCTCGCCGCCCGCAGCCTGGGCGATCGCCGCCAACTGCCGCTCCAGCACCTCCGGGAAGAACGCCGCGGTGCGGTAGCCGCGCACACCCAGTGCGGGATTGGCCTCGTACTCCGGATTGAGGAAGGACATCGACTTGTCCGCACCCGCGTCCAAGGTGCGGATCACCACTTTCTTACCGCCGAACGCGGCCAGCACCTGCCGGTAGGCCTGCACTTGTTCAGTCAGGTCCGGTTCGTCCTCACGGTCCAGGAAACAAAACTCGGTGCGGAACAAGCCGATGCCCTCCGCACCCGCACGGGCGGCATCGGCGGCTTCCCCGGGGTCGCCGATATTCGCCAGCAGCTCCACCTTCAACCCGTCGGCGGTGTGACAGGACCCGGCGTAGGCGCGCTGCTGGACCGGCTGCAGCGCGGCCGCCACCGTCTTCGCATCGGGCTCCACCTGCACGAGCCCGGATCCGCCGTCCACCAGCACCCACCCGCCGTCGGCGAGCCGGTCCAAATCCGGACCCAACCCCACGACGGCCGGGATGCCAAGCGACCGGGCCAGAATCGCGGTGTGTGAGGTGGGGCCGCCTTCCGCGGTGACCAGCGCGTGCACCTGCCGCGGGTCCAAACCGGCGGTGTCCGCGGGGGACAGGTCGGTGGCCACGAGCACGAACGGCTCCGAGCGGCGCGGTACCCCGGGCATCGGCGCCCCGGTGAGTCGGGCGATGATCCGGTCGCGCACGTCGACCACATCGGGCACCCGCTCGGCGAAATAGCCGCCCAGGGAGGCGAACTGCTCGGTCACCGCCCCGGCAGAGTCCCACACCGCACGCTCCGGGGTGATCTTGCGTTTGCGCGTAAGCCGCTGAGCCTCGTTGACCAGCGTCGGGTCCTGAGCGATCTGGGCGGTGGTGCGCAGCAGTTCCCCGGCGGAGGGGTCGCTGGACTCAGCCGCCCGTTCGCGTAGTTCATCGGCTACCCGGGCCGCGGCTTGCGCGATGCGTTCGGCCGCTGCCTCTACGCTGCCCCGCAAGCGATACGCCGGCGGCTCGTTCCTGCCCGTCACCATCCGGGCCACCGGGGCGTGTACCCGGCCCGGGCTGACCCCTACACCGTGAATCTTCTCGGTGACCGGTTCAGTGCTCATCACCTTGACCCTTCGCAAACGGACATCGGCCGATGGCCCCATTGTCCACGGGGACGTGAGTGGAGTAGCACATGTAGAGTGGGATGAGTCACAAGGGCGGCACCACCGGCCCGTCTGCTGCGCGCGAGTCGCGGCGGACAGACGTCGGCACCGGTGGCCGGCCGCCGATATCCGGCACCGACCGATCCTGGGAGCGAACGTGAGTAAGGCCGAGGACATCCTCGCGGCATTGGGCGGCACCGACAATGTCGTGGAACTTGAACCATGCATCACCCGGCTGCGGGTGGAGGTGAAGGATCCCGAGCAGGTCCACGAAGACGACCTGCGCACGAGCGGCGCCTTCGGCGTAGTGCGTTCCGGTCGGGTGGTCCAGGTGGTCGTCGGCCCGGAAGCGGATGACCTCGCCGGCAGCATCGACGAACTGCGGCAGTGACGGCGGCGGGACCATATTCCTGAGGCGGACCCGCATCGGGTACGCGTGATGGCCGACGACGAGCGGCGCGCGGGCGGTGGCGCTCCGGTGGCGGCGAGTGTGAACCTGGGCGATCTGGACCGCCTGAGCGGCAGGTTGGGATTCTGCGATGAGGATCGCCGGGAGTTGCTCGGCCACGCGGCGCAGTTGACGCCCGCTGACTGGGCGGACGTGGACCGGGCCGCCACCGCACTGCGCGGCATTCTGGGCCAGTGGGACATGGCCCGGCCCGACGTGTTCGCCGATTTTCCAGATCAAGGGGGCCGCCCGCGGGGGTTGATCCCGATGCTCGCACTGCTGCGGGGTGTACCCGCCGTGCGGGAGTACCACGCCCGGCGGGGTATCGCCGAAGCCGACACGATCGCATCGCTTGCCGATCTGGGCCAACAGGCATGGGTCTACCGCCAGGTCTTCAACGAGTTCGGCCTCGACACCCAAGGCTGGCTCACCACCGCTTGGGCGGGAGCGTTCTTCTGGCTGGGACGGCTGCAGTTCAATTTGCTGCCGTTCCGCGGCCAGCACGTCATCTCCGTGCACATCCCGCAGACGGGGCCGCTGCCGCCCGAGGAGGTGGACGAGGCGTTCGGCCGCGCGTGGCGGTTCTTCGATACCCACTTTCCCGACGCGCCTGCCACCGCGTTCCATTGCGACTCCTGGCTGCTGGACCCCCGGCTGAGCCAAGTACTGCACCCGCAATCGAACCTCGCCCGGTTCCAGCGACGCTGGCGCCTGATCAACACCGGGAAGGAAGCCGACGCCAGCGTGCTGTACTTCGTGTTCCGCCACCGACCACGTCCCGGCGAGCAACTGGACCGGCGCGGCCTGCCCCGGCGCACCAGCCTGGAACGGGCCGTGCTGGACCACCTCGATGCCGGCGGCCATTGGTACTCCTACACCGGCCTGATCGACCCGTGAGCCGGGAGCGCTTTCGGCCAGTCGCCGGGGCGGCCCGGTGCACGCCCGAAGGCGGCCGGTACGACTCCGCAACGCACTCGGCACCGGCGCTTCGGGCCGCGCGCGCGGTGCAAAGGAACGGGATAGCGGCGATCTCTGGCAAGATCGCACGTAGCGATCCGGGAGCCGCCGCCGTGGGGGCTCGCGGACCGCAGCCGACGACGTCGACGTGAGAGAGCCGTGAACGAAGCAGAGCAGGAGCCCGCCCCTTCCGCCGACGCCCCCGACGACGACCTGCGCACCCTTGCCCAGGCGCACGGGGTCGCGGTGGAGTTCTGGGACTACTTGGGTAACCACCGCCAGGTGCCGGCCGACACCATCCGTGCAGTGCTGGCCGCATTGGATGTGTCGGCCGACACGCCGGAACAGGTACGCGACGCGCTGGAGGATGCTCGCCTGGCTCCCTGGCGACGCGTGCTTCCGCACAGCGTCGTCACCACAGCGGGCGAACAGCATCAACTTGCGGTGCATGTGCGGCACGGCAGTTCGGTGCGAGTGCACGTGGAGTTGGAGGCGAACGGCGCCACCCGGCCCGCGTCGCAGGTGGACAACTGGGTGGAACCCCAAGAGGTGGACGGGGTCCTCACCGGCCGAGCCACCTTCGCCCTGCCCACCGACCTGCCCCTGGGGTGGCACACAGTGGTGGCCGAGGTCGACGACGGCACCCGGGCCGAATGCGTACTCGCCGTCACCCCGGCGCGCCTGGGGGCACCCGAACTGCGAACCGAATACGGCGATCGCCGGTGGGGGAAGCGGGCCTGGGGCCTGATGGCGCAACTGTATTCGGTGCGGTCCAGACGGTCGTGGGGGCTCGGGGACTTCGCCGACCTGACCGAGTTGGGCAGCCTGGGCGCGGACCTGGGGGCCGATTTCGTCCTCATCAACCCCTTGCACGCCGCCGAACCGTCCGCGCCGCTCACCCCGTCCCCGTATCTGCCCACCACCCGCCGGTTCATCAACCCGATCTACATCCGCCCGGAGGACATCCGCGAATCTGCCTACTTGCCCAACGCCCAACGCACCCTGCTGGAGTGGGGACTGGAAGGCCTGGTGGAACAGAACACCGACCCGGGCCCGATCGACCGGGACGCGGTCTGGGAGGCGAAGAAGCCTGCGCTGGAGACGATCTTCGCTGCCGGACGTTCCCGGGCGCGGCAACGAAGCCTGGAGGAGTTCCGCCGCGAGCAGGGCCAAGGGTTGGAGGATTTCGCGCTGTGGTGCGCGGTGTACGAGGCCTACCCCCAGGACCGGTGGCCGCTGCACCCGGGCGCCACTCGAGCGGACATCGCACGCCTGCGCCGCGAACTGGCGGAACGCATCGACTTCCACGTGTGGTTGCAGTGGGTGGCCGACGCCCAGCTCGCCACCGCCCAGCAAGTGGCCACCGGACAGGGGATGTCGATCGGGATCATGCATGATCTGGCTGTCGGGGTGCACCCCGAGGGCGCGGATGCATGGCTGCTGCGGGACGTGCTGGCGGCGAACATCAATGTGGGGGCGCCGCCGGACATGTACAACCAGCAGGGGCAGAACTGGTCCCAACCGCCGCTGCGGCCGGACCGGCTCGCCGAGCAGGCCTACGCCCCGCTGCGTGATATGGCGCGCACCGTCCTGCGGCATGCGGGTGCGCTGCGGGTGGACCACATCATGGGCCTGTTCCGCCTCTGGTGGATTCCGGCCGGTGAGTCACCCGAACTGGGCACCTACGTGCGCTACGACCACGAGGCGATGGTGGGTGTACTGGCGCTGGAGGCCCACCGGGCCGGGGCGGTGGTGATCGGCGAGGATCTGGGCACGGTGGAACCCTGGGTCCGTACCTATCTGGCGCAGCGCGGGGTGCTGGGCACCTCGGTGCTGTGGTTCGAACGCGACGACGACGGTCCGCTGGCCCCGGAGGATTACCGGCGGCTCGCCCTGGCCACGGTCACCACCCACGACCTGCCTCCCACCGCCGGCTACCTGGCCGAGGAACACGTGGATCTGCGCGAAGCGTTGGGGCTGCTCACCGAACCGGCCGAGCAGGTGCGTGCCGCGGCACGCCAGGAGCGGGCGCAGATGGACCAGGTGCTCGCCGAGCGAGGTTTGCTGCCCGAATACCCCACCGAACGCGAACGCATCGAGGCTCTGCACCGCTACATCGCCCAGAGCCCGGCCATGTTGATCGGGGTCTCCCTGGCTGATGCGGTGGGGGAGCGCCGCGCCCAGAACCAGCCCGGTACCGACACCGAATACCCCAACTGGAAGATTCCGTTGGCTGACGGCGCCGGCCAGTGCGTGCTGGTGGAGGACCTGCCCGGGAACGCCCGGTTCGCCTCCCTGGTGCAGGCGCTGGACGCCGAGTTGCGCCGGCCGGCTGCGGACGAGCAGGCGTGAATCGGACCGGCCGCTGAGATGAGCGAGCAACCACCCGAACAACTCTCGGAGCGCGTTGTGGTGGCCCCGATCTCCGGCGTGGTGCGGGCCCTGCGGGACGTGCCCGATCCAGTGTTCGCCGAGGAGATGGTCGGGCCGGGAATCGCGATCGAGCCCGACGGCGACCGCCTGCTGCAGGTGCTCTCACCGGTGGCCGGGGTGCTCCATAAGGTACAGCCCCACGCCGTCGTTGTCGCCGTCCCGCAGGCTGGTCCCGACGCGGCGGTGCTAGTGCACCTGGGGCTGGACACGGTGCGGCTCGATGGTGCCGGGTTCACGGTGCACGTCCACGGAGGGCGGCAGGTCCACGCGGGCACGCACCTGCTGGACTGGGATCCGGCGCCGACGCTGGAGGCCGACCTGGCGCTGATCAGTCCGGTGGTCCTGTTGGGCACGAGCCCGAAGCAGGTGCGGACGTTGGCGCGCCCAGGATCCTCCGTGCGCGCGGGGCAGCACCTGCTGTCCTGGCGCCCTTAACGGCTCTGCGCGGATCTGTCCAAGAGCGCGTTCGCCGGATCGGCGTCACCGTTGGGCGCAGGTCAGGTGCGCGCGGCCCGGTCCACTCGCTGGGCATGTAACGCCCGCCGTACCTCGTCGGCCGACTCCACCACCAACCGGCGCAGGGCGGGTGTGTCGTCCCCCAGCCGCGCCAAGAACTCCTCGGTGGCCGCGGAGACGTCCACCCCGGCGGACCGGTCGATGTCCGCGACCGCGTGCGGGTACAGGCCCACCACCACGTTCTGGGCCATCTCGTGGGTGTGGTCGTTCCACACCTGCTCGATCACCTCGAAGTAGCGGCGGGCGAAGGGCGCGAGCAGGGAGCGGTCCTTGACCCGGTTGAACCCGGCAATGACAGCCCGCTGTACGGCGTTCGGGAGCCGGTCCGGTGTGATGGCGTCCGCCCACACCTGCTCCTTGGCCGAGGTGGTGGGCACCGCCGCCCGGGCCGCGGCGGCTGCCCGTTGCCCGGTGGCGGTGGGGTCGCGCCGCAGTTCTGCTTCGATCTCCTCGCCGCCGGCGGCGCCGGTACTTACCAGCGCGGTGAGCAACTCCCAACGCAGATCGGTATCCACGATCAGCCCGGGCAGTGACACCGAGCCGTCCAGCAGCCCCTGCAGGGTCTGTTGCTGACCGGGCGTCGCGGCGAATGTGGCGAACGTCTTGAGGAGTTGCAACTGCGCGTCCGAACCCTGTTCCGCTTCCAGCGCGTGGTCCCACAACCGGTCGGCGACCCGGGCCTCGGTGGCCTGCCGATGCGCCGGGTCCACGTATGAGGTGGCGGTGGTGAGTTGGCGAAGCAGCACCATCAGCACCGAGGAGTTGGTTTCCGCGCCGATGTTGTTCAGCACCAGGTCGATGAACCGAGCCGCCGGCCACTCCCCGTCGCGAGTCATGTCCCAGGTCGCGCCCCAGATGAGGGCACGGGGCAGGGAATCGGTGAAGTCCTTGACGTGGTTGACCGCATTGGCGAGGGAGCGCTCATCCAGACGCACCTTGGCGTAGGCCAGATCGTCGTCGTTGAGCAGGATCAGGGTGGGGGAGTCCAGGCCAACCAGTTCGGGTACCGGGGTCGCGGCGCCGGCGATGTCCACCTCGAACCGGTGGGTGCGTTCCAAGTCGCCGCCGTCGGTCAAGGTGTACAGGCCGACGGCGATCCGGTGCGGCCGCAGTGCGGGATGGGACTCGGGAGCCTCCTGGGTGATGTGGAAGGTGGTGATGCGGCCCTGGTAGTCGGTTTCGATTTGCGGGCGCAGCAAGGTCACGCCCGCTTCTTCGAGCCACACCTGCGACCAGTCGCGCAGGTCTCTGCCGGAGGGCGCCTCGAGTTCGGTGAGCAGGTCGCCCAGTTCGGTGTTGCCCCAGGCGTGTTTGCGGAAGTAGGAGCGCACCCCGGAAAGGAAGGCGTCCCGGCCCACCCACGCGGCCAACTGTTTGAGGACCGAGGCGCCTTTGGCGTAGGTGATGCCGTCGAAATTGACCAGCACGTCCTGCAGATCGTTGATCTGGGCGACGATCGGGTGCGTGGTGGGCAACTGGTCCTGCCGGTATGCCCAGGATTTCTCCAGCGCGGCAAAGGTGGTCCAGGCCTCGGTCCATTCGGTGGCCTCGGCGGTGGCCAGCATGGAGGCGTACTCGGCGAACGATTCGTTCAGCCACAGGTCGTTCCACCAGCGCATGGTGACCAGGTCCCCGAACCACATGTGCGCCATCTCGTGCAGGATCGTCACGGTCCGGCGCTCCACCAGCGCGTCGGGCACGGCGGAGCGGAACACGTAGTTCTCCAGGAAGGTCACGGCGCCGGCGTTCTCCATCGCGCCGGCGTTGAACTCCGGCACGAAGAGTTGGTCGTACTTGGCGTACGGGTAGGGGTAGTCGAAGGCCTCCTCGAAGAAGGCGAACCCGGCCTTGGTGACCTCCAGGATCCGGTCGGCATCCAGGTGCTCGGCGAGCGAGGCGCGGCAGAACACACCCAGCGGGATCGTGCGCCCGTCGGAACTGGTGAGTTCGTCACTCACCCGGTGATAGGGACCGGCGATGATCGCCGTCACATAGCACGGCAGCCTCGGGGTGGGGTCGAAGGACCAGGTGGCTGCGCCGTCGTCGGCCTTCACCGGTTCAGGAGCGGGGGAGTTGGAGATCACCTGCCAGTGCTCCGGTGCGGTGACAGTGAAGGTGAACCGCGCTTTGAGGTCGGGTTGGTCGAAGACGGCGAACACGCGCCGGGCGTCGGCGACCTCGAACTGGGAGTACAGGTAGGTTTCTTCGTCCACCGGGTCGGTGAAGCGGTGCAGCCCTTCGCCGGTGGTCATGTAGGCGCAGGAGGCCACTACGTGCAGTTCATTGCGTTCGGCCAGCTCGTGCAGGTGGATCCGGGCGTCGCGGTAGATCTCGGCAGGGTCAAGTTCGCGCCCGTTGAGCACCACCCGCCGCACTTCCGGGGCGATCAGGTCGATGAAGGTGGCCGACCCGGGTGTGGCGGTGAACTTGACGGTGGTCTCGGAGGTGAAGGTGGCGCCGGTGCCCGACAGGTCCAGGCGGACGTGGTAATCCGACACGGTCAGCAACTCCGCGCGCTCGGCCGCTTCGATGCGGGTCAGGTTCGTGCCGGGCAAGGTGGCCTCCTCAGGATCTCTTAGGATGGACGGTGGCCCACCAGGTGCGATCTTGTCATGCAGCCGCACCGGGGGCCGACGTCATTTCCGTTGCACGATAGACCTTGGTGAAGGAGCGCTCGTTCATGGCCAACGATGTTGCCGATTTCTGGTTCGACCCTGCCTGCCCGTGGGCTTGGATGACCTCGCGGTGGATGGATGAGGTGACCAAGGTCCGCGACATCACGGTGAACTGGCACATCATGAGCCTGACCGTGCTGAACGAGGACAAGGACATCCCCGAGGATTACCGCAAGTCCCTGTCGACGGCGATGCCCCCGGTGCGGCTGATCAACGCCGCGCGGGAAGTGCACGGCGAGCAGTACGTCAAACCCTTGTACGATGCTATCGGTACCCGCTACCACCCCCAGGGCCGCCGTGATGACCAGCGGCAGGTGCTGGTCGAGTCCCTGGAGGAGGTCGGCCTGCCCGCCGACTTCATCTCCTACGCCGACTCCGAGGAGTACGACGAGTCGCTGCGGGCCTCCCACGCCCGAGGCATGGAACTCGTCGGCGAGGACGTGGGCACCCCGATCGTGGCGTTCAACGGGGTCGCCTTCTTCGGGCCGGTGGTCAGCCCCGGCCCGAAGGGGGAGGAAGCCGGGAAGCTCTGGGACGCGGTGGTGGCGGCGGCGAGTTTCGACGGGTTCTTCGAACTCAAGCGCACCCGTACCCGCGGGCCGATCTTCGACTGAGGTCCGGCCGCGCCCGGCCGCGCCCGGTTTTGGGGGCATGCGCCGCTGATCGGCATCCGGCGCGCACGGTCGGGGCACCACGCCGCCCGGTCGGTGTGCCACGCCGCCCGGTTGGTGTGCCACGTGGCCCGGTTGGTGTGCCACGTGGCCCGGTTGGTGTGCCACGGTGCCGGGTGCGCCCCGACAGGGTGGCTCACCGTTCCACCCGCCGACTTGGCGAGTTCACCCTGTACCCCGGCTACCGCAGTGTCTTACCGTCGATAACGCCACTGAGAAAGGTGAAGAGATGGCCCGTCGTCGCCTGAGCGCAGCAGTGGTCACGCTCATCATGATCGATGTGATCCTGCTGATCGTGCTGGTCGCCTTGCTGCTCACCCGCCCGGGCGAGACGGAAGCACTGAAGGAGGCTCGGGCCGCGTCGGCCCCCACCGCCGCGGGCCGCTCGGCGCCGGACCCAGTGGCGGCCACGCAACGGGAACTCGTGCCGCAGCCCACGCAGACTCCCGCGCAATCGCCCGGATATGTCGTTGAGGTGCCTGCCGACGCCCGTAGTGAGCCGGTGTTCGCCAGCCCCTCGGGCAACATCTGGTGTGAGATGGATGGCCGCGGTGTCACCTGCACGATCGGAGGGCATGAGTACACCCCGCCGGACAACCCGGACTGCTCCGGTCAGGTCGGGCGCGTACTGCATCTGACCGAGGATGAAGCGGTGATGCCGTGCATCACCGAAGACCCGGACACCACCGCGCCCGAGTCGTTCCCGGAACTGGACTATGGCCAAGCCAGCGTGCAGGGAGATTTCCTGTGCACCAGTGAGGAGACCGGGGTGTCCTGCCAGTCGCTGACCACCGGCCGAGGCTTCACCCTGGCGTACCGCGAAGCGGAATTATTCTGAGCCGCTGGGCTCCAGGAAGTCGCGCAATACCCCGATCCAGTCATCGAATGCCTCCAGGTGGGCATCGTGCCCAGCGCCGGCGAGGATCGCCCGGCGGGTGCCCGGGCGCCGACGGAGGAGTTCCTCCTGCTCCTGCGGGGTGAACATGCCGTGTTCGGCGAACACCGCCAGGGTCGGGCACGTGACTCGCTCCCATTCGCTCCACCGAGGCACGTGCGTGGCCGCGATGGTGCGTTCCATGACCTCGGCGT
>Ga0209487_1002445_pt1 | contig 15117 bp, 11 predicted proteins | sample Poulit2012_FD_187524 | JGI IMG/M metagenome (GOLD analysis project Ga0209487, IMG submission 187524) | Agricultural soil microbial communities from Georgia to study Nitrogen management - Poultry litter 2012 (SPAdes) (version 2) | ecosystem: Environmental > Terrestrial > Soil > Agricultural land... | reverse complement strand
GTCGTGGCTGCTACCAAAGAAATTCCGGTTGTATATTCGGGTGTGACAGATCCGGAGGCCGCACAGCTCGTGCCTACGATGGAGGCTTCGGGCACTAATGTTACAGGCGTTTCCGATGCGTTGGGCCTTGAAGAGCAGGTGGATCTGATCTTGAAAATAGTGCCCGAGGCAAAGAATATAGGCATGGTCTATAACCCGGGTGAGGCAAACTCGGTGGTCGTGGTTGAACGACTGCGGAAAATCCTCTCTGATCGTGATATCGGTTTGGTAGAGGCGACCGCCGCACGTACTGTGGATGTGGGTGCAGCCGCACGCAGCCTGGTAGGCAAGGTGGATGCGATTTACACCAATACGGACAATAACGTAGTGTCTGCCTATGAATCGATGGTCAAGGTAGGAAATGACGCCAAGATTCCCCTGATTGCGGCAGATACAGACAGTGTGGAGCGCGGGGCTATCGCTGCTTTGGGTGTGAATTACTACAACCTCGGCCGACAGACGGGGGCAATAGTCGATCGCATTTTGCAGGGGGAAAATCCCGGTGACATCCCATCGGAGTATGGCGAGGAGCTCGAGCTTTATATCAATATACAGGCCGCTGAAAAGCAGGGAGTCAGCATTGATGAAGCCCTGTTGGCAGAGGCAAGCAAAATTATCGAATAATAAAGTCCAAAATGTCGATTTATACCCTGTGGGGCGCTTTTGAAATTGGTTTAATCTTTGGTCTGGTCGCACTCGGAGTGCTTATCTCTTTCAGGGTCTTGAGATTTCCGGACTTGACAGTAGACGGGAGCTTCCCACTCGGGGGGGCTGTGGCAGCGACATTGATCAGTTTTGGTTGGGATCCTTTTGCCGCCACAGCCATTGCAACCTTGGCTGGCGCGTGTGCAGGCATGGTGACCGGCTGGCTGAATGTCAGCTTGAGAATCATGGACTTATTGGCCAGTATCCTGGTCATGATTGCCTTGTATTCCATTAACCTGCGCATTATGGGCCGGCCAAACGTCCCGCTTATCATGGAGCCCACTGTATTTAGCGTGTTACAGCCAGAGGGGATTGTAGATTACATCATGCGGCCGCTGTTGTTGGTCGGTGTGGTGGTGATAGCAAAGTTACTGCTGGACTGGTTTTTTGCGACTGAAACCGGTTTGGCGATGCGGGCGACGGGCTCCAATGCCCGTATGGCCCGTGCCCAAGGGGTGAAAACCTGGGCAATGGTTCTGCTTGGGATGGCAATTTCAAATGCCTTGGTGGCGCTTGCAGGCGCTTTGTTTGCCCAGTCCCAGGGTGGGGCGGATATCTCCATGGGTATTGGTACCATAGTTATTGGTTTGGCAGCGGTCATCATCGGTGAAAGCATCATTCCAGCCCGCAGGATGTATATTGTAACGCTATCGGTCATCATCGGAGCCATTCTTTATCGTTTCTTTATCGCACTGGCACTGAATGCCGATTTCATTGGTCTCAAGGCCCAGGACCTGAACTTGCTTACTGCCGTATTGGTAACGGTTGCGCTGGTTCTACCTTTGCTTAAAGGTCGTATCAGAGGGTTCCGTAAACAGGGGAGGAGCAGATGATGCTGGTTGCAAAGAATTTGGACATCACTTTTAATCCCGGCACGCCGATAGAGACACGAGCGTTGCGGGGGATGAGTCTGTCCATCCCCAAGGGGCAATTTGTGACGGTGATTGGCTCCAATGGGGCGGGTAAATCAACATTATTAAATGCGATATCTGGTGCTCAATCAGTAGACAGCGGTTCCATTCATCTGGCAGGGGTAGATATTACCTGGCAGCCTGTCTGGGAACGCGCCAAACTGGTGGCCCGAGTCTTTCAGGATCCAATGGCAGGCACGTGTGAGGAGCTCACCATTGAGGAAAATCTGGCTTTGGCAACCCAAAGGGGTGGGCGTCGCGGATTTCGATTGGCAGTCAATAAGAATATGCGTGCCGAGTTCCAGGAACGCCTGGCGGTCTTGGGTTTGGGGCTGGAAAATCGCCTGACTGATCGTATTGGACTATTGTCTGGCGGTCAGCGACAGGCGGTCAGCCTGTTAATGGCAGCGCTGCGACCATCTAAAATACTGTTGTTGGATGAGCATACGGCCGCATTGGATCCGCGCACTGCGGCCTTTGTGTTGGAGCTCACCCAAAAACTCGTGGCCGATGAACATTTAACGACTATGATGGTCACACACAGTATGCGTCAAGCATTGGACATTGGCGATCGTACCGTTATGTTGCACCAGGGCAAGGTAGTCCTTGATGTGAGTGGTGCGCAGCGGGCTTGCCTTGATGTCGGGGATCTGCTGACCATGTTTGAACGTGTGCGTGGGGAAACAGTGGATGATGATAGTCTGCTGTTAGGGTAAATCTTGTACACACTTTCACTAAAAGATCAATGTTGTTAATGCTGGATAATCCCAATATACTTTATATCTTTGGCTTTACTTTGCCTGGGTACAGATTTTGATGAGGAGCTTTTCCATGCTTCATGGCCGCCTTTATACACGGCGCTTTGTACAGTTGGTATTTGGTTGTTCTCTCTTGTTTTTGGCTGCTTGCGGTGAAAAAGAGCAGCAGACCGCCGGTCAGGCCGTGCAAGTGCCTGTTCGGGTGGTTGAGGTCAAACCTACTTCTGCCCCGTTATACATTGATTTGCCTGGTCGGGCCGACGCGATTCGTGATGCAGAGGTGAGAGCCCGTGTGACTGGCATTGTGACTGAAATACACTTCGAGCAGGGCAGTGATGTTGACAAAGGGGAGCTGCTATTTACCATTGATCCGGCCCCATATCGTGCTGCGCGTAATCAGGCCGAAGCCCGTCTCAAGCAAGCTGAGGCCAATGCCCAATCAGCAGCTGCCCTGGCCAACCGCTATCAGCGCCTGATTAAGGAGCGCGCCATTAGCCAACAGGATTACGATACAGCCATGGCTCAACACCATCAGGCTCAGGCCGAGGTGGCCGGCGCCAAGGCTGCCCTAGAAGCGGCCGAGATAGATCTGGGCTATACCGAGGTGACCGCACCCATTCGGGGCCGTATTGGTAAAGCCGAGGTGACAGAGGGGGCTTTGGTCAGCGCGACCCAGGGCACTCATCTGGCCACTATTCAGCAAATTGACGAGTTATACGTTGATATCGTGCGTCCTGCAGAGGAATATTTGCAGTTGCAAAAGGCGATCAGCAGCGGTTTAATCAAGTCGAACGAAAAAGGTGAGGCTCAGGTTAAAGCACTATTGAGCGACCGTACCGAACACGATCAGACAGGGCGTTTATTATTTTCAGGGGTTTCTGTTGACCCTACCACGGGACAGTTGGCCATGCGTGCCATTTTTCCCAATCCTGATCTGAGTCTGTTGCCCGGCATGTTTGTACGAGTACGGGTAGAGCAGGGTATCAAGGAGGATGCCTTGTTAGTACCCGAGCAGGCAGTGCAGTATGGCGCAAGTGGATCGACTACGGTTTTTGTTGTTGATGACGAGGGTAAGGCGCAGGTGTTGCCTGTCAAAATAGGCCAGGGCATTGACGGTATGCTGGTTGTGGATGAGGGATTGCAGCCCGGTGCCCAGGTTATTGTTGCAGGGTTTCAAAAAATTCGTCCGGGTGTCCCTGTGGTAACCTCTCCCTGGAAAGAGGACCAGCCAGAGAGCCTGGAGCAGGAGCAGGCGCTGGACGACGAAGCACAGCATAAATAAATCGGCTGCCATCATCTGGTTACCTCCTCTATCTGCAAGTTGAGTTTTACATATGCCACATTTTTTTATTGATCGCCCGATTTTTGCCTGGGTGGTTGCGCTCGGGATTGCATTGATGGGATTGCTGTCATTGGCTACCATGCCGGTGGCACAATACCCTGAGGTGGCACCGCCCGCAATTTCCATTACCACTACTTATCCTGGTGCGTCTGCCGAGGATGCGGCAAGTTCTGTTGCCAGTATCATTGAAAATGAGCTCAACGGAGCCAGAGGGTTGCTCTACTATGAATCTGTCAGCGACTCCTATGGGTCCAGTCAGATTACGGCCACATTTGCACCGGGCACAGACCCGGATATGGCCCAGGTGGATGTGCAAAACCGCATTTCCAATATTACCTCCAACCTGCCTTCTGCAGTGATGCAGCAGGGGCTCAAGGTCGAGCAAAGTACGGCTAGTTTCTTGATGGTCGTTGCCTTGTCATCTGAGGATGGACGCTTGGATCAGGTCGATTTGGCGGATTACATCAAGCGCAACGTACAAAACGCAGTGTCCAGAGTACCGGGAGTTGGTAAGTTTCAGCTGTTTGCATCCTCACGTGCCATGCGCATTTGGGTGGATCCGGAAAAGTTGGTTAGTTATGACCTCAGTATGGCGGAGGTCAATCAGGCCATTAGCGAGCAAAACATCCTGATTTCTGCCGGGATTCTGGGCTCGCCGCCCAATCCGGATAGTCAGTTGGTCGCAGCGCCAATTGTGGCGAACGGTCAGCTCAAAGATCCGGAGGAGTTTGGCAATATCGTGCTGCGGGCTTATCCCGATGGCTCGAGCGTCCGTATCAAGGATGTCGCCCGGGTCGAGGTGGGTGCCGATAACTATCAGTTTGGCGCCCGGCTCAATGGTCAGCCCACTGCTGCATTTGCTTTGTCCCTGGCGCCGGAGGCCAATGCGTTGACCACCGCCAAAGGGGTCAAGGAAATGATGGAAGAGCTGGCCGAGTTTTTCCCCGATGGGGTGAGCTATTCCATCCCTTACGACACCACACCTTATGTAGAAACCTCCATAGAGCAGGTCGTGCATACGCTGCTCGAGGCGATGGTGCTCGTCTTTATCGTGATGTATGTGTTTTTGCAAAATATCCGCTACACCATCATCCCGGCCCTGGTTGTGCCAGTGGCGCTGTTGGGCTCGATGGCTGTGATGAAGACGCTTGGTTTATCTGTCAACGTGCTGACCATGTTTGCCATGGTCCTTGCCATCGGGATACTGGTGGATGATGCGATTGTGGTGGTAGAAAACGTCGAGCGCATCATGTCCGAGGAGGGTTTGCCTCCCAAGGAGGCGACCGTCAAGGCGATGCCGCAGATTAGCGGGGCGATTGTGGGGATTACACTGATTTTGACCGTGGTGTTTTTACCCTTGGCCTTCATGAGCGGGTCTGTAGGTGTGATATATCAGCAATTCGCGGTGGCCATGGCGAGTTCCATTGCTTTTTCAGGTTTCCTCGCCCTGAGTTTTACCCCAGCATTGTGCTCGACCTTGTTAAAGCCCATACCCAAGGAGCAGTTAGGGGGAGAACGCCGCGGGTTTTTTGGACTGTTCAACCGAGTGTTTGATGGCATAGCCGGTGGGTACGAACGCTTTGTTGGCCGCAGTTTCAAACACCTGGGCAAGGGCATGTTGATATATGTGCTTCTGGTGGCACTGTTGGCTTGGGGCTATGTACGTTTGCCGACCGGATTTTTGCCGGAGGAAGACCAGGGCTTTGTATTTGCCAATATCGAGTTGCCTGCAGGTGCAACTGCAAACCGTACCATTGATGTCATCGAAGATGTTGAGAACTATTATTTGAATCAGCCACAGGTTGAGAACATGGTGTCGGTGCGGGGCTTTAGCTTTAACGGTAATGGTCTGAATGCCGGTTTGGCGTTTGTTACCCTGAAAGACTTTAGTGAGCGCCGGGGTCCCGAGGATTCGGCTCAGGCTGTAGCCGGCCGGGCCATGCAACAGCTGCTCTACGGAATCCCGGATGCCATGGTGTTCTCCATCGTCCCACCAGCCATCATGTCCCTGGGTAATGCCCAAGGTTTTGACATGCGCTTGGAAGACCGGGGTGGTCTTGGCCATGATGCCCTGATGCAGGGTGCCCAACAACTGATGCAAATGGCCTCGGAAAGCCCGGTTTTGGCACAAACCCGTATTACTGGCCTGGCGCCCGGCAAGCAGTGGAATATCACCATTGACCGTGAAAAGGCGGCTGCACAAGGGGTTTCCTTTAGTGAGGCGGCGCAGATGCTTTCTACCGCCTTGGGTTCAGCTTATATTGGCAAGTACACCAACGAAGGCTGGGTCGAAAACGTTTGGGTACAGGCTGAGGACGACTTCCGCCAAAACATTGAGGATGTGATGCAACTCAATGTCAAGAATAATCAGGGCAAAATGGTTCCTATGAGCACCTTTATCAGTGCAGAAACGGATCTTGCCCCGGTGCAAATTGTTCGTTACAACAGTTATGAGTCCGTTCGTTTTAACGGTGAGGCTGCCCCAGGTTATACCTCAGGGGAGGCTATGGCCGAGATGGAGCGTTTGGTGGGGGAGTTACCCGCAGGCTTTGGTTATGAGTGGACGGGGCTGTCCTTTCAGGAACAAGAAGCTGCCGGCCAGACGATCCTCTTGATGGGACTTTCTGTGTTAGTGGTGTTCATGGTGCTCTCTGCACTGTATGAGAGTTGGGCCATCCCCTTGTCTGTCTTGATGGCGGTTCCTTTGGGTATGCTTGGCGTAGTCGGTATGGTTACCCTAAAGGAGATGGCGAATGACGTTTATTTCCAGGTGGGGATGATTACAGTAATAGGGTTGGCGGCCAAAAACGCCATTTTGATTGTGGAGTTTGCCAAGGATGCCTATGCGCGCACGGGTGAGTTGATTGAGTCCACAGCGCATGCGGCCCGCCTGCGTTTCCGGCCGATTGTGATGACCTCCTTTGCCTTTATCCTGGGGGTGACACCACTGGCTTTGTCGAGCGGTGCAGGCGCTGCGAGTCAGCATGCTGTCGGGTTTGGCGTTTTGGGCGGAATGCTGGCTGCGACCCCACTGGCAGTAATTTTTGTACCGATATTTTTTGTGGTGGTGATGAGAGTCTTTAGAACCAAGCCTCGTCTGTTGGGGGCTGAGGCCCGGGCTTTTGAGCAAGAACAGGCTGAAAAGCGCGCGCAGGAGCAAAATCCAACGCAAAACCAGGAGAACTCATAATGGGCTCATCAGTTAAATTCAAACTGTCCGCTTTGGGGCTTGCACTGATACTGGCTGGCTGTTCCTTGGCACCTGAGTACGAGCAGCCCGAAGCACCGATCCCCGGAACTTTCCCGCTGGTCAGTGCTGCCACTGAGGAGCAGCGGGCAGCAGATGCCGAGTTCAGTGAGTTGGGCTGGGAGCAGTTTTTTAATGATCCGCAGCTTAAGGCATTAATCGATGTGGCCCTGGAAAATAACCGTGATATACGTATTGCTGTCGATCGGGTACTGGAGGCGCAGGCGCAATATGGCATAGCGCGAAGTGATCAGTTCCCTGCCGTAGGAGTGGGGGGGACTGGCCAGGTAACGCGTAATCCGGAAAGTATGCGCCTGAGGGGTCCGGATTCACCAGCCATCAGTCGCACGTTCCAGGCGGGCGTGGGGCTTACTTCGTTTGAATTGGATTTTTTTGGTCGCTTGAAAAACCTCAGCGAGGCCGCTTATCAACAGTTTTTAGCGACCGCAGAGTCTCAGCGCACGGTTCAGATTAATGTGGTTGCCGCCGTGGCCGAGAGTTATCTGCGCTGGCGTGCCGCAGAAATGCTTTTGCACCTGACCGAGCAAACCGAGAAAAGCCGCGAGGAAAGTCTGCGTTTGGTCCAGCAGCTCTATGAGGTGGGCACAGCGTCTTCGTTGGACTTGCAACAGGCCCAACTACAGCTCGATACTGTGCGGGCCGATTTAAAGCAAATGCAACGTCAATATGAGCAGGCAAAAAATGCCCTGGAGCTGGTGTTGGGCACCTCATTGCCAGATGATTTGCCTGAGCCAATGCAGTTTTCCCAAGGCCAGATTGTTGCTGATATTCCCGTGGGGTTGCCATCGTCACTATTGATCCGTCGTCCAGACATTCGGGCGGCTGAGCATCAGCTAAAGGCTTCTTATGCAAATATTGGTGCCGCTCGCGCCGCATTTTTCCCATCCATTTCGATTACGGGATTGTTTGGATTGGCTAGCCCTTCTTTCAGCCGGCTTTTCCGCTCAGGCAATGATTTCTGGCAATATTCGCCACAAATCACCATGCCCTTGTTCTCGGGGCAGGTCGAAGGGGCTTATGATCTGGCCAAGGCACGGCAAAACATAGCCATCTCTGAGTATGAGAAGACCATCCAAACCGCCTTCAAGGAGGTGGCAGATGCGTTGGCCGGGGAGGCTACGTATCAGGATCAACTGGATGCGCTGCGTGATATGGAAGCATCCGCAGCTGAAAGCTTGCGTTTAGCCAACCTGCGCTACGAAACGGGCATTGACAGCTTTTTGCAGGTACAGACAGCAGAGGTCAATCTCTATACGACGCAGCTGCAGTTTGTGCGGGTCGGTCTGGAGTCCCTGTTAAATCGTCTGAATTTATATAAGGCGCTGGGCGGTGGTTGGCATCTGGACGAGGAGGCGCTAGAGCAATTAGAGCAACAAGAAATACAACATGTTAAAGTGCAAGAGTAGTCTACGCAGCAGTAATAATTAATGAATACGGGGATAGTAATGATGGAGTTAGGCGTAAATATCGATCATGTGGCAACATTGCGTCAGCAGCGTTTGACCACATATCCGGATCCTATCAGGGCTGCGCAGCTGGCCGAAGATGCCGGTGCGGATCTGATTACCTTGCATTTACGTGAGGATCGTCGTCATATTCAGGACGCCGATGTTTATGAGCTCAGAAAGCGCATTCGCACGCGCATGAACCTGGAGTGCGCTATTACTCGTGAAATGCTGGATATATCCTGTGATGTTCGTCCTGATGATGTCTGTCTTGTGCCCGAGCGTCGGGAGGAGTTGACGACTGAAGGGGGGCTGGATGTAAAAAAGCATTTTGATTCAGTGCAGGCCGCAGTCAAGCAGTTGCAGGATGCCGGCATCCGGGTATCCATCTTTATTGATCCGGAGGCCGAGCAGCTTGAATGGGCCAAAAAAGCGGGCGCAACAGTGATTGAGCTGCATACAGGCACCTACGCTGATGCCCCAACCAAGGAGCTGCAGGAGCAAGAGCTGGAACGGCTACGCGAGGCAGCAAAGGCAGGGGTTGCTTTAGGTTTACGGGTTAACGCAGGTCATGGACTGCATTACCATAATGTGCGTCCAGTCGCTGCAATTGAGGGTATTGTTGAATTAAATATCGGCCATGCTATTGTGTCACAAGCGATATTTGATGGTTGGACCAAAGCCATTCGTGATATGAAGGCATTGATGCGCACCGCCCGTTAAATAAAAATTAATCTCTTTATTTTTATTCTTTATGAATCAAGTAATCAAGACGCTACAGTCACGTAATTCCGTTAAGTTTGTGCAAGCCCCCGGTCCTGATAGCAACGAGTTTGCAGAAATCATGCAGGCTGCAATGTGTGCTCCGGATCATGGACGTTTGCGGCCCTGGCGCTTTAAGCTGATTTCACCTGAGCACAGGGAGAAGTTGATTGATATGGCTATAGAAGCACGCGAGCAGGAGGGCAATCCTTATGACAAGCCCCAAATCGTGCAAATGCGCCGTTGGTTGTCACAGGCCCCTGTGATGTTGGCGGTAGCCTGCTATATCGATCATACCAATGAGCGTATTCCGCATACCGAGCGTGTGCTGGCGACTGGCGCTGCGGTCATGAATATCTTGAATGCAGCACATGCGGCTGGCTATGCGGCCTATTGGAGTACCGGGATCGGGACCTATACTCAGGCTGTGCCAGAGGCGCTTGGCTTTGATGAGCTGGAATATCAGTTTATGGGTTTTGTGACCATAGGCACGCCCTTGAGAGAGGCAGAGCCAAAAGAGCGGCCTGATTATCAGGAGTTTCTAAGCGAGTGGTCAGGGGAATAAACGAATAACCACTGAGTAGATGCTCAGTCAGTTATGTCAGGGCTTGAGGGGATACTCTCAAGCCCTTTTAGTATGGGGCAATCAGGTCGTTCATCGCCATGGCAGCGCTCGCTTAGGTCTTTGAGGGTCGCAGCCATGGCCAACAGGGTGTTGGCGCGCTGCTCGAGCTGCTCGATATGTTGTAGGGCGAGCTTTTTGACCTCGGCGCTGCTGCGCGATTTATTATGCCAAAGTTGTAGTAAATCCTGCAATTGCGCAAGCGAAAAGCCGAGTTGGCGGGCGTGAGAAATAAAATGAAGGGTTTGTAAATCCTGCTGATTGAACAAGCGGTAACCACTTTCTGAACGTGACACATCGCCAAGCAGGCCGTGGCGCTCATAGTCGCGTATCATTTTAGCAGACAGCCCAGTCAGTTGGGCAGTCTGGCCAATGGTAAAAGTGGTATCCGATTTTATCATGTAACGCGAATATACCTCAGTCTCAGGGCGTTGGTAACAACAAAGACACTGGAAAGAGCCATGGCGATGGCACTATAAATGGGCGAGAATAAATGACCACTAATATAGTATAGGCCACCAGCTGCTAGAGGTATGAGCGCAACATTATAAGCAAAGGCCCAAAACAGGTTTTGTTTGATATTTCGCAGGGTTAACCGGGCCAACTGTATGCCTGTACAGATGTGATTGAGTTTCTCACCCAACAAAACCACCTGGGCAGACTCGATGGCGACATCCGTGCCGCCGCCGATGGCAATGCCCACATCAGATTGGGCCAGGGCGGGTGCATCGTTGATGCCATCGCCTACAAAGGCAGTCAGCCCGACGCGATCCTGTATTTTTTGCACAATACTGGCTTTGTCCTCTGGCTTGGTCTGCGCAAATACCTCAGTAATTCCGAGTTTATCAGCAACATATTGCGCTGTTAAGGGGTGATCACCCGTAACCATCGTCGTTTGTATATTATTTTTGGTAAGCCATTGTATGACTTCGTAAGCTTCCTGGCGAATCGGGTCAGTAATTGTGAGTACTCCGATCAGTTGTTTGTTGCGGGCGATATAGACGGGGGTTTGTCCTTGTCGGGCCCACTCGATATAACACTCTTCGAATTCTGTGCAGTCGATTTGCTGTGACTGCATCAGGTCATTGGAGCCCAACAGGTAGTTGTGCTGCCCCACTTCAGCCTCGACCCCCGAACCTGTATGAGCTTTAAAATTTCTGGGCTCCTGCCAGTGCAGTTTTTGCTCTTGTGCTGCAGCCACGATAGCAAGGGCAATGGGGTGCTCAGAGTGGCTTTGTACGGCAGCTAAATCGGCCAGGATATGGTTTTTATCGAGACCCTTGGCCAGCTCAAGGCGACTGAGTTCAGGTGTACCCAAGGTGAGGGTGCCTGTTTTATCAAAGGCAACATTTTTCACACTAGCCAATTGCTGCAAGGCCTGACCTTGTCTAAACAGCACGCCGAGCTTTGCTGCCCGGCCCGTACCTACCATGATGGAGGTCGGCGTCGCCAAGCCCATGGCACACGGACAGGCGACGATGAGCACGGCTACGGCATTGACTACGGCAATACTCAATCCCCCCTGAGGGCTGATAAAGCTCCAGTAAATAAAACTCAAGCCCGCAATGAGCAGTACGACAGGTACAAACCACAGGGTGATTCTATCCACTAGATCTTGCACCGGGAGCTTGCTTTCCTGGGCATTTTCTACCAAACGAATGATATTGGCGAGCACGGACTCCTGCGGCAGGTGAGTGACCTGTACCCGTAGGGAGGAGGAGCCGTTAAGCGTACCGCCAATGACCGTATCACCTGCCATTTTGCGTACGGGCATGGATTCGCCTGTGATCATCATTTCATTGATGTGGCCCACGCCTTCTAGAATCGTACCGTCGGCAGCGATAGTCTCACCTGGGTGAATCAGTATTTCATCGCCAACACGCAGCTGATCAATGGGTAAGACACTCCATTCGCCCGCGCGTTGAATGCGGGCCGTAGCGCTTTGCAAGCCAAGTAGCTCCTGTATGGCTGCACCGGTTTGACCTTTGGCCCGAGCCTCAAAATATTTACCCAATAATATCAGGGTGATGACTACAGCAGCTGCTTCAAAATACAGATGGACTGCGCCTTGCGGTAGTATGCCGGGGGCAAAGGTTGCCACCGTGGAATAGAGCCAGGCACTCCCTGCACCAATGGCTACCAATGTGTTCATATCGGGGGCTTTTTGGATCAAGGCGCTAAAGCCCTGCGTGAAAAAATCCCGGCCTGGAAAGACAATGACAAGTGTACTCAGTACAAATTGCCAATAAGCAATGGTGCTGCTGGCAAGGTGACCATGAAGCCAGAGTTCAAAGGCAGGGATCAGGTGCGCTCCCATATCCGAGATGAAGACGGGCAGGCTTAAAATCAATGCCACGATGAAGTTTTTCTTTTTGGTGTTGGCATCATCATGCAACGCCTGCTGGCTTGCGGCAAATACCTTTTCTTTATTGGCCGCTGTAATTTCCGCAGCGTGAAAACCCCGTTTGTCTATCGCTTCTATCATTGTGCTGACGGCTACGGGATGTTCTGGATCAAGCTGTACATAAGCCCGGGCGGTGGCCAAATTGACCGAGGCCAGTTGTACGCCCTCAAGATCTGTCAGGGCGCGTTCTACATGGCGCACACAGGCAGCACAGTTCATGCCTTGAACTGATAATTGCACGCTTGTTAATGTTTTTTCAGCAGTCATGATCATTTTCTCTTAACTAATATACTTAGCTATAGTATGAGGCTTACCCCAGGGTCAAGGTCAAGTCTTTAAAACTGCTACTTGGCAACTGTACTTTAATGGTTGAAAATGAGGGATGATTTTTTCACGAGTAGCTATGGAGTGAGTTCATGAGCATCAACTTTCAGATTCCGGACATGACCTGCGGACATTGTGTCAACACAATTACCCAAGCCATTACTGCGCAATACCCTGGCGCCAATGTGCAAGCTGATGTCGATACGCATAGTTTGAGCGTAACCGGGGTTGAGGACAGTGACACGCTGCAGGATATCATCAGGCAGGAGGGCTATAGCCCGAGCCTTAAATAAAGACCACTGTTGTTTTAGAGCAGTTTTTTTACTGTCGATAGCAAATCATTGACAGACTCTGAGTCCGAGGCCAGATAGCGTGCTCGGCCTTGGTCATCAAAGATGTAAATCCCCCGGCTGTGGGCGACCTCATAACGATTGGGGTTGTCGGCCGGGGGTTTCTCTATTTGATAGGCGACCCGATAACGTCGGGCCAGATCCGCTATCTGCTTTTCACTGCCGGACAGCCCCGTTGCATAACGATCATCAAAGGCATCAACATAGGCCTGCAGTACCTCAGGGGTATCACGATGAGGGTCAACACTAACGAAAATAATCCGTACCCTGGGTGCATCGTCCTCGAGTTTTTCCATTACCTCGGCCAATTGCGCCATGGTGGTCGGACAGATATCAGGGCAGTTGGCATAACCAAAAAACATCATCACCACTTTGCCCTGAAAGTCTTTTTCAGTAAAGGTGCGGTTTTCTGCCCCTTGTAGCTCAAAACGCAGATCGGGCATAAACCCCCGTATTGCATGAATTTGGGTATTGGTGCTGGCTTGGGCCGCCAGCAAACCGATGCCCAACAACAAGGGGCAGAGCAGTGCAATTGAGCAGATGATGGATTGTGTGTGCCGTCGGATAAAACTATGCATGATTGTCCTGATAGCTAAAGTCTCTGAACTCAGGCCGCAGCTTCCTCGCTAAGTCCACTGTGGCGCAATAAGGCCTCAGGCGTGGCGTCGCGGCCCCTAAAGGCCCGAAAGGAGTCGGCCGAGGGACGAATACCGCCAACGGCAAGTATTTCCTCCAGAAAACGCTGTCCTATTTCAGGCACCACTGTGCTGTCATGGCCCTGCGCTTGTGCTGCCTCCTCAAATGCTGCAAACGCATCGGCAGAGAGCACCTCGGCCCATTTATAACTATAGTATCCGGCTGCATATCCGCCGGCAAATAAGTGCGCAAACTGGTGGGGGAAACGATGCCAGCTTGGAGGTACCACTACGGCCACCTCCTGTCGTACAGTATCGAGGGTCGCCAGGACCTCCTCGACGGATAAACCACGGCTTTCGCTGTGGATGAGCATGTCAAACAGGGCAAACTCTATTTGTCGTACCATTTGCATGCCGCTGAGAAAGTTCTTGGCGGCCAATAAGCGCTCAAAGAGGGAGCGGGGCAGGGACTCACCGGTGTCAACATGAGCTGACATCCCCTTGATGACACTCCAGTCCCAGCAGAAGTTCTCCATGAATTGTGATGGCAACTCAATGGCGTCCCACTCCACCGCGGAAAAGGCCGCGACATCAGGCTCATCCACCTTGGAAAGCAGGTGGTGGAGGGCATGACCGCTTTCGTGAAATAAAGTGATGACATCATCGTGGGTAAACAGAGCGGGACGGTCGTTTTGAGGGGCGCTAAAGTTGCAAGTCAAATAAGCAATGGGCAGGTAGTGTTTGCCCTGCTCATTGCGGCGACGGTGTCGCTCGCTACTCACCCAAGCACCGCTTTGCTTGCCTTGGCGGGCATAAAGATCCAGGTAGAGATAACCGACGCAGGCACCATTTTGACGGACCTCATAGCCTTTGGCGTCCGCATGCCAGGTAGATGCATCAATAGGTTGGAACTCGACTCCAAATAGTTGTTTGACGAGCGCAAAAAGCCCTTGCAGTACGTGCGGCTCGGTAAAATACTGTTTGATCTCGTCTTCGGAGTAATCGTATTCGGCCTTTTTTAACTGCTCGGAAACGTAGGCGACATCCCAAGGGTTGAGCTCTGTCAGGCCCAGCCGGGTGTGTGCAAATTCCTCGAGATCTTGATAGTCCTGTTTTGCATAGGGCTTGGATCGCTGTGCCAAATCACGCAGGAATTCAATGGTTTGCTCGGCGCTATCGGCCATGCGTGTTTGTAGCTGACATTCGGCAAAATGCTCAAAACCTAGTAATTCGGCCTCCTGTATGCGCAGGGCTAACAGCGTCTCAATGGCCTGACTATTATCCCATTTAGGTTCATCGCTTTGCTCTGAAGCTATGGTGGAGTATGCCCGATACATGGTTTCTCGTAGCTGGGCATTTTCAGCATATTGCATGACTGGTAAATAGCAAGGCATCTTGAGACTGAGTTTCCAGCCCTCACGGTCCTCTTGACGCGCTTCTTGTTGTGCGGCTGCGAGCACATCAGCCGGAATTCCAGCTAACTGCTGTTCATCGGTGATATAAAGTGCCCAGTGGTCCGTACTGTCCAGCACATTTTCCGCAAATTGCTGGG
>Ga0209487_1002443_pt1 | contig 15120 bp, 12 predicted proteins | sample Poulit2012_FD_187524 | JGI IMG/M metagenome (GOLD analysis project Ga0209487, IMG submission 187524) | Agricultural soil microbial communities from Georgia to study Nitrogen management - Poultry litter 2012 (SPAdes) (version 2) | ecosystem: Environmental > Terrestrial > Soil > Agricultural land... | reverse complement strand
ATCGTGCTGATCCTGCTGCTGATCTTCATCATCCAGAACAACGTCCCGACCCGCTTCGAGTACTTCACCGCACAGTTCCAGCTGCCGCTGGGAGTGGCGATGCTGCTGGCGGCGATCGCCGGCGCCCTGGTCATGGCGCTGGTCGGGTCGGTCCGGATGGTCCAGATGAGCTGGACCATCCGCCGGATGCGCAAGCAGCAGGAGAAGATCCACCGCGCCACCGGATGACCCGCCACGCCCTCAGCGAACATCCAGGAGATTCCCACCCGACGGGAGGACGGTGGAGCCATGAACCCTGAACAGGATTACGAGGCACGACTGCTCGTCGTGGATGACGAGCCCAACATCCGCGATCTGCTCGCCACATCCCTGCGCTTCGCCGGCTTCGAGGTCTTCACCGCCTCCACCGGCAACGAGGCCATCCGCGAGGCCACCGAGAACCAGCCCGACCTGGTGGTGCTGGACGTGATGCTGCCCGATATGGACGGCTTCACCGTCACCCGCCGGCTGCGGGACCGGGGCGAGCAGTACCCGATCCTCTTCCTCACCGCCCGGGACGAGACCCAGGACAAGGTCGCGGGCCTGACCGTCGGCGGGGACGACTACGTCACCAAGCCCTTCAGCCTGGAAGAGGTCGTCGCCCGCATCCGGGCCGTGCTGCGCCGCACCCACGGGGGCAGCGAGACCGCCGTGGACAGCTCCCTGGTGGTCGGCGACCTGCGGCTGGACGAGGACTCCCACGAGGTCTACCGCGGCGACGTCTCGATCGAGCTGTCCCCCACCGAGTTCAAGCTGCTGCGCTACCTGATGCTGAACGCGGGCCGGGTGGTGTCCAAGACGCAGATCCTGGACCATGTGTGGGACTACGACTGGTCCGGCGAGGTCGGTATCGTCGAGTCCTACATCTCCTACCTGCGCCGCAAGATCGACGTGGTCGGCGACCCCATGATCCACACCAAGCGAGGCATCGGGTACGTGCTGCGCGCCGCCGAAGGTTCCTGACCTTTGGCGCTGCCCGCCCTGCGTACCCAACGGCCCGTCTCCCTGTGGACGCGGATCGTCGCCCTGATCTCCCTGCTGCTGGTCGTCGGCACGGTGGTCACCGGGTGCCTGTCGCTGTTCCTGCTCAACCGCACCCTGATCCAGTCGGTCGACGACAACCTCAAGTCCAGCACCAGCGAGATGCTGACGCTGGCCCAGTACGAGCTGGCCGGGGACGATGACGCGGTGCAGAACCTGGGGCACACCCCGGTCGAGTTCGCCGTGGAAGTGCGCGACCACCGGGGCGAGTCGATCGGCAAGATGGTGCGTGACTACAGCGACCAGCAGGAGGTCCACGTCGACTTCCCGCAGCTGTCCGACGACGAGATCATCGCCCGCGGCGGCAAGCCGTTCACCATCCTGGACTCCGCCGAGAACCGCTGGCGTGTGGTCGCGATGGTCAACACCGGACCGGACCGGGGCAGCGTCTACGTGGCGCTGCCGCTGACCGGCGTGGACCGCACCATGCACGAGATGGCGCTGATCATCGTGCTGGTGGGCACCTTGGTGGTGCTGCTGGGGATGGGCCTGGGCGGATACGTGACCCACCGCGCCCTCGAACCGCTGCACGACGTGGAGGCCACCGCCTCCCAGATCGCCGCCGGCGACCTGTCGCGACGGGTGCCGGTCACCGAGACCAGCATGGAGGTCCACGCCCTGGCGCTGTCGCTGAACGAGATGCTGGTGCGGATCGAGCAGTCCTTCGCCGCCCAGTCCCTCTCGGAGGAGCGCGCCACCAGCTCGGAGGCGAAGATGCGCCGCTTCGTCGGGGATGCCTCCCATGAGCTGCGCACCCCCTTGGCCGCGATCCGCGGGTTCGGCGAGCTGTACCGGATGGGGGCGCTGGCCACCGATGAGGACGTCGCCCAGGCGATGCGGCGCATCGAGGACGAGGCCCGCCGGATGGGATCGCTGGTGGAGAACCTGCTGCGCCTGGCCCGCCTGGACGAGAACCCGTCCCTGGACCTGGTGCCCGTGGACCTGTCCGATGCACTCTTCGACGCCGCCCAGGATCTGCGCGCCCTGGACCCCAGCCGCCGCGTGATGGTGGTCTCCCTCAGCGGCACACCCTTGGCCGTCCACCCGCATCTGCCGCTCGGGGTGATGGGTGACGAGGCGTCCCTGCGGCAGGTGTTCTCGAACCTGGTGGGCAACGCCAACCGCCATACCCCCGCGGGCTCCCCGGTGGACATCGCGGTGGGCGCCACCGAGCACGGCACCCTGCTGGTCGAGGTGCGCGATCACGGGCCGGGCCTGGACGAAGAGCAGCGTGAGAAGGTCTTCGAGCGCTTCTACCGCACCGATGAGTCCCGCTCGCGCGCGGCCGGTCAGCGCGGCGGCGCGGGCCTGGGCCTGTCGATCGCCGCGACCCTGGTCGAGCAGAATCAGGGTTCGATCGGGGCGCGGGAGACCCCGGGCGGCGGCTCCACCTTCTGGGTCGAGCTGCCGGCCGCGGAGGTCGATTCCGAGCATCTCAGCCATCCCGACCAGTTCCGGGCACTGACCTCCCCCCACACCCCGGCCGACGAGACGGAGCCCGGCGCCGAGAGCACCGAGAGCACCGAGAGCGCAGGCGGCCCGGGATCGCCGGCGCCGGAGGACGAGGAGCCGCAGCGCTGAGCTCCGCCCCGGGCCGGCGGGACCGACGCCACCCCTGCGGCCCGCTCAGGCTCCGGGGCTGCTGGGCGGGGCGTCCATCACCTGCCCGATGAAGCCATCGCCCCCGTTCGCCCGGGCGAGGTGATCGAGCCGGTCCAGCATCTCCTGCGCGGCGCGGCGACCCGCGGGGTCGTGCGCCTCGATCCGGGGCGGCGCGCCCGGGGCATCGCGGGTGAGGCGGAAGGCTCCTGGCTCCGCGGGCAGGGGGTCCACGTGGCCGTGCAGCCCCACGATCAGATCCCGTGGCACCGGTGCCAGTCCCAGGGCGGCCGCATGCTCGCCGCTGCGTCGGGCCCGTGCGGCGGGCCGGTCGACCAAGGGGATGCGCAGCCCGGAGCCGATCAGGATCCGGGTCAGCCGGCGGTTGTCGACCATCTGCACGCCGGCCGCCTCGAGCTGCCCGCGTGCCTGCTCGGGCCAGTCGTAGTGGTCGAGATCGAAGGAGCGCGGCGGCAGGCCGGCGCTGGCGGCGGCATCGTGCAGCTCCTCCAGGGAGGTATCGGAGATCAGGTGGCCCCACAGCATTCCGTGGCGCGGCCAGCGGGGTGTGTCGGCGTAGACGGTCATCGCGGACTCCGGAGTCTGCCGGGCGAGCGCCGGGCACCCCGGGCACCGCGGTCGGGTGCTCGACCGGATCCGGCCAGGTATCGCAGCAGCCGTTCGAGGGGGCCGCGGCGGTCGCGGGCGCGCAGGGCCGCGGCGAGCGGGAGCATCAGCAGCCAGCCTCCGAGCGCGATCGCGGACGCTCCGGCAGTGCCCAGCCGGGCACCGAGACCGAGGGTGAATGCCGGCATGAGGGCCACGAACACCAGGGACTGGGCGATGTAGGCGGTCAGGGCCATCGCCCCCAGCGCCTCGATCGCCCGCAGCAGCGGACCGCGGAACCGGTGGGCGATCAGAGCTGCGAGTGCGGCGGCACCGACCGCGCCCGGCACACCGGTCAGCTGGTGGATCACCCCGAGGATCCCCAGCACCGTCTGCGAGGTGAGGATCAGGTGGTGGGGGTCGGCGATCAGCACCACGGTCAGGGGGATCGCCCCGATCAGACCGATGCCCAGTCCCCAGCGGGCCAGCGGACGCAGCAGGTCGGCATGCAGGCCCACGTCCTCGAGGAGGCGGTAGCGGGCGGCCAGTGCGCCCAGAGCCATGGGCGAGAGCAACCCGATGTCCATGATCGGTGTCAGCGCCACGGACTCCAGCACCTCGCCGGTGCGGATCCGCAGCGAGGAGGCGTAGCTGGTCGCCTGGGCGGAGGCGTGGCCGTCGCTGCCGCCCAGTCCGATGACGCCGTCGGCCCATCCCCACAGCCCCAGGGCGGGCAGGGCGATGCCGGCCACGATCATCAGCGGCGACCTGCCGCGGGTGGCCAGCCACGCGCACAGCATCCCGATGATGGCGTAGGCGGCCAGGATGTCTCCGGTGAACAGGAGGATGCCGTGGAGCAGGCCGAACACCAGCAGCACCAGGTGGCGGCGGGCCTGGCGGGCCAGGAATCGGCGGGAGCTCTCGCCGCGGCGCTGGGAGGCGCGGTACAGGATGCCGATGCCGTATCCGAACAGCAGGGCGAACAGGGGGAAGCCGCGGTTGTCGACCAGCAGGGCCAGCAGCACGTCGATCGTGCGGTCCAGCGCCGTGGTGTCGGCTTGTTTGACCAGTGCGGTCCGTTGCTGGCCGTACAGCCAGCCCACGGTGTTGGCCAGCGCGATGCCCAGCAGCGCCAGACCGCGGGCCAGATCCAGCCCGCCGGCGCGGCGGGACAGCGGGACGGAGGTCATCACCCGCGGCCGCGTCGCGCGCGCGGGGCAGCGGGCAGGGCAGTCATGGGGTCATGGTCCCACAGGTTGGTCCGGCTCCTGGTCGTCGATGTCGTCGAGGCCGCGGCGGTGGTGGCGCCGACGCGCAGGCCACGGGCGGGCCTGCTCCTCGCTGTCAGTGGTCGTGCCCGACCGGGGTGCCCTGGTGGTGGCGCAGCAGCCAGCGGCCGCCCTCCTGGACCCAGACCGAGGTGCGCTCGACGGTGCGGGCGGGGCTGGTGGTCACGTAGCGCAGCAGCACCACGCCGGGGGCGATCTCATCGGCGACGAACTCGGCGGCCTCGACGCGGTCCAGCGGGGCCAGGTGCGCCAGGATCTCCTCCCGGTCCAGCCGCCGTCCGCTCGCGCCGACCTCGGCGCAGGAGGGGTGCAGCAGTTCGGCGGCACTGGGGGGATCGCTGCGCAGCGCCTCGGTCAGCAGCGCCTGCTCACGGGCCGTGATCTGCTCGAAGTCGGGGGTGTCCGCGGGCTCGGCCGGCTCGGCGGTGGCGTCGTCGAACAGGCTGAACAGATCGTCGGCCGGCGCGGCGGATGCAGGTGCAGGTGCGGGGGTCGGAGCCGGTGCAGCGGGCGCTGCCGAAGGTGTCGAGCTGCTGCGGTACCCCGGCCCGACCTGAGGGTCCTGCTGCTTGGAGAAGGCTGTCGCGGCGGCGTTGGCGCGGCGGTCGGCGGCATCGTTCATCGCGTGCCCGGAGTGGCCCTTGACCCATTCGAACTCCACGCTGCGCCCGGCGAGCGCACGGTCGATGGCCTGCAGCAGCTCGACGTTCAGGACCGGTTTGCCGTCCTTCTTGCGCCAGCCCTTGCGCTTCCAGCCCGGCATCCACTTGGTGATGGAGTTGATGACGTACTGGCTGTCGCACAGGACCAGCAGGTGCTGGTCGGCGTCGACGGCGGTGGCCTCGAGCAGGTCCAGCACCGCTTTCAGCTCGCCCATGTTGTTGGTGCCGTGCGGCCAGCCGCCCGCGCGCCAGGTGTTCTCGTCGATGTACCAGGCCCAGCCCGCGGGACCGGGGTTGCCGAGGGCGGAGCCGTCGGCAGCTGCAGTGATGCTCATGCGGGCAATCGTTCCACAGCCGGCCGACACGGCCCGCCAAGCTGCCCGGTGCCGGCGCTCACCCGAGCGTGGCGACCGTGATCCCGGCTGTGGCCGGCCCCTGGTCCATCTCGCTCATCGCGGCGGGCAGGTCCTCGAAGGCGATCATGCGGCCGACCGTGGCGGCGAGGTCCAGCCCACCGCCGGCGACGTCGGCCAGCAGCTGGCGGTACTCGGCCACCGCCAAGCCGTGGCTGCCCAGGATCTGCAGCTCCTGGGCGATCACCCGCCCGATCGGCAGGGGCGGATCGGCGTCCTCGCCCAGCAGCAGACCGACCTGCACGTGACGCCCCCGCGGGCGCAGGGAACCGATCGCCGCCCTCGCCGTGACGGCGGAGCCGAGGGCGTCGAGGGAGATGTGCGCCCCTCCCCCGGTGGCCTCGTGCACCCGCTCCTCGACCCCGTCGCCGGCGGGGACCGGGGTGGCTCCGAGCGCGGCGGCGGCCGCGAGGGCGCGGTCGGAGATGTCGACGGCGACGACGTCGGCGCCGGCGGCGAGCGCGACCATCACGCAGGCCAGGCCGAGCCCGCCGCAGCCGTGGACGACCACCTGCTCCCCCGCGGCGACGCGGGCCTGGGTGCGGAGCGCGTGGTGGGCGGTGCCGACGCGGCAGCCCAGCCCCGCGGCGAGCGTCATGTCGATCTCCTCGGGGAGGGCGACCAGGTTCAGGTCCGCCTCGGAGATGGCGACCTGCTCGGCCCAGGTGCCCGGCAGGTCGAAGCCGGGCTGCTGCTGGCGCGGGCACACCTGGGTGGCCCCGGCCCGACACTGCTCGCAGCTCCCGCAGGCCAGGATGAAGGGCGCGGTCACCCGGTCTCCCGCCCGGAAGCGCGTGACCTCGGACCCCACCTTCTCGATGACGCCCGCGAACTCGTGGCCGGGGATGTGCGGCAGGGAGACCGAGTCGTCGTGCCCCCTCCAGGCGTGCCAGTCGCTGCGGCACACCCCGGTGGCCCGCACGGCGATCACGGCGCCCCGCGGCGGGCAGTCGGGATCGGGGGCCTCGACCAGGCGGGGAGGCTGGTGATGGGCGTCGTAGCGGACCGCTCTCATGCCTCCACCCTCGTCCGGGCGGGCTGGTCGGCCATCTTCTGATAGGTGGCGAACACCTTCTCGGCTGTGAAGCCCAGCGCCTCGTACAGGCGGGTCGCGCCGGTCAGGGACTCGGAGTCGACCTCGAGCTCGGCGCTGCCGTATCCGGATGCGGCCGCCGCGGCGAGCGATCGGCCCAGCACCGCCCGCGCCAGGCCCCTGCCGCGGGCGGTGGGCCGGGTGCCGACCAGCGCGAAGTGCAGCACCCCGGGCTTGTCCTCGGAGGCGAGCGCGTAGCTGAGCACCTCCCCCTCGGGCCCGACGGCGATGGTGGACAGGTCCCGGCGGGCGGTGTGGGAGGACCACCAGATCGCCCAGCGCTCCGCAGTGGGCGGGGTCGAGCCCCAGTGGTCGCCGAAGGCGGCGATATGCGCCTCGCGGGTGGGTTCGCGGTGGGCGTCGGACGGGGCGATCACGCGGATGCGGTCGGTGCTGACGGCAGGCAGAGAGGGGCCCGGCAGCTCGCGCACCATCCTCAGCCAGCTGCGGATGCGCCGGTAGCCGCGGCGCTCGAGCAGCGGCCGCACATCGGCTCCGCCGCCGGGGGCCGAGGGGGCCGTGCCGGGGGTCGGATCGACGCCGCCGGCGGTGCGCAGCACGGCCGGTGCGCCGGGATGGCGCTCGGTGGCGAGCGCGACGGCGCGCTGCTCGAGCTGCTCGTAGAGGCGGGTGCCGATGCCGCGGCGGCGGGCGGCAGGGTCGACGCCGCCGGAGAGGTTGCAGCGGGCCTGCCCGTCGGGGTCCAGGGACGGTGTCACGTCCGCCATCCCGAACCCGATCAGGCGGTCGCCCTCGCGCACGGCGATGCTGCCGTCGGGAAGGTCCTGGCCGGGCATGGTCAGCCATTCGCGGATGCTGGGTTCCTCGGCGGGTTCACCGTGCTCCTCCGCAGCGTCGATGCGGTTCAGCAGAGCGGTCAGCGCAGGGACGTCGTCGACGGTCAGAGCGGTCCAGCGGAGATCATTCGAAGCGGTCACCGCCACAGGGTAGTAGCGGCCCGGGCCTCGGGTGCACGCGGACATGGCTCCGGAGCCGGCGCCGAGATCGATGTGCCCTCAGGGCAGCAGCGCGCTCTCCAGCGCAGCGAGGGTGGCCTGCCAGGCCCGCGAGCAGTCCTCCACAGACTGGTCGTCGGCCCAGGGGCCGGTGTGGCGCAGCGTGATCACGGTGCCGCCGTCACCGGGGTCCAGGGCGATGTCGACGGCCTCGTCCCGGCTGGTGATCCCGGCTTCGCTCCAGCGCCAGGTGGAGGAGAGCCGGCGGGGCCGGGCGACGATCAGGTAGGTGCCCTCCAGCTCGATCCCGGCCGAGGGCGCGGTGATCCGATAGGAGGCGCCCGGAGCGGCGTCGGCGTCGATCGTGACGAAGGGGAAGTGGCCCCACCACCACGGTTCGAGGCCCTCGGTGGTGGCCAGCGCCGTCCAGACCCGGTCGAGGTCGGCGGGGATGTGCCAGCGGATCTCGAGCGGCCGGGCGGCCATCGTCTCCCAGGCGGCCGCAGCGTCGGGTGCGGGGGCGTCGGCCCCCTCCCCTTCGAGATGCCGCGCCAGCGATGCCAGATGCTGTTCCCATCCAGCGCCGCTGGCGGCGACACGGCCGGGCTCGGACAGCACGTGCAGCAGCGTCAGCTCGCTCTCGCCCTCCCCGGCCGCGGCGACGCGCAGGCTGACCACGCTCTCCCGCTCCTGCGGAGGGGACCAGGCGATGCTCAGCCCGTCGGCGGCGCAGGCCAGGACCTCACCGGTCACCGAGGTGTCCTCGACTCCCCGGACGCGGGCGGTGAAGGTGTCGCCGACCGCGGCCGGCCCCCCGCCCACCTGCCCGAACCACTGCGACAGGCGCTCCAGGTCGGTGCAGGCGGCCAGCACCTCGCCCGGCGCGGCGCGGTATCGGCGCTGCAGCACCAGTTCGGGGCTGCCCGTCGTGCCCAGCAGCGAGCGGACGGTCGAGGCGGCAGAGGGGTACGAGGTCGTCATGGCCGGATGATGCGGCGCTCAGTCCTGCTCGTAGGCGGCGGGCTGCTCCTGGATCGCCCGCAGCCGGGCCAGGTCCAGCTTGCGGCCGCGGGCGAAGTCGACGATGCCGTTCTTCTCCTGGAACACGTCGGTCATCTGGGTGTAGCAGTAGCCGAACATCAGCGGGTCGCCGTCGAGCACGCGGGTCAGGCCCTCGAAGCGCTCGTACAGCTCCTCCTCGCTGGTGATGCGCTGACCGTACCCCCAGGACTGGCCGGCATTGTTCCCGGCACGCTCCGCCTGCGCCGCCTCGCGGGCCTCCTGCTCGTTCCACCAGATCCCGCCGTATTCGGAGACGAAATAGGGCTGACCGGCGAAGGGCAGCGAGAAGCTGCCGTCGGCGAAGGGCATGTCGTCCGGACCGAGGTGGACCCGGTTGGCATGGGGTCGGCCCTCGGCCAGCCCCGCCTGCTCCTCGCGGAAACGCTGCGGGTCCTGCTCGTAGGAGTGGGAGTCGTAGATGTCGGCCCCGCGCACCCGGTGGGAGTAGCCGGAGGCATCGAGCACCGGGCGGGTGGGATCAGCGAGCTTGGTGGCGTCGTACATCGCCTGCGTGACGTCGTCGAGCTGGGTGAAGCGGTCGTGGCGGACCTGATGGGTCTCGTTCAGGGGGCACCAGCCGACGATCGAGGGATGGTTGATGTCGCGCGCGACGGCCTCGACCCACTGCCCGATGAAGGAGGCGGTGGGCTGCTGGTTGTCCCCCCGGGGGCCCATCCCGGAGATCCCCCAGTCGCCGAACTCTCCCCAGGTGAGGTAGCCGTGCAGGTCCGACCAGAACAGCATCCGCTCCTCGAAGACCTTCTGGTGCAGGCGGGCGCCGTTGAACCCGGCCTCGAGCGCGAGGCGGATGTCGGTGGTGATCGCCGCGTCCGAGGGGGAGGTCATGAACGTCTCTTCCCAGTACCCCTGATCCAGGATCAGGCGCTGGAAGACCTTCTCGCCGTTGATCCGGAACTCGTGGTCCCGCAGCGAGGTCGAGCGCAGTCCGGCGTAGGAGCGGACGGCATCGAGCTCGGAGCCGTCGGCGGCCAGCAGCCGGACGCTCAGCGCGTACAGCTCGGGCTCGCCCGGGCCCCAGACCCGTAGGGCGTCCTCGGGGATCTCCAGGCGCAGGTGCGGAGCGAGGTCCAGGTCGGCGCGCACCTCGGCGCGGGCGACCTCCTGGCCGCCGGGGACGGAGGCGGTGACCTCCAGGCGGGTGCCGGGGGTCGAGCGGGACAGCGGCACGTCGATCCCGAAGGAGCGGGAGGCGAGCGCGGGCAGGATCCGCAGGGAGCGGATCTCGTCGGTCGGCACGCCCTCGAGCCAGACGGTCTGCCAGATGCCGGTGGTGCGGGGATAGACGGCGTGGGTGGGGCGGAACCAGGTGGACTGTTTGCCGCGCGCCTGGGCCGCGTCCTTGGGGTCGCGGGCGCGCACCACGATCTCGACCTCGTCGCCGGCGCCGACCCCGGCATCGGCCAGATCCGCACGGAATGGGGTGAAGCCGCCGCGGTGGCGGGCGACCTCGATCCCGTCGGCCCAGACGGTGGCGTCGTGGTCGACGGCGCCGAAGTGCAGGATGGGGCGCAGCCCGTCCCAGTCCGCCGGCACGGTCACCCGGCGGCGGTACCAGACCGCCTCGAGGAAGTCGCGGTCGCCGATGCCGGAGGCCTCGGTCTCGGGCGCGAAGGGCACGGTGATCGACCGGTCGAGCTCGCGCTCGAGCAGGCCGCGCTCGCGGCCGGTGTCGGCGCGGTCGATCTCGAACTGCCAGGTGCCGTTGAGGTTCAACCAGGTGGGCCGGTGCAGCTGGGGGCGCGGGTGCTCGGGCCGGGGCACGTCGGTGGCGGCCGACAGCGGAGCGTCCAGGTGGGTCGCCAGCTGCTCGGCGCGGGCGAACAGGGTGGTCAGCGGCTCGGGCAGCTCGGGGGTCTGATCGGTCACGGGGCAGCTCCTCGGATAGGGCGGATCGGCTCTGATCGGTCGGCGCCAGTCAATCGCACCACCGCCAGAATTGCAACGTGAGAATCATGGAGTCGATGCCGACCGCGGGTGGCGTGCGGATCAGGTCCCGGACGGCGTGGAGCCGCGCCGGATCAGCTGGTGCTCGATCACGGTCTCGGCGCCCGCCTGCGGCCCGGACGCGGCCAGGGCGGCGTCCAGCGCGGCGGCGATCAGGGCGTCGAGGTCCGGGGCGACGCTGGTCAGCGACGGGCATGCCCAGGCGGCCTCGGGGATGTCGTCCCAGCCCACCACCGCGATCTGCTCGGGGACCGCGAGGCCGCGCTCCTGCAGCGCAGCAAGCGCCCCCAGGGCCAGCAGGTCGTTGCCCGCCACCACCGCATCGACCCAGATGCCCGCCTCCAGCACGGCGAGCATCTCGTGATACCCGTCCTCCCGGGTCCATGCCCGCACGGTGCGGGTCAGCTCCGGGTCCGCGTCGAGACCGGCGAAGCGGGTGGCCGCCCGGAAGCCGGCCAGCCGGTCCGTGCCGGTCGAGCGCAGCGATCCCTCGGCCCCCAGGAACAGCAGCCGACGCCGCCCGTGGCCGACCAGGAGGCGGACCACGTCGGCCGCTGAGGCGACGTTGTCGATCGCCACGTGGGAGACCTCCGGCGCCGCCGGCAGCATCTCGCCGAGCAGGACCACCCGTGGGCCGCCGGGCACGAGCAGCTCAGCCGGATCCAGGGCGGTCGGCGAGATGATCACGGCGTCCACGGGCCGCGCGGTCAGGCCGCGCACATGCGCCCGCTCGGTCTCGGCGATGCCCAGGGAGACCTCGACGCTGACGGTGTAGCCGCGTTCGCGGGCCGCGACCTGCATCCGTTCGGCCAGGCGCGCGAAGTAGGGGTTCTGCAGCGCGGGGACCACCAGGGCGATGGTGCGGGTGGGCCCGCCACGCAGGTCACGGCCGACGTGGTTGGGCACGTAGCCCAGCTCCTGGATCGCGCGCAGGACCCGGTCGCGGGTCTCCTCGCGCACCACGGGTCGCTCGTTGACCACGTTGGAGACGGTCTTCCACGAGACCCCGGCATGGCGTGCGACATCCTTGATGCTGACCCGACGCGACGCTCCCACGTGGGAACCTTACCGCGGATGAGCGGTGGTTTCTCACATCGGGGCCCTGATTCGCCCGGCCGGGCCGCGGCGACGCGTACGGTGAGGCGAGCGTGCCGTCCTCCCGCCGCGGCACAGGTCCCGTACCGACGGTCTCGACCAGCACCGCGCCACATCCGTGCCGGCCGCAGGATCGGAAGAGTCGATCACGGTGACAGCGTCGGCCCGAGGATCGCTGCTCCGCAGCGCCGGGCGAGGATGCCACCGGGCGGTTGCACTGAGCAGAACGGATCACCCTTTCGTGACCACCCCTGATTTCGCACGCCTCGGCGTGCCCGCTTCCCTGGTCGATGCACTGGCTCCCCAGGGCATCACCCATCCCACCCCCATCCAGGCGGCCACGCTGCCCGACTCGTTGAACGGGCGCGATGTGCTGGGCCGTGGCCGCACCGGCTCCGGCAAGAGCTACGCCTTCCTGCTGCCGCTGGCCACCCGCTTGAGCGCCGAGCCCCGCAAGCGGGTGGCCCGCACACCCCGTTCGCTGATCCTGGCGCCCACCCGTGAGCTCGCCTCGCAGCTGGCCGAGGCCCTGCGGCCGCTCGAGCGCGCGGCCGGCCTGCGCTCGACCGTCGTGTTCGGCGGCGTGGGCCAGCGGCCCCAGGTCGATGCACTGGCGCGCGGCGTCGACGTGCTGGTGGCCTGCCCCGGCCGCCTGCTGGACCTGATGGGCCAGGGCCACGCCGATCTCAGCGGCATCGAGATCACCGTGATCGACGAGGCCGACCACATGGCCGACATGGGCTTCCTGCCCATGGTCACCCGGATCCTGGCGGCCACGCCGAAACGCGGGCAGCGGATGATGTTCTCCGCGACGCTGGACAACGGCGTGCAGAAGCTGGTCGATCGCTTCCTGAGCTCCCCCGTCACCCACTCGGCCGATCCGGCGACCAGCCCGGTCGGCACCATGGAGCACCACGTGCTCGAGGTCGAGGGCGCAGCCCGCTTCGACGTGCTCAAGGACCTGGCCGCCGCGCCGGGCCGCACGATCATGTTCACCCGCACCAAGTACGGCGCGAAGAACCTGGCCCGCAAGCTCGCCGCCCGCGGCGTGACGGCCGTGGACCTGCACGGCAACCTCTCGCAGGGTGCCCGCACCCGCAACCTCGAGGCCTTCAGCACCGGGCGCGACGCGACCCTGGTGTGCACCGACATCGCCGCCCGTGGCATCCACGTCGACGAGGTCGCGCTGGTGGTCCACGCCGATCCGCCGGTCGAGCACAAGGCCTACCTGCACCGCTCCGGGCGCACCGCCCGCGCAGGGGAGTCCGGCACCGTGATCACGGTGCAGACCCCGGACCAGAAGCGCGATGTGCACGACCTGATGCGCAAGGCCGGCATCCGGCCCCAGTACCACCCCGCCGTGGTCGCCACCAGCCCGGTGCTGACGGAGCTGGCTCCCGGGGAGCGCACGCCGACGCATGAGCCGCGCCAGGCCGATCCCGCCGACCGCGAACGTCGCTCCAGCGGCGGGCGCGGCCAGGGTCGGGGGCGTCGTTCCGGCGGCGGGCGCGGCCAGGGTCGGGGACGCTCGCGCTCGGCCGGACGGGGCGGTCAGTCCCGTGAGGGCCGTCCCGCCCGCGGCGGTGGCCGTCGCGACAGCGCTCCCGCGCGCTATTCCACCTCCTCCGACGGCGCTCGCAGCAGCGAAGGCTCGCACAGCGGGCTTGCGGCCTTCTCCTCGGGGCGCAATCGGTGAGCACGGCGGGCCGGCCGGTCCGGGAGGGGCCCACCCGGATCGTCGGGTGACCCCTCGCTGTAGCCCCTGACCCGGCACGTCGAAGTGCGCACCATCCATGCGCACTGACCCCAGACCCTCACGGTTTTGAGCGCTGGAGAACCCCGCACGGCTCTCCAGCGCTCAAAACCGTCTCGGGGCCCCTCCCTCGCCGTCCCCTTCCTCCTCGCCCATGCCATGCCACGCCCCTCATTTCGTTCATTGCGCAACTGTGGAATGCTGGGCTCCGTGACCGAACCAGCCATCCCAGCACCCGGGCATCCGCCCGAGCCGACCGAACCACAGCTCGCCTCCGCCGCCGATACCTTCTCGATGCTCGCCAGCCCGGCCCGGCTGCATCTGGTGTGGCTGATGAGCGCCGGCACCTACGACGTCGGCGCTCTGGCCGAGCACGTGGGACTGAGCCTTCCCACCACCAGCCAGCACCTGAGCAAGCTGCGCCTGGCCGGGATCGTCTCGGCTCGCCGCGAGGGCCGCCACAGCTACTACACCGTCGAGGACCCGCACGTGCTGAGACTGGTCGAGCAGATCTTCGAGCACATCGCGCCCGACGGATCCTTGGCGCCCGATCCGCCGACGGGAGCCCGCTGAGCATGACCACCTCCCCCAACGGCTCCCCTGCCGCAGGCCCGCGCATGGATCTGACCCGATACGCCTGGCTGTCGATCTGCGCCGCGATCGTGACCATCACCCTGAAGACCAGCGCCTGGGCGCTGACCGGCTCGGTGGGCCTGCTCTCCGATGCCGCGGAGTCCACGGTCAATCTGGTCGCCGCGGTGGTCGCTCTGATCGCCCTGAAGGTCGCTGCCCGGCCGGCGAGCGAACGGTTCCTGTACGGGCGGGCCAAGGCCGAGTACTTCTCCGCTGCCGTCGAGGGCGCGATGATCTTCGTGGCGGCCGCGGTCATCCTGGTCACCGCGGTCGAGCGGTTCATCAATCCTCGACCGCTCGAGAACATCGGCTGGGGCCTGGCGATCATCGTGGTCGCCTCGGTGCTCAACGGCCTGGTGGCGCTCGTGCTGATCCGGGTCGGGCGCCGGCACCGGTCGATCACCCTGCGGGCCGACGGCAAGCACCTGATGACCGATGTGGTCACCAGCGCCGGGGTGCTGCTCGGCGTGGGCCTGGTGGTCGTGACCGGCTGGGAGCGCCTGGACGCGCTGGTGGCCTTCGCGGTCGGCGTCAACATCATCGTCACCGGTATCGGCCTGATCACCGAGTCCGTCTCCGGGCTGCTGGACAAGGCGCTGCCCGAGGACGATCACGAGGTCATCACCGAGATCCTGCGCCGCCGCACCGACGGCACGATCACGTTCCATGGACTGCAGACCCGGGAGGCCGGCCAGCAGAAGTACATGAACGTGCACGTGCTGGTGCCCGACGAGTGGACCGTCAAGATCGGCCACGACTACATCGAGGACCTCGAGCAGGAGCTGTGCGCGGCCCTTCCGGACCTGACGGTGCTCACCCACCTCGAGCCGATCTCGGACCCGGCCTCCTACGAGGACATCCCCGAGGCCCACGTGCCGATCCATGACGACGACCACGACGCGACGCAGCCGCCG
>Ga0209487_1002442_pt1 | contig 15120 bp, 14 predicted proteins | sample Poulit2012_FD_187524 | JGI IMG/M metagenome (GOLD analysis project Ga0209487, IMG submission 187524) | Agricultural soil microbial communities from Georgia to study Nitrogen management - Poultry litter 2012 (SPAdes) (version 2) | ecosystem: Environmental > Terrestrial > Soil > Agricultural land... | reverse complement strand
CCGCCACGGACCTGCTCGGCCTCCAGGGCCAGCAGTGGGCGCACCCAGCTGTCCAGGTTCTCCTTGGCGCAGTGGTCGGTGTGCAGGGCGACGGTGATCGGGTAGTTCTTGGCAACCTCGGCCGCGTAGGCAGCCAGCGCGAGCGACCCGGCGACCCGGTCCTTGATCGTGGAGCCGGAGGCGTACTCGGCACCGCCGACGGACACCTGGATGATGCCGTCGCTCTCGGCCTCGGCGAACCCGCGCAGCGCGGCCGTGAGGGTCTGGGAAGAGGTGACGTTGACGGCCGGGTAGGCGAACGAACGCTCCTTCGCCCGGTCGATCATCTCGGCGTACACCTCGGGGGAAGCAATGCCCATGGAAGTTCTCCTGCGTCAGGATGTGTGCTGTCGTCTCAGTCTCCCACGAAGTGCCGGTGCGGCTGGCAGCGGTCTCAGTGCTGCGGCTGGGCGTGCTGCCGGATCCAGGCATGCATCGCGATCGCAGCCGCCGCACCGGCGTTGATGGACCGGGTGGACCCGTACTGGCTGATGTGCACCAGCCGCTCGGCACCCGCCCGCGCTGGCGCGGTCAGCCCCTCGGACTCGGTGCCGAACAGCAGGATGCAGGCCTCCGGCAGCGACTGTGCCTCGATCGGTACCGACCCGGGCACGTTGTCCACGCCGATCACCGGCAGACCGCACCCGCGGGCCCAGTCCAGCAGGGCGGCTACGTCCTCGTGGTGCCGCAGGTGCTGGTACCGGTCGGTGACCATCGCACCGCGGCGGTTCCACCTCCGCCGGCCGACGATGTGCACCTCCTCGGCGGCGAACGCGTTCGCCGAGCGCACCACAGAGCCGATGTTGAAGTCTCGCCCCCAGTTCTCGATCGCCACGTGGAACGGGTGCCGCCGGGTGTCCAGGTCGGCGACGATCGCCTCCAGGCGCCAGTACCGGTACTTGTCGATGACGTTGCGCCGGTCGCCGGCGGCGAGCAGCTCGGGGTCGAGCCGGTCGTCGTCGGGCCAGGCCTCCGGGCCACCGGGCCAGGGCCCGACCCCCACGATCTCCTCGTTCACCCGCCCAGAGTCGCACAGCCACCGCGGGTCCCCTCACAAGGTCAATAAGAAGCGGGCACGGGTGCCCGGGTTCACGTGACCTTGTTCGAGGAGATCGCCGACGGCGGAGCGTGGGGCGGTGCGGGTGGCTCGCCTAGTCTTGGGGGAGGTAGGCACGCCGTCTGCCGCCTGTCGCCGAGGAGACGAGATGCCCGACCAGATCAAGAACTGGCTCACCGACATGGATGGCGTACTGGTGCACGAGGAGCACGCGCTGCCGGGAGCCGCGGAGTTCGTCGCCCGGCTCCGGGAGAAGCAGATCCCGTTCCAGGTCCTGACGAACAACTCGATCTACACCCCACGGGACCTGGCCGCGCGGTTGCACACGTCGGGCATCGAGGTGGACGAGTCGGAGATCTGGACCTCCGCGTTGGCCACCGCCTCGTTCCTGGCCGACCAGGTGCCCAGCGGCAGCGCCTACGTGATCGGCGAGGCGGGCCTGACCACGGCGCTGTACGAGCAGGGGTACATCCTGACCAGCTCAGCGCCCGACTACGTGGTGCTCGGGGAGACCCGGACGTACTCGTTCTCCGCCATCACCCGCGCGATCCGGCTGATCTCCGACGGGGCCCGGTTCATCGCCACCAACCCGGACGTGACCGGGCCCTCCCTGGAGGGTCCGTTGCCGGCGACCGGGGCAGTGGCGTCGATGATCACCGCCGCCACCGGACGAAAGCCCTACTTCGTCGGCAAGCCGAACCCGGTGATGATCCGCACCGCGCTGAACCGGATCAACGCGCACTCCGAGGCCACCGCGATGATCGGGGACCGGATGGACACCGACGTGGTTGCCGGGATGGAGGCGGGCCTGCGCACCTACCTGGTGCTCACCGGCTCCACCAACGCCGACGAGGTCGAGGCCTTCCCGTACCGGCCGACCGCGGTGATGGACGGGATCCAGGACCTGGTCGAGCTGCTCTGAGCCAGGCGACGGCACCGGCGAGCTCCGCTGAGGCCGCCGGTTCCACCCACGAAACCAGCCGCACCTGCAGGCTCCGCTGACCCGACCAACCGCACCCGCGAACTGACCCGAGTGGCTCGGCCCAGCTCGCGGACCGGTGCTCATGGATCAGTTCGCGGCGGAGCGAAGGGGGCCGGAGCGGAGGGTGCTCAGCCCTGCCAGGGCCCCTGGCCGGGCTGGCCCTGCGGACCCGAGGAGCTTGGACCGTGGGGCCCGGGAGCAGGCGGACCCTGGTAGCCGGACGCACTCGGCCCCTGGTAGCCACCAGCCGGCGGCGCCGGGGGCTGGGTGCCCGGCTGCACCCCGGAGTCGGTCGGCAGCGGCGGGCGCGTGGGCTGCTGCCCCTGGGCGTAGACGCCGACATGGCCGGCCTGGTCCTGGAAGGAGACCCGAGGCGCGGCGCGCACGACGGGGTCGTTCACCTCGAAGTACTCGGCGCGGCTGAAGTTGAACATGCTGGCGATGATGCTCGGCGGGAACGTCTCCACCTTGGTGTTCATGTCCCGCACGTTCGCGTTGTAGAACCGGCGCCCGGCGGCGATCCGGTCCTCGGTGTTGGTCAGCTCGTCCTGCAGCTGGGCGAAGCCGGCCTGGGCGCGCAGCTGCGGGTAGGCCTCGGCCACGGCGAACAGCCGGCCGATAGCACCCGAGAGGACGTCTTCCTGCGCGGCGCGCTGGGCCGGGCTGGCACTACCGGCGTTCGCCGCGGCGGCCCGTGCGCGGGTCACCTCGTCGAACACTGCCCGCTCGTGGGCGGCATAGCCCTTGACGGTCTCGATCAGGTTCGGGATCAGGTCGTAGCGGCGGTGCAGCTCGACGTCGATCTGACGCCAGGCCTCCTGCACCAGGTTCCGCAGCTTGACGAACCCGTTGTACGTGGCGATCGCCCAGCCCACCACGATGACCACGACGACCAGAACCACGATCAGCACGAGTGCTACCGGATCCATGGTGTCCACCTCCTCAGCTCTTGGCGAGGGTGAGCCTGCGCCCCGCCCTCGACGGGCACCGGCGGGCGCCCCGGGGGCACGAGTCTACTGAGGCTGAAGGCCTAGATCTGTCGCTGAGAGCACCCAGAGGTAGGGGAGTTCTGCCCGTTGCACTGCTTCTCTGGCACCGGTATCGCGGTCCACCACAGAGGCGACACCCACCACAGTGGCACCGGCTTCGCGGGCCGCGGCGACCGCGGTCAGGGCGCTGCCTCCAGTGGTGGAGGTGTCCTCGACGATGACCACCCTCTTGCCGGCCACGTCCGGCCCCTCGACCTGGCGCTTCATCCCGTGCCCCTTGGCCTCCTTGCGGACCAGGAACGCGTCCAGGTCCAGACCGCGGCTGGCGGCAGCGTGCTGCACTGCGCACACCACCGGGTCGGCGCCCAGTGTCAGTCCGCCGACGGCGTCGATCTCCGCGACACCCATCCCCGCCTCTTCGAGTCGGTCCAGCAGGAGATGACCGATCAGGGGGGCGGCCTCGTGGTGCAAGGTCACCCGCCGCATGTCCACGTAGTAGTCGGCCTCCCGGCCGGAGCTGAGCGTCACCTTGCCGCGGATGACGGCGTGGGTGTTGACGAGGTCGGCGAGGCGCTGCAACGAGGTGGTGGTCACGTGCAGAGCGTATCGCCGGTACAGACGTGACCCGGGTACTGGCTCTGGGTGATGGAAGGGCGAGAGCCGTGACCCGGGTTACGGTAGCGAGCGTGCGTATCGCGACCTGGAACGTGAACTCGATCCGCGCCCGCGTCGAGCGGGTAGTCAGCTGGCTGGAGCGCAGCGAGGTCGACGTGCTGCTGCTGCAGGAGACCAAGGTCAAGGACGAGCAGTTCCCGTCGCTGCTGTTCGAGGCAGCAGGCTACGAGGTGACCTGCCACGGGCTGAACCAGTGGAACGGGGTGGCGATCGTCTCCCGGGTGGGCATCACCGATGTGCAGCGCGGATTCGACGGCCAGCCAACCTGGGGGGATCCGGGGGTGGTCGAGGCTCGCGCGATCGGGGCGACCTGTGCCGGGGTGCGGCTGTGGAGCGTGTACGTACCGAACGGCCGCACACTGGAGGACCCGCACTATGAGTACAAGCTGCGCTGGCTGGCCGCACTGCGGGACCAGGCCGCTCAGTGGACGGCGGCCGGCGAACCGTTGGCGCTGATGGGCGACTGGAACGTGGCCCCGCTGGATGAGGACGTGTGGGACATCGCAGTGTTCGACGGCGCCACGCACGTCTCCCCGCCGGAGCGGGAGGCGTTCGCGGCCTTTGCTGATGCCGGCCTGGTGGAGGTCACCCGAGAGCTGGCACCGGGCAAGTACACCTACTGGGACTACCAGCGGCTGCGCTTCCCTCGGAACGAGGGGATGCGGATCGACTTCGCCTGGACCAGCCCGGCGCTGGCCGAGCACGTGCAACAGGTGTGGATCGACCGGGACGAGCGCAAGGGCAAGGGTGCCTCCGACCACGTGCCGGTGGTGCTCGAGCTGGCGCGGACCTGAGGGCTGTGCAGGCTACGCTCGGTACATGAGCTATCCGGGGCCACCACAACAGCCTGACCCGTCGGGCGGGTCGGGCTGGCCGGGTGGTCAGGCGACGCCTGCTCCCGGGCGGCCCGGACACGGGCAGCCGGAGTATGGCCAACCCGGACACGGGCACCCCGGCCCGACACCACCTGCTGCACCAGCGACGTGGACCTCACCGGGCCAGGAGACCGAGGCGAGCGTCCCGGCCATCCCGCAGGCGCCGACCACGCAGCCGGCACCGCAGGCACCTCTCGGGCAGAGCCCCTACGGCCGGCATGCTCCGGTCGAGCAGCATGCGCAAGGCTCCTACGGTCAGTTCACCTTCCCGGTGATGAAGCGGCGGCCGCTGGAGCCCGCTGCAGTGGCCTCGGTAGCCACCTCTCCGCTGGGGCCGGTGGGACTGTTCCTGGGCCTCTTCGCCCGCCGTCAGGTGAAGACCACCCAGCGCCGCAGCCCGGCGCTGGCGGGCACCGGCATCGGGCTCGGGGCGCTGTTCACCGTGCTGTGGGTGCTGGCGGCCGTGGTGCTGGCCGGCAACGGCACGATCGCGCGCTGGACGGAACAGCCCCAGGCCGGTGACGTGGCCGAGGCCCGGACAGTGGCCGCGAGCAACGTCGCAGTGGGCAACTGCATCGAGTTCGTGCCACCCGGGCAGTCGGTCGGCGAGCTGCGTCTGGTGCCGTGCGCACAGGAGCACGCGGCGCAGGCGATCACCTCCCATGAGCTGGACGGCGACTTTCCCGGCGTGGAGCCCCTGAGCACGCAGGCGCAGGACACCTGCCAGGCGGACGTCTCCGCACTGACCAGCGACGTCTCGCTGATGGTGTGGTACCTGGCACCGAGCGAGCAGGCCTGGGAGCAGGGCACCCGCCAGTTCCTCTGCGTGGCTCGCGCACAGGCCGGGACGATGACCGGTGACCTGGTGAACGGCTGAGCCGACCGCCGTCGGGCGAAGTGACGATGACTTCCTGCAAGCCGTAGGGTGCGGCCATGACGTCTCCCTGGGATCCCAACGCACAGAACCCGCCAGGCAACTCTGGTCCGCCCGCTCCACCGAGCGGCTACGGACAGGGCCAGCCGGGCTACCAGCAGGGGCAGCCGGGGTACGGTGCAGCGCAACCAGGCCAGCCGGGACCCGGCCAGCCAGCTTATGGCCAGCCTGGGTACGGCGCCTCCTCCCAGCCGGGGTACGGCCAACCGGGCTACGGCCCGGCTCAACCTGGATACGGCCAACCTGCACCTGGCCAACCCGGCTACGGTCAACCCGGGTACGGCCAGCCCGGCTACGGCGGCGGTGCCCCGTTCGGCGGCCCGACCCCGCCGAAGAACCGGACGCCGCTGATCATCGGCGGCGCCATCGGGGCTGTGGTGGTGCTGGTCGGCGGATTCTTCCTGGTCCGGGGCCTGCTCGGCGACAGCACCGGGGAGAACACTGCCGATGTCGATTCCCCCACCCAGGTGCGGGATGTCGACCTGGTCCCGGGCAACTGCCTGGAGTCCCTGGAGTACGACGACAACTTCCTGCTCACCCAGGTTCCGTGCGCGGACGAGCACGGGGCGGAAGTGTATGCGGAGACGAACGTGTCGGAGTCCGACTACCCCGAGTTCCCCGGTGAGGGCGTCTTCGAGACCGAGTCGGACGAGTTCTGTGCCGACGAGTACGGCGAGGTGGTGCGTCCGGTGATCTCCTCCTCCGACCTGCTCTACACCTCGCTGTACCCGTCGCAGAGCACCTGGGACAACGGCGACCGCAAGTTCACCTGCCTGATCGCCGCACCCGAGGACGGCCACCTGACCGGCAGTGTGATCGCCGGCGACGGCCGGCTGAACATCGAGAACTGACGGCCACCGGCCCTCGCCCCGGCGGGGCAAGGGCCGGCAGCCGCACCGGCGCAGTGCGGTCGGCGGTTCAGGCGGCCCGCAGCACCAGTCCCTCCGCGCCGGCGTCCTCGGGTCGGTCGACTACCACGGTGTCACCGTCGGCGACCTGACCGCCGAGCAGCATCTTGGCGAGCTGGTCGCCGATCTGCCGCTGCACCAGCCGGCGCAGCGGGCGGGCACCGTAGGCCGGGTCGTAGCCCTCCAGCGCGAGCCACTCCCGAGCCGCCGGGGTGACCTCGAGCTCCAGGCGCCGGTCCGCCAGCCGCTCGGCCATCCGGTCTAGCTGCAGGTCGACGATCCTGCCGAGCTGCTCGATGCTCAGCGCCTCGAACACCACGATCTCGTCCAGCCGGTTGAGGAACTCCGGCTTGAACGACGCGCGGGTCACCTCCATCACCCGGTTCTTCTTCTCCTCCTCGCTCAGCGCTGCGTCCACGAGGAACTGCGAGCCGAGGTTGGAGGTGAGCACCAGGAGGACGTTCCGGAAGTCCACGGTGCGGCCCTGACCGTCGGTGAGCCGGCCGTCGTCGAGCACCTGCAGCAGGATGTCGAACACCTCGGGGTGGGCCTTCTCCACCTCGTCCAGCAGCACCACGGAGTACGGGCGGCGCCGGACGGCCTCGGTGAGCTGACCGCCCTCCTCGTAGCCGACGTACCCCGGAGGGGCGCCCACGAGCCGGGCCACCGAGTGCTTCTCGGAGTACTCGCTCATGTCGATGCGCACGATGGCGCGCTCGTCGTCGAAGAGGAAGTCCGCCAGTGACTTGGCCAGCTCGGTCTTGCCCACCCCGGTGGGGCCGAGGAACAGGAACGAACCGGTGGGCCGGTCCGGGTCGGCGATACCGGCACGAGAACGCCGAACGGCATCGGAGACCGCCCGCACGGCGTCGGTCTGGCCGATCAGCCGCTGGCCGAGCACGTCCTCCATGTGCAGCAGCTTCTGCGTCTCCCCCTCCATCAGCCGTCCGGTGGGGATACCGGTCCAGGCGGCCACCACCTCGGCGATCTCCTCGACACCGACCTTGTCCGCGATCATCGGCTCGACGGCGTTGGCATCCTCCTCGGCCTTCTCCGCCGCAGTGATCTGCTCCTGTACCGCAGGGATCTCCCCGTACAGCAGGCGGGAGGCAGCCTCCAGGTCGCCTTCCCGCTGGGCGCGTTCGGCCTCGGTGCGCAGGTTGTCCAGCTGGGCCTTGAGGTCACCGACCCGGTTGTGGCCGGCCTTCTCCGCCTCCCAGCGGGCGTTCAGCGCCGCAAGCTCCTCCGAGGAGTCCGCCAGCTCCGCGCGGAGCTTCTCCAGCCGGTCGGCGGAAGCGTCGTCGTCAGAGTCGGACAGGTAGGACTCCTCCATCTTCAGCCGGTCGACGGCGCGGCGGAGCTCGTCGATCTCCACCGGTGAGGAGTCCAGCTCCATCCGCAGCCGGGAGGCCGCCTCGTCCACCAGGTCGATCGCCTTGTCCGGCAGCTGCCGGCCCGGGATGTACCGGTCGGAGAGCTGGGCTGCGGCCACCAGCGCCGAGTCGGCGATGATCACCTGGTGGTGTGCCTCGTACTTGGGTGCGATCCCGCGCAGGATCGCCACGGTGTCCTCTGCGGACGGTTCCCCGACGAACACCTGCTGGAACCGGCGCTCCAGGGCCGGGTCGGTCTCGATGTGCTCACGGAACTCGTCCAGCGTGGTCGCGCCGACCATCCGCAGCTCACCTCGGGCGAGCATCGGCTTGAGCATGTTTCCGGCGTCCATCGAGCCTTCGGCGGCCCCGGCACCGACGACCGTGTGCAGCTCGTCGATGAAGGTGATGATCTCGCCGTCGGAGTCCTTGATCTCGTCCAGCACGGCCTTGAGCCGCTCCTCGAACTCTCCGCGGTACTTCGCTCCGGCGACCATCGCGGACAGGTCCAGGGCGATCAGTCGCTTGCCGCGCAGCGAGTCGGGCACGTCACCGTCCACCACCCGCTGGGCCAGGCCTTCTACGACAGCAGTCTTGCCGACGCCCGGGTCTCCGATCAGCACCGGGTTGTTCTTGGTGCGGCGGGAGAGTACCTGCACCACCCGACGGATCTCCGTGTCCCGCCCGATGATCGGGTCGAGCTTGCCCTCCCGGGCGGCAGCGGTCAGGTCCACGCCGTACTTCTCCAGCGCCTGGAACGTCCCTTCGGGGTCCGGGCTGGTCACCTTGGCCGAGCCGCGTACCTGCGGCAGCGCAGCCAGCAGCTGGTCCCGGGACGCACCCGCGGCACGCAGCGCCTCGCCGACGCCCGCGGCATCCTTGGCCAGGCCGAGCAGCAGGTGCTCGGTGGACACGTACTCGTCTCCGAGCGCCTTGGCCTCGTCCTGCGCAGCATTGATGACGGTCAGCAGCCCGCGGGACATCTGTGGCTGGCTCACCGAGCTGCCGGCGGCAGCGGGCAGCGCCGCGGCGATCCCTTGGGCCCGCTGGTTCAGCGCGTTCCGGTCCGCTCCCACAGCGTCCAGGAGTGCGACGGCGACGCCCCCTTCCTGGGCGAGGAGCGCCTGGAGCAGATGGACCGGTTCCAGCTGCGGGTTACCCGCGCCGGTGGCGGACTGGACGGCTGCGGCGAGCGCCTCCTGAGACTTGGTGGTGAGCTTGGTATCCATCGGACCTCCGGGACGTGGATGTGTAGATGACTGGGCTGTTCAGGTCAACGAACCCCACCTTGAGTCTATTCCGCTCAACTTTGTACTCCTGCGCTGGAGCTGCGCCGTCACAGGCTTCTCCGGCAGGTGCATCCTGGCAGCAGATCGGCCACCTGTGCAGGCCGAACCTGCGGATCAGCCGAGCACACCACCTGCCTCGTTCCTCGTGCAGATACGGCCTGCGTGCGGGACACTAGCCCCCGGGTGCCCGATCGGGCACTGACAGAAAGGAGCACACCATGGTCGGATTCGACGAGCTGAAGAACAAGGCGTCTGAGGCCCTCCAGAACGAGGAGAAGACCGACGGTGCGCTGGACTCGGCGAGCGACTTCGTCAACGAGAAGACGGGTGGCAAGCACGAGGACAAGGTTCAGCAGGGGCGCGACTTCCTCGACGGGAAGGTCGGCGACGAGCGCTGACGCCCCACCGTCGAGCGGCCGGTCTTCCGTGGTGGAGGCCGGCCGCCAGCCTGTCTGCGGTCCGGCGGGCAGGACTCGCTCCGGGCCTCGAAGTGCTCCCCGGTCAGGACTTGCCGGTCCGGTCCTCCTCCGCGCAGGCCTGCATGGCGAACGCTTCCTGGGTCGTGGGACCGTCGACGTCGTTGCCGGAGACCTCTCCGTCGGGATAGGTCGACACCTCGTCCAGGCTGAACGTCGCGGTGTCGGTGAGACGGGTGCCCTCCTCGTCGGTGACCCGGCCGCGCAGGCGGTAGTCCACACCGGGATCGAGCTCTTCGACCACGTCGGTGCCGAACAGCTCGACCAGCCGGTAGGTGCTGCTGACGCCCGCATCCTGCGCCACTGGCGCCTCCGCGACCTGCTCGGACCCGTCATCCACCAGCAGCTGTATCTCAGTGGCCGGATAGGTGCAGGTGACCAGCTGCACGACGACGGTCTCGTTGCCCTCCGGGCCGATGCCGACCGCACCGTCCCTCGTCTTGCTGCAGCCGCTGAGCATCGCCGCCAGGGCGGCAGCACTGAGCAGAGCGACCGCGGCACGCCTGCGTGTGGTTCGGGCTGGCACAGGTTCCTCCCTCGTCGATGCGGGCCAGGCAACCATGCCTGCGGGACCGGCACCCGCCTCGCCATGGGTCGAGGTACCCACCAGGGTGCCGCCACCCAGCCGCAGATGGCAGACTCACCGGTGTGAAGGCACTGCTCCGACCGCTGCTCGTCCTGATCGCCGTGCTCGCGCTGGCTGGCTGCTTCCGGGTGGACGGCGAGCTGACCATCTCCACCGAGGACACGGTCTCCGGCGAGGTGACTGCCGCGCTCGACCGGCAGTCGGCGATCGCCCAGGGACGGGATCCGGACGCCTTCGTCACCGACCTCCTGGACGAGGTCGCCGGCGCCGCAGACTCCGGCGTCACCGCTGAGCCGTACGAGGACGGCGACTACGTGGGTGTCACACTGACCCTCACCCGCACGCCGCTGGTCCAGATCAGCGATGCCACCAGCGGGATGCTGCAGATCACCCACGACGGCGGTCAGTACGTCGTCCAGGGCGACTTCAGCGGGCTCGCCCAGACCGAGGAAGAGGCTGCGGACAGCGAGGACAGCCAGGCGGAGGTCGTACCGTGGCAGGCCGACCTGTCCATCACGTTCCCGAACGGGGTCACCGAGCACGACGGCGAGCTGTCCGGGTCCACGGTGACCTGGCACCTGAGCGACGGGACGAGCACGATGAACGCCCGGGGCCCAGCGCCCGGGGGCGGGGTCTCCTGGATCTGGGTCGCCGTGATCGTCGTGATCGTCGCGCTGCTGGCCACCCTGGTGTGGTGGCTGCTGCGGCGCCGGTCCGAGGGCGGGGCGATCGCCGGCCTGCGGTCCGCCGGGGCGCGGATGCGTCAGCGGCACGCCGCTGCCCGGGGAGATGCCACCGGCCGGATCAGCGACCTGGGCGAGGACCGGTCCCAGGAGTGAACCAGCCCGCTGCGCCGGTGCGCCGGATCACCGGCGCCCGGCTGCTCGGCCCGGACCTGAGCCAGCAGGCGCCGCTGGTGGACGTGACGCTCACCGACGGTCGGGTATCCGCCGTGCATCCGGCTGGTCACCGGGCCACCGATGCCCGTGGTTCCTCCGGGGAGGAGGTGCTGGTTGCCGACGGCACCTGGCTGATGCCCGGGCTGTGGGACGCGCACGTCCACCCGACGGACTGGGCGGCCGCCCGGCACCGGCTGGACCTGTCCGGCTGCCCGGACCGTCCCCGGGTGCTGGAGGCAGTCGCGGCCAGGCTGGCCGCCGAGCCGGACATCGACGAGCTGATCGGGGTGGGTCTGCGGCACGCGATGTGGACGCAAGCACCCCGGGTCGACCTGCTCGATGGCGCCGCCGGAGCGGTCCCCACCGTGCTGCTGAGCACCGATATGCACTCTGCCTGGTTCAACAGCGCTGCGCTGTCCCGCTACGGGCTCACCGCCGGGGCCGACGGCCTGGTCGCGGAGAACGACTGGTTCACGGTGATGCCGCGCGTGGGCAGCAGCGACCAGACCACCCGGGACCGGTGGGTGCGCGAGGCCGGTCAGGCGGCCGCCGCCCTCGGCGTGGTGGGCGTCACCGACTTCGACCCGGGCGACAGCCACGGCGCCTGGCGCCGCCGGGTGGCCGCCGGGTTCGACTCCCACCGGGTGCAGGCGAGCGTGTGGCCGGACCGGCTGGACTCGGCGATCGACGCAGGACTGCGCACCGGGGACCTGCTGCCCGGAGGCGGCGGCCTGCTCACGATGGGGTACCTGAAGGTGATCAGCGACGGGTCGCTGAACACCCGCACCGCATGGTGCCACGAGCCGTTCGGTCGCGGCGAGACGGGCGCCCCGAACCTGGCCGCCGGCGAGCTGCGCCGGCTGATGGCCCGGGCGGCGGGGGCCGGGATCTCCTCGGCGATCCACGCGATCGGCGACCGGGCGTGCACGGTGGCGCTGGACTGCTTCGCTGCCACCGGCGCCGGTGGGCGGATCGAGCACGCCCAGCTGCTCACCGACGCCGATGTGGCCCGGATGGCCGGTCTCGGGGTGCAGGCCAGCGTCCAGCCCGGGCACCTGGTGGCCGACCGGGACGTGGTCGACCTGCTCTGGGCGGACCGGGCGTCCCGGGCCTACCGGTTCGCCGACCTGCACCGGGCGGGGGTGGGTCTGCTGCTGGGCTCGGACGCACCGGTGGCACCGTTGGACCCGTGGCTGGCGATCAGCGCCGCAGTGCACCGCACGGACGACGACCGGCCCGGTTGGCAGGTCCAGCAGCGCCTCGACCTGGCCGCCGCCCTGCGTGCCTCCTGGGGGCCGGTGGCGCAGGTGCAGCCTGGTGGCCCTGCCGACCTGGTGCTGCTGGACCGGCACCCGGACTCGCTGCTGGGCCAGGACCCGGCACCTCCGCAGGTGCTGGCCACGATCTGCGCCGGGCGGCTCACCCACACCGGCCGGTGACCAGACCATCGCCGGGCGCATCCGCTGCGGCTCACCACAGCGGGTGCTCGATGACCTCTTCCGGTCCGGGCTGCTGCAGTGGTTGTTCCGCCTCTGCCGCCGACCCGGGTGCGGACGCTGCCGGCTCCCCCGGTGGTTCCGCCGGCTGTTCAGGCTCCGCTACCCGCAGCCCACGCAGCTGGGCGAAGCGGGCGAGGTCCTGCCGGAACGTCTCCAGGGTGGCGATCGTGTAGAGACCGTCGATCTGGTCGGTGGCCCGCATCTGGTGGATTCGCCGCAGATCTGCCTGGCGCGCGAGCCACCCGATCCCGTCCACGACTGCGAGGATGGCTTGCCGCGGCAGCCGGACGTCGGCCATGTCGGCGATCTCCCGCACCGCGTCGGTGAGCTTGGAGCCGGTGGAGTCGAAACCCTTGGCGGCCACGGCGATGTGCTCGGTACCGGCGTCGTCCACGACCAGCAGGTCGCATGGTGCGTCCCGGCCCCCGCGTCCGGTGAACCGGGTCCGCACCTGGGTTGTCAGCCCGAGCTCGCGGGCGATGTCCTCGATCCGGTCCTCGACGCTGCGGCCCTGCTCCCCAGCGGAGGCTGCCCGGACCCGGGAGCCGGCCCGTGCCACCAGCACGTCGCCGAAGGTGTACTGCCGGCCGAGCTGCACGCGCAGCGAGGCGATGAGGTCGAACTCGGCGTCCAACCACTCGACCACCTGCCGCGCGCCGGAACGTACCAGTGCGGTCATCGACGCAGTACCGAACTGGGCCTGCAGGTTGCGCTTGGTCCGTTCGCTGGTGAGGCCGACGCTGAGGGTGAGCGCCTCGGCCCGGGCCGGGTCGCGCTGGAGCCAGCCGGTCACCGTGTCCACCTCGAGCTCCGGGAGCCGGGCCAGCGATGCAGCAGCCGCCTGGATCCGCTCGGCTGCGGCAGTGGTCGCCAGCGGGCTGACATGCACCGAGACCTGCCCGATCGAGTCGCGGTACTCCTCGAACGTGGGCACGCTCATCGGCCCACGAAGAGCAGCTCGGAGACTGCCCTGCGCCGGGCAGCGGCGTGGGTGCCGAACGAGTAGGTGTGCTCTACCCGGTGCACCTCCACCCTCGGCTTCACCCGGCGGAGCAGCTCCTCGATCACCTCGGCACCGGGCAGCGCGTTGGTGGAGTAGGACAGCACGATCGTGCCGGAGTCCGCGAACTGCTCCAGCGTGCGCCGCAGCGCCTCGGCGATGGTGCGCTTGTACGCGAACGGTGTGTACTTCTTCGCGATCTTCTTCGTGCGGGTCTCCGGCATCAGCTCCTGACCCTCCCAGTACACCGAGAGCCCCTGCAGGAAGTGGTACCGCTTCATGTAGTCCGCATCGTCCGATGGCGGCGCGTACGGGGGGTCGAGGTACACCAGGTCCCAGTGCTCGGCCGGCAGGTCGGCGACGTCCCCGGTGATGCTGCGGTGGGCGTGACCGTCGGGGAAGACCACGCGGTTGTACTCCTGGACGCGTTCGGCGAAGTGCTCCCGCAGGCTGAGCCGTAGGTCACGGCGCCCGTCGACGTATCGGGAGGAGTCGGTGAAGGTGAACACCCCTCGCGGTTGCTTCCGGGCGGCGGACAGCAGCAGCGCCGCGATCGCCAGGTCCCGCTTCGCACCGGTCATCGCCTCGATGTGCGACCAGGCGGAGTCCAGGAACGCGCGGTCGGCCTCGTCGAAGTACAGGCCGGCGAAGGTCCGCTGGATGAAGTCTCGCCCGTCCCGGTTCGGTCCGCAGATGGTGGCCACGTCCGCCGCGGTGAGCAGCTCGTCACCATTGCCCACGGCCGCCCGGGTGATCACGCCCGGGAAGTCGAGAAAGTCGTTCGAGGTGACCTCGTAGCCCTGGGCCTTCATCAGGTAGGAGACCACTCCGGAGCCGGAGAACGCGTCCAGCGCGCGGGTGCCGCCGGCGTCGCAGAAGATCTCCGCCAGCTGGGGCACCAGCCGGTACTTCGACCCCATGTAGCGCAACCGCGGGAAGGTGCGCGTGCGTGCGACGGCCTCGTCGGGGGAGACGGGCCGGCGGACGTCCTCCACCGCGGTCATGCGTTCATCATCTCCCAGCACGGTCGGTGCACTCGCGAGGCCATGCCGCCCAGTAGAGCATCTGCCCCCGACACCCCATCGTTCGGGGCTGGGGGCGGCAGGGTCGTGGTGGGGGCAGGTCAGCTGATGGGCGGGCGGCGGTCGGCCCAGGGCAGAGCCTCCTCCAGGGCGGCCGCCAGGGAGAGCAGCCGCTCCTCCCCACCGAGCCCCGTCCCCAGGGTGACGCCGAAGGGCAGGACCGGACCGCCGTCGTCGGCCGGAGCCCAGTGCAGCGGGACGGACATCGCCGGCGAGCCGATGATGTTCCAGGTGCTCGACCACGGGGTGAACGCGCACTGCGCCCAGAAGTCCGCCTCCGGGTCCGCATCGTCGCGCATCTGCCCGATACCCGGCGGTGGCTGGGCCAGGCTCGGGGTGAGGATCACGTCGAAGTCCTGCCACGCGGTGGCCGCCTCCCGGGCGAGCTGCTGACCGGCGTTGATAGCGCTGGCGTAGGTGACGCCGTCCACGCCGCGGCCCCGCTCGCGCATCCACC
>Ga0209487_1002441_pt1 | contig 15120 bp, 8 predicted proteins | sample Poulit2012_FD_187524 | JGI IMG/M metagenome (GOLD analysis project Ga0209487, IMG submission 187524) | Agricultural soil microbial communities from Georgia to study Nitrogen management - Poultry litter 2012 (SPAdes) (version 2) | ecosystem: Environmental > Terrestrial > Soil > Agricultural land... | reverse complement strand
CGCCTGGTGCGCGGAGTCGCTGGGCGTGGACGCCTCGAGCAGCTCACGCTGGGAACGGATGGACACGTACTCCCCCGCCCCCATCGACAGCGCCCCGGCGAGCAGCCCGGCCAGCCCGGTGAGCATCACGGTGCCGGTGCTCACCCCCGAAGCTCCGATACCCAGCACCAGGGCAAGGTTGGAGACCAGACCGTCGTTCATCCCGAACACCGCTGCGCGGAACGTGCCGGAGATCCGGGACCGGCCGCGCACCGCGAGCGAGCGGACCACCTCCTCGTGGATCTGCTCGTCGGCGGCCATCGCAGCCGTGGCATGGTCGTCCTCGCCGTAGCCGGAGCGGGACTCGGCACGCTGGGCGAGGGCGAGCACGAACACCGACCCGAACCGGCGGGCCAGTGCGATCAGCATCCGGGAGCGCAGCGCAGGCTTGCGCGGACGGCCGACATGCTCGCCGAGCAGCTTCTCCCAGTGCGCGGCGTGTCGGCCTTCCGCCCGGGCGAGCGCGAGCAGCACCTCACGCTCCTCCCCCTGCCGCCGGGCTGCGAGCTGGGTGTAGACGGCTGCCTCGGCACGCTCCTCGGCCAGGTAGCGCCGCCAGCGGCGGAGCTCGGCAGGGCGCGGGGTGTCCACGGGATGATCGGTGGGCATGTCGATCATTCTTCCAGCCCGTTGCGACGGCGGTCGAACCTCGAGCTGGACAGAGCGCCGCGCCGGACAGAGCGCGGCGCCGCCGAGTGAACGACGGCGCCGCCGCGACGTGAACCAAGGCAGAAAAACTGGCGCGGGGGAGTCGCCAGCCCAAGGAAATCTCGTCGCTCTCCTACAGTTACATAGGACTGGCGGTTTCGTCTTCCCCTCGGCTTGTCAGTCGGATCACACACCCGGAAAGCCGACGGCACCCGGAGCAGACCGGCCGAAGACGGTCGCGCACTTCGATCGCGGCGCCGATCGTTGCAATCGCACCGATTGCAGCCGGCCGGGCACGCTCGAGACCGCCGCGAGCACCACGGTCTGCAGCCGCCACCTCACCCTCCCCTCACCCGCTCGCAGGTCAAAAAATCACCCGTGCGCCGCTCCGCCTGTGGATAGCTAGACGACCGACGACGTCACGTTGTCCACAACCCGCCCCGACCGGTTCGGCGGAGAATCGCAGCGACCGAGACGCTGGTGCGATGCCGACCCACTCACCGGCCCGCCGGCTCGCCACCGTGGCGGTCGCCGGTGTCCTGGCGCTGGCGGTGGTCCTGCTGCTGCCGCAGTGGTGGCAGCACGTGCGGCAGGCCGCGCCGTGGCCGGTGCCGGCCGGGCACCTGGAGCGCGCCCGGGCAGCACTGCCGCGGCTGCCGGTCGTCGCCCCGCTGCCGCTGGACGACTACGACCGCGACTTCTTCGGCCCGCCGTGGGCGGATGTGGACGGTAACGGCTGCGACACCCGCAACGACGTGCTGCGCAGCTGGCTCACCGACATCCGGCTCGATCCGGTGGCGCAGTGCGTGGTGGTCAGCGGCACCCTGTCCGACCCCTACACCGGGCACGTGATCGACTTCCGCCGCGGCCCGCAGACCAGTGTCGCCGTGCAGATCGATCACGTGGTGGCGCTGGCGGACGCCTGGCGCAAGGGTGCTGCGGACTGGTCTGCCGCGTTGGCCGTGCAGTTCGCGAACGACCCGGCCAACCTGATCCCGGTCGATGGCCCGGTGAACCAGGACAAGCAGGCCGACGACGCCGCCTCCTGGCTTCCCCCGAACGCCGGCTTTCGCTGTGCTTACGTGGTGCAGCAGGTGCTGGTGAAGCTCGCCTACGGTCTGGGCGTCTCCGCTGAGGAGATCGGTGCGCTCGGTGAGGTGCTCACCACCTGCCAGCCGGGCGAGAGTGCGGGCCCGGGAGAGGCGGCGGGGTGTCGGCGGGCACCGATAGCCTCACCATCGAGAGCGGGCGGGCGGTCCGCCGACCACCGCACTGAGCAGCACCGATCGAGGAGTACCTGTGTTCCTGCTGGACGACACCCTGGTCTACAGCGCCAGCGACCTGACCCTCGCCCGGGACTGCGAGTTCGCTCTGCTGTCCAGGCTCGACGAGAAGCTCGGGCGCCGCCCCCGGCTCGAGGTCGCCGACCCGATGCGGGAACGGGCTGCCCGGCTGGGTGATGAGCACGAGGCGCGGGTGCTGGCCGACTACCGGGCCCGGTACGGGCAGGGGGTGGTGGAGGTTCCGCTCCCGCAGGGCTACGACGCTGCCAGCCTGCAGGCGCACACCGAGCGCACGCTGCAGGCGTTGCGCGCGGGCGCGGACGTGGTGTTCCAGGGCGGGTTCTTCGACGGCAGGTTCCACGGCCGCTCGGACTTCCTGGAGCGTACGGTGAGCAGCGAGGGTCAGGTGAGCTACGCCGTCGTGGACACGAAGCTGGCCCGTTCGGTGAGACCGGGGGCGGTGCTGCAGCTGGCCGCCTATGCCGACCAGCTGCTGGCGGCTGGGATCCCGGTGGCCGACATGACCGTGCTGCACCTCGGAGACGGCACGATCGCCACCCAGGACACTGCGGACAGCGTCGCGGTCTATCGCGAGCACCGCACCTACGTGCAGGCGCTGCTGGACGCCCACCACGCCGGCGGCACACCGGTGGCCTGGGGCGACGAGCGATACACGGCCTGCCTGTGGTGCGACTACTGCCGGGAGGCGGTGGCCGCCACCCGGGACGTGAAGCTGGTGTGGGGGCTGCGCGCTCGGCACCGGGACGCGATGCGCGCGGCCGGGATCACCACTATCGAGGAGCTGGCGGCCGCCGAGCGACCGGTGCCGCGGTTGCACCCGAAGATGTGGCAGAGGCTGCAGGCCCAGGCTCGGCTGCAGCTGCGCCAGGAGGAGGCCGAGGCGGCCGGGACGCAGCCGCAGGTGTTCGCCGAGGTGCACACGCTGGCGGCGCTGCAGGCGATGCCGGACCCGGATCCGGGGGACGTGTTCTTCGACTTCGAGGGCGACCCGTTCTGGGTGGACGGCGACCGCACCACCTGGGGGTTGGAGTACCTGTTCGGGCTGCTGGAGGCCGACGGCGAGCAGGAGTACGTGACGTTCTGGGCGCACGACCGGGCCGCCGAGGGGCAGGCGTTGCGGGACTTCCTGGACTATCTGCGGCGGCGACGCCAGCAGCATCCCGGCATGCACGTCTACCACTACGCCGCCTATGAGACGGCCACGCTGCGCCGGCTGGCCGACCGGCACCAGGTGGGTGTCGAGGAGGTGGATGAGCTGATCGCCGCCGGGGTGTTCGTGGACCTGTACGCGTGCGTGAAGGACTCGGTGCGCGTCTCCCAGCAGTCCTACTCGATCAAGAAGCTCGAACCGTTGTACATGGGTGCGGAGCTGCGCGATGCCGACGGCGTCACTTCCGGGGGCGACTCGGTGCTCGCCTACGTGCACGCTCAGGAGCTGCGCGCAGCCGGTGACCAGGCCGGGTTTGACGCGCAGGTCGCCGAGCTGGCCGAGTACAACCGGTACGACTGCCTGTCCACGCTGCGGCTACGGGACTGGCTGATCGCCCAGCGGGAGGCCGCGCTCGAGGACGCCGGGCAGGTGGTGGTGCCGGAGGGTGGCGGCCCTGTTCCCGGTGTCCCAGATGGTGGCGCGGGCGCGGAAGGCGTTCCTGGTACGGGTGGTGTGCCCGCGGCTGCACAGGCCGAGGAGACACCGGAGCAGCAGGAGCGGCGCGAGCTCGCCGAAGCGCTGCTGACCCACGTACCCGCACCGTTGGGCCCGTTGTTGGCCGCGGCGCTGGAGTACCACCGCCGGGAGAACGAGCCGTACTGGCACGACCATTTCGAGCGGCTGCGCAGCGACCGGTCGGTCGGCGACTCCCGGGACGTGCTGGAGGTCTTCTATGCCCGGCGGCGTGAGGTGGCGGAGGACTACGGACGACCGCGCCGGCTGCTGGACCTGGCCGGACGGTTCGGGACCGGCAGCACCGTGGAGCCCGGTGCGCAGGTGTTCGTGGTGTACGAGGCGCCGCTGCCCGCCGGGCTGGTCCCACCGGACGGCTGCGACCGGGCCGTGGTCAGTGCCCGCGTGCTCGCCCGAGACGTCTCGCCCACCGGGCTGGACCGGATCACCCTGGCCGAGTCTGTGCCCCGGGAGGTCGGGGGGCTGACCGCGGACCCGGTGCTGGTCACACCAGGTCCGCCACCGCCGGCCGGCACGCTGGTGCAGGCGATCGAGCTGGTCGGCCGCACCATGCTCGGCGGCCGCGGTGCCACCACCACGGCTGAGGAGCTGACGGACGGCACCAGCACCACTGCGACCCGAGTTGCTGCGGCCGCCCTGGACGTCGCCGCCGGCCGGCCACCGCGGCTGCCCGGCGGGCAGGGGTTGCCGCCACGGGCAGGGACCGACGCCGACGGCACAGTGGGTGCAGTGCTGGCGGCGCTGACCGCCACCGACGACTCCTACCTGGCGGTCCAAGGGCCACCGGGCACCGGTAAGACCTACCTCGGCGTGCAGGTGATCACCCACCTGGTCACCCAGCTCGGCTGGCGCGTAGGCGTGGTGGCGCAGTCGCACACTGTGGTCGAGCACGTGCTGGGCGGCCTGGTGCGCGCCGGTCTGCCGACCGAGCAGATCGGCAAGCGTGCCAGGGTTCCGCGCACCGAGGACCTGGCCGCACTCGGCGTCAGCGAGCCGGCCGAGAGCCCGTGGGTCACCCTGGACAGCTACGGCCACCAGCCCTTCCTCGACCGGCACGCACAGGCCGGCGCCGTGGTCGGCGGCACCGCGTGGGACTTCGCGAACCGTCGCCGGTTCGACCCGGGCGAGCTGGACCTGCTCGTGATCGACGAGGCCGGGCAGTTCTCCCTGGCGAACACCTTCGCCGTGGCCACCTCGGCCCGGCGGCTCCTGCTGCTCGGTGACCCGCAACAGCTGCCCCAGGTCAGCCAGGGCAACCATGACGCTCCGGTGGACGACTCCGCGCTCGGCCACCTGACCCGCGGGCACCCGACGCTCCCGGCCAGCCACGGTTACCTGCTGCAGCAGAGCAGGCGGCTGCACCCCGCGTTGTGCACCCCGGTCTCAGAGCTGTACTACGACGAGCAGCTGCACAGCCACCCGGTCGCGGCCAGCCGGCACCTGGACGGGCTGGAGGCCGGGCTGCACGTGGTCACCCTGGACCACGCCCACCGCACCGTGGACTGCCCGGAGGAGTCCGCCGAGGTGGTGGCCCAGCTGGAAGCACTGCTGGACCGGCCCTGGACCGACGGCGGACGGACCCGGCCGCTCACCGGCTCGGACGTGCTGGTGGTGGCCGCCTACAACGCCCAGGTGCAACGGCTCACCCACGACCTGGCTGCCGCCGGGCTCAGCGAGGTACGGGTGGGCACTGTGGACAAGTTCCAGGGCCAGGAAGCGGCAGTGGTGCTCATCTCGTTGGCCACCTCCTCTGCACAGGACGCACCCCGCGGGCTGGAGTTCCTGCTGTCGGCGAACCGGCTGAACGTCGCGATCTCCCGCGGCCAGTGGGCCTCGATCCTGGTGCGCTCCCGGGCGCTGACCCGGTGCCTGCCGCCGGAGCCCGGTGCGCTGCGCGAGCTCGGCGGGTTCATCGACCTGTGCCAGCGCGCGCTACCGCGCCGCCCCCGCCACCACTAGCCCCACCATCCCCTCCCCACCCGAGCCCAGCCCGCACCCCACCACCGCGCTGAAACGATTCAGGCGATACTTCCTGCGCGGGGTCGTGCTCCCGGGTATCGCCTTGGCGCAGGAGGTACCGCCCGCGTCGGGCGGGTCAGTCCTCGGCGTGCACCTGCGAGCGCGCCACCATCTACCGATCTCCAGCCGCGGCTTCGCTTGCGACAACCGGAGGAGCGAGATCGAACATCTCGGCCAGCAACGCGCGGGAATGTTGGCGGGCCTCGGGATCGGCGATGAGATCCTGCACCATGATCTCGTCGGCGCCGGACTCAGCGACCATCTGCTCCAGAGTTGTGCGCACATCGGCCGGTCCACCGGCAACAAACCTGGGCCACTGCCCGTCCACGATCCAAGTAGGTTCGTCCTTCTCCGCCTGGCTCAGCTCGGCGGCCGCCTGGTCAGCGGTGGGGACCATGACCCCGCCGGCCTGGCGACCTGCGCGACCCAGCCTCGCGTAGAAGCCCTTGGGCGACCCTGCGCGGTGCAGGCCCTCGGCGCGGCTCTCGCCGACGGCGACGTTGACCGCCACGATGGCCCGCGGCGCCTCCAGACCGAATCCCTGCGGTTGGAAGTTCTCGCGATAGTGGCGCAGGGCAGGGGCCGCTCCCTGCGGGTTGATGAACCCGGCGAAGGTGTAGCCGATCCCGAGGCCGGCGGCCAGGTTCGAGCCGTTCGGGCTCGATCCGAGCAGCCAGGTCTGCGGCACGGTCGGCACACTCGGCATCAACGGGTGACCGGCAAACGGGTGATCATCGGGGAACTCGCCGTACAGCCACGCCAGCGTCTCCAGCACCTGCTGCTGGTGGTCGGGCCGCGCCGGGTGCTGCCGGTTCTGCTGCAGCGCGGCATCGAGCACCGGGCCTGCGGTCGCCCGGCCCATTCCCAGGTCGATGCGGCCGGGCGCCAGCGCTTCGAGCTGCTGGAACATCTCCGCGATCTTGAACGGGCTGTAGTGGTTCATCAGCATCCCACCCGAACCGAGCCGGATGGACGAGGTCTGCATCGCCGCCGCGGCAATCAGCAGCTCCGGATGGTGCGAGGCGCCCGAACGGGACAGATGATGCTCGGCGAACCAGACACGGTGGAAGCCCAGAGCCTCTGCCTGACGTGCCGCGGTCAGGGCATCGGCGAGCGCGTCGCTCTCCGTCGTGCCCGGTGCGACAGTCCCCAGGTCGACGATCGACAGCTTCACAGACCACGACTCCTCCGACCTGGCACAGGCGAACGACACCCACCATAGATGGACGAGGGCGGTGGCTCACATCCGGTCCGGTCAGCCGGTCTGGTCCGCCGGTCCGGTCAGCCGGTCCGGTGAGCCGGTCTGGTCCGCCGGTCTGGTCCGCCGCGGCACCGGCACCCAGCGTGCGCTGATGCACCGGTGCCGGCACAGCTGCTCAGTGCTCGGCGCGCACCTGCCGGGCTGCGGCCACCAGGTTCGTCAGCGACGACACCGTCTCCTCGTACCCGCGGGTCTTCAGCCCGCAGTCGGGGTTCACCCACAGCTGCCCTCGGGCCAGAGGACCGTCAGCGAGGCGCAGCAGGCTGGCGATCTCCTCGGTGGACGGCACCCGCGGGGAGTGGATGTCGTAGACGCCTGGACCCAGCCCGCGGCCGAAGTTCGCGGCGGCGAGCTCCGGGACCACCTCCATCGCCGACCGGGCGGCCTCGATCGAGGTGACGTCGGCGTCCAGACCATCGATGGCGTCGATCACCTCTCCGAACTCGGAGTAGCACAGGTGGGTGTGCACCTGGGTCTCTGCGGCGGCGCCGCCGGTGGCGAGCCGGAACGCACCGACCGACCAGTCCACGTAGGCACGGTGGTTCTCCCGGCGCAGCGGCAGCAGCTCGCGCAGCGCGGGCTCGTCCACCTGCACGACCCGGATCCCGGCGGCCTCCAGGTCGGCGATCTCGTCCCGCAGCGCGAGCGCCACCTGCTGGGCCACCTCCGCCACCGGCAGGTCGTCGCGCACGAACGACCAGGCGAGGATGGTCACCGGCCCGGTGAGCATGCCCTTGACCGGCTTGTCGGTCAGCGACGCGGCGTAGCCGGACCAGGCCGGGGTGATCGGTGCCGGCCGGCTGACATCGCCCCAGAGCAGCGAGGGCCGGGTGCACCGGGATCCGTAGGACTGCACCCAGCCGTGGGCGGTGACCGCGAACCCGTCCAGGTGCTCGGCGAAGTACTGCACCATGTCGTTGCGCTCCGGCTCCCCGTGCACCAGCACGTCCAGCCCGAGCTCCTCCTGCAGGGCGATCACCCGGGCGATCTCGTCGCGGATCACCTGCTCGTACTCGGCCTGGGTGAGCTCGCCGGTGCGCAGCCGGGCGCGGGCCTGGCGCAGTTCGGTTGTCTGCGGGAAGCTGCCGATCGTGGTGGTCGGCAGGTCGGGCAGCCCGAGCGCGCGCTGGGCCTGCACCCGTTCGGTGTAGTCGGCGCGGTGGGTGTCCGCCGGGGTGACGGCAGCGACCCGGCTCCGCACCTGGGTGCGGGAGACGCCGTCGGCCTGGGCCCGGTCAGCCAGAGCAGCACGGGTGGCGGAAAGCTCGGCGGAGACGTCCTGGCCAGCCAGGGACCGGGCGAGGGTGCCCACCTCGGTGACCTTCTCGTGCGCGAACGCCAACCAGCTGCGCAGCTGGTCGCTGAGCCCGTCCTCCACAGCGGTGGTGTGCGGCACGTGCAGCAGCGAGGTGGCGGTGCCCACGCTCACCTGTCCGGCGCGCTTGCCTACCTCCTGCAGCAGGGCGGTGGCCCGGTCCAGGTCGGTGCGCCAGACGTTGTGCCCGTCCACCACACCGGCCAGCACGGTCACGTCGGCCGAGGCTGCTGCTTCCAGGTCGGCCGGCAGGGCGCCGTGCACCAGGTCGATGCCGATCGCCTCCACCCCGGTGCCGGCGAGTGCGGCGAAGTTCTCCCGCAGCTCCCCGTAAGGGGCGGCCACCAGCAGCGAGGGCCGGTCCGTCGCTCCGGCGAGCGTCCGGTAGGCGCGCTCGACGGCGGCAGTCACCTCCTCGGCCGGCACGTCCCAGGTGTCGGCGACCAGGGCCGGCTCGTCCAGCTGCACCCAGGTGGCTCCGGCGCCAGCCAGCTCGGCCAGCCACGCGGCGTACACCGCCACCAGGTCGTCCAGGCGCTCCAACGGTGCCGGGTCGTCGGCATTCTCCGGCTTGGCCAGTAGCAGCAGCGTGACCGGACCCACCAGCACCGGACGGGTGAGCACCCCCTCGGCCAGTGCTTCACGCAGCTCGGTCACGGCCGCCGCGCCGGGGATGTGCCGCAGCGGGGTCTGCGGGGAGATCTCCGGCACCAGGTAGTGGTAGTTCGTGTCGAACCACTTGGTCAGCTCCAGCGGCGGGGTGTCGGCATCACCGCGGGCGAGGCGGAACTCCTCGTCCAGGCTCAGCGGTGCCTCGGTCGGTTCGATGCCGAACCGGGCCGGGACGGCGCCGACCTGGATCGCAGTGGTGAGCACCTGGTCGTAGTAGGCGAAGTCGGAGGGGATCGCGGCAGCCTCAGCGTCCAGGCCGAGAGCCGTCAGCCGCTGCCGGGTGGTACGGCGCACGTCGGCAGCAGCAGCGCGCAGCTCCTCGGCGCTGCTGCGCCCGGCCCAGTAGGACTCGAGTGCGCGCTTGAGCTCGCGGTTCTCCCCGATCCGGGGGTAGCCGAGGATGGTGGCGGTGGGCAGAGGGTGGCTCATCTGGGTTCTCCAAGCGGGTGGTCGCGCAGTTGCGCGGGATGGTCGAGGGGGAACGTCGCCCGGTGGCGTGCTCAGCGCGGAGCGGCCGGCATTCGCCGCAGGCCTGCGTGGTGCAGCAGGTCGAGGACGGCACGGGCGGAGTTGAAGGTGTACAGGTGCACCCCGGGCGCGCCGGCCTCGAGAACCGCCTGCACCAGGTCCACCGAGGCGCGCAGGCCCAGGCGGTAGGCGGCCTCCGCGTCGGGGGCCTCGTCCAGGGCGTGCAGCAGGGCTTCGGGCACTGGCACGTCGGTGAGCTCAACCATCCGCCGCAGCCGACGGGGATCGGTGAGCGGGATGATGCCGGGCACGATCGGGATGTGCACGCCGGCGGCGCGGGCAGCGCGGACCAGCTCGGCATAGTGCCCGGCGTCGTAGAACAGCTGGGTGATCGCGAAATCGGCGCCGGCAGCCTGCTTCTCCACCAGGGCGGCCACGTCGTCGGCGAGCACGGTCGCCCGGCCGGCGGCGTCGTAGGCACCGCCGGGGTAGGTGGCTACCGAGACGCTCACCCGCTCCTCGGGATGCCGGTCGGTGGCGAGGGTGCGCAGCAACCGCACCAGCTCGGCCGACCGGGTCAGCCCGTGCGGGTGCGGACGCCAGTCCGGTTCTCCGGCCGGCGGGTCGCCGCGCAGGGCGAGGAAGTCCCGCACACCGCGCTCCAGCAGCGTCCCGATGTACTCACCGAGGTCCTCGGCACTGGCACCGACGCAGGTCAGGTGCGCCAGCGGGGTCACGCTGGTGGTGGCGAGGATCTCCTCGATCAGCTCTCGGGAGGTGGCACGGGTGGACCCGGAGGCGCCGTAGGTGACCGAGAAGAAGTCCGGCTCTGCCTCGGCGAGCGCGGCGACGGTCCGGCGGACGGTTTCCTCACCGCGCGGGGTGCGTGGCGGGTACAGCTCGAACGAGACGCTCGGCCCGCGCCCGGGCGCATCGAACAGGGGGGCTGTGCTCATCGACGCCCCCACGAGAAACAACATGCCTGCATGATCGACTCCATCGAACCTGGCGGTAGCACCCTTCCCCGCGGGAGGCTTCCGTTGAGGGGTTGCTGCGGCGTCGTCGAGCCAGGACTCTCAGCCGCTCTGGATGGTGTTTCTCCGATCGTACCTGCACTTCGGTACCGGGAGACTTCATCTCACCTAATGAGATTTGGGACGGCGTTCGGCACCTCGTGCGTGTGCCCTCACCGGGCGTTGTCGTACCTCGGGTGCACACTCGGGGCAACAGGCAGCGAAAGGAGCACACCATGGTGGCAGCACGTGGGAACCGGGCAGGTCCGACGGCGGCAGAGGTGCGCCGGGCACGCACTGAGCGGGACACCGTCCTGGCCGCAGTGGCCGACGGGGAGGAGGCGCTGCGGATGCGGGCCGCCGAGGAGGGGCTGGACGCGGCGGAGATGGCGCTGCTGGAGGACCTGGACGCCCTGGACGCAGTACTGCACGCTGAGCGCCGCAGCGCCTGAGGCACCGGCATACTTAAGGGTGCGCCTGTGCCCGTAAGGTGCGCCCGTGCCCGACCTGAGGAGGCTGGATGCTCATCGACGAGCCTGACTGGACCGCACCGATCGAGGAGCTGCTGGTGGCCCAGCAGGGGTCGCTGGGCCGGATCCGGTTGAACCGGCCACGGCCGATCAATGCGCTCACTCCCGCGATGATCGAGGCGATCGACGCCCAGCTGCGCATCTTCGCCGCGGACCAGGCGATCACTGCGGTCGCGCTGGACGGCGCCGGTGAGCGCGGTCTGTGCTCGGGGGCGGATGTGCGCACGATCCGGGACTGGATGGTCACCGGCGAGGGCGACCCCGCGGGCTTCTGGCAGCAGGAGTATGCCCTGAACGCACTCATCGCCGAGTACCCGAAACCGTTCGTGGCGTTCATGGACGGGATCGTGATGGGCGGGGGGATCGGGCTCTCCGCCCACGGGTCGCTGCGACTGGTCACCGACCGCACGCAGGTGGCGATGCCGGAGACCGGAATCGGCTTCTTCCCGGACGTGGGTGCGATGTACTACCTGTCCCGCAGCCCCGGCGAGACCGGCACGCACCTGGCGCTGACCGGGGTGAGCGTCACCGGGGCGGATGCGATCGCCGTCGGCCTGGCGGACGCGCTGATCACACCGGAGGACTGGCCCGGGCTGTGTGCCCGTCTGGCGGCAGGGGAAACGCTGGATGCCTCAGTGGGAGCGACCGCGCCGACCAGCGGGCTGCTCGCCCAGCGGGACTGGATCGACGTCTGCTACGCCGGTGAGGACCCAGCGGCGATCGAGGCTGCGCTGCGCACGCACACCGACCCGAAGGCCCGGGCCGCGGCTGGCACGCTCGCCTCACGTTCACCCCTGTCGGTGGCGGTGGCGCTGGCCGCGCTGCGGCGGGCGGCGGAGATGACCTCAGTGGCGCAGGTGCTGGACCAGGACCTGCGCCTGGGTACCGCGTTCATGGCCGGTTCGGACTTCGTCGAAGGGGTGCGGGCTGTGCTGGTGGACAAGGACAACACCCCGCAGTGGCAGCACGCCTCGCTGGCGGAGGTGGAACCGGAGCGGGTGCAGTCGCTGTTCACCTGAGCGTGTGGGCGGAGCGGTCTCGAGCCCGCCGTCACGGACTGCTCAGTGCTGTACCCGCGCCGGCAGCACCATCGGCCGCCCGTCCACCGGGTGGCTGACGATCGCGATCGGGTGCTGGTAGACCCGCTCCAGGTCCTCGGCGGTCACCTGCTCCACCGGTCCGGCTACGACCACCCGGCCCTGGTCCAGCAGCACCGCATGGTCGGCGGTGGACAGTGCGGCGTCCAGGTCGTGCAGCACCACCACCACAGTGCCGCCGGCCGCGGCGATGTCCCGGCACAGGGTGAGCGTGCGCGCCTGGTGCCGCAGGTCCAGGGCGGCGGTCGGTTCGTCCAGCAGGACCACGGCCGTGTCCTGGGCGAGCACCCGGGCCAGCTGCACCCGGGCCCGCTCGCCACCGGAGAGGGTGAGCACGCGGCGGTCCGCGGCGGCCGAGGAGTCCGTGGCCGCCAGCGCGCCGGCCACTACCTGGGCTCGGTCCGTGGCCGTCTCCTGCCCGCGCCAGGGCCGGCGGCCGAGGGCGACGATCTCGGCACCCAGGTAGTCGAAGGCCACGGTGACCTCCTGCGGCAGTACTGAGCGCAGCTGTGCCGCCCGCGCCGCGCCGAGGCGGGAGACCGGCTGACCGGAGACCGTGACCCGCCCGGAGGCCGGCGTCAGATCGCCGGCGATCGCCGCTACGGCGGTGGACTTCCCGGACCCGTTCGGTCCGATCAGCGCGGTGACCGCACCCGGTGGGGCGGTGAAGGTGACGTCCTGCAGCACCGGTGTGCCCTGCCGCAGCACCCGCAGCCGCTCGACCTGCACACCACCGGCGGGCGCGCGACGCGCCCTACCGACGCGGGTCTGTTCGTGCACCGCGGTCACGTCACGCTCCCGCGGCGGCGCAGCAGCAGGAAGAACACCGGCCCGCCGATCACTGCGATCAGCGCACCGATCGGCAGGTCCACGAACTCGATCGCGGTACGTGCGATCAGGTCGCTGCCGGTGATCAGCAGCGCTCCGCCGAGCGCCGAGAGCGGCAGGATGTACTGCTGCCGCGGGCCCACCACCAGGCGCAGCAGGTGCGGCACGATCAGGCCGATGAACCCGATGATCCCGGCCACCGACACCGCTGCTGCGGTCAGCAGCGCAGCGCACAGCACCGCCTGGGCGCGCAGCGAGCGCAGGTTCACCCCGGTGTGTGCGGCGGCCCGTTCACCGAGCACCAGCACGTCCAGCCGCCCGCTCATCGTCAGCGACCAGACCAGACCGGCGAGGACCAGTGGCGCGGTGGCGCCCACCGCCGGCCAGGTGGCGCCGTTCAGGCTGCCCAGCTGCCAGAACACCACTGCCTCCCGGCTGGCGGTGTCGGTGAGGAAGATCATCAGCGACGAGGCGGCCCCGGCCACTGCGTTCACGGCGATGCCGACCAGCACCAGGGTGACCGTGCCGCCGCCGCGCACCAACGTGGCCAGCCCCCACACCAGCAGGGTGGTCACCACACCAGCGGCGAAAGCACTGAGGGGCACGAGCAGGACGGCGGAGCCCGCCGTGGCCAGCACGGTCGCCGCGGCTGCACCCACCCCGGCCCCGGAGGTGATGCCGATGACGCTCGGCTCGGCGAGCGGGTTGCCGAACAGGCTCTGCGTCACTGCCCCGGCCGTGCCCAGGGCTGCTCCGACCAGGAGCCCGGCGCCCACCCGTGGGACGCGCACGTTCCAGAGCACCCCGTCGGAGGCGAGGACCGGTGCATCGGAGAGTCCCAGGCTGCGGGCCAGCCCGCTGACCACATCAGCGACCGGGATCGGGTACTGACCGAGATGCATCGACGCCACGCAGACCCCCAGCAGCGCGACCAGAAGCACGGCGGCGCACCACCATGCCCGCCGCCGTCCGGCCGCAGCCGTCAGCCGGCCGGCTCGCCCCGGGGCGAGCGGGTGGGCCGGTGCGGCGACCTGCCCCGGCGACCGGGCGCCGTCGAACAGGCCCAACGGGCGGGCCAGCGTGCTCATCGGCTGCTCCTCACGGCTGGTAGATCGCGTCCGCGAGGGCGGTGAGCACAGCAGGGTAGCTCGGCCCGAAGGAGAGCACAGCACCGTCGGCCATGTCCACGACCCGCTCGGTCTCCCCCGCCGTGGTCTCGGCGATCCCGGGCCGCTCCAGCAGCCCCTGCACGCCGCCGGTCGACTCCAGCCCGCCGGTCATCGTGATGATCAGCTCGGGGTCGAGAGCGATCACCGCCTCGGCGGTCGCGGGGGTGACATCGGCCAACCCGGACTCGGTGGCGGTGTCGATGCCACCGACGTGCTCGATCAGGTCGTCGGCGCCCGAGTCCTCCCCCATCACGAAGAACACGCTGCCGGTGCCGCGCACGTACAAGAACGCCATCCGCAGCGGGTCCCAGCCCTCGGTCAGCGCCGCCACGTAGGTGTGTGCGGCGTCCAGGTCGCGCTCGAACCGGTCGGTGAGCAGATCGCCGGCGGCGGGAACGCCGAGCGCCTCGGCCACGAGCTGGATCTGTTCGGTGACCAGGTCCACACCGCGGTCGGAGGAGACCACCAGCACCGGTACCCCGGAGGCGCGCAGCTGGTCGGGCACCTCCGGCGGCCCCATCGTGGTGTCCATCAGCACGAAGGTGGGTTGCAGCGCGAGGATCGCCTCCACGTTCAGCTCGTGCCCGTTCTGGGTAACCACCGGCAGGTCGGCGAGCACGTCCTGGGTGTTCGACACGGTGCGCCCGACCAGGTCACCGCCCAGCCCGAGGCCCACGGTGATCTCCGCGAGCGTGCCGTACAGGTCGAGGGCCAGCATGCGGGAGGTGTCCTCGATGGTGACCTCCTGCCCGTCCTCGCCGGTGATGGTGACCGGGAGCTGCTGGTCGGGGTCGGTGGCCACCGGTTCGGTGGCAGGCACCTGCGCGGCGGTGGCCGGGCCGGTGAGGCTGTGCGGATCCACGGTCGAGACCGGGGTCTGCTCGCCGGCCTGACCGCCGGTGGCGTTCTCCTCGGCCTGATCGGCGGAGGCCTCCGGATCGTCCGCCTCGCCCGGGTCGCTGGAGCCGTCTTCCTCGCCCGCAGCACCCGGGTCCGTCTGGGTCCCGGACGATCCCCCGGTGGGATCGGTCGCGGCCGTCCCACCCCCGGCGCACCCGGTGAGGGTGGCCAGG
>Ga0209487_1002440_pt1 | contig 15121 bp, 7 predicted proteins | sample Poulit2012_FD_187524 | JGI IMG/M metagenome (GOLD analysis project Ga0209487, IMG submission 187524) | Agricultural soil microbial communities from Georgia to study Nitrogen management - Poultry litter 2012 (SPAdes) (version 2) | ecosystem: Environmental > Terrestrial > Soil > Agricultural land... | reverse complement strand
TACTGGGGGTGCGCATTGAGCGCAAAGTGTACAAAGTGCACTGCCAATCCCTGCTGCTGGATTTTCGGCCCCTCATCCGCACCCACCCAGGTCTGGTTGACCCGCGCAGTTATCAGTACACCCAGCATGTGGGTCAGCGCTTACATCGTGAGGGGCACCCGGGGCTGGTCAGTCGCTCCGCCCGCTGCACGGGCGATGTTTACGCTCTGTTTGCCGCTCAGGCATTGTCTACTCCGCGTCCATATTGCTATCTCACCTATCGACTGGACGAGTGCGGTGTGCGCGTTGAGCGAAAACCCGGCCAATACCTGATGACCCTGCCTTTGCAAACCGTCGAGCCAGACGCGGCCGTCCCCGCTCCGAGCGCGTCCGGTTGACGGTTCGCGCCTTGCCGGCGCACTTCCCTGCATACGTATTCACCGCCGTAACCAGGGCCCCCTGTGCTAGATTCCGCTGCTACTCATCATAAGTAACTGGAGAACGACATGCCGAGATTTTCTCGCCCTGGACACCGGGTACGCGGCCTGCTGATTTTGGTCATGGGGGCTTGTGCAGGCCTCGTGTTGCAGGCTTGCCACGGTGTCCGACAAGCCCCTGCGGTTGAGGCCAGCCTGAAAGGTCCTGTGCCGGCCTTCCGTTCAGTGCTGGATGGCCAGCCTCGTATGCTCACCGTGCGTTTGGATGATGAAGTTCGCGTGGCGTACGATACCGATTCGGGGCACCTGTATAAGGCGTGGGAAGGTGATCTTGAGCTGCAAGGGGCGGTGTTTGATCATCGCCACGGCCCTCAGCCGCGAAGTGATGGCGGTTCATACTTTGTCCAGGAATCTGCCTCCTGGCGGGTGCAAGGGGAGCCCGGCGCACAGGTGCGCTACCGCGGCTATCGGGTCGACGGAGAGCAGGTTAGTATTTTGTATCGGGTATCGGGCCAGGACTGGCAGGGCAAGATTGCCGAGATACCCAGCTACAAACGGCGAACGCCGGGGATTGAGCTGATACGCGAATTTACCGTGAGCGGTTTGCCCGCTGGCGTGACCCTGTCCCTGGGAAATGAGGCCATGGCCGCTGAGGTTAATATTTCCGGCTCTGGCAGTGTTACCGGCAGCGCGGATGTGCAACTGCCCAATGGCACTACGCGCCTGGCCTTGTATTACCCGGACCTTACCGCACCGGAGCCGCCCGAGCCTGAGGCCGAGCACCCGGGGCTGACCCTGATCAAAAACGACGACTGCGCGGCTTGCCATAACTCAGAGGTGGATACCGTTGGGCCCTCCTATCTGGCGATGGCGAGAGCCTATGACGATGACCCCGACACAGTGACCAGGCTCGCGCGCAAAATTATCGACGGCGGTAGCGGCCAGTGGGGGTTGGTGCCTATGACCGCGCACCCGGACCTGTCGGTCGATCAGGCCGAGCAAATGGTCCGGTATATTCTTGCCCTGGCGGACTACCAAGGCGCCGAGACAGAAAGTCCGGACACCGAGACAGCCGTCGACCAGCAACTGCTCAAAGCCATTCCCGGCGATCAGCGGGAAGTGGCCGGATTGCATCCGTCGTTCGACCTGTTCCAGGCCCGCCCGGAGGACTTCAAACCCATGGTCGGGGGCATCGACTTTTTGCCTGACGGTGCCATGGTGGTATCCACCTGGGACCCGGAGGGATCGGTGTATCGGGTAGAAAACTACACCGCTGAAGCACAGGATATCAAAGTCACACGCATCGCCTGGGGGCTGGCCGAGCCCCTGGGGGTGAAGGTCGTGGACGGTGATATTTACGTCATGCAAAAACAAGAGCTGACCAAGCTGATCGACAGCACGGGTGACGGCTTGATCGATACCTACCAGATGGTGGCCAATGACTGGAGCGTAACCGATAACTTCCACGAATTTGCCTTTGGTCTGGAATACCAGGACGGCTACTTTTACGCCACCCTGGCTACGGCCGTCTTGCCCGGCGGTGCCAGCGCCGACCCTCAGGCGCCTGATCGCGGTACTGCGATGAAAATCAGCCTAGCCGATGGTGGCGTGGAGTTTATTGCCCACGGTTTGCGCACACCCAATGGCATCGGTTTCGGTATCGATGGAGGTCTGTTTGTTTCCGACAACCAGGGTGACTGGTTGCCGGCCAACAAAATTGTCGAGCTGACCGAAGGTGCCTTTTACGGATCGCGCTCGGTGGATTTTGCCGGCACCGCCGAGCTGGCGGAAACCCTACCCGTGGTGTGGTTACCTCAGGATCAGATTGGTAACTCGCCGGGCCAGCCCGCGCCGTTAAATATCGGCCCTTACCAAAATCAAATGATTCACGGTGACGTCACCCACGGCGGCATCAAGCGCGTATTTGCCGAGCGCATCAATGGTCGCTTGCAAGGTGCGGTGTTTCGCTTCACTCAAGGTTTGGAAGCGGGCATCAATCGACTTGCCTGGGCGGAGGATGGCTCCCTGATCGTGGGCGGTGTGGGCAATCCGGGCAACTGGGGGCACCAGGGGAAGCACTGGTATGGCTTGCAGCGACTGGTGTACAACGACGAGCCGGCGTTCGAAATGCTGAGCGTGAGTGCCCGCTCCAATGGCTTCGAGATCGAGTTCACGCAACCGATTAAAGAAGGTCAGAACATCAGCGCCAACGACTTCACCATCCAGCAGTGGTACTACGAGCCAACCAAAGAGTACGGCGGCCCGAAAAAAGCGTTGACCGAGCTCACCGTTAACGCCTTCTCGCTGTCCGATGATCGCACTCGCGCCAGCTTCGAGCTGGATGGCCTGAAGCCCGGCCATGTGGTGTATTTCCGAATCACGCGGCCATTTGTCAGCGCCGAAGACACCAGTCTGTGGAGCACAGAAGCCTGGTACACCCTGAACGCCATTCCCGAGGACCGGCCGGTAACCATCAACGCCGCCTATCAGCCCCGGCACAACCAACTGACCGCAGCCGAGCAGGCCGAAGGCTGGCGACTGCTTTTCGATGGCCAGTCCCTGACCGGCTTACGCAATTACAACTCGGACTCACTGGGCGAGCGCTGGGTTCTGGATAATGGCACTTTGCACATGACTGGGTTGCGTGAGGATGAATCCGGGTGGCGCACCCCGTCGGGTGGCGGTGATATTGTGATCACTCCCGAGCCGGTGGAGAACTATGAGTTGTACCTGGAGTGGCGTGTGTCGGAAAACGGCAACAGCGGGATTATTTACAATGTCAAAGAACATCCGGATCTGGAGCATGCCTATTTAAGCGGGCCGGAGTACCAGATTCTGGACAATGCCGGCCACCCGGACGGTCAGATTGAAACCCATCGTGCCGCGGACCTGTACGACCTGATCGCCAGCCGATTCGTGGCCGCTAACCCGCCCGGTGAGTGGAACCGAACCCGACTGATTGTTAACCGTGGCACCGTTGAGCACTGGCTCAACGGCCACAAAGTGGTCTCGACCCAAATGTGGACCGAGGTGTGGGATGAGATGATCGCCAAGAGCAAGTTCGCCGACTGGGAACACTTCGCCAGCAGCCCTGGCGGTGTAATAGTGCTGCAGGATCATGCCGATAAGGTTTGGTTTCGCAATATTAAATTGAAGCCGTTGTAACCACCCGCTTGAAGTTCGACCCACCTGCACACGGGGCCAGCGGCCCCGTGCGCCCTTGGCGTTTTACAAGGTTATGCCCCAAGCGACTAAATGCATGGCGCCGATATTCACATTCTGTATTAACCAGCGCGTGGGCGTGGGCTAGGCTGTAAATGAGAGTGAGAAGGATTCTCGCGAGGTTCACATTCAACGCGAGATAAATCTAAAGGCTGTCTGAAAGAGGTAAGCACTATGCGTGTTTCCCGGATAAACGCCGTGCCCATAGCCATGGCAACCACCCTCGGTTTACTTCTGCTCATGAGTTCCTTGATTAACGTGGAATTTGAAATGCCGGAATGGGCCCCACCTGCGGTGCCTGTCAATGTGGTGATGCCAAAAATAGAAGTGGAGCCACCGCGGCCCCTACCGCCGGTCAAGCCTGCCGAACCCGCCCAGCCACCGCCCCCGATTCCGGATACGGTAGAAGTGCGTGACCCCGGGCCGGGCAATGGCATCACCATACCGCCTCCACCGGTGAACCCGCCGACCCCGACGATGGGCATGAGCTCAGGCAACCTGATGCCGATTGTCCAAGTGGCGCCGCAGTATCCGAGGGCGGCGATAAGTCGAGGAATAGAAGGTTTTGTAACCTTAAGCTTTACGGTCACAACGACCGGTCGGACGCGGGACCCGGTGGTTATCAGTGCGACTACAACAGATGGAACACCAACCTCCATGTTTGATCGTGCCGCCATCGACGCGGTCCGAAATTTTAGGTACAGCCCCCAAGTTGAAAACGGTGTGCCTGTAGAGGTGCACAACGTCAGAACCCGGCTGGTGTTCGAACTCGCAAATGATTAAGCGTTAGTCAAAACGTTAAAGCGGGCCATCAGGCATTGATGGCCCGCTGCTTTTATCTCTTCGCCCTAACCTCCTCCACCCAACAATACAGCACCGGCACCACAAACATGCTGAGCAGCACAAAGGTCAAACCGCCCACGGTGGGAATGGCCATGGGGATCATCAGGTCCGCGCCGCGGCCGGTGGCGGTGAGTACTGGCAGTAAAGCCAGAATGGTGGTGGCGGAGGTCATCAGACACGGCCTGACTCGGCGTTGTGCCGCCTCTATGGTGCGTGCGCGAATCTCCTCAATGGTGCGCGTTGAGGCTTCGGCGAAGCGCTGTTTTAAGTAAGTCGCCATTACCACGCCGTCGTCCACGGCAATGCCGAACAGAGCCAGAAAGCCGACCCAGACGGCGATGCTGAGATTGACCGGTTGCAGTTGGAACAACTCACGCATGTTGACGCCGAGTAGTGAAAAATTGCCGAACCACTGTTGGCCGTACAAATAAATCATCACAAACCCACCCGCCCAGGCGACGGCGACGCCGCTGAATACAATCAGTGCGGTTGAAACGGATCGGAACTGGAAGTACAGCAACATGAAGATCAGCACCAGCGACAAAGGCACCACCAGTTGCAGTGTTTGGCTGGCGCGGACTTGGTGCTCATAACTGCCGGCAAAGCTGTAGCTGACTCCCGCCGGTAATACCAAATCGCCGGAGCGGATGCGATCGTTCAGGTGTGCCGCCGCCGCTTCCACCACGTCCACTTCCGCGAGTCCGGGTTGGCCGCCGAAGGTGACATAGGCCGTGAGGAAGGTGTTTTCGGTGCGAATCATTTGCGGGCCGCGTACATAGTGGATGTCCGCCAAATCCGCGAGGGGTATTTGGTAGCCGTCCGCCGAGGTAACCAGCACCCGTTCCATTTGTTCCAGTGACTGGCGGTGTTCCCGCTGATAACGCACCCGCAACGGGTAGCGTTCGCGGCCTTCGATACTACGGCTGACTTCCATGCCGCCAATGGCCGCGGCGATGGTGTTTTGCACCTGCGCCACATTCAGGCCGTGGCGGGCGCTGCGCTCGCGGTCCACGTGAATTTCCAGCCAGGGTTTGCCCACCACTCGTTCCGCGCTGACGGTTTCAGAGCGAACACCGTTGACGCCGCGCAACTCCCGTTCAACCAGCAGCGCCGCATCCTCCAATGCGGCGAGATCGGGCGCCGTGACCTTAACGCCCATGGCGGCTCGCATCCCGGTTTGCAGCATCAGTTGCCGGGTTTCGATGGGCTGCAACTTGGGTGCCGAGGTGGTGCCCGGAAGCTGCGCCGCTTGCGCAATCTCTTGCCAGATGTCGTCCGGGCTGCGGATGTGGTCCCGCCACTGCCGGTAGGGCCGGCCCCGGCGGTCGGGGATCAACTCGCCCCGTTCGTCGCGCTCGAATTCTCCGGCCCGGCGGTTGTAGCGAAAGTTGACGCGCCGGCCTTGAGCGTCGGTCACGTATTCGCTTTTGTACTGAATAATGGTTTCCAGCATGGACAGGGGTGCAGGGTCCAATGGTGTTTCCGCGCGGCCGATCTTGCCCACCACGGTGTCCACTTCGGGAATTTCCGCAATGGCACGGTCCTGTTGGCTCACCACCTCCAGCACCTCGCCGAGCGAGGCGTGCGGCATGGTGGTGGGCATCCACAAGAAAGTGCCTTCATCCAGGGCCGGCATAAACTCCCGGCCAAGCCCCGGAAAGGTGTGCGCCATGGCTGACCAGGGCCGGCTGTCGCGCAGAGCCTGGCCACCACCGGCGACTTTGTCCATGGCAGCCGGGAGCACCCCAAAGACCCGGTCAAAGCCCAGCCAGATGTTGCCGCCCAGCACCACCAGCAACAGTGGCAGCGCCAGAAAGGCGCGTTTGTGGTCCAGGCACCACCCGAGAATAGCCCGATAAAAGTGGATAAAAAGCGCGAACAGTCCCAGAGCGCCGCCAAAAATCAACAGAATAAACAGCACATTGCGTATGCCGCCCGCGCCGGGCCCCAGGGGTTCCCACAGATCGGACAGCAGGATGACCACAAACCCAACACCCAACAACAGCGGTAAGTGATGCAGGCGCCGCCGGGCAAACGGTGGCAGTCGATCCAGCGCTTTTTCCCGCCACGCTTGAACGCGGGGTTGATGCCGGGCCCACAGAACCCATACCGCCATCGCGGCGGGGAGAAAGGCAATCAGCGCAACCCACGGCCAACCGTTAATGGCGGCAATGATCCACAGCCCCAGCGCCAGGCCCGCCCAAACGGTACCGGCGCGACGCGGCGCCCGGGGCCAGCGGGCTTGCAGCAAGCCGTGTAAAAGGGCGGGTACCAGGGTCAGTGCCAGAAGCACCGAGGCCAACAGAACCAGCGTTTTGGTGTAGGCCAGCGGGGTAAACAGTCGCCCCTCGGCGCCCGTCATGACAAACACCGGCAAAAAGCTAATGATCGTGGTGCTTATTGCGGTGATAATCGCCGAACTGACTTCCCGAGTCCCCGAGTAGACGACTTCATGGAGCGGTGCTTGAGGTTTGGCCTGACGATGTCGCAGCACGTTATCCGTGATGATAATGCCCATATCGACAATGGTGCCGATGGCGATGGCGATACCCGCCAGGGCGACGATATTGGCTTCCACGCCCAGCAGCTTCATGCCGATAAAAGTCATCAGCACCGCCATGGGCAGCATCAGGCCCACGGCAAACACGGCGCGCACATGGACCAGCAGGACCAGAATCACCACAATGGTGACCAAGAGCTGTTGGAGTAGGGCATCACTCAGCGTGCCCAGGGTTTCATTGATCAGCTCCGTGCGATCATAAAACGGCACAATAGTGACTTGGCTCAGAGTCAGCCAGTCCGGCGCGTGGTGGGCGTGCTCGCGCAGCCAGGCGCGCCAGGCTTGTTGCACTTCGGAATCGTGGCTGTGAAAGTCGGGCAGTCCCTGGCGTTGAGCAAAGTCGGCCACTTGCTCCTGCCTGGTTTGGGTCCAATCCACTACCGCCCGCGCGGGCAGGGCGCGGCTGATTTCCTCAATCTGGGCTTTGGTGTTTTGAATGGCCGCTTGAGGGTTAAAGCCTTCACGCACCGTTACCACACCGCCGACGGCTTCGGTCCCGTCCACATCCAAGGCGCCCCGGCGTTCCGCTGGTCCAAGGGTGACGTCGGCGACGTCTTTCACTCGTAGAGGCACCTGGTCGGGCCCGCTGCGCACCACCGCCTGACGAATGTCTTCCAGATTGCGAATTAGCCCCACGCCGCGCACCAGATATTCCACCCGGTTGATCTCAGTGGTGCCGGCGCCCACATCCAGATTGCTGTCCGCTACGGCGGCCATGACCTGTTCCAGGGTTGCGCCGTGAATGCGCAGCGCGTCCGGGTCCACATCCACCTGATATTCGCGCACATGACCGCCAATACCGGCTACTTCACTGATGCCTTCGGCGGCTAACAGGCCGAAACGCACGGTCCAGTCCTGCAGGCTGCGCAGTTCGTACAGGTCCCAGCCGCCCGCCGGATTGCCTTCGGGGTCGCGTCCCTCAAGCGTGTACCAGAACACCTGGCCCAAGGCGGTGGCATCCGGCCCCAGGGCGGGTTGAACGCCGGCGGGCAAGGTATCCGCGGGCAAACTGGCGAGCTTTTCCAGCAAGCGCGAGCGGGACCAGTAAAACCCTACGCCCTCATCGAAAATCACCGCAATACTGGAAAAACCAAACATGGACAGGCTGCGCACATCCCGTACGCCCGCCACGCCCATCAGGGCGGTGCTGAGCGGGTAGGTGATTTGGTCTTCCACGTCCTGGGGCGAACGGCCGGGCCATTCGGTAAAAACGATTTGCTGGTTTTCACCCAGATTGGGGATGGCGTCCACCGCCACCGGCGAGCGGACCATTCCGGTGTCCCAGTCGAACGGGGCGACGGCCAGGCCCCAAAACACCAGCAGTACGGTAGCCAGCCCGACCACCAATTTCTCGCGCACACAAAAATCAATCAGGCGGCCAAGCCCGCGGGGAGACTCACCCATGGAAGCCTCCTCTTCCAGCTACGTCCGCGGAACTCTGGTGCTGATGATGTTCATGGTGCTCGTGGTCATGGTTGTGGTGTCCATGATCGTGGCCGTGATCGTGGTGGTGATACCCGTGATCATGGTGATGATGTTGGCCACTGTCAGGCTCTGCCTCAGAGGTACCGTGGTCCGCCCCGTGCCCTTCGTGGCCGTTGCCATGATCATGGGCTGGCGCACCATTGCCCTCCGGCGCCATCATGCTGGGCAAACCGCGGATTTGCAGTTCGCTGTCGATGCGGAACGCCCCGTGGCTGACCACCCGCTCGCCTTGAGCGAGACCTTCCCGCACTTGATAGTAATCGCCAACGCGTGGCCCAAGGGTGACTTCCCGGGCGCGGAAGCGCCGGTCGTCCGTCGGGTCCTGCACGTACACCAAAGCCCGCTGACCGGTAAGCAGTGGGGCCGAAGCGGGGATCACCAATGCCGGTGGCTGCTCCGCCTGAACCAGTCCTCGCGCCAACATGCCGGGCTTGAGTCGTCCCTCCGGGTTGGGTACTTCCACGCGAACTTGCGCGGTACGCCGGGCGTCATCGATTCTGGGTTGAATAAAGACAGTCTGGCCTTCAATGCTCTCACCGGGCAAGGCCGGCAACTGCACCTGAACCGGCTGCCCTGGGGCAAGTTGCTGGAGATCGCGCTCGTACGCCTCCAGTTGCACCCAAAGCTGCGACAAATCGACGAGGGTAAAAAGTGGGTCGCCCGTGTTTACGTACTGACCTTGGGTGCTGTGGCGCTCAGTGACCACGCCACTCAAAGGAGCGCGGATGCGCAACTGATCGCGCACCTCACCGCGCTCTTCAATGGCGGCGATGTCCTCGACGGAAAAGCCCAGTAGGCGTAAACGTTCCCGCACCGCGCGAAGCGTAACCTGGGCGCCGGATTCGCCCCGCTGCAGCCGACGGTGGGCTTGCAACAGCTCTTCCTGGGCGGATACCAAGTCCGGGCTGTAAATGTCCGCCAGTGGATCGCCCGCCGAGACTTCAGCCCCGGTGAAATTGACATGCAATGCCTCCAATCGGCCGGCCATCCGCGCGGCGATCACGCGCTCGCGGGTTTCGTCGTAATCCACGCGGCCGGGCAGGGCGATGGTGGCAGTCACGGCCCGATATTCCACCGGTTCGGTGCGGATATTGGATAGTGCAATGGCCCGCTGGCTCAGGCGCAGCCCCGGCGTCTCCTCAATGGAAGCGGGATGATCGTGCTCGGGGTCATCCGCCGCCACGGGAATCAGCGCCATGCCGCAAATGGGACAGCGCGCATCCGGGTCGGTGGAGCGCACCTGGGGGTGCATGCTACAGGTGTAGACGGTCTGCCCCAGCTCTACGCCGGGAGATTGTTGTGGGCTTAGCTCAGCGAAAGACTGCTCCTGTCCTTCCTGCCCACGATGGACGTGGTCCCGGTGACTCTCGGGGCTGAGCAGGCGCCAGAGGATAATCAGCGCGAGCATGACAGCGGCGCTCAGGCCGCCAACGACTAGGGTTTTGCGAGAAACAGGCATAAGGGTTTTCCTGAATAAACGAACACTGGGTACGCGGGCACAGCGAGGCCAGTGATCAAATCAGGAAAACGCCTTTAACGAGATGTAAACGATCCGAGGGAGGTGGGGGTGGGCTGGGTTGGATGGCCACCGCATATCGAGGTGCTTGGGGAGCAAGCAGTGATCCAAACCAGTCCACCAAGTGCAAAATAACTTGCGGGGCGCTGCCGCTGCCGGCTTGCTCAGGCTCAGCCGAACAGTTCGGGCAGTCGTGGTCGCTCTGGGCTTCTTCGGTGGAGGCGTGGTTATCTCCCGCCCCATGGCAGGGCGCCTCTTGAACCGGGGCTTCGGTGAGTACATCACCGTGGGGCTCGGCCTGGGCGATGGACGCGCACAGCAGCAGGCACCAGGAAACCACCAGGGTTGCCATCAAAGGAAAGACGCTCGCGCGCCGACGTTGAACGAAGCTGCTGAGATACATGGGACCAAATCCGCCAGACCAGTTTTTATTCTCTGCCCCGCACTACCCCTTGTCAACTTCCCACTTCCCACTTCCCATTGGGGGTGCTTTCCCCGAGCGGGCATCTTTGGTAGAGCCGACCTTATGAAATCGGACGCTGACCCTCCCGACGCGCTTCCTTGCATACGTATTCAGCGGCTTACAGATGCCTACTGTGCTAGATTCCGCTAGCTATCATAGATACCCATAGCAATTGGGGAAGTAGATGCCAAGCTCGTTACTCCCTTTTCGCCGCCTGTTTATTCTGGCCGCGGTTGGTTGCACCGGTCTCATACTGCAGGCCTGTCAGGGCCCGCAAGAGCCGCTGGCCGCCGACACTCGCCTGGAAGGCCCCATGCCGGCATTCCGCTCGGTTCTGGATGGCCGCCCTCGTATGCTCACCGTGCGCCTGGACGACGATGTCCGCGTCGCTTATGACACAGATTCAGGTCATCTCTACAAAGCCTGGGAAGGTGATCTGGAGCTGAAAGGGGCGCCGTTCGACCAGCGCCACGGCCCCCAGCCCAGAAGCGAAGGGGGCTCCTACTTAATTAACGAATCCGCCGTCTGGTCAGTACAAGGACAACCGGATGCCCGGGTACGCTACAGCGGTTACCGGATTGAGGGCGATCAGGTTTTCGTTTTGTACCGGGTAAACGGTCAGGGCTGGCAAGGTAAAATCACCGAAACCCCTAGCTATCAGCGTCGCACCCAAGGTATTGAGCTGATTCGCGAATTTAACGTCTCCGGTTTACCAGGGGGTGTGACGGTGTCACTGGGTGATATGGCGATGCCAGCGGCGCATCGCGTGTCCGGGCCCTTCACTGACTCAGCGCATGTGCAACTGCCCAATGGCACTACTCGCTTATCCCTGCACTACCCGGACCTGATTCCGCCGGAGCCGGTAGAGGAAGAACCCGAACATCCCGGCCTGACGCTGATTAAAAACGACGACTGCGCCGCCTGCCACAACCCCGAACTCGATACGGTTGGGCCGTCTTATGCGGCCATGGCCCGCACCTATAACGATGATCCCGCCACCGTGGAAATGCTCGCGCGCCGAATAATCGACGGCGGGCGCGGCAATTGGGGCGAGGTGTCCATGACACCGCATCCGGACCTGTCCCTGGACCAGGCTGAACAGATGGTTCATTTCATTCTGTCTCTGGCTGACTATGAAGGCGCTGACGACGAAGAGAAAAAAGAACCCGTAGCCGAGAAAATCGACGAGAGTTTACTCAAAGCCATTCCCGGCGATCAGCGGGAAGTGGCGGGGCTGCATCCGTCCTTTGACTTATTCCAGGCGCGCCCACATGACTTCGAACCCATGGTCGGTGGCATCGACTTTATGCCCGATCGGCGCATGGTGGTCACCACCTGGGACCCGGAAGGATCGGTGTATCTGGTGGAGAACTACACCGCCGAACCGCAAGACATCAAGGTCAAGCGTATTGCCCGCGGGCTGGCGGAACCTCTGGGTGTAAAAGTCGTGGACGGCGACATTTACGTGATGCAAAAACAGGAGCTGACCAAGCTGGCCGACAGCAATGACGACGGTTTGATTGATACCTACCAAATGGTGGCCAACGATTGGAGCGTCACCGACAACTTCCACGAATTCGCCTTCGGATTGGAATACCAGGACGGTTATTTTTACGCGACACTTGCCGTGGCCGTTTTACCCGGCGGCGCCAGCGCGGATCCCCAGGCACCGGATCGCGGCAAGGTGGCAAAAATCAGCAAAGCCGACGGCAGCGTTGAATTTATTGCACAAGGTTTGCGTACCCCCAACGGTATTGGTTTCGGCATCGACGGCGGCCTGTTTATTTCCGACAACGAAGGCGACTGGTTGCCGTCCAGCAAAATCGTTGAACTGACTGAGGGCGCCTTTTACGGTTCCCGCGCCGTGGACTTTGAAGGCACCGCCGGCTTGCAGGAAACCTTGCCCGTGGTGTGGTTGCCTCAGGATGAAATCGGCAACTCGCCCGGCGAGCCTGCACCCCTGAATATTGGCCCCTATCAAAATCAAATGATTCATGGCGAAGTCACCCACGGCGGCATCAAGCGCGTGTTTGCCGAGCGCGTGAACGGCCGCTTGCAGGGTGCCGTATTCCGATTTACTCAAGGGTTGGAAGCGGGCATCAATCGACTTGCCTGGGCGGAGGATGGCTCCCTGATCGTGGGCGGTGTGGGCAATCCGGGCAACTGGGGGCACCAGGGGAAGCACTGGTATGGCTTGCAGCGACTGGTGTACAACGACGAGCCGGCGTTCGAAATGCTGAGCGTGAGTGCCCGCTCCAATGGCTTCGAGATCGAGTTCACGCAACCGATTAAAGAAGGTCAGAACATCAGCGCCAACGACTTCACCATCCAGCAGTGGTACTACGAGCCAACCAAAGAGTACGGCGGCCCGAAAAACGACTTGCGCGAGTTGGAAGTAACCGCATTTTCACTGTCCGACGATCGTACCCGCGCCAGCTTTGAGCTGGACGGCCTGAAGCCCGGCCACGTGGTGTATTTCAGAATCACCCGGCCGTTTGTCAGTGAGGCGGACACCAGTCTCTGGACCACCGAGGCCTGGTACACCCTTAACGCCATACCGGAAAATAAACCTGTACAGATCAACCAAAACGATCAGATCAACCACAACCAACTGACCGAAACAGAAGTTGCCGAAGGTTGGCAGTTGTTGTTTGACGGTAACAGCCTGGAAGGTTTGCGCAGCTACAACTCCGATACGTTGGGCGAGCGCTGGGTGATCGATAACGGCACCTTGCACATGTCCGGCTTGCGCGAAGGCGAAGAAGGTTGGCGCACACCGGAAGGCGGTGGCGATGCAGTTATTACACCGGAGCCGGTGGAGAACTTTGAACTCTATCTGGAGTGGAAAATCTCCAAGGGCGGTAACAGCGGCATTATTTACAACGTTAAAGAACGCCCGGAGCTTGAACACGCTTTCCTGACCGGACCTGAATACCAGATTCTGGACAACGCCCGCCATCCGGATGGACAAATTGAAACTCACCGCGCCGGTGACAATTACGATCTTGTAGCCAGTAAATTTGTAGCCGCCAACCCGCCGGGCGAATGGAATCGTACCCGCCTGATCGTGGACAATGGCCATGTTCAACATTGGCTGAACGGATACAAAGTGGTGGAGATTGAAATGTGGTCGGACGAGTGGAACGAACTGATTGCCAACAGCAAGTTTGCCGACTGGGAGCACTTCGCCAAGAGCCCCGGTGGCATTATTGTTCTCCAGGATCACGCGGATAAGGTGTGGTTTAGAAATATGAAACTCAAAGAGTTGTAAGGTAAAAAAATTCGCCGCGCCTGCTGGGCGCGGCGAATTTCTCTTAACTGCACGTTTTAAAGCTGAACGCGCTCACCCTTTCGCACGGATTCAAAAGCGCCGCGCACTACACGAATATCCCGCAAGCCTTCTTCGCCGGGTACAATGACTGGCGTATCATTAATAATCGCCAATGCGTCATTGTCCATCTGCGCAGCCTGCTGGCTGGGGATCTCCCGGTTCAACTGGTGCCCGGCGCTGGTTTCCCCGCGCACCTCATCCATCTCTGACATGGGCTCCAGTCGGTACCATCCGTTGGCGCAGTTGACCTCCAGCTTGTTGCCTGGCTTGACCATGCTGGTCATGCACTGAGCCGATGCGCCGCTGGGAAAGGCCAGAGTGAAATGGGTGGTGGAGTCGCCCGCGGTGAATATGTCCGGGTGGGTCACTTCGTGCCGCGCTTCCACGGCAATGGGTTCTTCACCGGTGGCATAGCGGGCCGCGTTTAAGCAGTAAACCCCCATGTCGTACATGGCGCCGCCGCCCATATCCCAGCGCATTTTCCAATGATCGCTGTTTTTATCAAAGGTACCTGGGTACGCGGCCTTTATGCTCAAAGATTCAATGGCACCGAAGGGTTTTGTGTCCGCCAGGGTCATGATGGCCTGGGTATTGGGCTCGTGGTGCAGCCGATAACCGATGGTGAGTTTGACGTTGTTCTTGCGACAGGCGTCGATAATGTCCTGACACTCCTGCGCATCCATGGCCATGGGCTTTTCACACCACACGTGCTTACCAGCATTGGCGGCAATGAGCGAAAACTCTCGGTGGGTGCTGGTGGGGGTGACCACGTAAATCACGTCGATCTCCGGGTTGTCCGCCACCTCGTGCATATTGTCGTAGTTGTATACGTTGTTGTCCTTGATGCCGTACTTTTCCTGCCAGGCGGGGATTTTCTCCGGGCTGCCGGTGACAATGCCGCGCAGTTCACAGTGCTTGGTCAGCTGCAAAGCTGGGGCCAGCCAATCCGTGCTGTAAAAGCCCAAACCCACAAGCGCCACCCCCAGTTTTCGCTGGGGACGGGCGGCCAGGGTATGTGCGCTCAATGGGGCTGAGGCCAGCGCGGCCGAAGCGCCGAGCTGCTTGAGCAGCTGGCGCCGAGAGAACACGTACGGATCCATAAACATAACTCCAGGTGTAGTAAAAATCTGCAAACGGGAAACTCATTACAAAACAACACGCTTGCCCGTGCGTGCCGACTCAAACGCTGCTTGCACCAAACGAATGTCCCGCAAACCTTCCTCTCCGGGGACCATCACTTCACGATCGTGAATAATGGCTAACGCGTCATTGTCCATTTGCGCCG
>Ga0209487_1002439_pt1 | contig 15126 bp, 13 predicted proteins | sample Poulit2012_FD_187524 | JGI IMG/M metagenome (GOLD analysis project Ga0209487, IMG submission 187524) | Agricultural soil microbial communities from Georgia to study Nitrogen management - Poultry litter 2012 (SPAdes) (version 2) | ecosystem: Environmental > Terrestrial > Soil > Agricultural land... | reverse complement strand
TTGGATAACTTCTCTTCATTTACAATCCCACTCAAGTAGATTACATGTTTTGCCTCAGTATCATTTAAATAATCTCTAAAGTTGATGGCTGTTTTTTCCTCTAGTTCATCATAGTCAGAGGAATTAGACATGGAGTGAATTAAGTAATAAGCGGCATCGATGTCTTTAGGAATATTGTTTAAAGTAGTAGCATCCAAGAAGTCTACTTGTACAACCTCTATAAAAGGGCGAAGAGATTCTTTAGGGTTAAAACGTTTTGGATCGCGTACACAACAAACTACATGATGTCCGTTTCCGATTAATATCGGAAGTAGTCTTTTGCCAATATATCCTGTGGCACCAGTTAGAAGTATTTTCATAATGGTAAGTGCATTGTGCTATATGTTCTTTTCGAATTTATTTACTCTTGTATGTAAAAGCGATAAAATCTAAAGTTGTTATTCAGTTCCATAATATAGGATCAGTGAAGCTTGTATCTGTTATGCCTGATGCTTTATAGGATAAAATACAATTTAAAGGTACAGTTTTAATTTAAAAGGAATGAGATTATATAGCATTTAGTATAGAAATTTGATGTGTTACTGTTATTTTTTAGTGAAAAATTAAAAATAACTGCTTATTTTCTTGGAATTCTCTGTATAAGCTTAGACCTTGCGAGAAATTAAAGTAATACGACTTTAATTAATCACAAAAAACAAATTTATGAGTCAGGTAAAAAAGAATGACAAAATAAAAGTACATTACACTGGTAAGTTGAACAATGGAGAGATTTTCGACAGTTCTGTTGATCGCGAGCCATTAGAGTTTCAAGTTGGTCAAGGTCAGATAATTCCTGGGTTTGAGAATGGCGTGCTTGATATGAAATTAAATGAGAAGAAAACACTAGTTATTCCATCGGAAGAAGCATATGGTGAGCCACGTGAAGATTTAATACACGAGATTGCCAAAGAACACTTACCACAAGAAATGGAGCCAGAAGTAGGGATGGGATTAGTTTCTAGATCGCCTGAAGGACAAGAAATTCCATTGATAGTGAAAGAAGTAAAAGAAGATAGCATTGTAGTAGATGCCAACCACCCATTAGCTGGGAAAGAGTTGACATTCGAAATTGAAGTAGTCGGAATTAACGACTAATCAAGCAAAAGCTTATTATATATAAAAAAGGTGAGATATAGAAATCTCACCTTTTTTTATGGATTGATAGGAAGTAATAAACAGTTAAATTCCTTCAACAAACTCACTAAACACTTCTTTATGTCGTTCCAAATCTAAGTCAGGCGATACGGATACGCGAACGATATAATCTTTATCTCCTTCTTTAGTCGTTCCCTGGGTTGAGGTGGCTGGAATAGTCCAATAACACCCGCTTAACTGTCCGTAGCTTACGCAGAATTTACTTTCGTTTGGAATTTCTGTTATCATTAGCTCGATCAGCTTAAGATTCAACTTTCTTTTATAGGTTTCTTTTTCTTCTTCCGTTTTTCCTTTAGTTGGCAGGTCCAAAGAGAACACCGATGGTGTAAAGCCTTGTTCTGCTAAATCTTCTGAAACAAAATTTATTTTCGCTTTTGGTAGAACATCTTGAATGAAGTTTACAAACTCTCGAGTGTTCTTGTACGCATCTTTAATTCTTTGATTCATAGAAGGCAATTGGTTTGCCAATATTTCATATTGCAATGCGGTAGCTTCGTTATCGCAAAGGTTAAGGTGTAGTTTTACTTTCTCCATTAAGGCTTCCGAGTTTTTGTTGCCTACACAATAACCAGCTGTACATAAACCACCACTAGGGAATTTTGATCCACTAGTAAAAGAGATAGTTCTGATTTCTGAAAGTATGTCACCATCGCCTAAAAAACGGACGTTTGGACAAAAGGTTTGGTCTAAAAGAAACACCGGGTCGACAGCTGTTTTGCCTGTTGAAGTTTTTCGTTTTTTACTTAAAACTGCTTTTAGATCTTGAAGGTTTGGAACTTCCACCCTTGGATTTGTAGGAATTTCTGCAATAATGTAAGGCACAGCATCTTCTTTAGCAATTTTGGCTAGAGCGGCATCAATACTTTGCACCATATCGTTATCGCCATCTACAAGTAAATCTACAATCTCCACATTGTCTATACATGCGGCTACTCTTCTTGCTTGGTCGTTTGTGCCTCCATAACAGTTAGGGGGAACAAGAAACTTGATGTCTTTTCCTTTATGATTTTCTAGTGCATCGTGAACAAGCCCCATCATAATAGCATATTGAATAGATAAACCACTAGAAGCAACCAAGGGTTTAGTGGCGGTGCCAGTTATCTTATTTATGGCATCTAGAACAAGCGTTTTGTTTTTCTTTAGGTTAGCTTCTTCTGTATTAAGAGGTGTTTTTTCGACTATCGATTTTAATACCGTATGGCAATGGGCTGGGGTCATAGCAATCGTCTCTCTCCTTCGTACATGTTGGATTTCTGAAATATATTTTTTGTTCGATTCGCCATTTACTAAAACAATGCTTCCAAACGGAGCGTGCATACCCACATAAAAATCTACATGCGATGGAATATTTATTTTGTTGAAATCTTCCTGTCGTGAAATGAAAATAGTACTTCCGTCAAATGGTTCGATTTGGTTTACATTCTCAACATTCTTTAATTCAAAGTTATAAGCGTAGACATTTCTAAGTGTTTCTGCATCGAAACAGTCTGGCAGATTTCCCGAGTAAACTATTTGCGTGTTTTTATCGGCAAGCAAATTTTTTCGTAGAACAGCTAGAATCGGCGCAGTCTTCGAAGAAAAACTAATGACGCTATCTGGATTTAAACCATTTAACTTAGCTATAGTCCATTCTAGCACAGAGGATAGCGGATGTCCTAATCGAATATAATCGTATGCTGTTGGCAATTCATTTAGGGCCGAGGTAGTGAAGTTATTTTCTTTGTATAAACTCTCAAAGGCATCTAAAAACTGTGTTTTTGCCAAGTCCTCTTCGTAAATGTCTAGTCGATGAGTGGTAAGCATTATCCAATCTAATGGCAGGTTGTTTACCACGTTTTTTATGTAGTGTAGCACTTTATTGTTGTTCATAACTTTATTTTTAACCAAGCTAGTAATATACGGTTATTTGATTTGTTTGAAAAGGTCTTACCGCAGGATTTTTCTCGATAGAGTAGGGCTGCTTTACTAGTGTTATACAAGATTAAAATTCTCTTTCTACCATTTTGTGTGGCTGTAAATTCGGGTTGGTAATAATTTCAAAGTCAATTATACCTAGTATTAAACCCTCTTCAGTGATAACGTCTACTTTCCATAAGCCGGGTTTTACATTGTCCTTAAAGGTATAACCCCGAAACCCATCATCTCGTCCACCGGTTATTTCATAACTTATTTTATCGGTTATTTCCCACTTTTTGGCGTTCTCATTATACCATTTCCAGCGATGATAGATAGATTTTTTTATCGCAGTAGGGGCGAAGATAGAGATGAAAATATAAACTCTTTCCTCTGGTTTATGAATGTATTTAATTCTGTGGTCTCGCCAAAAAATATACCAGTCGTCCTGCTCGTAAGTAACGATATAACTGTTGTTTTCTTTTTTTACGTTGTGCGCTACCATTCCAGACTGCAATGCTAAAGGTACTGGTGGAATTAGGTTGGTAAAGTAAAATACATGGATAGTAGCATATATTATAAATATAATACGGAAGAGTTTTGCAATACTAATTTCAGCTCGAGTACTGGGACTAGTTCGGTAAATAAAAGTGATAAGTAAAACCGTAAACACCAAGCTGATTAATCCCGAAACAATAAAAATGGTGGTATTCATTTCCTTTATGAATACTGGTATCATAAAGGTGAAAAAGGTGAAGTTGACAAAGAAATAAACACTAAACTGAAAGTATTTATTGGATATCCGCTTTTTTAGAAACTCGTTTGCAATTAACAATGCTACAAGAATAATGAAGAAGCTCAAGGTTTTGGTCATAGAGACACTTCTAGAGAAGAATATAACATAAGCGCTAGAGAGTCCTCCAAAGAAAAATTGGATGGCCAAGGGGAAGTACATTTGGAATCGCTCTAGGATAGTGTTTTTCCACCTTCCATCGTCTACCAAGTTATAAAGGTAAAGGGTAATGGTTAAGAAAGTCATGTGAGAACAGAGCACTGTTAAATCGTACGTGCGATCTATCCGTCCGAGCGTTAGAGAATCGAAAATAAAGCCGCCGATGAAAAATACCACAAGAAAGTATTTTTCATATTTGCTTATAAACCTTCGGAAACGACCGACGCTAGATTTATCTAATGCTCCATTCATGCTCTTTTAGGAATGTTTAAAGTATAATTAGACTCCAAAGGTATAGCTCAGGTTTCTTACGCTAATAAATATCTTACTGCCAACTAGTTCAGCTACACTTCTAGAGAAACTAAATAAGTGGTATAAGCTAGATAAAAAGCAAGTAAGATAAAAGCTTCCCATCTGTCCAACTTTCCTTTTTTCCCCATAAACATGGCTAGAATAAGGAAAACAGTACCTCCTATTAAGATATAGATATCTTGATTAAATTCTTTACTAAAGTTGATTGGACTTACAATTGCACTAACTCCTACAATTAATAAGATGTTGAAAATATTCGAGCCGATAACATTTCCGATAGCGATATCGCTATTCTTCTTTATTGCTGCAATAACTGAGGTTACCAACTCTGGCAAAGATGTTCCCAAAGCTACTATAGTTAGACCTATGATTTTCTGGCTTACGCCTAATTTAGTAGCAATTTCCACGCTGTTATCCACTACCAACTTTCCACCAAGCATAAGTCCTAAAACTCCAAGAATAATAAACGACCATATTTTAAAATTCGGGACTTTCTTAGATTTATAGGTGATTACTTCCGCTCTGTCCACCTTCTGCTGCATAAACACATAGTATAGAAAGAATAGGAATAGCAATAGTAAAATAACCCCATCTATGCGGGAAGCCTCTGTTTCTAAGTCGATAAAAAAATCGTTGGCAAGTAATAAAAGCACTAGGGTAGCAACTAGCGAAATCGGGATTTCTCTGCGGATGGTTGTAGTTTGTACGGTAATCGGATAAATCAACGCTGATATTCCGAGGATTACGAATAGGTTAAAGTTATTACTGCCTATAATGTTTCCGAATACTATATCCGAATGACCATCAAAAGAAGCCATTAAGTTTACTACTAATTCAGGTGCAGAAGTACCAAAGGATACAATGGTTAACCCTATTACCAAATCAGAAATGTTGTTTCGCTTAGCCAGTGCTGAAGCACCATCGACAAGCCAGTTTCCTCCAAAAATTAAGCATGCAAATCCTAATACTACTAGAAGGGCAGGTGTTATCATATTCTAATTAAAATAGGTTTTGGGTTATATAATCCGCTATGTTACGGTAAATTAACAGGGTGGAAAGTTATGAAAAATATACAAGCCTGTATTAGATGATATCGTTATTTTGTTTAGTTCATAAAAAAACAAGACATATCACTTCCTTGAGATTTACAAAGAGGGAGAATATATTCCGTATTAGTATGGAAATTTAATCGTAAACCTAGCTAATAATTGATGAGGTAATTCAAGATTTAGGAAGAGAATCTACTTTTATTAATTGCAATCAAAACCTTAACTATTTAGGAATTTAAATTTCACTACTTTCAGGTGGAGCCTTGTTGTTTCTGTTGTCAAACACTGTATTTCAGTCGTATAAGTGGGTTTTATAATCTACTACTATTCAAATATTCAGACTGCTTTCGCTTTATGGGAATGGCAAGAAAAAATAAATTTAGATATTGATGAGGACTCTGTTATTTATATTTGTTCTAAATTACTATATTTGCCATTCGAAAACAGGACACATGAAAAAAACACTAGTAGCAGTAGCAGCTTTTTCCATCTTAGTTGCTTGCGGGAATGATACTAAAAAGAAAGATAATTTAGCTGCACAAAAAACTGCTAAATCTCAAGTTGTAAACGTTTACACTCATCGACATTATGAGCCAGATCAAAACATTTTCAAAATGTTTGAAGAAAAAACTGGTATTCAAGTCAAGGTAATCAACGCAAGCGCCGATGAGTTGATTCAGAAAATGAAAATGGAAGGTAAACAATCGCCAGCCGATGTGTTAATAACCGTAGATGCTGGTCGATTAAGCCGTGCAAAGGAGGAAGGGTTATTGCAAAGCATTGATTCGGAGATTTTAGAGAACGATATTCCAGACCACCTACAAGATGTGGATAATCAGTGGTTCGGATTAACCAAAAGAGCTCGTATTATAGCTTACGCAAAAGACCGTGTGAATCCCGAGGACTTAACTACCTACGAGGATTTAGTCGATGAAAAGTGGAAAGGAAAAATATTAGTAAGATCATCGTCTAATATTTATAACCAATCGTTAATGGCATCTATTATCGCAAATGATGGAGAAGAGGTTGCTAGAACTTGGGCCGAAGGAATTGTAGCTAATATGGCGCGCTCCCCAAAAGGTTCTGATAGAGATCAAGTAAAAGCAGTAGTAGCGGGCGAAGGCGATATTGCTATTGTAAATTCCTATTATATCGGAAAAATGCTAAACTCACCAGATGCCGAAGAGGTTAAAACCGCACAGCAAGTTGGGTTGTTTTTCCCAAATCAAGAGAATAGAGGAACACACATAAACATTAGTGGTGCAGGAGTGGCAAAGTATGCGCCAAATAAAGAAAATGCTATTTTATTTATAGAGTACTTAATCAGCCAAGAGGCACAGCAAATATTTACAGAGGCTAATTACGAATATCCTGTGTTAGAAAGCGTTGCGCCTGTGAAGGACATAAAGGATTGGGGGGATTTTAAAGAAGATAATTTAGGCCTAAACAAATTAGGTGAACATAACAAAAAAGCAGTTTTGATCTTTGATGAAGCAGGATGGAAGTAAAAACGAGGCATTCTCTCTAAAAACGAGGATTAAAAGGCTTAAAAGAGATGTGAACAAGTGGTCGGTATTTACACTGGCCATTGTTTTTTTCTTAGCCTTGCCTATCATTTTTATTGGGGTAGAGTTGTTTTCTGGACCAGGAGAATCATGGAAGCATATAGTTGAGTACCTCTTGCCAGATTACATTTGGAACTCGGTCTACCTTATATTTTTCTGTAGTATTCTCGTGTTGCTTTTCGGAGTATCATCGGCTTGGTTTGTATCGCGATACGAATTTCGATTTCGAAGGCAAATAGAATGGCTGTTAATCCTTCCACTAACAATCCCATCCTATATCGTTGGCTATGCCTATGCTGGAATTTTTGATTATGGTGGAAGCATGGATCTTCTTTTCCGAAAAGTAGGGTTGGAGTTTATCCGCATAGATATTATGAACAAAGCCGGACTTGCTTTTGTTTTGAGTATTTCTCTATTTCCTTACGTATATGTTAGCGCAAGAGCATTCTTTTTAAATCAAGCGAACAATCTTCTAGAGGCATCTAAAATGTTGGGAGTTGGAGAACGAAAAACTTTCTTTAGACTCATGCTACCTCTAGCACGTCCTGCAATTATAGCAGGATTGGTGTTGGTTTTAATGGAGGTGCTTAACGATTATGGAGCGGCTACATATTATGGTGTAAATACCTTTACAACAGGAATTTTCAGGTCATGGTTTTCCCTCGGTGAACCACAAACCGCAGTCTATTTATCCGCCTTATTAATCTTGATAATCTTTGCCTTAATTCTATTTGAAAAGTGGCAAGTTCGAAAAGTAAAGTTTACATCTTCCAAAGCTGATGGTTCGCATATTGTGCGCAAAAGACCTAAAGGCGCTATGCAATGGATTATATTTATAGCTGTTATACTACCTATTCTTTTAGGGTTTATAATTCCTTTAGCACAATTAGTTTATTGGGCCGTAATAACCGCATCGACGGTTTTCGATATGAAGTTTATCATGCTCTCTCTGCAGAGTTTTGCTATTGCTATTGTATCGGCTATTATCACCGTTCTATTTGCATTATTACTTATTTACTTTTCAAAGTGGAGTGCTATTAGCACCATTAAAAGTATTTCCCGAGTTGGAGTTTTAGGCTATGCTATTCCAGGTGCTGTAATTGCCATTGGAATTATGATTCCAACACTTGCATTAGACAAATGGCTGATTAGTGTACTTAGTAGCATAGGAGTTGACTCTGGACTTATTATTAATGGAACATTAATTGCACTATTCTATGCTTATGCTGTTCGATTTTTGGCAGTTGCTTATAACCCAATAGATTCCACTGCATTGAAGGTAGATAATACGATTCCGGATTCCTCAAAAGTGCTAGGGGTAGGAAATCTAAGAACGTTTTTTAAGATTGAATTCCCGTTGATTAAAACAGGAGTATTTAGTGCTGTGATTTTGGTGTTTATCGATGTGATGAAAGAATTACCACTTACGCTTATTTTAAAACCCTATCATATCGATACGCTAGCGGTGAAGGCATTTGAGTATGCTAGCGATGAAATGGTCATGGAGGCATCTATTCCATCACTTTTCATTATCTTTACAGCAATGATTCCTGTGATATTTTTAAATAAATTACTGATTAAAAAATAACCATGCTATCCATACACTCTCTATCTAAAAGTTTTGACAAAGGCAAAAGCTATGCCCTTGAGGATGTTTCTTTTCATGTGAAAGCAGGACAAGTATGCGCTATTGTAGGAGAGAGTGGAAGTGGAAAAACCACTCTGGTGCGTTTAATTGCTGGACTCGAAAGACCCGATCATGGTACCATTACTATGGGTGGAAAGGTCATTGCCTCTTTAAATAAATTCGTACAACCAGAGAAAAGAAAAGTCGGGTTGGTTTTCCAGGAATACGCTCTGTTTCCACACTTAACCATCTTGGATAATGTGCTATATGGCATATCAAGAATGAAGAATAGGAAAAAAAGAGCGCAGGAAATGCTTGATTTAGTGGGGTTAAGCAATAAAGGAAAACGTTATCCACATCAATTATCTGGAGGACAACAACAGCGTGTTGCTTTGGCAAGAGCTTTAGCACCAGAACCTTCTTTGTTGATTTTAGACGAGCCGTTTAGTAACCTAGATACCATGTTGCGCACGCAACTAAGAAATGAGGTTTTCGATATTGTAAAGAAAACAAAGGTTACGGTATTGTTCGTTACCCACGATACACAAGACGCACTATCGGTAGCAGATGAGATTTTAATTTTACAAAAAGGTAAAGTCGTCCAGAAAGACGTAGCCGAGAATTTATATGTAAAACCAAATACGTTATACGTAGCTTCCTTGTTTGGAAATACGGTACATATCAACAAAAATCTACAGGCTGCTTTCCGTTGTCCGCTAAAAGAAACTTGTTGTCATGCCATCCGAAATGAGAATATTAGAGTAAGTCCATCGTCTACTGACACGGACTGCGAATACATAACCACCGCCAAGGTGATACGAAAAATAGAGCTAGGGGATTCTACTCGACTTATTTTAAGACTAGAATCTGGCGAGCAATTAACGGTGATGACGCAAGATAAAAACGTGGAAGATACGATTACTATTGGATTTAACTCTACCGATATTTTGGAGTTTGAGAATGAGTAGTAAGCATTCTTCTTAAGTACTAAGGTTTAAGCTGAAATCGTCTGCAATTTTTTGGATAGACTTTACATCCGATTGGTTCACTCTTTTAGGAATCAATCAATGATTTTTCATTAGCAATTCGTCATTATTGTCTACATAAGGCATACAGTTTTTTTAAAATCCATGTTTGGAGCCGTAATATTCGCCTACTCTCTTAATTGTTTTAAAACCATATCAGCATTGTAGCTATGGCGATCTACATCCATCTATCTTTAAAAGGAACTTTATATCAGATTAAAGACTGGTCCTAGCAAGATATAAAGAATAATAAAGAGGATAATGGTACCAATACAACCACACTTACCACCACCTAGTTTTTTGGCTCCCCACCCAGCAAGTAGTGCTCTAAATAGATCTTTCATTTTTTCGAACTTTAGACATAAATTTAAGGTTAAATTAGCTGGTATTTAAGCATGTTAACGAAAAGTCATGCTTATTTTATCAATACATTATAAGTAAGCTCTTTTCTTAGTATGATTGCATCTAATAGCATAGTTAGATTGGCTATCTCTAATTCAGGGTTTCTACAATTGATAAGTACTGTTTTACATTGAATTTATATGTAGTCTCCTTATTTGTAAATACGGTGCATAGCAATAAAAACTTACAGGCTGCTTTTAAGACTTGATTCAGGCAAGCAATTAACGATATTGACGCAATATAATAATGTGGAAGATACGATTACTATCGGAATTAACTCTACCGATATTCTTGAATTCGAAAATGAGTAGTGTTCATTTTTTTATAAACACCTATTCTTAAACCTAGAACTGCAATAAATTTACATTAGAAGCCTATAGCTTACCAATTCACTTTTCAACTCCAATAAAGAGCTCGGCTCGATAAGATTGGTGTCGATTATAAACTCTTTTTCATCCATAATCAGCCTTATATCACCAGCGAATTCTTTAACTGATTTTACATCGGCAAGATTTACTCTTTTGGGAATCAAAGTGTGTTTTATCAATTCCCCATTTTTAAATGTCAGGTATTGATTTTTACTTTCATAGTAGTAAATAATAAGCCCAAAAATCCCACCTGCAATTTCTCCAATGCCAACCGCTTTTAAGAGAAACTCATATTCTCCAACCCCCACAACATAGGGTGCTAAAAAGAATATAATTCCTAATGCTATAAATAGTAGTCCCAGCCTGAAATTGTTTCGTAATCTTTTTTCAGTGTATTTTATTTTTATCATTTTCTTAATGTTTGGCATATGATTATAATCATTACAGCTGTTTTGTAATATCGAAAAAGTTTTTAGAAGCTAAAAGTTCTTTTTATTTGCTTTTACTACCAAAGTTAACTCTTCTTAGCCGACAAAGTAAAATTCTGTTAAAGCTATTTCTTGAGCGTCAATATTTTAAGCAAACATCACTTTTGTACGATTTTTCAATTAGAAATTTAAACATTCACGATTACTAAATCCATATAGCGCTTTACAGCAAAACAGTCTCTATCTTTGTAAAAAAATAAACATGTCCAAACCCTTATCCGAATTAGGAATTAAAGCGCCGTTGCAGCAAGCTTTAGCCGATTTAGAAATTTCTGCTGCTACTGAGATTCAAGAACAGGTTATTCCTATCATCTTAAACCAAACCGAAGACCTTGTGGCGCTTTCCAAAACGGGAACGGGGAAGACAGCGGCTTTCGGATTGCCTTTGCTTCAAATGGCTGAGGTAGAAAACGAAAGTATTCAAACCCTTATATTAGCACCTACTCGCGAGTTGGCTCAGCAGATTTATAAGCACTTGACCGAATTTGCAACGCATCTTCCAGATGTATCCATGGTTTTGGTTACCGGTGGAAGTTCTGTGCGAAGTCAAGTAGAAGCTTTAAAACTGCCTACACAAATAGTTGTAGCGACGCCTGGTAGGTTTTTAGACTTGTTGGAGCGAAATGCGTTAGATATTAAAACCGTAAAGCACTTGGTGTTAGACGAAGCCGATGAGATGTTTCAAGCATTGCGAGAAGACTTAATGCCTATTCTTAAAAAGCTACCTAAAAAGCGTAGAACTTTTATGTTTAGCGCTACTATGCCTGGCGAGCTGAAAGATATTGTGCATAACTACATGTCGAAGAATTTGCTATCCATAAGTGTGGATATGGAAACTTTAGGGCACGAAGGAATCGAACATCAATATATAGTGGTGGAGCCGATTGAAAAGTTAGATGTGTTACTTCACTTTTTAAGCACACAAGAAGGAGAACAAGGAATTATATTTTGTAGAACTAAATCGGCGGTTAATAAGCTGGCTAAGAATCTGGCGAAACGCAAAATATCGTCTGGGGCACTTCACGGAAGTTTAACCCAAGGTATTCGCGATAGAATTATGGAGCAGTTCTGCGCTGGCCATATAAATATTCTGGTGGCTACCGACTTAGTAGCTAGAGGAATCGATGTCAAGGAATTGTCTTATATTGTAAACTACCATTTACCCGATACCTACGACACTTATGTGCATAGAAGTGGACGAACAGGTAGGGCAGGAGCGAAGGGGCTTTCGATGACGATTATCCAAAATGAAGAAATCGAAGACATCGCAGAATTCGAAGAGGAGCTAGGCATTCATTTTAAAGAAGTTGCCAAAGCAGATTCGCTAGAGATCGACGCCAGCAATGCGGTGGTTTGGGCAAGAAAAGTATTGAAAACTAAACCCAATCGCCATATTCCAGAAGAGGTTAGGGAAGAAGTAAATTCCATCTTTCATCGTTTAACCAAAGAAGAATTAATCGAGAAGGTGCTATCCAATTATTGGGAGCAAAACATTAAGTAAACAAAAGACACCCACAATAACTAATACCTAGAAAAATAACAATGGCTGATATAATTAAAACACGACAAGAAATTCTGGATAAACTCGGAATCGAGAAGTTACATCCAATGCAGGAAGAGGCTATTGAGGTTATTGAAAAAACGGAGAATACCGTTGTTCTTTCACCTACCGGAACAGGAAAAACTTTAGGATTTTTACTGCCATTGTTAGCTGAAATCGATCCAGGAGTAAGTGGGATTCAAGCTTTGATTGTGGTGCCATCTAGAGAATTGGCTATTCAGATAGAACAAATGTTCCGAGACATGGGTACGGGTCTTAAGCTAAACGCTGTGTACGGTGGTCGAGCAAAATCTAAGGATCGTCTAGAACTTCAACACACGCCAACCGTGTTAATCGGTACGCCTGGAAGAATATTAGATCACTTTACGGATGATCATATGAATACAGATTCTATCAAATACTTAGTCTTGGATGAGTATGATAAAATTCTAGAAGTCGGATTCGAAGAAGAGTTGAGTGAGATTATAAGTTTCTTACCCAACTTAGAGAAGCGGGTGTTAACATCAGCCACTTCGAGTATTAAAATCCCAGGGTTTGTGAACATGACAAAACCTACCACGCTAAACTATCTTGAAGAGACTTTAAATGCCAGTTTAAAACTCAAAATTGTAGAAACAGCACCCGAAGAGAAGTTACAGACTTTGATTACCCTCTTTAACCATATCGGAAATCAAGGGATTGTATTCTGTAATTTAAGAGCGAACGTTGAGGAGCTTAGCGTACTTTTAGAAAAACATAAAATAGAACATAGTTGTTTTTACGGTGGGATGGAACAAATAGATCGCGAACGTGCTTTGATTAAATTCAGCAACGGAAGCAGTCAGGTGTTAGTTGCCACCGATTTAGCAGCTCGTGGTTTAGATATTCCAGAGCTCGACTATATCATTCATTACGACTTACCTTATCACGCAGAAGAGTTCACCCATAGAAACGGACGTACCGCACGTGTATCAGCCAAAGGAGCTTCTTATGTCATGGCATATAAAGGAAGAGCATTGCCTGATTTTATTACAGGGGGTGAAACTTTAGAGCAATTTAAAACCGCTGGCATTGCGAAGCCATTTTTTAAGACGCTTTTTATTTCTGGGGGTCGAAAAGATAAAATTTCGAAAGGCGATATCGCTGGGGTATTTATAAAGAAGGGTGGTTTGTCTAGCAATGAAGTAGGAGTAATCGAGCTAAAACAAGACTGTGCGTTTGTAGCAGTACCTGCTAAAAAAGCCGATGAGTTAATCGATAAACTTAATAACACACATATTAAAAGGAGGAAGGTGAGGATTTATGCGGTGTAGATTAAGTTATAGTAATTAAAAAGAATAGTCGGTCAGTACCTGGTAGTAAGTTATACATTTTACACTTGTAATTGGTAAGCAGTACTGGGTCCTAAACAATACATTTTTGCCGCAACCCAAGCAGCTTCTAGCAGGCAGAGTTTTCTATTTGCCCCGAAAACTCTTACCAAAATAAAAAGGGCTGGTACTCGCCCCGACCATTCCGCCTTTCGGCTTACTCTTTTAGCTCTGTGAGCCAATTTGCTTCTTGAATCTTACTATCTAGCTCTCTAAAAGCTCTTCCGGTTTGATCCATTTCTATCTGTAATTTCTTAATATCTATAGTCGTTTTCAACTCCGTGTCGCCTGTATTATTTACCTGAGCGGCATAACGGATATTTCTTAACTTCTCCGACAGCATTTTTAACGCATCTCTTTTAGCAAGTGCTTCCATTAAAAGCCCTTCACCTTCTATATAAGTCTCATTATTGGTTTTATTTATTCTAACTACCAAAGTCTCTAACTCTAGTATTGCGTTTCTTAATTGCGCAAGTAATTTATTTGGGTCTTCTTGCGGAACTCTGTCATTCGATACAATTAGTACAGGCCTAATCCTATTCTGAAGATGGTCTATTTTCTTTATAAGATCGGCTCGTAGTAGCAGCCCTTCTGCAAGTTTCATTTTCTTTTTTTGTTCCGACATTTTTCAAGAGTTTATGTTTTAAATAGTTTATCCTATCGGTAATTTTTATTACCAATTTGAAATTTAATTATTTTTTAAAAACTACTAGGCTTGTTCTTAGGTTATCTTTCTTTTCCTGGTTTTGTTCTTACAAAGATGGCCACTATTGCAGTGGTTATAATACCCATAACGAAAGCCCCAATCGTACTTTGCACCATGTAGTTATTTAAATTAAAATAGGCTTCGGCTTCTTCTATAGAATTATAGTATCCTGTTTCTAAAGAATGCGCAATCACATTCGGAAAATATTCTGGAGTGATAATAGTAGATACAATCCATTGTGTAAGTGGTGAAAGAACCGTTACAATCATGGTAATTATAAGTCCTGAAATAAACCCTTGCTTGTACGACATTTGGCCGTTGTAATCCTTTGTCTTCTTTGCTCGTAGTGCTAAAACAAAAATGAGGATGGCTGGAATGGCAAATAAATTGGTCATGTACATATGCTTGTCAATATGTGTGTCATGTAATCCAACCAGTTTCTCCAATACCATCCAAACAAGCATGGTGGCAATAAAAATAAACGCCCATTTAATTTCGAGTTTAATTTTTCCCATATTCTAATTCTAAAAATTTAATAGTTTCTATCATTATTTTTCTGAGTTCGTTTTGATCTATATCGGAGAGCTTATTGATATAAATACAGGATTTTCCTTTTCTGAATTTTCCTAACTCCT
>Ga0209487_1002438_pt1 | contig 15127 bp, 14 predicted proteins | sample Poulit2012_FD_187524 | JGI IMG/M metagenome (GOLD analysis project Ga0209487, IMG submission 187524) | Agricultural soil microbial communities from Georgia to study Nitrogen management - Poultry litter 2012 (SPAdes) (version 2) | ecosystem: Environmental > Terrestrial > Soil > Agricultural land... | reverse complement strand
CGGTGGTCGGGCCGTACATCTCCGCATACTGTTTGCGGCTCATCTGGAAACTCATGAACGGTCCTCCTTGTGTTGTTCAATCTCACGCGAGCCGGCGGCTTTGGACCCGCTAATGGTCGAGTTGGTCTGGACCTCGTCGTTGGCGTCGTAGTCCTCTTCGGTGGCACTGGAGTTCTTGACGGGAGAGACAGTCTCGGTCTGCAGGCCGCCCACTTTGGCATCGGCGGGCTGCGCCTGGCGGTGCTCTTCGTGGCGTTCTACCAGGTCGGCATCACGAGCAATGTCGTAGCCGGCGGAGCCACCAATGGCCTCGGTCGAGAACATCGACACCGTGGAGCCCACAAAACCGTTGATTTCGTCGCGCAACCCATAGATCATACGGTCGCCACCAATTTCTACCAGGTGCACGCTGCGGGCATCGCCGGGTTCAAACCGTACCGCGGTACCGGCGGGGGAATCCAGCCGCATACCGCGCGCCGCCAGCCGGTCAAATTCCAGGCCGGGATTGGTTTCAGCAAAATGATAGTGCGAGCCCACCTGCACGGGACGATCCCCGCGGTTGACCACAATAATAATGCGGGTCTTTTTATCCGGGTTACAGGTTATCGACTCTTTGGAAAGAATGTACTCACCGGGAATCATGACAGGGCCTCCGCTCATCGAATGGGGTTGTGGACGGTGACAAGTTTGGTGCCGTCGGGGAAGGTCGCTTCAACCTGCACATCCGGGATCATCTCCGGAACCCCGTCCATCACATCTTCGCGTGACAGCACGGTGGCGCCCCAGTTCATTAGTTCTGCAACGGTCTTGCCGTCGCGTGCTCCCTCGAGTAGCTCGGCGGTTAGCAGGGCAACTGCTTCCGGATGATTGAGCTTCAAGCCTCGCTCCCGACGACGGCGGGCCAGGTCTGCGGCCACGACGATCAGCAGTTTCTCCTGCTCGCGCGGAGTCAAATGCATCGCATATCCTCTCGATCAACAACGACGGTCGCCGGAGGGCCACTACCCACTGGGCGACAATCCGTATCCTTTTGAAGCGTAGCTGATTTGAGATCGAATGTCTCGATGACGACGCCACTCACAACACGTAAATAACAGGCGAATTTCGGGAGTGTAACATCAGCCATCCGCTCACTTCGGCTGCGACCCCCACCACGGGTGCTGCAGACCATGATTGTGCTACAACGACAAGCACGCTCTGAGGCAGGAGAGTGCGCGTTTTTCTGCGGCTCACTACTGTGCTTGGGTCGCATGAAAATATCGTCTGCCAGGGCTATTTTCCGCTCGTTATCCACACATTAGAATACTGCTTACCCCGGCCCGTTGAAGGAGACTCCTATGACTCGCTCATTAGCCACTTACATTGCTCTTCCCGGAACCACAGCTGAGGCCATGGAACACTGGCACGAAGTATTCGGCGGCGACCTCAACATCCTGCGATATGGCGACGCTTCACTAGAAGACATGCCGTTCGACCCCGACCCCGAGGCGGTCGCGCACGCCACACTCACCTTGCCCGCTGGCATCATTGCTGGCGGCGATGCCATGGACGATAGTCGCGAGTACCCGGTTCGAGATACCGCATACTCGCTGCTGTATACCGCCGAAACGCCAGACGAAGCCCGGGGCTTGATTCAGAAACTTCTGGACGGTGGCGGTACGGAGGGCATGCCGTTTGAAAAAGCTCCGTGGGGTGACTGGTACGGGCAGATCTTTGACCGCTTCGGCGTGATGTGGGCCTTCTCCTGCGAAGACGCCTAACTCTTCTCGTGCACCAAGATCGGCCGAGCTGGTGTGGAACGGCTGTTACTGCCGGGCTGCAACGGCTTTGCCGGTGCGGAATCCGACCAGCATTTGTAAGACCACCACAAGTCCGAGCCCGCACAACGAGACGGTCGCAGATGGCGTGACTTCCAGACCGAAACCGTACGCTAGTGGTCCCACCGCGGCCAGTGCGACACCAAACGCCTGGGTCACAGCGGAAACCGATGCGGCATGTGCGGGCGAAGCAGCGTACCGGACCACTTGGTCGTAGGAGACCCCGAGACACAGACCCTGCGAGAGCCCCAGCAACAGGACACTGGGCAAGGCACCCGAGGCGCCGGTGACCACCAGAATAACGACGCCGATCACGGCCCCGACAGGAGCAAGTGGGGCAAGAACACGCGCATATCCGCGGCGAATCATCAGTGGAGCAAGGAAAGCAAACGGGATCGCAACGATATTGATCATCGCCGTATAGCTACCGGCGGTTGCCGGACTGAGTCCATCCATCATCAGGGTGGTGGGCAGCCAAGCTGAGGTGGTGTAAAACGTGATCGACGTGATCCCCAAATACAACGCTAGCAGCCAGACTTTCGTATCAGCAACCACGCCGCGTACGCCATTCTTTCGAACGGGGAACGCCGGACCAAACGTTGCTATCGGAGGTTCATCCACCGCTGCTACAGGGGCAGAACTCCGAATATAAAGGACCCAAAATAGTAGCGCGATGATCCCGCAGCCAGCCCAAACCATGAGCGTGCCACGCCAAGCAAAACCGCTGATATGCATGATGGGAACCGTCAAACCCAACGCCAAAGCGGGCCCTAAGCTCAGCGCCATCGAATATACGCCCGTGAAGCGCGCTCGCAGCTCAGCAGATTCAGCGCTAATCGCCGCGGGGAGCAATACGGTCGCTGTGGCAATCGAGAAGCCCAAGATGAGTGTCCCAGCAAATAAGGGGATCGACCCGGGGACGGACCGCAGCAGCGTTCCGGCCGTGATCCCCACCAGAGCAAAGCCAAGTACTCGGTCCCGGCCTAACCGGGACGCAAGCCACGGGGATATCGGTGCCACCAGTAAGGTCATCGCTAACGGGACGCTGGTCAATAACGACAGCAGCGTTTCACCGTAGCCGGTGCTCGCACGAATCTCCGGTAACAACGGTCCCAGCGATGTGGTGGGAATTCGCAGGCTCAGGGCTCCCAGCAGTATGGCAGTGAGGCCAATCAGAGCCGAGCGGGGGATGCGAGTCATTAGGGTGATTGTATCGGACCGGAGAGCAGCCGCATTGGACGCCTGGGAGCAGTCAGCCCAAAAAGCTAGGGTAGTTGTATCAAGAGCATGAGATCGCTAGGAATTCTGGAGGTCCATTATGACCATCAAACCGCCTGTTCCCCCGTTCACTCAGCAAACAGCAGTCCAGAAGATCCGGGCTGCCGAAGACGCTTGGAATGCACAAGACCCCGAAAACGTGGCGCTTGCCTACACGGCTGATAGTGCGTGGCGGAACCGCGATACGTTCCTGCAGGGCCGCGATGCAATTGTAGAATTTCTTACCCAAAAATGGGCGCGCGAACTAAACTACCGGCTTATTAAGGAACTCTGGGCTTTTACCGATACCAAAATTGCGGTGCGGTACTGCTATGAATCTCAATCCACGACGGGCCAGTGGTATCGCTCCTATGGCAATGAAAACTGGGAATTCGATAGCAATGGGTTCATGTCGACTCGGCACGCAAGCATCAATGATGTGAAGATTGCGGACTCGGACCGGAAATTCCATTGGCCATCCGGGACCCCACGACCCGCCGATCACCCTGGGCTCAGCGAATTAGGATTATGAGGTTTCATCGTGGCCCTGCACCAGACAGTGTTGTGCCAAACCTGATGCGACAAGACGTGGCGACCGTTCACGGCATACACCGGAGGTGAAGTGTCATGGACTACACCAATTGGCTTTCGCTACTCGATGCGTCCGACTACACGATTGCACGCGAAGTTTTGCAGCGCGGAGTAGCGGTCCTGTACTTCATCGCGTTCTTATCAACGTTCAACCAATTCCCGGCGTTACTCGGTGAACGCGGACTCATTCCTGCGAGCCAGGTCATCAAGACCACAAGTTCACGGACGACGCCAAGCTTCTTCCGCTGGCGTGCACTGCACTATAGTGACCGGCTGCTGCGTATTATCTGCGGCATCGGCATGGTCCTCAGCATTTCGGTGATAGCCGGGGTGGTGCAGCTGGGACCCGCCTGGACTCCGATCCCAGTCTTTCTGCTGATGTGGTGGCTCTACCTCTCTATCGTCAGCATTGGGCACCGATTCTACGGATTCGGCTGGGAATCTCTCTTGCTCGAGGCAGGCTTTATTATCGGGTTTCTCGGCACCCCACAGGTCGCGCCGCCAATGCTGATCTTGCTGTTCCTGCGCTGGACACTATTCCGGGTCGAATTCGGTGCCGGGATGATCAAAATCCGCGGTGACGCGTCCTGGCGGAACCTGACCGCCATGAATTACCACCACCAGACCCAGCCCATGCCCAACCCGGTCAGCCGGTGGGCACACCAGAAACCCGAATGGTGGCACCGGGCCGAGACCATAGGTAGCCATACCGTGCAACTGATCATGCCGTGGCTGCTCTTCTTCCCACAACCCGTCGCCTCAATAGCGGCAACCCTCATCATCGTCAGCCAACTGCTACTGGTCATCACCGGCAATTACGCGTGGCTGAATTGGGTCACCATCCTCATCGCGTTTTCGGCGACCAGCGACGCATTTCTCCACAGCCTGGTCGGTGGTGGCTGGCCAGCCACCGGCTGGGACCACGCCACCCAGGTGCTCGGTGGCGACGTGACTGTGCAATCACCGGCGTGGTGGACGGTGCTGATCGCCCTGGTTTTTGTATTCCTCTTGGCGTTGAGCTGGCAGCCACTGGCCAACCTGTGCTCTTCGAAACAGCTCATGAACGCCAGCTTCAATCGCTGGCACCTGGTCAATGCTTATGGTGCGTTTGGTTCCATGACGACGGTGCGACGAGAACTTATCATCGAAGGCACGGTACAGCAGAACCCTGAAGAGCATGACTGGTACGCCTACGAATTCAAAGGCAAACCGGGTGATGTGTACCGTAGGGCACCGCAGGTGGCGCCCTATCACCTGCGACTCGACTGGATGATGTGGTTCCTGGCGCTCGGGTCGTGGGAGCAGCCATGGTTTGCCCGGATGTTGGAGAAACTCTTGGATGGTGAGCAGGCGATCCGAGGTCTGCTGCGTGACGACCCATTCAACGGTCAAGCACCGGAACTCATTCGAGTCCGACTGTTTGAATACCGCTACGCGACCGCCGCAGAGCGCCGAGAAACCGGCCAGTGGTGGTCGCGCGAAGAGCTCGGAACGCTGGTACCACCCCGCAAATAAAACGCGCGGGGCGGGCCCAACTGCTGCATAGCATCGGTTGGGCCCGCCCCGGGACGCAGGTGCTGAGACCTTCAAAGATGGTTGACTAGCGGCGTGTTGCTGGTTCGTCGATATTGTCTGTCAGACGGACTTGCACAGGCGAGAGAAGGATGCATTTCGTGGAGTGTTCACACCATAGTTTGGTGCCAGAGCCCTCCCGGTTTTCTCGGACCTATAAATAGACTGGCACGCCGGGGCCGAAAGGGATGCCAAGAAAAACAAAAGCGTACAAAACTAGATTGAAAGTTATAAAAAACGCAATTGAGTATGGAAGCATTAGCGCAATATACGTTCCTATTCCTGCATTCTTATCGTATCGCTTCATGTAGGCCAGAACTATGGGCATGTATGGAAATAATGGAGTAACTATATTTGTCGAGGAATCACCTATACGATAGGCGACTTGAATGAAACCTGGGTGGTAGCCGAGCTGCATCAGCATAGGCACCATAACTGGAGCCTGGAGGGCCCATTGCGCGCTTCCAGAGGTAATTAACAAGTTGAGTATGACAGTAAATATCGTGAACGTGACAATTAGCAAGAGCCCTGTAAAACCAACACTCTGAAGAGCTTCTGACCCTGAGATGGCAACCCAGAGTCCCAGGTTGGACCAGTTGAAGTACTCAATAAATTGGGCAATGGCGAAAACCATAACGATGTAGCTGCCCATAGTGGCCATGGCTGCTGCCATGTGTTTAGAAACATCAGCTGTATTCTTGATCTTCCCGATGTAGATTCCGTAGGTCAACCCCACCGCTACAAAGAAGCCTAGGATCAGCGGAATAATGCCATCCATGAACGGTGATTCGATAACCGAACCGTCTTCACCTCGTAACGGGCTAGTCGGAATGATGACGACGACGGCAATGAAAAGTGCATACAGCAACCCCATGCCCGAGGCGAGAAGAAACGCACGCCATTCTTGTCGGGTGGGTTCTTTGTGACTGTCATCCAGGTAGGCTTCACCTTCGTAGGTGCCCAGACGGCGCTCAGTTATACGTGAAGTGATTAAACCACCGACCGCGGTGAGGGCGAATACGCAGGCGATGTTAAAGTACCAGTTGGCCACCGGAGCGACAACAATTGAATCATCGATAATACGCGCGGCTTCGGTCGTGATACCGGCTAACAGCGAATCCGTTCCTACCACTAATAAATTTGCTGTGAAACCTGCTCCAGCACCCGCGAATCCTGCGACGATCCCCGCGATGGGGTGCCGCCCTAGCTTATAGAACGCCAACGCCATCAGAGGTGGAATTAGGACCATTGCGGCATCAGACGCGATATTTCCCATAATTCCGATAAAGACAGCAACGTACGGTATGAGCGATGCACGAACTCGACTCACACTTATACGTATCGCGTAGTCCAAATACCCGACCTGCTCCACCAGACCGATTCCGAGCATCAGAACAAGGACAAGCCCAAGTGGGGCGAAGCCAGTAAAATTGTCCAGCATCGATGTGAGAATGAACTGGATCCCGTCTGCCGACAGGAGACTTTGAACGTGCTCTACTTCCCCAGTTTGAGGATGCTCTACGCTTGCGCCTAAGGTGTTAGCGACCGCGGAAAGCACCATCACTATTAGAGCTAGAGTGACGAACAGTACGAGTGGGTCAGGTAGCTTATTGCCGATACGTTCGATGAGTGAAAAAAGCCGTGTGGACCATTTCTCTTTGTTGGGTTTCGTTGTACTCACTTTTGCCTGCCTCTCTTCATCGTATTGAGTAGGGGTGCCTCAGGTTTTGTGCACTTTGGCAAGATTCCTATAGCAGTGCGGCGGTGGGGTGCCTTATCCAAGGGGCTCAGCTTGACAACTCAACCGACGCCAGTAGTCGATAACCTCCTTGACGATATGAGACAGTTCATAGGTTTGGAAGGCAACCTTTGAAATTGGGCAGTGCTAACAGGCTGACTCTGGTCGACAAGCACAAACTTTTATTTGATCGCAGGTGTCTCAGAAGTTGCATGAATAGCGTCTTTCAGTGTGAATCTCACGAATATTTTGTGTTGGCGGTGAATGCCTCGTGGGCATCAGCGGCGATTTCGGGGTCACGAAAAATGCTTAAAGCTGTGGCCGCCAGAATGAGAGCACCGTCGGATATTGTCTTCTCGGCGTAGGGACCGTTAGCAGCAGTAGCAAAGTCGCGTGTATGAGGAGTCAGTCCTTCGCCCAGACTGATCATCGGGTGGATAGAAGGAATTATTTGGCTGACGTTGCCCATATCGGTGGACCCAAATACATCGCCGACCTCTTTCGGCATGCGGTCAAGCGTTCGGTATGCTGCATCTGCAACTTCTACTAACACCGGGTTGGAGACGAGTGAATCATATGCAGGTACAGGGCTTTTGACTTCTGCTTTGCACTCCGTGGCGTAAGCGGCCCCGTCAATGCACCTTCGGACCCGTGGGATCACTTCTTGGTGCAAATAATCCGTGTCGCGGCACCGTACAAAGGCGTGAATCCCGGTGTGTTCAGGAATGATGTTAGGCGCTTGTCCACCATTAGTAATGATCGCGTGGATTCGGACATCGTCTCTGAGCTGCTGGCGAAGCAATCCAATTGCATTCAGCGTGAGTGTTGCGGCGTCGAGGGCATTACGCCCGAGCTCAGGAGCGGCCGCAGCATGACTAGCCCGTCCTGTGAATTCAATTTCCAGTGCCATACGCGCTAGGGACAAGCCATTGATAGTGTCTTGTCCGTAGGGATGGACCATTATTGCTAGGTCCACCTCGTCAAGTACCCCGTCTTCAATCATCGGTACTTTTCCGGCACCACCTTCTTCTCCAGGGCTGCCGATGATGACTAGATTTGCAGCGGTATCTCCACTGGCTTCTAGCGCGCTTTTGACAAGGAGACCAGCGCCTAAACCGGAGGCGGCAATGATGTTATGACCGCAGGCGTGACCTATTTCTTCGAGAGCGTCGTACTCACAAAAAATTGCGACCGTAGGCGTTTTTCCTGAGCTATCGGCTGTGTGCCAGCGAGCAACGAAGGCTGTCTCTAATCCCGCGTAACCTCGTTGAACCTCAAAACCGTGATCTTCGAGTTCATGGGTTAGCCGACGTGAGGCGTAATCCTCGGTAAACCGGATCTCCGGATTTGCGTGAAGATCACTGGCTACGTCAGTCAAGGTCGATAGGTGCTCATCCAGAAATGTTTTCAATTCGTCAACGTGGTTTTTTACAAGATTTCTTCTGTGTTGTTCTTCAAGCAATGCTTTTGCTCCTTGTCCACTACTGGGGCTCGTGACTCGTCCCTATGGAAAACTTTCTCTACAGCTGAATAGGCGCACAACCTCGAACTCAGTGATGCGGATCACGTTTGTATTTAAAGGTTATAATTCCAATTCCAGAGGCACTAGAATGGGTCGTAAAAGAATATTTAAATGACGAATTTGATTGATATGCGCAAAAAGACAAGACATCGTGATGCTGCACTCTCGGAATCGGACTTTGAGCTTTTCGACGCATTGCAAGAGAATCCGCGAGCGTCTTGGGCCGACCTTTCCAGGAGACTCGGTGTTAGTGCTCCGACTGTCCGCCGTCGGTGGGGTCGGTTAGAAAAAGCGGGCTCCGCTTGGATATCCACGTATGCCGATATGACTTCCGGAATAATAAATGCCAGCGTCAGGGTCAAGTGTCAGCCGGGCACGACGCGGTCTGTCGCGGAGAGGCTAACCGCAATCCCTGAAGTTTTATCTGTTTCAGAAATGACCGGTTCCTACGACCTGCAGCTTGTTGTCATGGTCGAAGAAATGTTTCAATTCCGGAAGGTTGTCCACGAAAAAATCGGCTCAACGTCCGGGGTGGTGGAAGTTCATTCTGCACTAATGACAACCGTTTTCCACGAAGGTTCTAGATGGAAAACGGGGGCACTAGCGACACGCAATGGGGATTCGGAGGTCCAAGGGGATGCTTCAAAAATCGACTTTTTCGACTTCAGGGTTCGTGCGGTATTAAGTGTCCTAGAACGGGACGGACGTGCTCCAGCGGAAAAAGTAGCTGCGGCGATCGGCACGAGCCAGGCCCACGCGCGACGGGTAGTCTCCTACCTCATACGGAAGGGTGTACTGACGCAGCGTGTTGACTTGGCGACCGAAGATTCAACGTGGCCGCATGGACTTGCGCTATGGATGATCTCCCCAGCAGCCGAACTTATGGCTAATGCTGCACACGTACGCCGATTTCAAAGAACAAGGCTGTGTTCGGCTCTCGGCGGCGGCGAATGTAACCTTTTTGCGATCGTGTGGCTTCACTCATTGGAGGAGGCGGCTGAGGTTGAGCACCGGGTTATAAAAGGTCTCGGAATAGAAGTTGCTGACCGGGGCATCTTGATGCATCACTACAAGAGAATGGGCCATGTACTTGATTCGAAAGGTAGGCGCGCAGGTCATGTGCCCTGGATTAGCGATGCTGAAGGGCTGGCGTAACGGCTGAGTTGTATTCCTTGCGGGCTAGTTTCAACTAGGGTGCAGGATTTTCTGACTTGAAGGATATTGCGAAAGCCGGGACGTCAAATGAAAAAATAGTGACGCCAAAGAATGGAAGACATGTTGAGACTTCCGCTGCGGTATCGATCTTTCCTCAGCGGTGTCACTAGCCCGGTCAATCTTTATGCAATTGAGAGTCTCCTTGGGGGCGATCAGCTCAGAAAAAGTGGGCGCTATTCGGGCAGCCTAAGTCGGGGCTGCTATTCCAGAAATTGTGGGAGACAGCGCAATTGAAGCGTGACAGCAATCATCAGACGCCCAGAGCGGGCCCAACAGCTACGCAGCTGTCGTGCTCGCCCTGGATGAAGATGCTTAGACCTTCAAAGATGGTGGACTAGCGGCGTGTTGCTGGTTCGCCGACATCGTCTTTGAGTAGCTTGGCGATCTCGTCTTGTTCTGGTTCTGACAAGTATCGTTCAAGACTATCGTCGAGTTCCCGAATCCATGGCGTATGGTGTTTGGCGGCCATCGTTCCGGTCATCACCGAACGGTAGACGCGGTCACGGTAATGCATAATTTGTTCGCGTTTATGCTCGCTCCAGGCGATGAAAATATTGGAAACCTCGTCGAGGTCGAACATCGGATAATCCGTGTGTTCGATGAGATCCTTGACGTAGGCGGCCTGGAAATGTATCTCGGCTTCGGCGGTGTCCAGTTTGCCGAAACGCTCTAACCACTCGTTGATGTGTTCACGCTGTTGTGCGGCATCCGGTAGCTCAATCTTTCCCAAGATGACGTCACGGACGTACCAGGCCTGTGCGTCAAACATGTTGAACGTAAACCACTGATCCTGAGCACCCAGGTAGAATAAGTTGTTGTTATTTTCTGAGACAACGCCCCGATACAACGTATCCGGGTACAGGTTATTGGGCGAGTCTAACGCCAGGTCTGACGGCAAGAACGGGTAGTGGTGCAGGTAGCCCGTGCAGAAAATGATGGCATCAAATTCGCGAGACGCACCGTTAATGAAGTGGCCGGTTGAGCCATCGAGGCGTTCCAGTAGCGGCAGCTCTTCCATATTATTGGGCCAGTCGAATCCCATCGGAGCCGAGCGATAGCTGAACGTGATGGAGTTGACACCCATCTTGAAGGCTTGGGAGCCGATATCTTCGGCGGAGTAGCTCGAGCCGATCATCAGCACGTCTTTGCCGGCCAGACTTTCGGCGCCGCGGAAATCGTGTGCGTGTGCAATATACCCTGGGAAGGTTTCGATGCCCTCGAAATCCGGCATATTGGGTGTGGTGAAATGCCCGGAACCAACGACGACGTGATCGAACTGTTCGGTGCGAGTTGCTCCGGTGCGCAGGTTCTCAACGGTCACCGAAAATTGCTGGGTTGCGTCGTCAAAGTTGACCCAGCGAACAACGGTCGCGAATTGCACGAATTTCTTCACGTCCGATTTTTCGGCGCGGCCGTTGATGTAATCCCACAGCACCGGGCGTGGCGGGTAGGAGGAAATGGGCTTCCCGAAGTGCTCATCAAACGTGTAATCGGCGAATTCTAGGGCTTCTTTTGGTGCGTTGGACCAGAGATTGCGGTACATGCTGGAGTGGACCGGTTCACCGTATTGGTCCATGCCGGTGCGCCAGCTGTAATTCCACTGGCCGCCCCAGTCATCCTGTTTTTCAAAACAGACGATCTCAGGGATTGCTTCGCCATTCTTCTGAGCCGACTCGAATGCTCTGAGCTGTGCCATCCCACTTGGACCGGCCCCAATAATTGCTACACGTTTAGACAAAATAAAATGCCCCTTCGCTGAGTCCTCAGACTCTCTACAGGCGCAGTCTTCGAAAGAATAGAAGCCAATGCAGCGGGACTGCGCGAACCGAAACCGCCACCAGACACACAATCGACCAGGCGCCTTCAGCACTCTGAAATCAATTGAAAAGCGTGACATTTCCACGCTACGAACATTCCCAGGCTAGCAGGTTTAGGGGAAAAGTTCGTATTTCAGCTCTCCTCGGCCAACCTAGCTTGCTGTTTCCGCTTTGACTGTGGCAGCTAGCACCAGAAGCGCCCGGCGTCACTATTGGGCTGTCAGCATAAACGTTCGTGGCGTCAATGCCGAAGCTTATGCGATAGTTTTCGCCTCAGGCATCGTTTGTCTCTGTCTCGAGGATTTTCCGGTTCTGCCACCTCATCCATGTACTTGCGGATGTGTTTCAAGGTGGGTGTGTCGAGCCGACGTAGGCCTTTTTCAGCCTTCCGGGTGTGTTCGATATTCCAATGCTTTTGCCTCACTCGGCGAGCATCCTCGAGTGTCGCTGGTGGGGTGCGCGACTCAGTTTTGGCTTTGACCTTCGTTGCCAACCTGTGTCGCTGTTTTGCCCAGTGGTCGTGTGCTAAAAGTGACTGTCCAGCTGGGTGTGTACGCAAATAGTAACTGAACCGAACGTTTGGTACAGTTACTCGGATGAGGAAGTTCCCACCACAGGTATCGTCCACGCGCAAACAGCGGTGGACGTTCCTAGCCATTATCAGCGCCGCGTTGTTTTTAGTGGGCGCTGATAACTCCATTCTGTATACGGCCCTGCCAGAACTCCGCGACCAGCTGGGCACCACACCCCTGCAAGGGCTCTGGATCATTAACGCCTATCCGCTGGTGCTGTCCGGGCTGCTGCTGGGCACCGGTACGCTGGGAGATAAGATCGGACACCGGCTGATGTTCCTCATCGGTGTGGCGATTTTCGGTCTCGGTTCCCTGGTGGCCGCATTCTCGCCAACGGCCTGGTTTCTCATCGCAGCCCGCGGCCTGCTGGGCGTCGGGGCCGCAACCATGATGCCAGCAAGCCTGGCCCTGGTGCGCATCACGTTCACCAACGCGCGCGAACGAAACCTGGCCATCGCCGTGTGGATGTCAGTCGCCGTCGTTGGTGCTGCCGCCGGCCCAGTGCTTGGTGGCCTGCTGCTCGAATTCTTCTGGTGGGGCTCGGTCTTCCTTATTAATGTCCCGGTGGTTGCGATCACCCTGCTTGCCACCCTGACCGTTGCGCCACCAAATATCGCCAATCCGGCAAAACAATGGGATCTGCTGTCTTCCGTATGGGCGATGTTCGCCATGCTGGGCGGGGTCATGGCCATCAAGGAACTGGCCAACCCCGACCGCGCCGCCTGGTTGTTGGTGACATCCTTTGTCATCGGCGCCATCGGCCTGGTGCTCTTCATCCTGCGGCAACGCGGGCTGGAACAACCGCTGCTGGATGCCAGTATCTTCCGGAACCGGATCTTCACCGGCGGGGTCCTGACCGCCGGACTCATGATGTTTGTGGTGGCCGGTGTTGAACTGATGACCACCCAACGCTTCCAAACCGCCGGCGGATTCACTCCGCTGGAAGCCGGCGTCCTGGTTGCTTCGATTGCGGTGCCGGCCATCCCGGCGGCACTGCTGGGTGGCTCCATTTTGCACCGGGTCGGCTTCATCCCGCTGATCTCCGGTGGGTTTACCCTGTTAGCCATTGGTATTGGCCTAGCCTGGTGGACCTTCGGCATGGACACGCTGCCACCGTTCTCCGCGAGCCTGCTGTTAGTTGGTTTAGGCAGTGGACTGGCGACCTCGGTGGCCTCCACAGCCATCCTGGGGGCTGCACCCGTGGATAAGGCGGGCATGGCATCCTCGGTGGAGTCAGTGTCCTATGAATTCGGCACACTGATCTCCGTGGCCGTCTTTGGCTCGCTGCTGCCATTCCTCTACGCCCTGACAGCCCCGGCCGAAGTCGCCTCGGACGTGGACCACGGGGTGGACCACCCGGTCTACGGGCCGGCAGCAGTGGCCGCCTACGACAACGCCTACCTAACAATCCTGCTGATAGTTGGTGCGGTCTCCGTGTTTGCGGCAGCAGTCACCGCATACTGTTTCCGCGGAAACCCGAAAGAAGCTGATATTGATGCGTCCGAGTAAAAAACACGAAATCCTGGACGCCGCGGTGGCGCTGATCGAAGCCGACGGCCTGGATGCGGTGTCCTATGAGGCACTGGCCGAGGCCTCAGACATGTCCAAATCCGGGATCATTTACCACTTTCCCTCCCGCTACGAAATTATGCGCGGCATCCACCAACACCAAGCCGACCAGTGGGAACAACAGCTGGAAGCGGCAGCCGGGGGACCGGCGGACGCCGTGGATGACAAAGCCAAACTGCGGGCCATGGTGTTGTCGCTAGCCCAAAGCGCCACCAAGGCCGAACTCCTACTCGAGATCGATGCCCGCACCCACCCCGAATTCGCTGCGATCTGGCAGCGCGTCGATTCGCGCTGGGCGCCATCGCCCGATGATATTGTCGACGACAACGTCCAACGAGCCCGCTTCATGCTCCAACTTTTGGCCGACGGTCTATGGGTGCATGATTACGTGCATGAGACCCCGCTGACAGCCAAGCAACGCGGCGTGCTCATCGACGAGATCTTGCAGCTTGTGGAGCACGGAGAACGGCTGTCCTGAAGTAGGTGGGAACCAGAGGGTTGAGCCAATAGAGCTGAGCCGCGCAGCAGCGGTTGCCTTCGGGAACCTGTACTATCCTCAAGAACTTGCCCGGCTGCAACCACTCGTGCACCCTGGAACACGCACGTAGAATGAATGTTTTAGGGAGGGGAGCGGCATGAAAGTTGATCGGGTGTACTCACATGCGCCAGAATCCACGCAGCGACGCATGATTGCTGCCGGGGTTGGCCGGGTGCCGGCGGGGTTCCCCTCGCCTTCGCAGGATTATTCGGACACCAAAATTGATCTGACCCAGATGCTCATCCGCGATGAGCTAGCCAGCTTCATCGTGCGCGTATCGGGCGACTCGATGGAAGGTGCGGGCATTTACGACGGCGACGAGTTGATCGTGGATCGCTCGATTGAACCCCGTGACGGGCATGTTGTCATTGCCATTGTGGACGGCGAGATGACGGTCAAGCGCCTCCAGATCACCACCACCGGCGTCGTCCTCCAGGCCGAGAATGCTGAATACCCCGACGTCATTGTGGCCGAATTATCCGATCTGGTGATTTGGGGAGTCGCCACCACATGTCTGCATCACTTATGACCCAAGCAGAAGATTACATCGGGCTGGTTGATGTCAACGCGTTTTACGTCTCTGCGGAACGCGTGTTTGACCCGAGCCTGATTGACCGGCCCGTGGTCGTACTGTCCAATAATGACGGTTGTGTGGTTACCCGGAGTAAGGAAGCCAAAGACTTAGGTATTCCGATGGGATACCCCTGGTTCAAACTTCAAGCCGAAGCCAACCAGTTGGGGCTGGTGGCGCGTTCGAGTAACTATGAGCTCTACGGTGAGATGTCCGCCCGGGTCATGAACCATCGACTGTTGCGCGAAATGCAACTCGCAATCATTCTATGACCCCATAATAAGCGATCATTCTCATCTAGTGCTGTCGCTTTACCTAGTATATCTCGGGTTTGCTCGGTCGGCTATT
>Ga0209487_1002437_pt1 | contig 15134 bp, 14 predicted proteins | sample Poulit2012_FD_187524 | JGI IMG/M metagenome (GOLD analysis project Ga0209487, IMG submission 187524) | Agricultural soil microbial communities from Georgia to study Nitrogen management - Poultry litter 2012 (SPAdes) (version 2) | ecosystem: Environmental > Terrestrial > Soil > Agricultural land... | reverse complement strand
CGAGCGTGTGCTTCCAGCGTTCTTGCGTATCCCGGTACATCTGATCGCCGCTGACCGTCGCGGCGTATTCCTCGGGATACAGCCGTGCGAACTCGCGATCGAGGTTCTGCACGTCATAGGCCAGCCCTTGCGCCTCGGCAATCAGCCGCTCGGTGGTGGCCAACGTCGAGCGCAGGCGATTGACGATGTTGAAATCCAGATTCGCCAGATTGCGCGCTTGATTCCTCAGCATCTGCGCCTCGTTCTGAAGCTGGTTGATCTGGTTGTTGATTTGCTCCAGCGTGCGGATCGCGGTCAACGCGTTCTGGATCAGGTTGGTCGGGTCAATAACAGTGAAGGCCGTTGCGGGTGGCACGGTGAGCAGCGACACCGACAGCACGGTGGCAAGTGAAACGGACAGCAAACGGGGCTTGGTCTTCATGGCAGATTCTCCTGGGAGTCGGAAAGGAAGGAGGAAGTGGACGGCGTGAGTCCGGGGTATGTGGGCAGCAGATCAGCCGCCCAATCCAGGCCGCGATGGCGCAGCCAGGCGCCCGCGAAATCAGGTAGGCTGGCATCGGCCAGTACGCGGTCCATGTCGTGCTGTTCCTGCGGTTTGGACGCGCCCGCAAAGGCCAGCGCGGCTGGCCTCAGATCCAGGTCGAACAGGCGGTTTCCCAGCCGCGACTGGTAGTAGTAGTCGCGCTTGGGCACCGCTTCGGCGACGATGCGGATCTGCCGGCTGTTCAAGCCGAAACCCTGATAGATCGAACGGATCTGCGGTTCGGTCGCCTGCGGATTGGGCAGAAAGATACGGCTGGCGCAGCTCTCCACAATGGCCGGAGCAATACTGGAATTCTGGATGTCGGCCAGACTCTGCGTGGCGAAGATCACCGAGACGTTTTTCTTGCGCAGTGTCTTGAGCCACTGGCGGATGCGCGCCGCAAACACGGGGTCATCCAAAAACAGCCAGGCTTCGTCCAAAATCAGCAGCGTGGGCGCACCATCAAATCGCTCATCGAAGCGTGCGAACAGATACCCCAACACGGCCAGCACGGCGGCCTTGCTGTGCATCAGTTCTTCCATCTCGAAGCACTGCACGGAACCCGAACCCAGACGATCCGAATCCGCATCGAGCAGCTTGCCGTGGGCGCCGCCCAGCACATAGGGCGACAGTGCCTGGCGCAGCGCATTGGATTGCAGCAGCACCGACAGGCCGGTGAGTGTGCGCTGTTCCACCGGCGCACCGGCGAGACTGCCCAGCGCCGACCAGATGGCCGCTTTTTCGTCCGGGCCAACCGCCATACCCTCGTGCAGCAGACGTCCTTCGATCCACTCGGCGGCCCAGGTGCGATAGCCCTCTTGGTCGATACGGGCCAGCGGCTGAAAGGCGATCTCGCCGTCATTGCCCAGGTCGTAATGCTCGCCACCCAGCCCCAGAATGGTGGCGCGCATGGAGCGACCCATGTCGAAGGCGAAAATGCGCGAATCGGGATAGCGACGAAACTGCATGGCCAGCGTGGCCAGCAGTACCGATTTGCCCATACCCGTGGGGCCAGCCACCAGCGTATGACCCACGTCGCCGATGTGCGTGACCAGCCGGAACGGCGTCGCGCCATCGGTGCGGGTCACGATCAGGGGCGGCCCATCCAGATGATCGTTGCGCTGCGGCCCTGCCCATACCGCCGACACCGGCATTAGATGCGCCAGGTTCAAGGTCGAGATGATAGGTTGGCGCACGTTGGCGTAGGCATTGCCCGGAGTTGACGACAACCAGGCATCGACGGCATTCAGCGTCTCGGGGATCGTGACAAAACCCCGGCCCTGGATGACCCGCTCGATCAGGCGCAGCTTTTCATCGGCGCGGGCCGCATCGTCATCGAGCACCGTCACTGTCGCCGTGACATAGCCAAAGGCGACCTGATCGCTGCCCAGCTCCTGCAAGGCGGCATCCGCGTCGGCGGCCTTGTTGTCGGCATCGGTATCGACCAGCGGGCTCTCCTGCTGGAAGATGGTTTCGCGCAGCAACGCGACCACGTTCTTGCGCTTGGCAAACCACTGGCGGCGCAGGCGTCCCAGCTCTTTCTCGGCCTCGGCCTTGTCCATGCACAGAAACCGTGTGCTCCAACGGTAAGCGAAGCCAAGGCGGTTCAAGTCGTCCAGCAATCCTGGCCAAGTGGAGGTTGGAAAACCCCGCACCGACACCACGCGCAGGTGTTGGTCCCCCAGCATGGGTGTCAGTCCACCGGCCAGCGCCGAGTCGGCCAGCAGTGTGTCCATATGGAACGGTACTTCAGGCACACCAATGGAATAACGCCGTGTTGAGATGGTCGAATGCAGATAGGTCAGCGTCTGGCTGTCATCCAGCCAGGCAATCGCCGGCATCACGCCGTCGAGTAGGTCAAAGACCCGCTCCGTTTCCGCGATAAACGCGGCCAGACGTTCGCGCCAATCCACTCCCGCACTCGGCGTGTTCTCATACAGCAGCTTGGCCGCACGGGCACGGGATTCCTCCGGCGGCAGGAACACCAGCGTCAGGTGATAGGCGCTTTCAAAGTGGCTACTCGACTCTTCAAACGCCGCGCGGCGTTCCTCATCAACGAGCCAGGACAGCGGTTCAGGAAAGTCCGAGTGCGGATAGTCCGCCGCTGTTCGGCGCTCGGCCTCAATGAACAACGCCCAGCCCGACCCCAAACGGCGCAGCGCATTGTTGAGCCGCGCCGATGTGGCGATCAGTTCGCTGTGTGTCGCGCTGTCCAGGTCTGGCCCACGGAAACGGGCCGTTCGCTGGAACGATCCGTCCTTGTTCAGAACAATGCCCGGCGCGACCAGCCCGGCCCAGGGCAACCAGTCGGCCAGCAGCGCGGGACGTTGACGGTATTCGGCGAGATTCAACATGGCGCTCTCTCCACGGTGGGCCTCACACGTCCAGGAGCGGACGGTGCTTGATGTGCCGGGCAAACACGGCCATGAACTGCGGGTCAAGCCGCGCGCCCCAGACCGCCAGCGAATGGCCGACGATCCACAGCAGCAAGCCTGGAATCCACAATTGCAGGCCCAGCCCGACAGCGGCGGCCAAGGTGCCGTTGGCAATGGCGACCGTACGCGGCGCGCCGCCCATCAGGATCGGCTCGGTCAGCGAGCGATGCAGCGGCACTTCAAAGCCAGTGGCAAATTCCTCGGGCGTATTCATACGATGGCCCCGCCGGAGAAGCTGAAGAACGACAGGAAGAAGGAGGACGCGGCAAACGCAATCGACAAGCCGAAAACAATCTGGATCAGCTTGCGAAAGCCGCCGCTGGTATCGCCAAAGGCCAGCGCCAGGCCCGTGGCAATAATGATGATGACCGCGACGATGCGCGCCACCGGCCCCTGGATGGAGTCGAGGATGGATTGCAATGGCCCTTCCCAGGGCATCGAGGAACCGGCGGCGTGAGCCGTGCCGACCAGAAGCAGCGTCAGGGCGGCGAGCAGCAGTCCCTGTCCGGCAGGACGGGCCAAGCGGCGCAGCCGTACCGAGTTGAAAAGCGGATTTACAGAAAGACGGAAAGCATCAACAGGCGTCATGGCAGTTCTCCAGCGTGATGGGGAGGAGTTGAGGTAGGAAAATCTGAAACAGGCGGCAGATTGGAAAGTGACACTTCCAGCGCATCCGCCAGGCGGTAGCCCGCGCCGTCGAAACCAACGACGCGGGCAATGGTGTCGATGCGGCGCTTGCGGCCGCGTCCGGCGATGTAGACGACGACATTGACCGCCTCGGCGATCAGCGCACGCGGCGGGTTCACGGCCACTTCGAGAATCAGTTGTTCCAAGCGCAGTAACGCGCCCAGCGCAGAACTGGCGTGAATCGTGGCGATGCCGCCAGGGTGGCCGGTGCCCCAGACTTTGATGAGATCCAGTGCCTCGCCGCCGCGTACCTCACCGACGATCACGCGATCCGGGCGCAGGCGCATCGTGGCGCGCACCAGCTCCTGCATGGTCACGACCCCGGCACGGGTGCGCAGCGGCACATGGTCGCGCGCCGTGCATTGCAGCTCGATGGTGTCTTCGAGTACCAGCACGCGGTCGCCCGTGGCGGCGATCTCGGCCAGCAAGGCATTGGCGAGCGTGGTCTTGCCGGTGCTGGTGCCGCCAGCAATCAGGATGTTCTGCCGTTCGTGCACGGCGCGCACCAGAAAGTCCGCGTGCGCGGCGGTCATCATCCCGTCGGTGACGTAGCGCTCCAGCGGAATCACGCCCACGGCGCGCTTGCGCAACGCGAAGGCCGGCCCCGGTGCGGCCGGAGGCAGGATGCCCTCGAAGCGTTCGCCGGTTTCGGGGAGTTCCGCAGTCAACAAAGGCTGACCACGATGCACTTCCGCGCCGACATGGGCGGCCACCAGCCGGATGATGCGTTCGCCATCCGCCTCGGACAGCTCCACACCCATGGGCGCACGACCTGTAGAAAGCCGGTCGATCCATAAGGTGCGATCAGGATTGAGCATGATTTCCACGACATCCGGGTCTTCCAGGGCGGCGGCAATCAGCGGCCCCATGGCGGTGCGCAGCATCTGTATACGGCGATCCAGCGAGGTGGACAGAGAAGACTGCGGCGCGGCGTTCATGAGACACGCTCCCGCGCTTCAAACGGCGCTGTTGCGTCATCCATCCGTACCGGTTCGGGATGCAGCTCCTCCACCACGTCGCGCACCAGGCTGCGACCGCGCAGCAGGTGGCGGCCCAACTGTTCGACGAACTGCTCGAAGCGCGCCTTGCCCTGGGCGCGGGCGGCATCCTGATGGGCTTGCGGCACGGGTGTGCTGACCGTCAAGTAATAGCGCACGAACAGCGCCAGGGTTTCGATCTGGATGTTCTGGTCGCGCTCCAGACGCTCGAACTGGCGCGACAGCCGATCCAGCCGCTTGGCGATGGCCGCCTCGCGCTGATCGCCCGCGTCCGGCGACAGCCAGGACGCCAGCGCGGCGGCGACGATGGACGATTTGGATACGCCTTTTTTGGCGGCCAGTTCGTTCAGGCGCTTGGCATGGTCGGGATGGATGAAGAGATTCAGGCGGGCTTGGCTCATAGCTGGATTCCATCGTCAGGATCAAGGGATGCCAGCCGAGCCGTGCGTTGCAGGGTCGGATCAAGCTGGCTTGGGAGAGGGAAATCGTCATCATCGAGCAGCGAGAGATCGCTGGTCGGGTATTCCGGTTCGGGACTGTAGGTGGCCACGTCGGACAGCTCCGGTTGCTGGCGTGGGCCGCCGTCATCATCCGAACCACCCGATCCAGCCGAGCCAGCCGTTGCAGAAACATCTGGCATGGCAGGGACAGCTAATGCACTCCAATCGTCGGCGCGTACCGGCGGGACATCGGCATAGCCACCGTCCATCAGCGTTGGCGGTGGCAATACACGGCGCTTGAAATTGGTGTCGGCGTAGTAGCGCAGTTTCTTCGCCTTGATCGGTGCTTGCCCGGACACCATCACCACCGACTCGTCGGCGGGCAGTTGCATCACTTCACCCGGCGTCAGCAGTGGCCGCGCCGTTTCCTGGCGCGACACCATCAGGTGGCCCAGCCACGGCGCGAGACGATGGCCTGCGTAGTTGCGCTGGGCGCGCAGTTCGGTGGCGGTGCCCAGCGTTTCAGAAATGCGCTTGGCGGTGCGTTCGTCGTTGGTGGCGAACGTCACCCGCACATGGCAGTTGTCCAGGATGGAATGGTTCTGCCCATAAGCCTTGTCGATCTGGTTAAGCGACTGCGAAATCAGGAAAGCACGTAATCCATAACCCGCCATGAAGGCCAGAGCCGACTCGAAAAAATCCAGGCGCCCAAGCGCGGGGAACTCATCGAGCATCAGCAGCAGCTTGTGGCGTCGCTCCACGCCATCGCTACCATCCAGTGATTCGGTCAGCCGCCGACCGATCTGATTGAGAATCAGCCGGATCAACGGCTTGGTGCGATTGATATCCGACGGCGGCACCACCAGGTACAGCGACACTGGATGCTCAGCCGATATGAGATCAGCAATACGCCAGTCGCATCGGGAAGTGACTTCGGCCACCGTGGGATCGCGGTACAGGCCAAGGAACGACATGGCCGTGGACAGCACGCCCGAACGCTCGTTGTCGCTCTTGTTCAGCACTTCACGGGCGGCGGAAGCGACAACCGGGTGCGGCGCCTCGCCCAGGTGCCGCGTGGTCATCATCCGGTGCAATGTCAGTTCAAACGGGCACGCCGGATCGGACAGGAAGTTGGCGACGCCGCGCAGCGTCTTGTCTTCACCCGCGTACAGCACATGCAGGATGGCGCCGACCAGCAGCGCGTGTGAGGTTTTCTCCCAGTGGTTACGCTTTTCCAGCGCCCCTTCAGGATCGACCAGAATGTCCGCGATGTTCTGCACGTCGCGCACTTCATGTGTGCCGCGTCGCACTTCCAGCAGCGGGTTGTAGGCAGCAGATTGCGGATCGGTCGGATTGAACAGCAGGCAATGGCTGAATCGTGAGCGCCAGCCAGCGGTGAGCTGCCAGTTCTCGCCCTTGATGTCGTGGATGACGGCGGACGCGGGCCATGACAACAGCGTGGGCACCACCAGCCCGACGCCTTTACCTGATCGTGTCGGTGCGAAGGTCAAAACATGCTCAGGGCCTTCGTGACGCAGGTACTGGTCGTCATGCAAGCCCAGGAAGACACCCGCCGGATTAGTCAGTCCGGCTTTACGAATCTCTGCCGCATCGGCCCAGCGGGCGGAACCATAGGTGGTGACCAACCGGGACTGGCGAGAGCGCCAAATCGACATACCGATGGCGACCAGCACAGCCAACAGACCGCTGCCACCGGCAATGGCACCACCGATATCAAACACATGCGATGCATAGCCATCAAAGAAGAACCACCACTCGAACAGCTTCCAGGGGTAATAGACCGGCGTACCGAAGAAATCGAACCAGGGCGTGCCAAGGCGTACTTGATAGCCCAGGGCGGCGGCTGTCCATTGCGTGGCGCTCCACACACCGGCGATCACGATGCCAAATACCACGGCGATCTGCCCGAACAGCACGTTCGTCCCTTGCATTCCCGGCCTCCGATTTCTCCTGCGCAACATTCCGCTGAAAGACGACACAACAACGTGCCGCAATCACGAGGATCGGTGCCGGGTCAGTGCCGGTCAAAGACCGTTATCGGGATAAAGATCGAGAAAAAGGCATGAATGCGCGCAGCGACGAACGCAGGAAAAACGCCGCCAGCGGAGGCGCGTTGCGGCGTGTTGAGCGAGAAAACAGAAAATCTGAGACGAACTGCCAACAATCAGAATGTCGGTGGGTTTTCCGGTGGCGTATACGGCACCTCGCCGTCGCCATAGAACCGCTTGCGCGTGGCTTCGGCCACCCGATTACATAGCGCATCACCCAACTTGGCACGATCCAGCCTGCATTGCTGACGTAGCTCTTTCAGCCGCTCGGGGTTGGCGGCCAGGGACTCCACCGTCTCACTCGGTTCAGGCTGGCCGCAAGCGGTCAGCCCAGTGACGAACAGAAGCAGAATTATTTTTTTCATCGCTCAATTTCCTCCGGCGTATCAGATTCTGGCGAAGCGGGAAGTGTACTCTCTCGCATCAGTTCAATGGCACTCACCCGCTCGATAAAGCGGGATAGAGTTTGAGAAGGCTCAGCATTCAGGCACAGCAAGTAGGTGGTGAGAACTGGCGGGCGCCCAGCGAGAGGCCGTGCCACAACACCAGGCTCACGACTGGCGATGATTTGCGAAGCACCTGCCAGCCCCAGCGCAAAGCCTGCCGACACCAGCGTCATCATTAAATCCAAAGATGTGACCTGTTCAGCCACCAGCGGTTCTGCATCCACGGTGCGTAACACACGGGCGATCTGGCGCGCATGACCTTCGCATACGACCGGATCACCCATCACCAACGGATAACGCAGCACCTCGTCCAAGGGTATGCGCTTGTGACTCAGGATAGGATGCCGTTCAGGCACCGCGACCATCAGCGGCTCGGACCAGACAGGCTCGGCGAGGATGCTATCGCCTACCTCATCAGACTGCGCAAAACCCACGTCGTACAGATCATCAATCAGTCCCTTGATCTGTTGCGATAGCGGCACCTCAAACAAACGAATATCGACCTCCGGTTCGTCCAAACGACACTGTGCCAACAAAGCGGGCAATCGTGACGGCGTAATACCATCGGACAAGGCAATGCGCAACTGACCGTGGAAACCATTGGCCGCAGCCCTTACGCTGTCGCGCGCTTGCTCAAGTGCGGCGAATACCCGTGGTACATGCTCAAGGAATAAATTTCCCGCGCGGGTCAGCCGCGTGCTGCGCGTAGTACGCGCAAACAGCGACACGCCCAGCTCTTCCTCCAGTTCCTTAATGGCGCGGGATAGCGGCGATTGCTCAATGTGCAAACGCTCAGCAGCGCGAGCAAAGTGGAGTTCCTCCGCGACTGCAATAAAACATCGTAGATGACGTAGCTCCATAAGACTCCCTCATTGCTCGTGCGCGGCATGCACGAAATCCCTGGTTGGTGGCTGTTCATCTGTTGTTGTCCAAGCGTTGTCAGCCGTCAGGGCTGAGGGTGCCGAGTATCGCTACGCTTACCAGGATCAGAACCGCGATTGTCGACTCAATGGTTACGCTCAATCGCAGTTGCTGCACGGAGTGCGAGAGGACGCCAGTATCGATGTCACGTTCGAGTCGAGGCACCAACCACCAGCGATGCAGGGTGGCCAGGCCCAACATCGCGGCGAACAGCGCCAGCTTAAGCAGCATCAGGTTGCCGTGCCGGCTGTGAAGCAGCGATGCGATGGACCAGCCGGTCAGATCCCCATAATGCAGAAAGCCGGTTACCACCAGGACGCCGACAAAGACGGCACCTGGACGCGAGAAGTTGTGCAATGCCTGCCACAGCAAATGCGAGTTCTGCTTCCCGGCAGCCTTGCTATGTCGCAGGAACAGGATCAAAAAGGCCATGAGGGCGCCAATCCAGCCACCTGCGGCGAGTAGATGCGCGATACCGGCCACCAGCCGCACTGCACCGCTCACACCCTCACCACCGGCAGCGTGTCCGTTCCAGGCCAGGGTGAGCAACGCCACACCGGCCAGAACGGCCACTCGTCGGACAGGGAATGGGTGGTCGCTACGCCGTAACTGCCAGCCGAGTAAAGCGATCAGCAGGACCAGCGAGAATGCCCGCGCCAGACCCGCGCGACCGGCGGACGCATCGAATAAATACCAAGCCAGATCATCCCGAGCCAGCTCGGATACCGTGGTTCCCATAATGCTTGCGGTACTGCGCGCAATCTCGGTGCCCACCAGAGCCAAGCCGAACACTGCGCACACCAGAAGCGCAAGGCTCAAGAACCTGTTAGGAAGGGGCAAGCGCTGATCACCGCTAGCCATTGAAACAGTCGGCCCGTACCAAGCGAACAGCGGTATCCCGAACAGCAGCATCAAGTCCAGGTACTGCGCGAGCCGAAGGCCATAGTCGATCAGGCTGGGCATGGTTGAGGGGCTTTATTCGACGGTGAAGTTAAATTCACCGGTCATCGGATGGTTGTCATTACCGACGACGCGCCACTGCACACGGTAGATATCCGTCCCAAGGGGGTGATGGAGGTTGGCGCGCAGTGTTTTGCCATCGTTGATGAATTCGATGTCGAAATGCTCGAATTTCTCTTCGGATTCCTGGTTCCCCAGGATGTTCAGCTCCAGGTGTGAGGCTCGTGGTAAAAGCTGTTCGTTGAAAACGAGATCAATCTGCTCTGGAGTTGCAACAACGGCATTGGCCGCCGGTATGGATTGGATGAGTGAGATGTGGGCTTGGGCAACCGACGTGATCAGTAGGCCGGCCGCGAGGACAGCGCCGAAAATCAGTGAGCGAATTTGAAGAAAATGCCCCATGTGTATTACTCCTGCTCGATGTTCGAGAAAAATAGCCGCAGCCATGTCGAGTGTCTCGGTGATCTTCGCGATCTACGATGTTCATAGACGCACTCTCTTCTTGTATCGTGAAGTGGCCGGGCCGAAGTATTGAACAATCTGAGTGGCGCGCCGATCAGCGATGTGCCTGATAGACGCTGGCGCTACTATCGTCATGGATCAGCAGGACGTCGTAGGGGTCTTTGCGGTCGCCGTAGATCGGGCCATCCATACCGGGTGATCCGATAGGCATACCGGGCACGGCTAGGCCAACCGCTTTGGGCTTTTCTTCCAGCAGACGCTTGATGTCGGCGACCGGCACGTGGCCTTCAATGGCGTAACCGCCGATCTTGGCGGTATGACAGGAGCCAAACTGTCTTGCGATGCCAAACTGTTCCCGTATAGCGGTGTTGCCGATATCGAAAGTGCGGACTTGGATGCCGGCTTCTTCAAGATGCTGGACCCATTCGTTGCAGCAACCGCAGTCGGGGTCTTTCCAAACTTCGGCGACCAACTCTGATGCGGTTGCCGCGCCCGCGCTGACTACGGAAAGCAAAAACAAGCCTGCCAACCAGGAGCGGCCTTTAATATTGGAATTCACTATATTTTCCTCTTTGATTCTTTAACTATCGACACAGCGAGTTCATGACGTTCGACCATGATTCAGTTCCCTGAATGCCGCACATTCTTTTATCCCGATGATAGATAACGCCGCTGTCACGCAGATGACTCTATCGTTACATTCGTGTCATCTTCACATCATCTATCCGATCTTATTGGCCAGATTCACCTCGAAAGTTGAGAGCATGGCAGGTGGAGATATCGGCCACCAGGAAACGACGGGCTCCCGCCGATCTGGAAAATGACAAGTAATGACCTACGTGTGACCAAAGCAACATGTTATCGACGGTCTCATCGTCCCATGCTTCTTCCGAAGAGTTACTGCGCCATGCACATGGAGGGAACATGTTGTCAACGCTCGATCGAGAGTCGACAACTAAAATGCAGTGCTGAAAAATCTATCTGAATATCTATTTGAAGCTCCTTTGTAAGAAGCTTTTCGGTCATCCGCGTCGTCGCCGAAAATAACCGGAGCTGGTCGCTGACCGCTCCGGAAATCCCTTAAGCATCCATCCCAACCGCCTGGTAACCGGCGTTCGTCAGTGCGGCTTCCAGCACCGCGTGCGGTTGCTCGGAGATGACGTCTACCTTTCGACTGCCCAGGTCGGCGTGGACTTGGGCAGCGGGATCGGCGGATTGAATGGCTCGTGTGACGCCGCGAACACATCCACCGCAGGTCATATTCTGGATGTAGAACTTTTTCATGGTGAAACTCCTATTCGGTTAATGTCTGCAAGTATCGACCTTCCCACCGCTTGAAGGGTTGTGCATGACAGAAATGTAATCTTGCAAAGTCTTGAAATGGTGCTGAAAAGAAGTAAATGTATGCGATCATAAGGCTATACGCATGTGTATATCGGATTGGCACATACCCCCGAGAGGATTATGTCGTTATGGGGCAGAATCAACCAGAACATTCTCACCACGCTCCTCAACCGCACCTGGATGCGAAGCTTTCAGATCCTGTGTGCGGTATGCGAGTCACTGAAGACTCAACACATCACATGGAACATAGGGGTAAACCGTACTATTTTTGCAGCACCAAGTGCTTGGGCAAGTTTAGAGGGGACCCCGACAAATATCTCAATCCTGCCAGGTCGGAGGAGTTGGCGGTGCCGCATGAGCCCGGTACGACGTACACGTGCCCTATGCATCCGGAGATCCTGCAAGATCACCCGGGAACTTGTCCGAAGTGTGGCATGGCGCTTGAGCCACTGATGCCCAGCCTGGATGATGACGACAACCCCGAGTTGAAGGATTTTTCACGCCGGTTCTGGTGGACCCTGCCGTTTACCGTCATCGTTACCGTACTGGCGATGTTCGGCCCGCAGCTGGGCTGGTTCAGCATGACAACGCAAACATGGATTGAGCTTGTACTGTCAGTGCCCGTGGTGCTGTGGGCAGGACTGCCATTCTTTGTGCGGGGCTGGCAATCAGTGGTGAACCGCAGCCCGAACATGTGGACGTTGATCGGCCTTGGTACTGGAGCGGCGTTTATCTATAGCACTGTCGCAACGGTAGCACCGGGCATATTTCCCGAAACTTTCATGTCGATGGGCCGCGCTTCAGTCTATTTTGAAGCAGCAGTCGTCATCATTTCGCTGACATTATTGGGTCAGATGCTTGAGCTGAGGGCACGCTCGCAAACATCAGCAGCCATCAAGTCCTTGCTGGGTCTGGCACCTAAGACAGCACGGCGTATCAACAAGGATGGCACTGAGGAAGATGTGCCTTTGAATTACGTACATGAAGGTGATCGCTTGCGTGTTCGCCCTGGTGAAAAAGTCCCGGTTGACGGTACGGTAGAGGAAGGTAATAGCTCATTGGATGAGTCGATGCTGACTGGAGAGCCACTCCCCGTGAGCAAGCGCCCCGGAGACAAGGTGATTGGCGCCACGATGAATACCTCAGGCGCGCTGGTGATTCGGGCAGAAAAAGTGGGTTCTGCCACAGTGCTTTCCCAGATTGTGCAACTCGTAGCGCAGGCGCAGCGTTCGCGCGCTCCCATGCAACGCATGGCTGACCTAGTTGCCGGTTACTTCGTTATGGCGGTAGTGGTCATTGCCATAACAACCCTGTTTGTTTGGGGAGTCTTTGGTCCGCAACCGAGCTGGGTGTACGGCTTGATCAATGCTGTTGCGGTGCTGATTATCGCTTGCCCGTGTGCGTTGGGACTAGCCACACCCATGTCCATCATGGTCGCAACCGGCAAAGCCGCTACACAAGGCGTGCTGTTTCGCGATGCGGCGGCGATTGAGAACTTCCGCAAAGTCGACACCTTGATTGTCGATAAAACCGGCACACTGACTGAAGGGCGTCCGGCTTTTGAACAAGCCGTCCCGGCAGGCGACATAACCGCAGATGAAATATTACGACTTGCGGCGAGCCTAGACCAAGGCAGTGAACATCCACTTGCCGACGCCATTGTGAACGCGGCGCGCGAGCGCAGCCTCACACTCAGCGCGGTCGATGATTTTGAATCAGGTAGCGGTATTGGCGTTCGTGGGCAAGTCGATGGTAAATCGCTTGTCCTGGGCAATACTGCTCTGATGCAGCAAGACGGGGTTGATGTTACCCACCTGACCGGCATCGCCGACTCACTGCGCGAAAAGGGTGCGAGCGTCATGTATCTCGCCACGGATGGCCAACTTGCAGGCCTGTTGGCTGTCTCCGACCCGATCAAACAGAGCACGCCGGAAGCAGTGCGAGATCTCCAAAAAGCGGGGATTCGCGTTATCATGGCAACCGGCGATGGTGTTGCAACAGCGAACGCAGTCGCCAAGGAGCTGGGAATCGACGAAGTACACGGCGAGGTCAAGCCCGCTGACAAGCTTGATCTGGTCACAAAGCTTCAGGCTGAAGGGTGTATTGTGGCTATGGCTGGCGACGGGATTAACGATGCTCCTGCGCTGGCAAAGGCCAACGTAGGCATCGCCATGGGTACGGGTACAGACGTTGCCATGAACAGTGCCCAGGTAACCCTGGTCAAAGGCGATTTACGTGGAATTTCCACCGCACGGCATCTTTCTGATAGTACCGTCACCAATATGAAACAGAATCTGGGTTTTGCGTTTATCTATAATGCGCTTGGCGTCCCGATCGCAGCGGGTGTGTTATATCCCCTCACGGGTATTCTGCTCTCACCCATGTTTGCTGCACTGGCAATGAGCCTTAGCTCGGCATCGGTGGTTTTCAACGCTCTTCGACTGCGTGGTTCGCGAGGTTGAATGAAGGCGAACGCTCACGGATATAGCCCTCGATAGAGCAAGCTGCTGAAGAACACATGCTTCAGCAGCTTGCCCTCTCATCCAGCATCTTCGTTCAACGGTTCTCCAATCCACGCTGTTTCACCAGCATATAGATGGTCGGGATGACGATGAGTGTGAGAATAGTGGAAGAGATCATTCCACCCACCATCGGCGCGGCAATTCGCCACATCACCTCTGATCCGGTACCCGTTCCCCACATGATCGGCAGCAACCCAGTCATGATGGCCACCACCGTCATAATCTTCGGTCGCACCCGCTCCACCGCACCAACCATGATGGCTTGATACAGGTCTTCGACGGTCATCTTCTTGTCCGAAAGATTCTCGCTCTGCCCGGCACTCTTCGAGCGCATGCTCAAGATAGATAAGCATAATCACACCGGTCTCGGCAGCCACGCGATCTGTAGGCCGCGCACCATCATGCCTTCATATGGGGGAGTTCCCGCGCAGACTGTCTCCACGACCACGGCGTTCGAAAGGGAAGTTCACACCAGCTTTGCAATCATTCTATGGCGTTGTCACTGCCACCCAGGTGACAAATGCATTACATTTATGTAATCGTTAGGTCATCTTCTCGGCAGGTTCGACCGGGTAGATTTGGTGGTGGAATCAAAGCCACCTACTGTCATAAGAAGCTTGGCAATCCCTATTGGGTGCGCAACGTGGATAAACAACGATGAAACTGTTGGTTGTCGAAGATGAAAGCAAGACGGCGGACTATGTTCGCCAAGGTCTAATGGAAGCGGGATTCGTGGTGGACCTGGCACGCACTGGGCTTGATGGCCACCACATGGCCATGACGGAAGCCTACGACTTGATCATTCTCGATGTCATGCTTCCTGACATCGATGGTTGGCGCATCCTCCAGGCGGTGAGGGTTGCGGGCAACCAGGTTCCCGTATTATTTCTGACCGCGCGCAGTAACGTGGATGACCGCGTTCAGGGACTGGAACTGGGCGCCGATGACTACTTGGTCAAACCGTTTGTCTTTGCCGAGTTGCTCGCTCGCGTGCGTACCCTGCTGCGCCGTGGTGCCATGTCTTCCCATCACGACCGAATTCAAATCATGGATCTGGAACTGGATCTGGCACGTCGGCGTACGATCCGCGGCGGGCGGCGCATCAACCTGACCAACAAGGAGTTCGCGCTACTCGAACTGATGGCGCGTCGTCAGGGTGAAGTGCTGCCACGCTCACTGATCGCGTCCCAGGTCTGGGATATGAATTTCGACAGCGACACCAATGTGATTGATGTCGCGATTCGTCGGCTGCGGGCAAAAATCGACGATGACTTCGATCCCAAGCTCATCCATACCGTTCGGGGCATGGGCTATATGCTGGATGTCC
>Ga0209487_1002436_pt1 | contig 15146 bp, 12 predicted proteins | sample Poulit2012_FD_187524 | JGI IMG/M metagenome (GOLD analysis project Ga0209487, IMG submission 187524) | Agricultural soil microbial communities from Georgia to study Nitrogen management - Poultry litter 2012 (SPAdes) (version 2) | ecosystem: Environmental > Terrestrial > Soil > Agricultural land... | reverse complement strand
CGAACGAAAATGGTAATTACTATTTAAAAACTAAAAAAATAGTACATATTTATTTTGTTAAAGGAGTGTAAAGATGGCCAAAGTTAGACAAGATGCATGGTCACATGAAGATGATCTGTTATTAGCTGAAACAGTTTTACGTCATATTAGAGAAGGTAGTACTCAATTAAACGCATTTGAAGAAGTAGGGGATGAGCTAAATCGTACATCCGCTGCATGTGGTTTTCGTTGGAATGCAGAAGTAAGAAACAAATATATAAGTGCGATAGATCTGGCAAAACGACAACGTAAAGAAAAGAAACGTGCACAGGCTTCGCAAATGACAGTACAGCCTAAGCCAAAGATGAATTTGTCAGAACCGACTCCTCATCAAGATTCATCGTTAATCATGGAGCATTCTACAGAATTAACTTTTGATCATGTCATCCATTTTTTACAATCTATTCAAGAAAACTATTATGCTGCCAATCATTCAAAAGAAAAAGTAGAAAAACTACAATTAAAAAATAATGAACTGGAAGCAGAAATTAATAAACTTGAACAAGAATTAAATGTAACTAGAAAAAAGTTATCTACTGTAGAAGAGGACTACAAAGTATTCATTCAGATTATGGATAGAGCTAGAAAAATGACTGTTCTTGAAGAGCAAGGAAATTCCTATAAATCTCCTACATTTAAAATGGATAAAAATGGTAATCTAGAACAGTATGCACATGGATCAAATTAAAAGACTTCTCCAAGCTTCGGAGAAGTCTTTTCACTTTATGTGTGCGATGCATGTGCATGTTTTTTATTCATCATCTTCTTCTAAAATTGTAAGTTCAATATTTAATTCCTCTAGTTGAGTTTCACTCACAGTTCCTGGAGCATCTGTTAATAAGTCAGAAGCTGAAGCTGTTTTTGGAAATAATATTGTATCTCTTATATTTGATTTCTTTGCTAATAACATAACGATTCGATCAAGTCCTAATGCAACTCCTCCATGTGGAGGTGCACCATACTCTAAGGCATCGAGTAAAAATCCAAATTGTTCACGCGCTGATTGTTCTGTAAAGCCTAATGCTTTAAACATATTATCTTGTAACTCTTTTTTATTGATACGAATCGAGCCACCACCTAACTCATAACCATTTAACACGATATCATAAGCATTTGCTCGAACTTTTTCCGGGCTTGTAACAAGCTGATCCATATCTTCTTCTACAGGTGCAGTAAATGGATGGTGTGCTGCAACATATCGTTTCATGTCAGCATCATATTCAAGTAATGGCCAATCGACAACCCATAAAAAGTTGAATAAACTTTCATCAATTAAACCTAAATCTTTTCCTAATTTGATTCTAAGTGCACCTAAGCTATCATAAACTACATTTGCTTTATCGGCACCGAATAATAACAAATCGCCATCTTCTACATTAGCCCGTTTAAAAATTTGTGATTTTTCTTCATCAGAGAAAAATTTTGCAATTGGACCTGTCATATCTCCACCAGCAATCTTCACCCATGCAAGGCCTTTTGCACCATAAGTGGCGACATAATTCATTAATCCTTCATCAATATCTTTTCGTGTGAATTGATCTGCCTTCCCTTTTACATTTAATAAGGCAACTTTTCCACCACTATTTGCCGGATTACTAAATACTTTAAACTTACTATCTTTAACAATATCTGTCACATGAATTAACTCCATACCAAACCGCGTATCTGGCTTATCGGAACCAAATCGCTCCATAGCTTCCTGATATGCCATTCGCGGAAATGGAGTCTGTACATCAATATCTAATACATCTTTCATCATTTTTTTCATCATATTTTCTACTAAATCGATAATTTCATCGCTCGTTAAAAAAGCAGTTTCTATATCAATTTGAGTAAACTCTGGTTGACGATCTGCACGTAAATCTTCATCTCGGAAACAACGTGCAATTTGATAATACTTCTCAAATCCACTCATCATCAATAGCTGCTTAAACAACTGTGGGGATTGAGGTAATGCATAAAATTCACCAGGATGTACTCGGCTAGGAACTAAATAGTCTCGTGCTCCTTCAGGCGTACTTTTTGTTAAGATTGGAGTTTCCATTTCCAAAAACTGCTCACCATTTAAATATTCCCTTATAGATTGTACTATTTTATGACGTATGATAAATGTTTGTTGCATTTCTTCACGGCGTAAATCAATATAACGATATTTTAACCGTAGATCTTCGGAAACATCCTGTGCCTCATGAATTAGAAATGGTAAGCTTTTTGATTTATTAATCACATTAACTTCTGAAACTGTCACTTCTATTTGGCCCGTTGCAAGATTTGGATTAATTGTATCTTCTTCTCTCTTAATTACTTTCCCTGTTACTTCAATCACATATTCACTACGTAACTTTTCTGCAATTTCCAATGCTGTTTTGGAATAATCCGGATTAAATACAATTTGAACGATTCCAGACTGATCCCTTAGGTCAATAAATATAAGATCACCTAAGTCTCTTCGGCGATGTACCCATCCTTTTAATAAAATCGTTTGACCTATATGTGCTTCCCTTAATGTACCTGCATAAATGCGTTCTATCATTTTGATGACCTCCAAAGTTTCATTTCCATTGTTGAAATTAAATCTTCTGTTGGAACTTCGATTTGTTCTCTAGTATCCATCGAACGAATTATAATACTATTTTTATTTAATTCATCTTCACCTAATATTGCAACATATTTTGCTTTTATACGATCAGCTGTTTTTAATTGTGCTTTCATTTTTCTTCCTAAATAATCTTTGTCAACTTTAAATCCGTGATCCCGAAGTTTATGAACAAGCTTCACTGCTTGTTGTTGAACAGCTTCTCCGAGTGCTACGAAATATATATCTAATTCATCAGTAATTGGTAATGTTATGTTTTCCGCTTCAAGCGCTAAAAATAATCGCTCCAATCCCATACCAAATCCAATACCAGGAGTAGTCGGTCCACCTAACTGCTCCGCTAATCCATTATATCTTCCTCCACCTAACAGTGTTGTTATCGCACCAAATCCTTCTGCTTCTGACATGATTTCAAATGCGGTATGATTATAATAATCTAAACCACGGACGAGCGTTGGGTCGACAACATATGGAATACTTAATGTATCTAAATAAGCCTTTACTTGTTCAAAGTATTGTTTTGAAGCATCATTTAAATAATCTAAAACAGATGGTGCTGTTTTCATAGCTTGGTGATTCATATCCTCTTTACAATCTAAAATACGTAATGGATTTTTCATCAACCGCTTATTACAATTTGGACATAATTCATCCATATGTGGTGTAAAATGTTCAATCAATGCTTGTCGATGAATTTTACGGCTTTCATCATCTCCAAGGCTGTTAATGATTAGTTTGATTTTTTGCAAACCTAGTCGTTTATAAATTGTCATTGCTAGATCAATTACTTCAGCATCCACACTAGGGTCATCACTTCCTAACACCTCTATACCATATTGATGTAGTTGTCTCATTCTTCCTTGTTGTGGCCGTTCATAGCGAAACATTTCAGCAAAATAAAATAATTTTGTAGGTTGGTTAGGAGAACCGTACAGTTTATTCTCTATGAAAGATCTAACGACAGGAGCGGTTCCTTCCGGCCTTAACGTAATACTTCGGCCACCACGATCATTAAATGTATACATTTCCTTTTGTACAATGTCTGTCGTATCTCCTACACCACGTTGAAAAACTTCAGTATGTTCAAATAACGGGGTTCTAATTTCACCATAATTATATTGTTTGCTAATATCACGTAACATATTTTCAATGTACTGCCATTTTGCTGTTTGTTCTGGTAATAAATCTACTGTGCCACGAGGAGCAATCATTTTCATTTTTCCCATTCCTTTCTTTCAACCATATTTGATAGAGTTACATTCGCTCTTTATCATAGTTTTACAAAAAAACAAATCCCGCCCCTATTTCCTTACGAAAAAAGGGACGAGATTACCCGTGTTGCCACCCTAGTTAATGTAAAATTAAACATACACTCACTTATTTACGGTTAACGCCCGTAAAACGACTATATTTACTTTGTTTCAATATAGTTCTTCAGGGAATGTCTTTCATTAGGCCCGTTAATGTGAAAATACTTTCAACCTAAGGTATTTTCTCTCTGTTCATCGTGCTCCTAATTACTTTTTCCATCATAAGATTTAATGAATATTATATAATCATACATTATATTAATTTGAAAAAAAGAAGTTGTCAAGATAATAGCTATCTATTACACCGGATCAATAATTTTTCCATCATTTATTTCCACTATAATTGTAACAGGTCCTGCATTTGTTAATTGTACATCCATCATCGCACCAAATTCACCAGTTTCAACATGAATACCTTCTTGACGTAACTGTTCATTAAAATATTCATATAAACGGAGTGCGTGATCAGGTTGTGCTGCTTTTATAAAACTAGGACGTCGTCCCTTTTTAGTATCTGCATATAAGGTAAATTGTGATATAGATAATATACTTCCCTTTACATCTTTTAAAGATACGTTCATTTTATTTTGCTCATCTTCAAAAATACGTAAATGAATTATCTTATTTATTAAAACGTCTACATCTTTAGTTGTATCCTCATGAGTAATTCCTAACAAAACAACAAAACCGTGATTGATTTCACCAATAATTTGCTCTCTTACTTTAACTCGGGCCTCTTTTGCCCTTTGAATAACTGCTCTCACAAATAGTGCCTCCAGTTTCTATTAATGAACTGTCCGTGTTACAGCGTAAATATCTTTTACTTGTTTAATTTTTTCTACGACATGTTGTAAATGATCCGTATTTTTAATGAGCAAAGTTAGATGTATATGTGCAATTTTGTTTTTATCTGCACGACCACTAACAGAAAAAATTTGTGTATTTGTCCCATTAATTACTTGTAACACTTCGTTCAATAATCCGTGCCTGTCATAACCGGAAATTTCCAAATCTAAATGATATTCTTTCGAACTATAATCGGTGTTTTTCCATTTTACTTCTAAAAAACGTTCCTTTGCTTCATCTGATTGCACATTTGGACAGTCTTTTCTGTGTACGGAAACGCCTCTACCTTTTGTAATATATCCTACTATTTCATCATTAGGAACGGGATTACAACAACGAGAAAGTCTTACTAAGATATTGTCAACACCTTCCACTTGAATCCCTGTTCCATTTTTATCCTTCGTTACTGTCCGTTCCTGAACACTACTTTGAACTTTTTCTATCTTTTCCTCTAATTTTTCTTCAGCTTCTTTTTCTCTTCTAATTTTGTCAGTTAAACGGGTTACAATTAAAGAAGCTGTAATTCCTTGGTATCCAACCGCTGCGTACATATCGTCTTCATTCGATAAATTAAATCTTTCAAAAATTCTATTTAAATTTTCTTCGGTTAACACTTCTTTAGGTTGCAATCCTAAATCTACAATTCCTTTTACAATTTCTTGCTTTCCTTTTTCTATATTCTCTTCACGGCGTTGCTTCTTAAAAAATTGCTTAATTTTATTTTTTGCTTGAGAGGATTGGGTGATTTTTAACCAGTCTTGTGATGGGCCATAAGAATGTCTCGATGTTATAATTTCAACGATATCCCCATTTTTTAATTCATAGTCTAATGGTTCCATTTTCCCGTTAATTCTTGCACCAACTGTTCTATTACCTATTTCAGTATGAATGCGATAAGCAAAGTCTAGAGGTATAGAACCGGAAGGTAGTTCAATTACATCACCTTTTGGTGTAAATACATAAACCATATCAGAAAATAAATCTATTTTTAAAGATTCCACAAATTCTTCTGCATCATGTGCTTCGTTTTGCCAATCTAATATTTCTCTAAACCAGGTGAGTTTTTCCTCAAAAGATTTTTTATCTTGTTTTACTTTTTTCCCTTCTTTATATGCCCAATGGGCCGCAATCCCATATTCCGCTATTTTATGCATTTCTTTCGTTCGAATTTGTACTTCTAAAGGATCCCCTTTAGGTCCAATAACTGTCGTATGAAGTGATTGATAAAGGTTTGGTTTTGGCATTGCGATATAATCTTTAAATCTACCAGGCATCGGTTTCCAAAAAGTATGAATAATTCCTAAAACGGCGTAACAATCTTTTATACTATTGACAATTACACGTACAGCTAAAAGATCATAAATCTCATTGAACTCTATATTTTGTATTTTCATTTTTCGGTACGTACTATATATATGTTTCGGTCGACCAGATATTTCAGCATCAATTCGTATATTCGATAATTCTTCATCAATAACTTTCATGACTTCAGCGATGTATTGCTCTCGATGATCACGTTTTTGTTTCATTAATTGGACAATCCGGTAATATTGTTGTGGCTTTAAATATCTAAAAGCAATATCTTCTAATTCCCATTTTATTGTCGACATTCCAAGACGATGAGTTAATGGAGAAAAAATTTCTAATGTTTCATTGGCCATTCTGAGTTGCTTTTCTGGGGGTAAATATTTTAATGTCCTCATATTATGAAGTCGATCAGCAATTTTTATTAAAATAACTCGGATATCTTTAGCCATAGCGACAAACATTTTACGATGTGTTTCTGCTTGTAACGCCTTTTGGGATTTGTATTTTATTTTATCTAATTTTGTTACTCCATCTACTAACATCGCTACTTCGGCATTAAACTGTGCTTCTATTTCTTCCAAAGTAATTTCAGTGTCTTCAACAACATCATGCAAAAATCCACCGGCTATTGTTTCAGGGTCCATCTCTAAATCAACTAAAATACTAGCTACTTGGACAGGGTGCACTATATAAGGTTCACCAGATTTACGCAATTGCCCTTCATGTGCTTTTTTCGCATATTCATATGCACGATAAATAAAGTTAGCATCTTCTTTAGATAAGTATGTTTTTATTTTGTCCATAATTTCTTCAATCGTTACATTTTTATCCTTTGACACGTAATCACCTTTATTCACATAAATCTCTAATGATAGAGTAGAACGATTTATGCTGTTTATTCAAATTTCATTAATGTGTATACATCATAATTATCCAATTTACTCATTCCGTCTAAATAAGCCAATTCAATTAAAAATGCACAACCAACAACAACGCCACCAAGTTGTTCTACTAATTTTATAGTCGCCTCGATTGTACCACCCGTTGCAAGTAAATCATCCGTAATTAAAACGCGCTGTCCTTTTTGAATTGCATCTTTGTGGATTGTTAATACATTTTTCCCATATTCAAGTCCATAGTCAATTTCAATTACTTCACGTGGTAATTTTCCTGCTTTTCTAACCGGTATAAAACCTATTCCTAAAGCATACGCAACCGGACAACCGATAATAAACCCTCTAGCCTCTGGTCCAACAATAATATCTACTTTCTTTTCTTTTGCATAAGTAATGATATCATCAACTGCAGACTTAAAAGCTTCACCATTTGCCATTAGTGGGGTAATATCTTTAAATTGCACTCCTGCTTTAGGCCAATCTTCAACAATGGTTATATGTTGTTTATATTCCATGACTTACTTCCTCTCTAAGTATATCTTGACTTTTTATATTTTTCATAAACCAATTTTTCAATTCCTCATAAGTTGAGTAATATAATATTTTTTCCATGTTACTTTGTTGTAATTTTTGTTGGTATGTTTTAGATGTTTTTAAATCCTTTTTTTCCGCCTGAAGATTTACATGAATCTTTCTATCCTGCAAAAATATAAATTGTAAATCTAAAAATACACTAATCATAAAAATTACTTTTTCTTTTGTCCATTGTTTAATGGACATTATTTGAACAATTTCTTGTTTAACTTCCTTTTGTTCCGTTTTCAATAAATAACTATATAACCATTTAAACTCCTGACGAGTCGGAAGTTGCTGTAAATATACATGATCCTTATTTCCATAACATACATAAATGCATTTTGGTTTCGTTGCTGAAACAATATTAGCTAAAGACTGTATTCTTTCCGGTAAATAACATATATAAAGTATATCTGTATTTTCCAAAGTAGATACATCTTGGTCATAAGTAATCAGAGTCATATTGTTAGATTCACATAGATTCTCATATTTACTACTATTATCTATAATTGTGTGGTGAGAAAAATTTTCTAAAAAAGGAATGAAGTCAATTTCTTTATTTCGTCCACGATAATCAAATAATTGTCGATCATGAACTGCAATATCGTCAATCATAAGTTGAACTGTTCTATTGCCATTCCACTCATTTAGTTGTAAAGACCCTACTAATGATACTTTAACATAGGAAGATATTAATGCATATAAATGCCCTTTTTGAAAGCCAATTGCATTAACAACTTTACTATTCGAACGAAATTGCATTTTTAAGTGATTTTTATGTTGACCAATCTGGTTTATTTGATTTGGAATTTCCTCTATATGAAAAACAGGCCGTTCATTTCCCATCCCAAATGGAGCAAATTTATTTATTTCATTGATCACATCTTCATTCATTTGTTCTAGAGAAATTGATTGATTAATCACTATTTCTTGTTTGAAGTCATCTTCATTTAATTGTTCAAAAATTCTTTGATTTAGTCGGTTTTTCAATTCCTCATAATTTTCCAGTGGAAATGTCATCCCTGCAGCTTGAGAATGGCCACCAAAATGTGTAAATAATTCAATCATAGCATAACAATTATCAAATAGATTAAAAGCTGGTATACTTCTTGCGGAACCTTTTAATTCACCGGTTTCCTCTTTATAAGTTAAAATAAAAACAGGTCGATCATACTTTTGAACGAGTCTAGAGGCAGCAATTCCTAATACTCCTTCATGCCAATCGGGATCATATAACATAATTACCCCTTCTAGATCATCGTTTTCTAATTTTTTTTCTGCCTCTTTTATTACTTGTTGTACAATTTGTTGTCTTTCACTATTAAGAGCGTTAATTTGTACAACAATTTCTTTCGCACGTTCAATATCATCTGTCGTTAAAAGCTCTACAGCTAAACTAGCATTTGTTAATCTTCCAACAGCATTTAATCTTGGAGCAATCATAAAACCGATATGTTCCTCAGTAATTGGATTATCAATTTTACAACTTTCGATTAATAAGTTTAAACCAATATTCTCACGACGTGCAAGTTGTTGGAGGCCGTAATAAACAAAAACTCGATTGTCTTTTTGTAAAGGAACTAAATCAGCAATTGTTCCAATTGCAACCAAATCTAACAAATGTGTCGGAAACTCACCCAATAACTGGTGAGCCAACTGAAAAGCAACACCTACTCCAGCTAATTCTTTAAAAGAATAGTTCGGTGATAATTTCGGATGTATAACCGCTATTGATTCTGGAATTTCTTGCTGTAGTTCATGGTGATCAGTAATAATAAGATCTATTCCTAGTCGAGTTGCATATTCTGCTTCTACAATCGAGGAAATTCCATTATCGACTGTAATAATAAGAGTGACTCCCTCATCATACATTTGTTTCAATGCTGTTTCATGTAATCCATAACCTTCTTTTATCCTATGAGGAATATAATAGTGACAAAATGCTCCTAACTCCGTCAAAGTTTTAATTAATAAAGCAGTTGCAGTAATGCCGTCAGCATCATAGTCTCCATAAACTATAATTTGTTCTCCTGATTCAATTGCTTTCCAAATTCTTTCACAGGCGACATCCATCCCTTGTAAATATTCAGGAGATTGTATATGTTCTAATTGTGGATTTAGAAACCGATCCTGTGCTTTTTTATCAGTGATTCCCCTTTGTATTAAAAGGGTTTCAGAAATAGAAAGTTGCTGATTCGATGTTTCCATCGATTGGTTTTCAATAAAATTCCATTTTGCCTTACTTTTAAGCATTCAGTCACTCCTGACATATGTCCTACCTTCATTTATTTCTCACGAATGAAGTCAGACTAGTTCTAACTTCATTTATTTATAAAAGAATAGCAATTAACTAACCTTCCTTATTCTCACTTTGTTGCTCATCGTCCTCGGTTAGTTCTGCTTCAAACTCGTTTAACTTTTGTCTTAATTGTCTATTTTCCTTGCGTAAACTAAAGTATTTTTTACTACCAACTACAGTAGTTAATATACCTCCAAGTAATACGGAAAACAAAATAACAAAAATAAGTGGAGAAGTACCACGCCAAAATAAATAATTAACTTCAACAGCAGTAATATTAAATACAGCAAACAGTGAAATTAAAATGACAAAAAGAATCGCTAAAATAACATATGTTTGACCTTTCAATACTCTCATCTCCTCCACTTATGCTTACTTATACTTGCGGTCCTTCTATTCGTTTTCTTTTTCTGAAATCTAATGGTTTTGTTTTCAGTCTACTACCTCTCCAAACAAGCCATAATTGGGAAGCTAAAAATAAAGAAGAATATGCTCCCGCAATTAAGCCTATAACTAAAGCTACCGCAAAACCAAAGATAGATTGCGCCCCTAATATTAAAAATGCAAGAACGGCGATTAACGTTGTTATTGTAGTATTAATACTTCGCATAAACGTTTGAATTAAACTTTGGTTAATAATTTTAGCCAATTCTTTTGTAGACTTTACTAAACGATTTTTCGCCCGAATATTTTCCCTAATCCGGTCAAATACAACAATCGTATTATTGATAGAATACCCGATAATTGTTAAAATCGCAGCAACAATAGTCACATCAAATTCAATTCTAGTCAGACTAAAAACGACTAACATTATAAACACGTCATGTAGTAGTGCAATTATTGCTGTCATTGCAAAAAAGAATTCAAATCGGAAAGTAACATAAATTACGATTCCAACGGCTGCAATTGCTAGAGCAAAAACTGCATTTTTAACTAACTCTTGACCAACTATCGGTGACACAACACTTACATTCGGCTCATTTCCATATTGTTCAATAAAGAATTCTTTAACTGATGAAATATCTTTATCGGAAAGGACCGTATCATATCGCATAACAGCAATTTCATTATTTTCCCCAGACAATACAATTGATTTCGCATGTAAACCTAATTCATTTAAATCCGTCTCTATTTCCTCAGTAGTTAAAGAATGGTCTGCTAAAACTTCTATTCTAGAACCACTTGTAAAATCAATCCCTGGATTTAATTTAAATATACCTAACGCTAATATTCCGATTATAGTAATAGCGATAGTTGTAATAAAAATTTTCTTTCGATGTTTTACAATATCAACAGTTTTATTGAAAATTGTAGGTTCTACTTCTTCTTTCGATGAAATGTCTTGAATTTCCGATTGTTTTACGGCAAGCCATGTTTTTTTATCTTTCAAAAATCCACTTTGAACCCATAATCCTAGTAACAATCTAGTTCCATATACGGCGGTTAAGAAACTGACTAAAATACTAACAATTAACATCGTTGCAAAACCTTTAACAGAACTTGTTCCAAAGATAAATAATACAGCTGCAGCAAGTAAAGTCGTTATGTTCGCGTCTAAAATCGTCACGAGGGAGTTCTTTCCGCCTGCCTTAAACGATGCAACAACAGATTTACCAGTTCGTAATTCTTCTTTAATTCTTTCAAAAGTCAATACATTTGCATCCACTGCCATACCGACTCCGAGAATTAAAGCGGCAATTCCCGGTAATGTTAAAACACCATTCATTAATTCAAAGACTAATAAAATGATATAAATGTAAATGGCTAAATTTATGCCTGCAATAAATCCTGGGAACCTATAAACTACAATCATAAATAAAAATATGATAGTTACCCCAATTATTCCTGCAAACACTGTCTGATTTAATGCTTTTTCACCAAATTGTGCACCGACAGATGTAGAATAGAGCTCATTCATATGTACAGGAAGTGAACCCGAATTAATAATGTCTGCTAGTCTCTTTGCCTCTTCTACTGTAAAATTACCTGATATTTGTACATTCGTACTATATATTGGTTCGTTTACTGATGCACTAGAAATAAACTTAGGCTCTGCTTTTCCGGCTTCCGCCTCAAATGAATCTCCCTCTTCAAAATCCATCCAAATGACTAGAAGATTATTTGGTTTCATATTTAATATTTCAGTTGTTACATCCCCAAAATCATTTGCATTTTTTAATTGTAAAGTAACAATTGGTTTATTAGTTTGTGGATCAAAATCTTGTTTTGCACTACCTTCCTTTACATCCGAACCATCTAGATGTTCCACATCATTTACATCACGAAAAGAAAGTCGAGCAGAGGTAGATAATATATCCCTAGCTTCAGCTTGGTCTTCAACACCCGCTAATTGAACTCGGATACGATCTTCACCTTCAATGTCGATAACCGTTTCACTTATCCCTAACTTATTTACTCGATCATTTAACGTTTGTACTGTTGCTTCTAATAATGCACGATTTACTTCTTGAGTTTTATCAATTGGCTCAACTTCATATAAAATTTCAAAACCACCTTGTAAGTCTAAGCCAAGGTTAATTTTTTTCGATATTGCTGTAACTGTTGTACTAATTGTTCCTGCGAATATTAGGACAATAAGTAGAAAAGCAATAATTCTACCTCTTTTTTTCATACATTAATTCCTCACTTCTTCGTTAATTTCTAATTTGATTTATCTTCGGTATCCATAAGAGCATTAATTGATGCCATCAAGTCATCCTCATTATCCTGAAGGGCATTAACGGTCATAAATCCCATGTATATACTTGCTCTTAAATGAAATATATCTTGGACAATTTCATATAGTTTTTTTTCTTTATTCCCTTTCCAAATCCTTTCAAATAAACAATCCCAAATTTGGTCAATTGTTACTTCTGTATAGCCTATTGCCCTTAATTCAGCCTGTTTACTAAGTAAAATTGGAGTTACCGTATCTCTCCATTCTTGTACCGTTTTTATTTGCATCGCTAATCCCCCTTGACTGAAAAAATCAAATTTCTTGTATATTACATCATTGCCATACATAAAAGGAGTAAAACCATTCCCTACGTTAGAACATTTTAAATTTTTAAAAACATGAAAAAAACTTATGTAAGTAAATTACAAATACTTAATAATGGATACATAAAACTATAACAGCTTAACAAAATTATAGCTTGTCATGCTTGTATAAATAAAGCATATACATTAATTGTAAAGCAATTTATATTTCATTGAAAGTAGGGCGGCGGTTAATTTTGACAAAACAAACCTTTATACGCGGTACAATGATGTTAATCATTGCTGGTATGATTACAAGATTTTTAGGCTTCATTAACCGTATAGTAGTCGCTAGATTAATGGGTGAAGAAGGTGTTGGCCTTTACATGATGGCCCTTCCATCACTATTTTTAATTATTACTTTAACCCAAATCGGACTACCAATTGCTATTTCAAAAAGGGTTGCGGAAGCGAATGCTTTTAACGACAAATATAAAATAAAACAAATTATTACAATTTCAATTATTATTATAACATGTACAAGTATATTTTTTACATTAGGAATGATATTAGCTGCCCCAATTATAGCAAATTACTTTTTAACCGATCATAGAACATTATATCCTTTACTTGCAATTAGTCCTGTCATACCTGTTATTGCAATCGCCTCAGTAATTAAAGGTTATTTCCAAGGGATGCAAAACATGAAGCCACAAAGTTATGCAATCGTTATTGAACAAGTAGTTCGTATAACAGCAGTATTTTTATTAGTGAAATTATTACTTCCGTATGGAGTCGCATTTGCAGCTGCAGGAGCTATGATCAGTATTTTATTCGGTGAAATAGCTTCTTTATTATTTTTAATGTATACGTTTAAAACAAAAAAAATTATAAAAGTAAGACATCGTTTTCTGAAGTTTCTAAAAGCAAGTAACGAAACTAGAAAAGAACTTTTTTCAATCGCTTTACCGAATACAGGAAGTAAACTAATAAGTTCTATCTCTGGCTTCTTAGAACCGATCCTAGTGTCTCAAAGTTTAGCAATAGCTGGGGTTGCGACGTATGAAGCAACGAAACAATACGGAGAACTAACTGGATATGCGATGCCACTTTTGTTTTTACCTACATTCATTACTAATTCACTCTATATAGCATTAGTTCCATCTATTTCTGAGTTTTCTGCAAATCAACAAACAAAATTAGTTCATTATCGAATCCATCAAGCGATCCGAATTTCATTTGCTTCAGGAGCGTTAGCAACTATCATTTTTATTCTTTTTTCCACTCCCATTTTAACATATATGTATCAATCAAGTAATGCAAGTAAGTATATTATTTTAATGGCGCCATTTTTTCTATTTTTATACATACAATCGCCATTACAAGCAGCTTTGTTTGGGCTAGACCTTGCAAAACAAGCAATGTGGAATAGCTTGATCGGGTCTATGATCAAATTTATCATTTTATTTTTACTAGCTTCAAATGAACATTTTGGGATTATGGGAGTTGCAATTTCAATTAGCACAGGGGTTGTAGTAATTACATTTTTACATCTAATCATCTTATACAAAGCAATTGGATTTACAATGCAAATTAAAGATGTAATCAAAATGATTACATTGTTAATCACTACATTTGGTGTAGGAATGTTTGTAAAACATCTATTTTCAGAAAATGTACATCATTTCTTTTCATTTATATTTATACTATTTATTTTAACTTGTGTTTATATTTGTTTGTTATTTTTATTAAGATTCATTACAGAAGAAGAATTAAAGCAAATTCCGATAATTAATAATTTTTTCAAATAGAGCATGTCTTTTTTGAAAATGTATTGAATATATATAGTTCAGGAGGAGATGTAGATGAATCGGTCAACTATAATTGCTGTTGGTTATGGATGGATTACGTTATTTATTCTTGTTTTAATTTTTGCACTCTTTACTTCACTAATCATTCGATTTACAACAATATCTGAATTAACATTAACCTATTTAACCTTTTCTTTTGGGATCATCGCTTTATTTATTGGAGGATTTATTGCTGGTCTAAAAGGAAAAGACAAAGGGTGGCTACTTGGAGCAATAACAGGAATAGGATTTACACTTTTTACTTTTATGATACAATACTTAGGATTTAATGGATCATTCTCATTTGAACAAATCATTTATCATGGCTCATTTATTGTCGCTGCAATTGTCGGGAGTGTTATTGGAGTAAATCTTGTTACAATCAAAAATGCAGAATAATTTATTGTAATTACATTTTAAGATCATTTAGAGGAAAAACAAAAATAT
>Ga0209487_1002435_pt1 | contig 15146 bp, 6 predicted proteins | sample Poulit2012_FD_187524 | JGI IMG/M metagenome (GOLD analysis project Ga0209487, IMG submission 187524) | Agricultural soil microbial communities from Georgia to study Nitrogen management - Poultry litter 2012 (SPAdes) (version 2) | ecosystem: Environmental > Terrestrial > Soil > Agricultural land... | reverse complement strand
TACGGCATCGAGAACATCGCCCTGGTCCGCAACAACGACCTCGCCAGCGACACCCCGGACACCTTCGACGACCTGATCGCCCAGGGCGAGGACAGCGGCGCACAGTACCCGGTGCTGATCCAGATCGGCGAGGAGGGCGACGCGTACCACATGTACCCGCTGCAGACCTCCTTCGACGCCCCGGTGTTCGAGACCGACGAGTCCGGCTCCTACGTACCCGAGCTCGCCCTCGGCGGGGAGAACGGTGAGGAGTTCGCCGAGTACCTCGGCTCCATCGGCCAGGCCGGTTCGGGCGCGCTGGACACCGCGATCACCGGTGACATCGCCAAGGAAGCCTTCGCCAACGGCGAGTCGCCCTACATCATCACCGGGCCGTGGAACATCTCCGCGTTCACCGACGCCGGGCTGGACGTGTCCGTGCTGCCCATCCCGGGTGCGGGCAGCGAGCCGGCAGCACCATTCGTGGGCGTGCAGGGCTTCTACGTCTCCGCCTACTCCGAGAACGCGCTGCTGGCGAACGAGTTCCTGGTGAACTACGCGGCCACCGAGGACGTGCAGATCGCCCTGTACGAGACCGGTGGACGCATCCCGGCGCTGACCGCAGCCGCCGACGCCCTGGCCGACGACCCGATCGTGGCCGGGTTCGCCGCTGCCGGCGAGGTCGGTGTGCCGATGCCGGCGCTGCCGGAGATGAACTCGGTCTGGACGTTCTGGGGCACCACGCAGGCAGACATCGTCTCCGGTGCCGCCACCGACCCGGCAGCAGCCTGGGCCACCATGGTGGAGAACATCCAGGGCGCCATCGACGCAGCCTGACCCCCTGCTCGGGAGGGGCGCCCGGAGCGTCCCTCCCGAGCCTGCTGACGTCCGTCCCTCGCCGGCAACGGGCCGCCCTGGAGCGCGGCCCGGCGCATCGCGGCGCACCTGGTCCCGGAGGAAACGTGTCCCTACGCACCGAGAACAAGCCCACGTCCACCGTCGACGTCCGCGGCACCACGTCCCACGCGCGGGAGATGAACAAGTTCTTCTTCGTCAAGCTTGTGCTGATGGCCCTGGTGAACGCCTTCGGCCTGTTCGTGCTCTACTCCTCCTGGCAGGTGGGCCACTGGGGGATGCTTGCCGCGATGGTGGTCCTGCTGGTGGTGGTCAACTGGGCCTACTTCTCCAAGCGGATGATCGCCGCGAAGTTCCTGGTGCCCGGTCTGGTGTTCCTGTGCGTCTACCAGCTGTTCACGATGGCCTACACCGGGTACGTGGCCTTCACCAACTACGGCACCGGCCACATCGGCACCAAAGAGGCGGCCATCGAAGCGAACCTCGCGCAGAACGAGCACCGGGTAGAGGGCTCACCCGCCTATCCGCTCGCCGTCGTCTCCGGGGAGGGGGACGAGCTCGGGTTCGCGATCCTCGATGACGGCGCAGTGCTGGTGGGTACGGCCGAGTCACCGTTCGAGCCGGCTCCGGAGGCGACCGTGGCCGACGGGTCGATCACGGCCGTCCCCGGGTACGAGCTGCTCACCTTCGACGAGATCCTGCAGCAGCAGGAGGAGATCACCAGCCTGCGCGTCGGCTTCGCGGACGCGAACGAGGGCAGCATCCGCACCCAGACCGGCTCCACCGGGTTCCTCTATCAACCCTCGCTCAGCTATGACGAGGCCACCGGTGCGCTCACCGACACCACCACCGGTGTGGTCTACCGGGACAACGGGGAGGGCATGTTCGCCGCCGAGGACGGCTCCACCCTCCGGGTCGGGTGGCGGGTGCCGGTCGGGTTCGACAACTTCACCCGCATGTTCACCGACGCGCGGCTGTCCGGCCCGTTCCTGCAGGTGCTGGTCTGGACGTTCGCGTTCGGCTTCCTGTCCGTGGCCACCACGTTCTTCCTCGGCCTGTTCTTCGCGATCGTGTTCAACCACCCGCGGGTACGCGGTCGCAAGGTGATCCGCTCCCTGCTGATCCTTCCCTACGCGTTCCCGGGGTTCCTCTCCGGGCTGGTCTGGGCCGGGCTGCTGAACCGCAAGTTCGGCTTCATCAACCAGGTGCTGCTCGGCGGTGCGGAGGTCCCCTGGCTGACCGATGCCTGGCTGGCCCGGTTGAGCGTGATCGGGGTGAACCTCTGGCTCGGCTTCCCGTACATGTTCCTCATCACTACCGGGGCGCTGCAGGCGATCTCGGCGGACATGTACGAGGCGGCGAAGCTGGACGGTGCCCGGGTGTGGCGGATGTTCCGCTCGATCACGCTGCCGCTGCTGATGATCTCCGTGGCGCCGCTGCTGATCGCCTCGTTCGCGTTCAACTTCAACAACTTCAACCTCATCTACTTCGTCACCGAGGGCGGGCCGAACTTCCCCGGGTCCCCGATCGCCGTGGGTGCCACCGACATCCTCATCTCGATGGTCTACGCGGTCGCGATCGAGTCCGGCTCCACCCAGTACGGGCTCGCCTCGGCGATGTCGATCCTGATCTTCATCATGGTCGGGCTGATCTCCTGGCTCGGCTTCAGACAGACCCGCAAGCTCGAGGAGGTGCTCTGAGATGGCCGTGGTGACGTCCGCACCTGCTACGCGGGGCAAGCGGTGGTGGCGCGAGGTGGGCTGGCGCTACCCGGTGGCCGTGGTGGCGATCGTCTACGCCGCGTTCCCGATCGTGTACATCCTGTCCGCATCGCTGTCCGAGCGCGGCACCCTGACCGGCTCTAACCGGCTGTTCGCCGAGGTCAGCACCAGCCAGTACGAGCAGCTCTTCGCCACGCTGTTCCCGACGTGGGTGGCGAACACGCTGCTGATCGGGGGCGTGACGGCGGTGGGTGTGGTGCTCATGGGCGGTGCCGCGGCGTACGCCTTCTCCAGGTTCCGGTTCGCCGGCCGCCGGCAGTGGCTCACCGGTCTGCTGCTGGTGCAGATGTTCCCGCAGATGCTCGCGTTCGTGGCGATCTTCCTGCTGCTGCTCAGCCTGCGGGACGTGGTCCCGGTGCTCGGGCTGAACTCCCAGCTCGGGCTGATCGCCGTCTACCTCGGTGGTGCGCTGGGCACGAACACGTTCCTCATGTACGGGTTCTTCAACTCCGTGCCCAAGGAGCTGGACGAGGCCGCCAAGATCGACGGTGCCGGCCACGCCCGGGTGTTCTTCACCATCATCCTGCGCCTGGCCGCACCGATCCTGGCGGTGGTGGGACTGCTGTCCTTCGTGGCCACCTTCTCCGACTACATCATCGCCGGCATCGTGCTGCAGAGCCAGGACCGGCTGACCGTGGCGGTCGGCCTGTACCAGTTCATCTCCGGCCAGTTCGACGCCCGCTGGGGCATCTTCGCCGCCGGTGCGGTGATCAGCGCCATCCCGGTGCTGCTGCTGTTCCTGTTCCTGCAGCGCTACATCGTCGGCGGCCTGACCAGCGGTTCGGTCAAGGGGTGATCGGCCCAGCCCCAGGCAGGTAGTACCCGGTCCGTTGCGCAAGACGAAGGAGTCGATGTTGTCCCACAGTCCCCGTCCCCACCCGTTGCGCGCCCGGCTCGCCCTGGGTGCCGCACTCAGCCTGCTCGGCACCGGCCTGGCCGCCACGGACACCGCCCTGGCCCCGCACGCTTCGGCGGCGGCGCACACCGTGGTGCTGGCCGGCACGTTCCAGGACGAGCTCGGTTGCGCCGAGGACTGGCAGGCCGACTGCACCGCCACCGCCCTGCAGCCGGGGGAGGACGCCGGCAGCTACACCGCCGCCCTCGAGCTGCCCGCCGGCGACCACGAGCTCAAGGTCGTCCTGGACGGGGACTGGGACACCTCCTACGGCGTGGGCGGCGGCGAGGAGAACTACCAGCTGCACCTGGCCGGACCGACCACGCTGCAGCTCACCTTCGAGGAGAGCACCGCACTGCTCAGCCTCGCTGCGCCGGACCTGGACCAGGGCTACACCGCGGCCGATGACGCCCTGGTGGCCGACCCGGTGCACCAGGCCGGCTCGGACGAGCAGTTCTACTTCGTGATGACCGACCGGTTCGCCAACGGCGAGACCAGCAACGACACCGGCGGCATCGACGGTGACCGGCTGGAGACCGGGTTCGACCCGACCGACAAGGGCTTCTACCACGGCGGCGACCTGGTCGGCCTGCACGAGCGGCTGGACTACATCGAGGACCTGGGCACCACGGCGATCTGGCTCACCCCGTCGTTCGCGAACCGGCCGGTGCAGGGGGAGGGTGCGGATGCCTCCGCCGGCTACCACGGCTACTGGGTCACCGACTTCACCCGGATCGACCCGCACCTGGGCAGCAACGCCGAGCTGCAGGCGCTGATCGAGGACGCGCACTCCCGCGGCATCAAGGTCTACTTCGACATCATCACCAACCACACGGCGGACGTGATCGACTACGCCGAGGAGACCTACTCCTACGTGGACCAGGACACCGCCCCGTACACGGACGCCGCAGGTACCCCGTTCGACCCGGCCGACCACGCCGGCACCGGCAGCTTCCCGGAGCTGGACCCGCAGACCTCCTTTCCCTACACCCCGGTCGCCGACGAGGACGTGACCCTGGTGCCGGACTGGCTGAACGACGTCACCCTGTACCACAACCGGGGCAACTCCACCTGGGAGGGGGAGTCGGTCACCTACGGCGACTTCGACGGGCTGGACGACCTGATGACCGAGCACCCGGACGTGGTGCAGGGGTTCGTGGACGTCTACTCCGACTGGATCGACCTGGGCATCGACGGGTTCCGCATCGACACGGTCAAGCACGTGAACTTCGAGTTCTGGCAGCAGTGGACCGCCGAGGTGCTCGACTACGCCCACTCGGTCGGCAAGGACGACTTCTTCATGTTCGGTGAGGTCTACGACGCCGACGCCCGGCTGCTCGCCCCGTACGTGCGCAGCACCGACATGAGCTCGGTGCTGGACTTCGCCTTCCAGTCCTCGGCCGTGGCCTACGCCCGTGGTGGTAGCGCGGCCGGACTGTCCGGACTGTTCGCCGCAGACGACTACTACACCACCCCCACCTCCGATGCCGGGGCGCTGCCCACCTTCCTCGGCAACCACGACATGGGGCGCGTGGGCTACTTCCTGCAGGGCGCCGGCCAGGAGCTGCAGCGCTCCCAGCTGGCGCACTCGCTGATGTACCTCACCCGCGGGCAGCCGGTGGTCTACTACGGCGACGAGCAGGGCTTCGTCGGCCAGGGCGGGGACAAGGACGCCCGGCAGGACCTGTTCGCCAGCCAGGTGAGCCAGTACCAGCAGGACCAGCGGCTGACCGGTGAGGCGATCGGCGCCGTCGACCACTACGACACCGACGCGCCGATGTACACCCACATCGCCGAGCTGGCCGAGCTGCGCCAGGAGCACGAGGCGCTGCGCAGCGGTGCCCAGATCGAGCTGGCCGCCGACGGTCCGCTGTACGCCTTCGCCCGCGTGGCCAGCGACGAGCAGGTGGAGCACCTGGTCGCGCTGAACAGCTCCACCGAGCCGGTGACCACCACCCTGACCACTCTCACCCCGGGAGCGGACTACACCACCTTGTACGGTGACCACGCCCCGGTCACCGCGGACGCCCAGGGCCAGGTGACGCTCGATGTCCCGCCGCTGTCCGCCGTCGTGCTGGTGGCCGACCGCACCGTGGCCGCCCCGGCTGAACCAGGCAGCATCACCCTCACCCCGGGGCAGGGCGGCGCCCTTCACGACCTGGCCCCGATCGGCGCCGAGATCGCCGCGCACACCTGGGCGCAGACCTCCTTCGCCTACCGGCTGCTCGGCGAGAACGACTGGACGTCGCTGGGCACCACCACTGGCGACGCACCCCGGGTGTTCCACGACGTGAGCACGCTGCCCACCGGCACGATGGTGGAGTACCGGGCCGTCTCCGAGGACGCCGCCGGGCACCGGGTGGCCGCGTCCACCGTCGGCGTGGTCGGGCAGGCGATGGACGGCAGTGCGACCGAGGAGCCCACCGAGCAGCTGGTCACCGTCCCCGGCAGCCACAACGCCGAGATGGGGTGCGCCGGGGACTGGCAGCCCGACTGTGCCGCAGCAGCGCTGGCACTCGGCGAGGACGGCATCTACTCGGCCACCTTCGACCTGCCCGCCGGGGACTACGAGTACAAGGTGGCCGTCGGCGGCAGCTGGGAGGAGAGTTACGGTGCCGGTGGCGTGCTGGACGGGGACAACGTCGCCTACCAGCATGACGGTGGGCCGATCACCTTCTTCTACGACCCGGCCACGCACCGGTTCAGCAGCACCGCGCAGGGGGAGATCATCACCCTGCCGGGCAGCTTCCAGAGCCAGGTCGGCTGTGCTGAGGACTGGCAGCCCGGGTGCATGGCCACCTGGCTGCACGACGGCGACGGGGACGCGACCTACGAGTGGTCCACGGACGCCCTGGCCACCGGCAGCTACCAGGTGAAGGTTGCCCACGGGCGCAGCTGGGACGAGAACTACGGCGCCGACGGCGTCCCGGACGGGGACAACATCACCTTCAGCGCCACCGCCGGTGACGTGGTCACGTTCAGCTACGACTCCGCCAGCCACGTGCTCACCGTGACCGCGGAGAACCCGCCGCTGCCCGGGTCCGGTCAGGAGGCCGCGCACTGGTTGGCTGCCAGCACGATCGCCTGGCCGCGCTCGCTGCTGCCAGCAGGCACGGCACCGGAGGACCTCACCTTCTCGCTGCACCATGCCGCCGACGGCGGGATGTCGGTGGCTTCCGGCGAGGTCGCCGGGGCGGACGGTTCGGCTGTGCTCGAGCTGGTCGGTGAGCAGCTGCCCGCCGACCTGGCCGAGGCCTTCCCGCACCTGTCCGACTCCCTCGCCCTGGAGGTGCAGGGGCTCTCGACGGCGGAGGTTGCCGAGGTGCTCAAGGGCCAGCTGCGGGTCTCGGCCGAGCAGGCGGGGGAGCCGGTAGCGTTCACCGGGGTGCAGATCCCCGGTGTGCTGGACGACCTGTATGCCGACAGCGCGGCCGAGCGGACCCTTGGGGTGCACTGGTCCGCCGACGGCTCCCCGAACCTCGCGGTGTGGGCACCCACCGCCCGCCAGGTGGAGCTGCAGCTGTGGCAGCCGGGCAGCGAGCAGACCCGGGCGGCGCCGGAGCTGGTGCCGATGACCCGCACCGGCGACGGATCCTGGACGGTGACCGGCAGCCCGGACTGGGAGGGGATGTCCTACCGGTACCAGGTGCAGGTGTACGCCGACTCTGCCGGTGAGGTGCTCACCAGCTCGGTGACCGACCCGTACTCGGTCGGGCTGACGGCCGGCTCCACGCACTCGGTGCTGGTGGACCTGGACGACGACCGCTGGGCGCCGGAGCAGTGGGCCGAGGTGCCCGCCCCGGTGATCGAGGACCCGGTGGACCGCACCATCTACGAGCTGCACGTGCGGGACTTCTCCATCAGCGACGAGACGGTGCCGGAGGAGCTGCGCGGGACCTACGGGGCGTTCGCGCTGACCGACACCGATGGGGTGAACCACCTGCGCGGGCTCGCCGAGGCCGGGATGAACACGGTGCACCTGCTGCCCACGTTCGACCTCGCCACGATCTCCGAGGACCGCACCGCCCAGGTCGCCCCGGACATCCCCGAAGCCGCCCCGGACTCCGCGGAGCAGCAGGCTGCCGTGGCCGCCGTGGCGGACCAGGACGGTTTCAACTGGGGCTACGACCCGCTGCACTACCAGACGCCGGAAGGGTCCTACGCCGCAGAGGGCAACCAGGATGGTGGTGACCGGGTGGCCGCGTTCCGCACCATGGTTGGCGGCCTGCACTCGCTGGGCCTGCAGGTGGTGCTCGATCAGGTGTACAACCACACCACCTACTCCGGTCAGGAGGCACCCTCGGTGCTGGACCGGATCGTGCCCGGCTACTACCACCGGTTGGACGCCACCGGTCAGGTGGAGACCTCCACCTGCTGCCAGAACGTGGCCACCGAGCACCAGATGGCGCAGAAGCTGATGGTCGACTCGGTGGTCACCTGGGCCGCCGACTACCACGTGGACGGCTTCCGGTTCGACCTGATGGGCCACCACTCGGTGGCGAACATGCAGGCGGTGCGGGACGCGCTGAACGAGCTCACTCTCGCCGAGGACGGGGTGGACGGTGAGTCGGTCTACCTCTACGGCGAGGGCTGGGACTTCGGCGAGGTGACCGGCAACGCCCGGTTCACCCAGGCGATCCAGGGCCAGCTCGGCGGCACCGGTATCGGCACCTTCTCCGACCGGCTGCGCGACGCCGTGCGTGGCGGGAGCCCGTTCGACGAGGACCAGCGCAGCATCCAGGGCTTCGGCTCCGGTTCGTCCACCGACCCGAACGCGGTGGCCGAGGGTTCTGCCCAGGAGCAGGCGGACCGGCTGGCACAGCAGAGCGACCTGGTCCGCCTGGGGCTGGCTGGGAACCTGGCCGACTACTCCTTCCGGACCGCCTCCGGTGAGGTGCTCACCGGCGCCGAGATCGACTACAACGGCCAGGGCGCTGGGTACGCCGAGCAGCCGGCCGAGGTGATCTCCTATGTGGACGCCCATGACAACGAGACGCTGTACGACAACCTCGCGTACAAGCTGCCCACGGACACCTCGATGACCGACCGGGTGCGGATGAACACACTGTCGTTGGCGACCACCGCCCTGGCGCAGACGCCGTCGTTCTGGCACGCCGGCACCGACCTGCTCCGCTCGAAGTCCCTGGACCGGAACAGCTACAACTCCGGCGACCACTTCAACGAGCTGGACTGGAGCGGCCAGTCGAACAACTTCGGTGTCGGGCTGCCACCGGCGGCCGACAACGAGGACAGCTGGGACCTGATGGGCCCGCTGCTGGCCGACCCGGCGTTGCTGCCGGGGCCGTCGGACATCGAGCTCTCCAGCGAGATGGCCCAGGACCTGCTCCGGCTGCGGTTCTCCACCGAGTTGTTCCGGCTCGGCTCGGCGGAGGAGATCGAGGCGAAGGTCAGCTTCCCGCAGGCCGGCCCGCAGGCCACTCCTGGGTTGATCGTGATGGCGATCGACGACCTGGCCGGAGACCGGGACGTGGACCCGGAGCTGGACGGCGTGCTGGCGGTGTTCAACGCTTCACCGGAGCCGATCACCGAACAGGTGGACGCTTTCGCCGGGCGGGACTTCACCCTCTCCCCGGTGCAGCAGGACGGTGTGGACGACGTGGTGCGCAGCACCGAGTGGGAGGCCGGCACCGGGACGGTGACCGTGCCCGGTCGGACCGTGGCGGTGCTGGTGGAGGATCAGGAGGCCGACGAACCGGGTCCGACCGAGGAGCCGGAGGAGCCGACCGGGGCACCTGACCCGACGCAGGAGCCGACGGAGGAGCCGACCGGGGCACCTGACCCGACGCAGGAGCCGACCGATCCGGGGGAGACGGTGGCGCCGACGCAGGAGCCGACGGACCCGGGCGGCGGTGCCGGCTCGGACGAGGGGGCCACAGGTGCCGGCGGCGAGCTCTCCGAGACCGGAGCGACGCTACCGGGTCTGCTGGCCTGGGCAGTGCTGGCGATCATCCTCGGCACCGCAGTGGTGCTCCTCGCCCGGCGCCGGAGCCTGACCACCGAGTAGGCATCGATCGCCGACCGAGGCACTCCTGTGACACCGAGGTGCAATTTTCGCACCTCCATGTCACAGGAGTGCCTCCGTGCGGGGTGCGCGGGGCGCTCAGGCCTGGGGGAGCTGCACCCACACGGTGACGTCCGGGGAGAGGAGAGCTCCGCCGTCGGCGGCCTCGGAGAGCTCCGCACTGGACAGCAGCACCTGCGCCCCCTGCGGGAGGGGCACCTCCTGCTCGCCGAGGTTCACCAGCACCAGCACCGTGCCGTTCTGGAACGCGAGCACCGAGTCGCCGGCGGCACCCGGAAGACCGTCCACCCAGGCGAGCGATCCGGCGCCCAGGTCCAGGTCCTTCCGGAGCCGCAGCGCGGTGCGGTACAGCTCCAGCGTCGAACCGGGCCGACCCTGCTGGGCGTCCCGGGCGAAGGCGACCCACTCCTGCGGCTGCGGCAGCCAGGTGGCGCCGGTGGGGGAGAACCCGAAACCGTCGGCGCCGGCCTCCCAGGGCAGCGGCACCCGGCAGCCGTCGCGTCCCTTCTCCTCGCCCCGGGTGCGGAAGAACGCAGGGTCCTGGCGCAGCTCGTCCGGCAGCTCCGTGTGCTCCGGCAGACCGAGCTCCTCACCCTGGTACAGGTAGGCAGACCCCGGCAGGGCGAGCATCAGCAGCGCAGCAGCAGAGGCCCGACGCAGCCCAAGAGCAGCATCCGGCTGGGTCTCCTCGGCGCCGATCCCGTTCGGCCCCTTACCGGTCTCGGCGAGCCCCAGCCGGGACGAGGCGCGCACCACGTCGTGGTTGGACATCACCCAGGTGGTCGGCGCACCGACAGCATCACTGGTGGTCAGCCCCTCGGTGATGGACGCCCGCAGCTCGGCGGCGTCCCACGGGGTGCACAGGAAGTCGAAGTTGAACGCCTGGTGCATCTCGTCCGGGCGGACATACCGGGCCAGCGCCTCCGGGGTCTCCGTCCACGCCTCGGCCACCAGCGCGCGATCGCCCTCATAGTCGGCGAGCACCCGGTGCCAGCGGCGGTACACCTCGTGCACACCGGGCTGGTCCCACATCGGGGCCTGCGGGCGGTCGCCGGCGTCGACAGAGTCATCATCCTGGCCACCGACCATCGTGGTGTGCCCGCCCCAGTCGGGGAACTCCTGGTCCTTGATCAGCCCGTGCGCCACGTCCACGCGGAAACCGTCCACGCCGCGGTCCAACCAGAACCGGAGCACGTCGTCGAACTCGGCGCGCACCTCCTCGTTCTCCCAGTTCAGGTCCGGCTGGTGGGAGTCGAACAGGTGCAGGTACCACTGACCCGGGGTGCCGTCCGGTTCGGTGATGCGGGTCCAGGCGCGACCGCCGAACACGCTCTCCCAGTTGGTGGGCGGCTCCTGCCCGGTCTCGCCGCGCCCGTCGCGGAAGATGTACCGGTTGCGCTCGGCCGAGCCCGGGGCAGCAGTCAGAGCAGCCTGGAACCACTCATGCTCGTCGGAGGTGTGGTTGGGCACCAGGTCCACGATCACCCGCAGCCCGAGCTCGTGGGCGCGGGCGATCAGGGCGTCGGCGTCGGCCAGGGTGCCGAACCGCGGGTCGACCTGGCGGTAGTCGGCCACGTCGTAGCCGGCGTCGTGCTGGGGGGAGGTGTAGAACGGGGACAGCCAGATCGCGTCCACGCCGAGCTCGGTCAGGTGGTGCAGCCGGGCGGTGATCCCCGGCAGGTCACCGATCCCGTCGCCGTTGGCATCGGCGAAGGAACGAGGGTAGATCTGGTAGATCACCGCGGTGCGCCACCACTCGGGATCCGGTCCCGCCGGGCTGTGGATCAGGGTGCTCGTGGTCTCGTCGAGGGTGCCGAGAGGCACAGGTGCGGAAGCAGTCACCGCGCCATTGTGGACACTTGCGGCCGGAACATCAATGTGGCCCACCGTCTAGGCTGGTGGGCGTGGTGCAGGAGCAGATGACGGTCCGCGGCTACGGGTCGCTGGACACCGAGCGGTGGTATGCCGAGCCGCCGAAGTCTGCCCACCGCACCCCGTTCGAACGGGACCGGGCCCGGATCGTGCACTCCTCGGCGCTGCGGCGCCTGGGTGCCAAGACCCAGGTTCTTGGACCGGGCACCGACGACTTCGCCCGCACCCGGCTCACCCACTCCCTGGAGGTCGCCCAGGTGGGCCGGGAGCTGGGCAAGTCGCTGGGCTGCGACCCGGACGTGGTGGACACCGCCTGCCTGGCCCACGACCTGGGCCACCCGCCCTTCGGGCACAACGGGGAGACGGCACTGAACCAGGTGGCCGCCGGCATCGGCGGTTTCGAGGGGAACGCGCAGACGCTGCGGCTGCTCACCCGGCTGGAGCCGAAGACATTCACCCCCGAGGGGCTGGGCGTGGGGCTGAACCTGACCCGCGCCAGCCTGGACGCCGCCACCAAGTACCCGTGGTTCGCCGGCCAGGGCCCGGCGGGGGCCGACGGGTCCAGCACGCACAAGTTCGGTGTCTACACCGATGACGCCCCGGTGTTCCGCTGGCTGCGGCAGGGCGCACCAGAGCTGAAGCGGTGCATCGAGGCACAGGTGATGGACCTGGCCGACGACATCTCCTACTCGGTGCACGACGTGGAGGACGCCGTCTTCTCCGGCCGCGTGGACCTCAGCAGGATCACCGGTGAGGCCGAACGGGACGAGGTGATCACCCTGGTGCGCCAGTGGTACGACCCGCCGGTGGGCGACGATGTGCTGGACGCGGCGATCACCGAGCTCACCTCCCTGGACTTCTGGGTGCACCACTACGACGGCACCCGCCGCGGCCAGGCCCGGCTGAAGGACATGACCAGCCAGCTGATCGGGCGGTTCTGCGTGGCCGCCGGCCGGGCCACCCGAGCCTCGTTCGGGGACGGTCCGCTGGTGCGCTATGACGCGGACGTGGTGATCCCCGACCAGGTGCTCGCCGAGATCAGCGTGCTCAAGGGCATCGCCGCCACCTACGTGATGGCCCCACGCGAGGACGAGCCGCTCTACCAGCGGCAGCGGCTCATCCTCACCGACCTGGTCGCCGTGCTCTACGACCGGGCGGAGATCGCGCTCGCGGAGATGTTCGCCGAAGACTTCGGCCAGGCCGGTGACGATGACATCCGGCTGCGCGTGGTGGTGGACCAGGTGGCCTCCCTGACCGACCTGTCCGCCCTGGAGTGGCACGCCCGGCTGTGCGGACCGGACGTAGGCACCGCGTTGTAGAACCCGGCACCGCGCTGTAGAACCGGGCACCGCCTTGCAGGGCGGTGACGGCGCCACCACCGCACCGCTGTGGGCGCCACCACCGCACCGCTGTGGACGCCACACCCGCACCGCACGCGGACGACCTACACTCATCGACATGGCCGGGCTCATTCGTCGCGAGGACATCGCCGCGGTACGGGAACGGGCCAAGATCGACGAGATCGTCGGCCAGCACGTGACGTTGCGCAGCGCCGGCGTCGGCTCGATGAAAGGCCTGTGCCCGTTCCACGACGAGCGCAGCCCGTCTTTCCACGTCCGCCCGCACCTGGGCCTGTGGCACTGCTTCGGCTGTGGTGAGGGTGGCGACGTCATCTCCTTCGTGCAGAAGATCGACCACCTGACCTTCACCGAGGCGGTGGAGACGCTCGCCGCGAAGGCCGGGGTGCAGCTGCGGTATGAGGACGACGGTGGCCCGCGCCGTTCCCCGCACGAGGCCGGCCGCCGGCAGCGGCTGCTGGACGCACACCGGGTGGCTGCCGAGTACTTCGCCGCCCAGCTGGCCAGCCCGGAGGCGCAGACCGCCCGGGAGTTCCTCACCGCCCGGGGCTTCGACCGGGCCGCCGCCGAGCACTTCGGCCTCGGCTACGCCCCCAAGGGGTGGGACAACCTGGGCCGGCACCTGCGGCAGAAGCACTTCACCTCCGAGGAGCTGACCGCCTCGGGCTTGGTGTCCCAGGGGCAACGCGGGAGCTACGACAGGTTCCGTGGACGGCTGGTGTGGCCGATACGTGACCTGGCCGGCGCCGTCGTCGGCTTCGGGGCGCGCAAGCTGTACGAGGACGATCCGGGACCGAAGTACCTGAACACCCCGGAGACCCAGATCTACAAGAAGTCCCAGGTGCTCTACGGCATCGACCTGGCGAAGCGGGAGATCGCGAAGAGCCGGCGGGTGGTGGTGGTCGAGGGGTACACCGACGTGATGGCGATGCACCTGGCCGGGGTGCCCACGGCGGTGGCCACCTGCGGTACGGCGTTCGGTGCCGAGCACATCAAGATCGTGCGCCGGCTGCTCGGGGACAGCGCCAGCTCCGCGGCCGGGGTGATGCTCTCCTCCGGCAGCGCCGTGGGCGGTGAGGTGATCTTCACCTTCGACGGGGACGAGGCCGGGCAGAAGGCGGCGTTGCGCGCGTTCGACCAGGACCAGCAGTTCGCCTCCCAGACGTTCGTGGCGGTCGAACCCTCCGGGATGGACCCGTGCGACCTGCGCCAGGCGCGTGGTGATGAGGCGGTGCGGTCCCTGGTGGCCGACCGGGAACCGCTCTTCCAGTTCGCGATCCGCTCGGTGCTGCAGCAGGTGGACCTGGACACCGCTGAGGGCCGGGTGAACGGGTTGCGGGTGACCGCCCCGGTGGTGGCGCGGATCCGGGACCACGCACTGCGCGGTGAGTATGCCCGGGAGCTGGCCGGCTGGTTGGGCATGGACGAGTCGTCGGTACGGCAGGCGGTCACCCGGGCGGCACGTGCTCCTCGTTCGTCCGACGACGGCGGAGCTCGCCGGGAGAGGCGCCCCGGCCCTGGTCAGGGGCCGGGTGGGGCGGGCCCGCAGAGGCGGGCCCAGGACGGGTCCGGCGACCAGGACGGTGCAGCCGCCGCTGCTGCTGCACGTGCCGCCGCTGCGAGGTACCGCGACGACCCGGTGGCCCGGCTCGAGCGGCAGGTGCTCGAGGTGGTGCTGCAGCTGCCGCAGCATGCTCTGGAGGCGGGGTTCGACGACCTGGGCGCGGACACGTTCGTGGTCCCGGCGCACCGGGCGGTGCACGACGTGATCCGCGCCGCCGGCGGGCTGGCCAGGTTCGGTGAGCTCGCCGAGCAGCTGAGCGCCACCGGGGCGGGCAGCAGTGCTGTTGAACGGGCCACCGCGACCTGGGCCGAACAGGTGCGCGAAGCGGCGGACGGGCCGGTGTCCACGCTGATCACCGAGCTGGCGGTGGCGCCGTTGCCGCAGGACCGCCCGGAGGAGCTCGGCGGGTACGCCCGCGGGGTGCTCATCGCACTGCTGCGGATGGGCATGACCCGGCAGGTTGCGGACGTGAAGGGCCGGCTGCAGCGGATGGACCCGGAGGACCCGGCCTATGGTGAGGCGTTCACCGAGCTGGTCCGGCTGGAGGAGCGGCGCCGGCTGCTGAACGAATCGGCGTAGAAGGCGGGCTCGGTGCCTGCTGTGGGGAGACTCGGTGCCTGCTGTGGGGAGAACTACCCGGACGCGTTCGTGCGTCGGAGGTACCTGGTGATCTAGCCTGCACCATATGAGTGAACCGCAGGGACCACAGGAGCAGCAGCCGCACGGAGGTGCAGGGAGCACCCCGCCCGGTCCGGAGCAGAACCCGGGGACGCCGGGCTACGAGGCGCCCGGCGAGCAG
>Ga0209487_1002434_pt1 | contig 15149 bp, 6 predicted proteins | sample Poulit2012_FD_187524 | JGI IMG/M metagenome (GOLD analysis project Ga0209487, IMG submission 187524) | Agricultural soil microbial communities from Georgia to study Nitrogen management - Poultry litter 2012 (SPAdes) (version 2) | ecosystem: Environmental > Terrestrial > Soil > Agricultural land... | reverse complement strand
TCCGAACTTGCTGGGAGCCGGGACTGATTGGCAGGAAGCTATTTTCCGACCTGCTCTGATGCATTCTCACAATCTTTCTGCACAAGGAGGTACCGAAGCTGTGAAGTATTTTGTGTCCGGTTCTTATATGGATCAGGAAGGAACTATTATCGGAACCGATTTTAAGAGATATTCTTTTCGGGTCAATCTGGATGCAAATCTTACTTCATGGATGACACTTGGCCTCAATGCGATGTATGCACGAACAGATGAAAATCTGAATAGAGCTGAAGGTACGGAAGGTGTGTTGACCTATTCACTGCAAACGCCCCCCGATATTCCTATTTATGATCCTTATGGAGAATATGCTTCCATGGTGAGAGAAGGTTATACAACGATCAATCCGATTGCCATTGCCCAGATTGATAAGAATATACTCGAGCGTCAAAAATTGAATGGGAACTTCTATCTGGATATTCAGCCACTACAGGATTTGACATGGAGATCGGAATTGGGATATGATATAGGAAATGGGCGGTCGGAAATGTGGAAACCAACTTATGATTTTGGTCCGGCGGTGCAGCGACCGATCAATGAAATTGCATGGCAACGAAACAATGAACTTTGGTGGGCTTTGAAAAATTACCTGACTTATTCCAAGGATTTTGATAAGCATTCACTCACCGCGATGGCAGGGCAGGAGGCCTGGGAATCCAACTGGGAATATCAAAGAATATCGGCGTCCGATCTACCCGGGAATGAGATCCGAAACCCCAATCTTGGAGACATCCAGACCCAGGCCATCAACGATGGTCTGGGGGATGGCTCCATGGTTTCTTTTTTCACCCGAGAAACCTATAATTACGACAATAGATATTCTCTTACTTATACTTTTAGACGAGATGGATCTTCCAGTTTTGGACCCAATCGACGATGGGCGTCTTTTCATTCTGTAGCAGGTTCGTGGCGATTCTCTAATGAGCAGTTTCTTAAAGATAATCTCTTTCTTTCCAATGGAAGAATCCGACTGGGATGGGGACAAACCGGTAATTCCAATATCGGAGCCGGTCTTTGGGATGCGTCACTCCAGCTTTTCCCAACTGCTTTGGGACCCGGATACAAGCAGGCGCAAATTGCGAATCCATTTGTCCAATGGGAAACACAAGAACAGTGGAATCTTGGACTGGATCTGACTTTGTGGAATAATAGAATGGACATCGTTGTCGACCTTTATGATAAGACAGCCAATGATCTTTTGATGCAGCTGCAATTGCCTACCTACTTTGGATCTCGGGGTAATGCGAATTCAGCGCTCACAGCTCCGATGGGGAATTATGGTACAATCAACAATAAAGGGTTGGAGATATCAGTCAACTCAACCAACCTGCGGAAAAAGGATTTTACCTGGAACAGCGAGTTTCAGATTTCTTTCAACAAGAACAAGTTGGTCGCCCTGCAAGGAACCGATGCATCCGGTATCGAAGGGTATGGTCAGTGGAGTGATGTAATCTCACTTTCTCCGGTGGGTGGGTCATTGTATCAGTTTTACGGTTATATCGCCGATGGAGTATATAAGGATCGAGCCGACATCGAAGATCATTTATGGGGAGGTTTGCCGGAAGGTGCATTCAATCGGTATTCGACGGTTTTTGTGGGTGATGTAAAATATCGTGATATAAGCGGACCGGACGGAAAACCAGATGGGAAAATCGATTCTTATGACCGGACTTTTATCGGATCTCCTTTACCAAAATTCACGTACGGACTCAATAATTCATTTTCTTATAAAAATTTGGACGTCAATATTTTCGTACAAGGAAGCTATGGAAACAAGGTGTTCAATGCTTTGGGGCGCAGCCTGACCGGAATGGGATACTGGACGAATCAATTGACCAAAGTGATGGATTTTGCAGACATCGTTCCCTTGGATCCGGATCAGGAATATCCGAAAGTCAGTCCGGATGATCAAGATTATGTGATGAATTATTGGTTCGAGGACATCGACAATGTGACTTTGTCCAATCCTTCCACATCGATACCAAGAGCCGGACGAACCCAGCCTTATAATAACAACCGGATCAGCACTCGGTATATCGAAGACGGATCTTACCTCCGTATAAAAAATATTTCGGTGGCTTACAATCTGCCTCCACATATGATGAGCCGAATCAATATGGAAAATATTCGGATTTATGTGAATATTCAAAATCTGTGGACATTCACAAAATACACAGGATATGATCCGGAAGTAGGGGTCAATCCGCAGGATGCTACCGGCTATACTTTTGGTTTTGATCTGGGTCGCTATCCGTCTCCCAGGATCTTCTCGCTGGGGCTCAATGTTTCATTCTGAAAAATCAAGAAAAATGAGAAATAATAGACATATCATCTTCCTTTGCTTCTTCTTCTTCTTTTTCGGTTTTGTGTCGTGTGAAGATTTTCTCACCCGTCCGGATAAAGGAAATTACACCCTTGCCAATTTTTATGAGACTGATGATCAGTGTCTTCAGGCGGTAAATCCTTTGTATACCGTTCCCTGGTTTGATTTTTTTAGGGGATGGTTGCGGGTAGGGGATTGTCAGTCCGGAAATTACTTTATGGAAGGGAATGGATTTTGGATGTTGACTCCGAATGATGACATGGAAGAGGTGAAAAGTATGTCTGCTTCCTTGTGGGCAGTCAATGCCCGGGCAAATACAGTATTGGAAAATATTGATTTGTACGCCGGTCCCGGAACCACGGAAGAAGGGAGGAATATTGCGAAGGGGGAAGCTTTGGTTTGGAAAGCTTTGTCCTATTTTTTCATGGTGAGAATATACGGAGCAGTGCCGATCGTGCATAATAATACAGAACTGATGAATACTGGTGAATACAACACCCTGTATCGTGCGAAAGTAGAAAATGTATACGATTATATCATCATGACGCTGGATCAGGCGATCGAATGGTTGCCTGAGAAAAATGAAGAAGGAAGGTTGGATAAGTATTCAGCTTATGGATTGCTTGCTAAAGTGTACCTTACAAAGTCAGGATACGGTCGGAATGGAGATCGAAATCCGGAAGATCTTACAAAAGCCAAAGAATATGCTCAAAAAGTGGTTCGGGAAAGTGGTCGGGTTCTGACGCCGGAGTATTCTGATATTTTCCGTGGTAGTCACAATACCGATGATGAAAGTTTGATTGCATGGAGATGGGTGACGGCGGCCAATGAATTTTGGACAGCGATGAATGATATGCAACCGGATTTGACTCCGAGTGGATTCTCAGAGTCTGATGCATGGGGCAGTTGGACAGGTCCCTCCTTGGATTTACAGGAAGCTTTCGGAGAATCTTTTAACGGGAATACTCCATCCGGTGCTTTATCACCCAACAGACGGAATGTGGATAAGCGCCGGAAAGCGACGATGATGATGTATGGTGATGTCTATGAGTATTTTTGGCGGGACAAACCTGTGAAAAAAGATGCGGACGGGAATAATGTTTCTTTCCCGCAAGGATTTGATTTTACCCGATTTTATGGCGACGTTCTCAAGGATTTTCATAGCCCTACAGGTGCGAATGTGGTGAAGCATATCGTGGGAAATAATGCGGACCATCTCGGAGAATTCGGAGTGCCGATGATCGGACGGGGAACCAGTCTGGCCACTCATATATTGCGATTGGCAGACGTGTATCTGGTGTATGCTGAGGCTGTTTTAGGGAACGAGTCATCTACTTCAGATCCGGAGGCTTTGTGGGCATTCAATCAGGTGCGTCAGCGGGCCGGACTGCAGGATAAAGCATCTATTACCTGGGAGGATATTTTTAAAGAGCGGCGTCTGGAGCTGGCTTTCGAAGGAGATTTTTGGTATGATATTGTCCGGTGGCATTACTACAAACCGGATGAAGCTTTGGCTTTTCTCAACGGCCAGAATCGAAAAGCTTATTCCGGATTGAATGAGTATTATAAGGATCGGGGCTGGAATTCTTGGGGGACAGAAGGTGGATATCCAAAAGTCGATGAAAATACGGGGGAGCTTTCTCCGCGGATCAACAAAGATCTGCCGGATGGAAAACCTTTTACCCATGATAAATTTATCATGCCCTTCCCTTCTACCGATCTGCAGATGAATCCGAATCTTGCCAAAGATCCGGTGGAATATGATATCAGCCAATTTACTTATCAATAATCTGGTAAAAAATGAAACAGATGAAAAGGAATACAAAACGATCCTCAAAAAGAGGGAACTGGAAATATATAAACACAACTCACCTGAGTATATTCTTACTTTTTATCTCTGTTTGCTTTTTTTCCTGTGAAAAAGAAGACCAGGGAAAATATCAGATGACAGAAGGAAAACCCACGGTTCATTTTGTTCGGTATCAATCATCGGAAGAATCTGAAAAATTACTGGACGGAGCTTTCATGGGAGAGAATATTGTGATCATCGGTGATAATCTCACAAGTGTGCAAGAGGTTTTTTTCAACAATGTCAAAGCCCTGCTCAATATCAATTTCATCACCAAAAATACTTTGTTTGTAACGATCCCTCAAACTCTGCCTACCGTTCGATCCGATCAAATGTTTTTGGTGACAGAAAATAAGGATACCGTGGCATATGATTTTGAAGTGCGGATTCCGGCTCCTATCATTTCCAGGATCAAATGTGAGCAGGTCCCTGAAGGAGAGGATGTTGTACTGTACGGAGATTATTTTTTGGCATCTGATCCCAGTTTGATTGATATTTATGTAGGAGAATATCAGATTCCGACGACAGATATCGTCAGTATTGACAAAAATGAACTGATTTTCCGTTCACCGCCGAAGGAAGTCAAAGGTCCGGTGGAAGTGAAGACACTCTACGGCAGCAGTGGAAGAACCAAAGATATTTTTCATGATGATCGCGGGTGGATTACCGGATTTGAAGAAGGATTCGTAGGAGGATGGGGCCGGCCGGATGAATCAAGGATACAAAATGATCCTGATCTGGCCATTGATGGTAATTATGTACGGATCGAAGGTACGACGATTGGGGTAGGAGGTCCCTGGGAAGGGGGCAGTATCATTATCAATATTTGGGGAGAAGATAATGGAGTTCCTACCGGAAATTTATTTCCCAGTGATCCAAAGACATCTACATTGAAATTTGAGGTGAATGTACTGGAGCCCTGGAGTGCAGGACCGATGATATTTTCTTTTTTCGAGCAAGGACGATCCGAAGATTACTTATGGGCAGATGGTGGCCCGGACGGAGGTGGGATGCCTCGCGGAGCCTGGGTTCCCTGGCTGGATTCAGGATCTTATACGACGGATGGCTGGGTGACGGTCTCCATTCCTTTGTCTGAATTTAAATACAATGGATATGGTGTGGAGGTTCCTTTGTCTTCTCATTTTGGTGCTTTGGGTATCGCCATCCACAATCGTGGAAATGATGATTGGATCGGAACGGCGGAATGCACTCCGGTGATTTTACTAGATAATATCCGCGTAATTCCATAAAAACGATGAAATGATGGTACAGAGAAATAATATATTTATTTTCAGATTCTTAGTCTTAGGTTTATTCGGTCTGATCCTGATGTCAGGGTGTGAAAAAGAGAAGGAATTGCAAACGGATCTTTTATCCGGTAAGGAAATCGGTGTAGAAGCCTATGGTCCTAATCCGGCTCTTCGCGGGCAGAAAATCACCTTTGTCGGAACCCGGCTTAATCAGATTACGAAAGTTGTTTTTACTCCGGGTGTGGAGGTGACAGATATCGACGTAATCAGTGACCTCCTGATCAAGGTGACGGTTCCGCCATCAGCTGAAGAAGGTCCGGTTCAGTTATTCAGCGGGGAAGGACTCGAATTTTCTTTTGATACTCCCTTGGCCATTTCCGAGCCGATCTCGATCAGTTCTATGAGCCCCCAACCGGTAAAAGCAGGCCAGACCTTGACCATCGAAGGCGATTATCTGGATCTGATTCAGAAAGTGATCTTTTCGGATAAAGTCGAAAAAGGGAGTGAAGATTTTGAGGTTCATGAAAGAACGAAGATTGTATTGGATGTTCCGGCGGAAGCGCAGTCCGGATACATTGTACTGTCCGATACAGCAGAGATTCCCTTGGAATATGAATCATTGGAGAGACTGGAGGTTGTGCTTCCTTCCGTAAAAGAAATTCTTGAACTGTCGGAGCAAAAGCCGGGAAATACGATTGTCGTGAAAGGAAAAGACTTGGATCTTGTCACTCAGGTACAGGCGCCGAATGGTGAAGAAATTCCATTTTCCCTGGAGGAAGAGGAGTTGACTTTTATATTGCCGGACAACATAAGCGACGGGGTGATTGCAATGGTTCCGGCTTCGGGTGTCATGGTAGAGGTTGCACACATAGAAGTGGCCATACCGGATGAGCTGGAGGTTCAGCCGACAACGAAGTTGAGAGGTGGGGATGAGATCGTAATCAAAGGCAAAAATTTGGAATTGGTGTCGGGCGTTCGATTTCCGGAGGTGGAGGAATCTGTGGAACCTCTCACTCAATCAGAAACGGAAATTCAGGTGATCTTTCCGGATGCGGCTATCAGCGGAGAAATGATTTTGGAATTGGGTAGTGGAAAATCGGTGGCTGTTCCGATAGAGACCCAGAAACCGGGGATTCATTCCTTTGAAAATCTGCCTGCTTCTGCGGGGGGAGAGCTGATCATAAAAGGTGAAAATCTGGATTTGATCACTTCAGTGATTTTCCCGGAGGGAGGTGAGGTAGAAGTAAACGGATCAGCCAAAGATGAATTATCGATTGTGGTACCTTTGAATGCTACCTCCGGCGTATTGGTCTTGACCATGGCAAACGGGGAATGGGTAGAGAGTCCTGAACTTGAAATCTCTATGCCTGTGTTTTGTTTTATCCCCGATCCGCCGGGGCCAAAAGCTGAAATCAGAGCCGGTGGAGTTCTGACTGTGCAGGTAGAGAATGGGGAGCGATTGAATGAAGTACGAATCGGCGGTATATCAGTCAATTTTATTGTCGATGCGCCCAATTTGTATGTGGTGATCCCGGGAAATGCTTCCGGTGATACCGATCTGATCCTGATATCTGACAATGGGGAAGCGCATTATTGGATTCCGGTGATTGGTTCCGGAATAGTGGAAACTATAATTTATGATGATGAGCTTTTTGAGTTGAATTGGGGTGAACCATTGCGCTTGGATAAGGATCTGTTCGAAAACATTCCTGCAGGCTCAAAATTGAAAATTTATATGGCAGCTGCTCCGGAAGGAGCCTCGATTGCTTATTCAGATGCCAATTGGGAAAAACTGATCATCGATGATCCCAATTTTGATACTCAATGGGAAACGATCAGTGTGCCTGAAGGGGCTGTTGATTATGAAATAGAATTGACCGGCGAGATTCTTGAAAAGATTTTATCAGTCAGTGATGGATGGAGTGAAACCGCTTTGATGCTGACAGGGGATGGGGTGATGGTGTCAAAAATTTCATTGATCGTGGGAGAAGAAGCTGAAGAGACTACCTTATTTGAAGGAAGTTACGACTTGGTCTGGTCGGAAGGTTTGCGGATTGATAAGGCAGATCTGGAAGAAGTACGTCCGGGATCGGTTATGAAATTGTATATCACAGCTTCGGAAGGGGCTTCTTTTGCTGTCTTGGATGCAAATTGGGGATATTTGGTATTTCCGGATGATCCCAATTTTGATCCGGAATGGAATTCTATCAGCGTGGAAGAAGGAACAGATGTATATGAGATTGTACTGACTGCTGAACATTTGGAGACAGCTATGACTGTGGATGATGGTTGGTCGAATACGGCCATCATGCTGACGGGAGACGGAATTACGATTTCTAAAATAACATGGATGGAATAGTGTCATCCGGAAAGGAAAGGAAGTTTCATATTTTCCTTCGTTATTTTGTGATTTATGAAATATGTAATGCGATTGGGGATTATATGCGTGTGGTTGGGATTGGTGTCGGTGGTTTTTACCGGCTGTAAGGAGGCAATAGAACCTGTGCCCGCTGAAACACTGACTCTTGTTTCTTCCATACCTGGCGATGGTGATTCTGATATTTCTGTTGGAAAAAATGAAATTGTATTAACTTTTTCTGAGAATATAAAACTTCACCGACCGGTCGGTGTGCAGATAAATGGAGAAGAAACGGATGAAATTTCACCGGATTTCAACGAATTGAAGATTCGGATGGTTTTAGAATCAGGACAAGAATACCATCTTTTTATTCCGGCGGGTAAGATAGAGGGAAGAGAAACCGGTGCTTTTGCGCCGGAAATTAATATCCGGTTTACTACCCGGGAAGTCGCCCCTCCTGTTTTGGTGACACCGGATCCTATGCCACAAACGCAGAAGGTTTTTGATTTTTTACAGGATGCTTTTGGATCCTTTTTGATTACGGGCACAATGGCAAATGTCGCTTGGAATAATCATGAAGCGGAATGGGTGTATCAGCATACAAGTCGATATCCGGCCTTGAATGGCTACGATTATATCCATCTTCATGCTTCTCCTTCTTCCTGGATTGATTATGGAAATATTGATCCGGTGGTGGAATGGTGGGAGCAAAACGGGTTGGTATCCATGATGTGGCATTGGAATGTGCCGGTAGAAAAGGGCAGTGAGGAATATGCATTTTATACCGCGGAAACTTCTTTTGATGTTTCAAAAGCAGTGCAACCCGGGACTTCTGAATATGAGATTGTCCTTGCGGATTTTGAAAAAATAGGGGATTATCTTTCTTTATTGAAAAAGAAAAATATTCCGGTGATCTGGCGTCCTTTACATGAGGGTGCCGGAAAATGGTTCTGGTGGGGGGCAAAAGGAGCCGAATCATATAAAAAGCTTTGGAAACTGATGTTTGAAAAATTTCAAGACCGGGGTTTGGATCATTTGATCTGGGTTTGGACATCTCAGATCGGAGATGATGATTGGTATCCCGGGGATGAATATGTGGATATCATTGGACGGGACGTATATAATATTGAAGATGTTGATAAATTGGAGACAGAATATCAATGGTTGAAGGATCATTTTCCGGCAAAATTATTGACATTAAGTGAATTCGGGCAGTTGCCGGACATGGCCTCTCAATGGAAAAAAGGATTGCACTGGGTCTGGATGATGCCCTGGTACGATTATGAGAGAACCCTGAATCCTTCCGGATCTGCTTTTCAGGAAAGATCTCATCGGTTTGCAGATATCTCTTACTGGGAGCGAGTGTGGGAGGATAAGAAATTTATCAGCAGGGATCAAATGCCGGATTTGAAGTAATTGGTAAAAAGCTAAAAGATGAGTTTGAAGAAGTATATAATTATTTTGATTTGGTGCGGATGGTTTCCTTTTCTGGCCTGTTCACAGGATGGACTTGAGGATCCGGTAATTGTAGATTTTGTAGAGGAAAACGGCCACCTATCAGTGGATGAAAAAGGACGGATGGTCAACCAGCATGGAGACCAGATCGCTTTGCATGGTGTCAGTCTGGGCTGGCATAATTGGTGGCCGAGATTTTACAATGCGGGAACCGTCCGCTGGCTCGGAAGTGACTGGAATGCCACAGTGGTCCGGGCGGCGATCGGTGTGGATCCTGATGGTGCATTTATACAAGATCCGGATCATGCCTATCATTTGCTTTTCAAGGTGATCGATGCTGCGATTGCAGGTGGAATGTATGTGATCGTTGACTGGCATAGTCACACGATTCAAACTGAACATGCCAAGGAATTTTTCAGAACTGTTGCCCATAAGTATAAGGAGTATCCCAACATCATTTATGAGATTTTCAATGAACCTGAATATGATTCGTGGGAAGATGTGAAGAAGTATTCTGAGGAAGTGATCGAGGTGATCCGGGCTATTGATCCCCACAATATTATCTTGGTCGGAAATCCACATTGGGATCAGGATATTCATCTTGTGGCGGATGATCCTATCCTTGGTTTTGAAAATATAATGTACACTATGCATTTTTATGCGGCCACCCACGGCGAGTTTTTGCGTGAGAGGACAGAATATGCTTTGAACAAAGGAATACCAGTTTTTGTATCTGAATGCGCGGCAACTCAGGCTACGGGTACTGACTCGTTTGATATGGATGAGTGGGCGGTGTGGTTGGAGTTCCTGGATCGACACGGTCTGAGTTATGTCATGTGGTCGGTGGCGGATAAGGATGAATTGTGCTCCATGGTCAAGGATACGAATTCGCCCGCCAGTCATTGGAATGAGGATGATCTTAAGTTTTGGGGGAAGGAAGTGAGAAAATTGTTGAGGGAGAAATAGACAAAGAAGTAGGGGGTGGAAAAGAGGGAAAAATGAGAAGATGTATCATTTGATCTACGCAAGTGTTCTGAAAACCTCCTCATATTTATCAAAATCTTCCTCGATCAGTTGTTCTAAGTTTGATTTTTATTTTATATTATTTAATCCCTCTATCATAGTCTTTTAGGCATGCTTTTTTGTGTCAAAAATTTATTGTAGGACAATTGCATATATTTTTCATGTTTTTGTTTTGATAATGGGTTTTATACATTACATTGACAAGGTGATTAAAAAACAGATCGGATGGATATAATTTTTACTGCATTTAAAAAGAAAAGCTTCCTGCTACAGATCGGTATGGTTTGGATGTTTTTTTGGGTCAGCACTCCTGAGAGTCTCCTCGCTTCCCATGTGATTTTTTCTAAGAACACTTCATATGAAATACCGGATCAAAGACGGGCGCATGATATTTCGGGTCGGGTAGTCGATTCGGATGGGGAACCATTGATCGGCGTGAATATTATGGTGAAAGGAAGCAATAAAGGAACGACCACGGATTTTGACGGCTTCTTCTCGCTGGAAGATATCGATGAAAGCGCGGTACTGGTATTTTCTTATGTCGGATATCGGACACAAGAAGTGGAATTGTCAGGAGAATCGAATCTCAATATTACAATGATCACGGATGCCCAATTGCTCGACGAAATAGTAGTAGTGGGATACGGAACGATGCGAAAAGAAGATCTGACCGGATCGATCACGGTGATCGGAGAAAAAGATTTTAACAAAGGACAGGCGACTTCTCCTGCTGAATTGATCAGCGGTAAAATAGCGGGCGTACAGATTACTTCCGGCGGCGGAAGGGCAGGAGGAGGCAATCGAATCCGGATCCGGGGCGGTTCTTCTTTATCTGCTACCAATGATCCGCTGATTGTACTGGACGGGGTGCCGCTTGACTTTGGTGGAATTTCAGGATCAGCGGATGTGTTGTCTACGATCAATCCTCATGATATAGAGTCGATGAACGTGCTCAAGGATGCTTCGGCGACTGCGATCTATGGTTCACGAGCTTCCAATGGGGTGATCATCATCACTACCAAGAAAGGACAAAAAGGACAGCCTTTTAAAGTGAATTTTTCCACGATCAATTCCCTTGCCACCACCGGCAGAACGGTAGATGTGATGGATGCGGAAAAATTTCGGGAAACGGTGACCTCCAATCCTTTTACCAGTGACAAATACATCGATTTTTTGGGAGAGCACGATACGGATTGGCAGAAGGAAATATTCAGAAATGCTTTTACGTCAGATAATAATCTGAGCATCAGTGGAAATATTGGACATGAAGTGCCTTTTCGAATATCGGGCGGTTTTATCACCAATGACGGGACGCTGAAGAGGGATAATATGAAAAGGGGGACAGCAGCCTTGAGTCTGGCACCCACTTTTTTTGAAGATCATCTGTCAGTGGATGTCAATCTAAAAGGAACTTTTTCTAAATCTCATTTTGGAAATGGCGGAGCCATCGGTGCAGCCCTGCGGATGGATCCGACACAACCTGTAAAAGAAACCGGATATGAAGATTATAACGGTTACTTTACCTGGCTGAGCGGTAGTTCGGGACTTCCGAATACCCTCGCTACCTACAATCCTGTTGCTTTGCTCAATGGAAGAAACGACCATGGAAACGCGATGAGAAGCATCGGCAATGTTCAGCTGGATTATAAATTTCATTTTTTCCCTGAATTGAGAGCCAATCTCAATCTTGGTTACGATGTGTCAGAAGGGAAAGGGGATGTGGTCGTTGAAAAATGGTCGCCGGATAAATTCACGCAGGGAGGGGAACGCTCCCGGTATGAGCAGGATAAACGGAATTTATTGATGGAATTCTACTTGAATTATACGAAGGAATTTGCAAACAACCGGTTTGAAATTATGGGCGGATATACTTATCAGGATTGGAAAACCACCGACCACAGCTTCAATACCACCGATTATGACGGCGATTACATCGTCAATGAACCGACCTTCCCCCGGTACATCAATCAGAATACGCTGATTTCTTTCTTTGGTCGGGGCAATTATAATCTGATGGAAAAATATTTGCTTACTGCCACGCTTCGGTACGACGGATCTTCCCGATTTAGTCCGGAGAATCGGTGGGGACTTTTCCCTTCCGTTGCATTTGCCTGGCGGATGAGTGAAGAGAATTTTTTCAAAGAAATCAATCCGCTGTCGGATTTGAAACTTCGTCTGGGCTACGGATTGACCGGACAACAGGAAATCGGAAATTATGAATATCTCGCCCGGTATGCGCTGAGTGATTTGACCGCTCAGTATCAGATCGGCGATTCTTTCTATCAGGCGTGGAGACCCAGCGGGTATGACAAAGATCGGAAATGGGAGGAAACAGCGACTGTGAATATCGGACTGGATTTCGGATTTTTTGATAATCGACTTTATGGAAGTGTCGATTATTATCATAAGGATACCCGCCATTTGTTGAACAATATCGATTTGCCCATCGGAAGTAATTTTACCAATATGATCGTGAAAAATATCGGGAGCATGATGAATAACGGATTCGAGCTGAGCCTGAATGTTTTCGCTATTGACAAACCGGATGTACAGTGGGATTTAGGTGTTAATCTGTCGCACAATTATTCTAAAATAACAAAACTCACATTCAATGATGATTCCGAATATGTAGGTGTCCCCGTCGGCGGGATCTCGGGCGGTACGGGAAACATGGTTCAGATGCATTCTGTGGGTATAGTTCCTTCTACTTTTTATCTCTATCGCCAGCTTTATTATCAGGATGGACTTCCGGTGGAAGGTGGTTTTGCAGATTTGAACGGAGACGGGACGATCAATGAAAAAGATAAATATTTTGTGTACAAACCAGAAGCGGATATTTTGCTCGGCTTCAATACGAGCGTCGGCTTGGGAAGCTGGACTTTTTCGACTTCATTGCGGGGCAGCATCGGCAATTATATGTACAATAATATCTTCTCCGATCTGGGAAATTATTCGCAGGTTTTTAACCCGAATAATTTTCTGATGAATACGGTGAATGATATTGAGAATACACAGTTCTACAACCGGAATCTGATGTCCGATTACTACCTTTCCAATGCTTCATTTTTGAAAGTGGATTATGTGAATATCGGCTATGATTTTGGCCGGATCAGCAATAAAGCGAATTTGTCCATGAGTCTTTCCTTTCAGAATGTGATGACGATTACAAAATATAAAGGCACAGATCCGGAAATCGCCGGCGGAATCGATAATAATTTTTATCCCAATCCGCGCACGATTAGTTTGGGCCTGAATCTGAATTTTTAATCTCAAAAATCTCGAAAATGACATTATATAGATTAGGTAAATCGATTATTTTATCAGCGTTTATTCTTTCGCTGTCTTTTTCTTGCATGGATGATCTGGATCGATTCCCGGAAAATGAAACCACCGGCGAGGACGTCTATAGTACGTTTGACGGATATTTCGGTGCGATGGTAAAAGTATATTCTTCCTTTGCATTGTCGGGGAATGAAGGTCCTGCCGGCAAACCTGATATTTCAGGGCTGGATGAAGGACAATATGCAGATTTTCTGAGGATGTTTTTTAACCATCAGGAGCTGCCTACGGATGAAGCGCATTGCATCTGGCAGGATGAGGGAATTCCGGGACTGAACAATATCAATTTTTCCTCTGAAAATCCTTTTTCAAAAGGGATGTACAATCGCTGTATCATGAATATCATGTATGCGAATGAGTTTTTGAGGAATTCTTCCCCGGATGAATTAAGCTTGCGGAATTTTTCTTCTTCTGAGGTGGAAGAAATCGGTTTTTACCGGGCGGAGGTTCGGTTTTTAAGAGCTTTTCAATATTGGGTTTTACTGGATTTGTTCGGAAATCCACCATTTGTGACAGAAGATACCGGGCTTGATATTCTGCCGGAGCAGATCAGCAGGAAAGATTTATTTGATTATATAGAAGAGGAATTGAAGGATATTACTGAAAATGATTTGTTGAAAGAAGCGCGTACCAATGAATACGGCCGGGCAGACAAAGCGGCGGCGTGGGCTTTGATGGCGAGGCTTTATTTGAATGCCCAAGTCTATGCCGGAACCGAAAAATACAACGAAGCGGCGGAGTATGCGCGAAAAGTAATCGATGCAGGATATTCATTGAAAGATGATTATGAACAGCTGTTTCTGGCTGACAATAATGTAGATAATCCCGAAGTTATTTTTTCCATCAATTATGACGGTGAGCGAACGCGTAATTTTGGCGGAACCACCTTTTTGATCAATTGCGGATCCAACAGCGACTATCAGTCTGACTATTCTGATCTTTTGCTTCATTACGGGATTTTGGACAATGCCAACTGGAGCGGATACCGCGCTCGTCGGGAATTTACAGAAAAATTTGAAGAAGGGGACGGACGGTTTTTGTTTGTAGGGGAAGAACCATCGATTGAGGATCCTGTGGATTACAAGGAAGGTCTGGCTACTTACAAATGGCGGAATATTACCGTCGATGAGGAGGGGAATTGGGATTATGGATCCCATATCACTTATGCGGACAATGATTTTCCATTATTCCGTTTAGCTGAGATGTATCTGATTTATGCGGAAGCAGTGAAAAGAGGAGGGAGCGGTTCTTCTTCCGATGCGCTCGAATATATCAATCATCTGCGGGAAAGAGCTTTTGGAAACTCAGATAAAAACTATCGAAACTGGGAGGATGTGAGCCTTGATAATATCCTTGACGAACGAGGATTTGAATTGTACTGGGAGGGACATCGGCGTACCGATCTGATCCGTTTCGGAAAATTCACCGGATCAGAGTATATCTGGGAGTGGAAAGGCGGGGCACGCAGCGGACGTTCGGTGAGTACGCATTTCAACCTTTATCCCATACCTTCTT
>Ga0209487_1002433_pt1 | contig 15153 bp, 5 predicted proteins | sample Poulit2012_FD_187524 | JGI IMG/M metagenome (GOLD analysis project Ga0209487, IMG submission 187524) | Agricultural soil microbial communities from Georgia to study Nitrogen management - Poultry litter 2012 (SPAdes) (version 2) | ecosystem: Environmental > Terrestrial > Soil > Agricultural land... | reverse complement strand
GAAGTAGAAACCCCTGATCCAATTTGCGAAGGAGAAAGTACAATTATTACAGCTACTTCAGATGCTGAAGAGGTAAATTGGTATGATGACGAAGCAGCAGAAAATATAATTCATACAGGATTGATCTTTACCACTCCCGAATTAGAGGAAACTACTTCTTATTGGGTGCAAGCTTTAAATTATGTAGAAGGAGAAGAAGAGGAATTTACCGGAGGAGCAAGGATAGCACCAATCGGAAATAGTGGTTCTTCTGTTGTTGCTGTTACTTCACCTTGGGGGTTATCATTTGATACGACAGAAGATATTACAATCAATTCGGTAGATGTTTTTCTAACTTCTTCCTCCTCGGGAGATTTGGTAGTGCAATTATTGGATGAAAATTGGGAGTTGATTGAAGAAACCACAGTGACTTGTCCTGCGGGGAGTTCTTCTAATCCAGTACAATTTGAAGTGCCTTTAGACTTTGAAGTGGAAGCCGATAACACCTATAGATTGGTGACACCTTCAGGTCCTGAAATGATAAGAGAATTTAGTAGTGAACATCCGGGATTCCCGTATCCGCTTGCAGATGCTGGGTCGGTTACCGGTGGGACTATCAACAATTCTAACTCTAATAATACGGTTTATTATTTTTTCTATAATTGGACGATAACTGCCGAAGGTATAGAAACCTGTGAGTCTGATTTGGAAGAAATAACGGTAACGGTAAATCCAAACCCGACGTTAGAAGTGGAATCTCCTGATCCAATTTGTGAAGGAGAAAGTACTACTATTACTGTTGTTTCAGATGGCGAAGAGGTAAATTGGTTTGATGAGGAAGCAGCAGAAACTCCAATCCATACAGGATTAACTTTCGATACTCCGGCTTTAGAGGAAACCACTACCTATTGGGTGCGAGCGAATACAGGATCTTGTGAAACTACTGCGGAAGAAGTTATCGTAATTGTTAATCCAACTCCTGATGCGCCAATTGCAGAAGATGAGCAATACTTCGAAACCGGAGATAGTCTTGAGGATTTGGAAGTGGAAGCTACCGGAGATTTAACTTGGTATGAAGATGAGGATGGTACAATCGTACTGTCCGGAGACACGGAGTTAGTTGATGAAACTACATATTATGTGAGTCAAACAGTGGAAGGATGTGAAAGTGATCTTATTCCGATAACCGTGTTTTTGCAGATGAGTGTTGACAAAAATGAAAAAGTTTTGATTAGCGTCTATCCAAATCCGGTATCGGGCATTTTAAATATTAACACCAAAAAATCGATTGATTTGATTGAAATATATGATTTGACCGGACGGAAATTGACCACTATCGATAAGTTAGAAGAGAATCAATTAGATTTTAGCAGTTATGCAGTAGGCGTTTATATGATTCAAATTAAAGTGGGAAATAGTACGCAATTTATTAAAGTGGTTAAGCGATAATTTTTGGTTTATATAGCGATAAGAATAACAGCCGATTTGAATATTGTTTTTTTTGAGTTGGCTGTTTTTGTTTATTCAAGTCTGATTTATACAAAGAATAGTTCAAGGCTGGAAAAATATTTTCTAATATGACGCAATGTGTAACTTACCACGCCGGTGCGCGAACTTGTCCGCATTAGAAGGTTCCCCTTTCGCGTTTCCTGGCTCGAATTAAGACCATTAAAGAGTTTCATTGTATGTGTCCCCTTACTGGTGCACAACGCAACACAAGGACTTTGGAAAAGTTTCCATGAGAAATTCTCTCAAAGAAAACCACCAAAACCAAAGCTGACTGCTCTTTCAACTTTTCCAAAGTACAAAAGGAAATTCGATAACTTTGAAAAAGTTCACATGATTTGCTCTCCCATTCTGCTTCCAAAAAGCCGCAAACTACTTTTTCAAAGTTCTACTACCGAATCGACCAAGATTTTAATCTGACATAAAGTGATAAGTCATTGTTTCTCGGTATTATACCATAAACTTTTAGATCAAAAAAAATATCGGATTGGTATAATACGAAACCCAAGGACTTTGGAAAAGTTCCAGTGAGAAATCCTCTCAAAGAAAACAACGCCAAAACCAAAGCAGATTGCTCTTTCAACTTTTCCAAAGTACAAGGGGAAATTCGATAACTTTGAAAAAGTTCACATGATTTGCTCTCCCATTCTGCTTCCAAAAAGCCGCAAACTACTTTTTCAAAGTTTTACAACGAAACCCAAGGACTTTGGAAAAGTTCCAGTGAGAAATCCTCTCAAAGAAAACAACACCAAAAAGCCGCAAACTGCTCTTTCAACTTTTCCAAAGTACAAGGGGAAATTCGATAACTTTGAAAAAGTTCACATGACTTGCTCTCTCATTCTGCTTCCAAAAAAGCCGCGAACTACTTTTTCAAAGTTCTACTACCGAATCGACCAAGATTTTAATCTGATATAAAGTGATAAGTCATTGTCTCTCGGTATTATACCATAAACTTTTAGATCAAAAAAAATATCGGATTGGTATAATACGAAACCCAAGGACTTTGGAAAAGTTTCCATGAGAAATCCTCTCAAAGAAAACAACGCCAAAACCAAAGCAGACTGCACTTTCAACTTTTCCAAAGTATAAGGGGAGATTTGGATAGAATGGGGTTAAAATTAAAAGAAGAGAAATGAACAAACCTAAAAACAAATTGGGTTTATTTTTATGTTCAACCGGTGTGGAATTTCCAAGATCCAAATAAAGTGAATTACAAAACAGATTCCGTTCTTGCGCAGTTTTGAAAGCTCGGACTTTTAAAATTTTTGGTTTTAGCGTATCTAAAAGATTTTTAACATCAAAATATACCAAAACAAATGTGTTTTCTTCAATCTCATCCAAATCTAAGGTTGCTCAGTAGAAATTAGCTTTAAAAGTCAGTTCATGTATGTTCTTATGAACTTCTAACAAAGTTTCTTCGGCATATTTGATTTTTCCAAGTCTTTCCTTGCTAGTTCTAATCTTTACACTCCCATATTGATACCAGTTATAGGGAAAATAAAAAACTGCGTTTATATCTTTCATAGATAGCTATCTTTACGATTGTATTTTACGAAGCATAGCTCTTAAAATATTTATTATTTCGTTGTTTCATAGAATATTTTGAATTGTCAATTTTAAATTACTTCCTTTATTTTCATTTGTTCAAATATTAAATGAAGTCCAAATAAGGCGGGAACGATAAGTAAATAAAAAAGAGGATTGTAATTTCCCATAAAAAAAGTAGATAGAAATATGATAATTAGGATGATGCCAAGCGTGTTTTTAATTGTTTTGGTTTTCGTGCCAATATTTAATGCAGAATATTTATTAGATTTTTTATTGTGATTTTGTAAGCTCATTCTTTCACCACTTTAAAAGTTTTTCTTTTCCCTTCCAAATCAACTTGCAAAAAATAAACTCCTGTGGCTAAGGTCTCCGTGGAGATTTTTGTTTGCGTAGAATTAGGTTTTTCTTGAAGGATTCTTCTTCCTTGTACATCAAAAAGGACCAAATTATCAATAGGAGTTTGAGCTTTAAGATATAACTTGTCTCGCACCGGATTGGGATAAAAACTGAAGTTCGCGAAATTATTGTATGCCATTGACATATCCGGATCTACTTGTATTTCTATACAAAAACTACCTTCTTGATTGCTATTGGCAGCAATTTGAATGTAATACGTTTCACCTGGAGTTAAATCGGGAAGGAAGATGTTTGAGCTATATCCCGCACAAGCAATTTCTTCTTCAAGACTCAGCATGTCTTCACAGTTGGTCGGCGCTTCAAAGACTGCAACTTGAGAAATTAACTCTATATCAAAAAAATCACTGGAAATCGTTACTTCTCCATTTTCAGGAGCTTCAAAAGAAAACCAAACCGTTTTACCCGGATAATTAAAACAAGCTTCAGGTTCGTCCGGTTGAGAAAAAGCACCGAGGGTGGTGAAATCACCTTCTACGCATTCTTGATTCCAATCCAACGGTTGCGCATCACAGAGTAAATTGTTTGGTGGAGGAGTGGTTTTTGTTTTAAACGTTTTCGGACCTTGCCATTCGCTTAATTCGCCTTCGCCGCAATTGGAGCGAACATATACATCATAAAAAGTTTCCGATTGCAACCCGGTGATGTGAATTTCAGGGTCTTCAACTTCAAAATTGTCAACACCTCCTGAGTTTGGATCAAATCCGTAAAAGCCATAAATCACTTCCCACTGTGAAATGTTTTGGTATCCCTCCCATGTAAAATCAACCGATGCATGAGTTAAGTTGGTATAATATAAATTGGTAGGGCTCGGACAAATCGGTCCTAAATCAATCTCAATATCATCGACATATAAAACCGAAGCATTAAAATTGGAATAAGCATTGAATCCGAAATAATAAACGTTGTCGGAGGGAACGGAAAAAACTACGGTATGACTTTCCGGTATCCCGCCGGAAATATGTGGATGGTCTGCTAAGATTTGCATGGCATCGGAAGAGGCAGCATTGCCGAATCCAACTTTTAATTTTTCAAAAAAGTTCAAATTGGTAGTGTTGTTGGCAAAGCGATAAGAAATCTCATAGTTGATGCCTGCTTCCAAATGGATTCCATTAGTAAAAAACCAAGCATTGGCAGAATTGAACACATCAAATTCATAGCGCAACACTTTGCTGTTCATAATCGGGTCAGGAGCTTGCGATTCGTCATAAGTTTCCCAATTATTGCCGGAACCCGCATTTTCACCAGTAGCGCAATTTGGTAAACCCGGCACAATAGCCGATTCAAAATTTTGTACGAACGGAATTTCTTGAATTGTGCAGTCGGTTGTAAAAGTAGCAGCAAAAGAAAATTCACTTTTATCTTCGACACTACAAATAGTTTTCACGTAAACTTGATAAGTGGTACCGGATTCCAAATTCTCTAAATCTACTTGAGGGTTTCCTTCCACAAATAAACTTTCCCCTTGAGTTTCGGGGTCAATACCATATTCGCCGTATTTAATTTGGTATTCCGATGCGTTGTTCGCATCATTCCAAATCACCTCAGCCGAGAAAGCTTGAATATTTTGAATTTCAACATCTGTTGGTCTTAGGCAGGAGGGAGCGGGTTTTACTTCGATTTGATCTAAGTACAACTCGCCTTGATTTGCATCGGTATAAGCCAAAAAACCAAAATAATAAATCGTGTCGGTTTCTACGGAGAATATATGCTCTCCCGGAGTGGCAACAGCTTGATTGATGGTAGTGTAATCAGCTAATTCTTCGGTCATTTCAGCAGCGGTGGGCGAGTTTCCAAAACTGACTTTAAGCTTTTCTGTTGTTTGCGTATCGTTATTTCCAAAAACATAACTCAGTTGGTAATCGGTGTCGGCATTCAACGTTATTCCTCGTGTAAAAAACCAGGCTCTTGCCGGATTGTTTTCTTCGGCTTGATAGCGCAAAACCTTTCCATCATAACCCGGAGCTTGAATATCAGCAGTTTCCCAATTGTTTCCTGCACTTCCATTTTCGGTCAAACTACAGTGGGGCAATTCTGGCGGAGTAGTGGTTTCAAAACTTTCTAAAAACGGAGGTTGTACCGATTCGCAAAGTGTTGTGAATTGAAGCACTTCAGAATATGCGCTTTCGGAAGCGTCGGCACATTCACTTTTAACAAATACTTCATAAGCGGTATTGGCAAGAAGGTTTTCCAAGATGACGGGATCATTTCCATCAGCTAAAATAACATCACCTTGAGTTTCCGGATTAAAACCGCTTTCCCCATAAATAATATTTGCGGTCGCGTTTTCATTGTCATCCGTCCAACTTAATTCGGCTGTAGTAGAGGTCATTCCATCAATCGTTAGATTTAAGGGCATTAAACAATCGGGTGCAATCGCTATTTGAATATCATCTACATAAAGTTCATTTTGATCAGCTTCAGAAAACGCTTTCAACCCCACATAATAAATATCATCGTTGTCCACATTAAAAATGATTCGGTCGAGTTTAGCTTTTCCGGAATTGACTTGGTCGTGAGTTTTGAGAATATTCATCGCCTCAGATTCATTCGAATCTCCCAATGCGATTTGAAGCTTTTCTTGCGATAACGGGTCATTATTTCCATAGCGGTAAGTCAACTCGTATTCAACATCGGACTCTAAAGCAATCCCCCGTGTGAAGAACCAAGCATTTGCAGGGTTTGAGGAAGCTTGGTATCGTAAGACATTGGAGTCAAATCCGTTTTTATCCACCAAAGCGGTTTCCCAAGCCTGACTGTTTTCATCATTTTCTAAAGTAGCACAATTATGAATTTTTGGTGGAATATTATTTTCAAAACCCTCAAGATAGGGAAGGGAAGTAATCGGTTCACAAAGAAACGCATCAAAACTTCCGAAGGGAACGATGTTGCCAAAAGCTTCTCCGTCGTTACATAAACCTTCGCCTAAAAGCATATCGATAGGGCCGAAAATCCAATTATCAGGGTTGAAATTTCCATGATTAACCGATTCTCCATTTTTTCGATAGTAATAAGTTTTTTTATGATACCAAGGAGAACTGCTGGTGGGTTGAACACCTTCTTCTCCAAACCTATCGATTGTATTACCAAACTGATCTTGGATTTGAAAGGCATCGTCACCATTGTCGTTAATCGCTCCGGTTTGAAAAACTGAAGCCTCTCCAACTTCAAATTCTGAGTGAAAAACCTCGGAATCGTTGGTGATATACGCAAATTCATCGGTTAACGTTCCCAATTCGCTGATGTTGACGTTAGTGGTATAGCCATTTCCATTGGATTGTCTGACTAAATTCCACGCGGATAGATCGACAGTCCCGGAAACATAAATTTCAAGGGTTCGGCCTTTAGCCTGAGGACAAGAGGAGTCGATATAACCGGTGATAAAAACTTCCTGAGCTGAGGTAAACCAGGTCAATAACATGGTAAACAGAAAAATCGATATTTGCTTCATGAGGTTAGGGTTGGTTTTTTGTCTGTTAACTAATTTAAGACAATTGGTTTGGTTTTCGGATATTTTCTACAATAAATTTTCATTGTAAAAGTAAATTGTCTTAGATTTCAATAAAACATAGATTTATAAGTTATTTATATTGAGAAAAAGCGCCATTTATTGGAAGCTATCTATACGCTGAACTAACCAGATAACCTTGAAGAATTATTTTCTGATTTTGATATTGGGCATATGCCTCCATGGATTCGGACAAGAAAAAAAGCCGATTCAGGACAGTATTAGCAAAGATTCCAGTAGAGTTCACCAAGACATACAACAAAATATCAAAGTCAAAGACAGCTCAGATCTCTATAAAGACATTGAAAAATATTCAAAAAAGTCTAAATTTACTCAGACGCTTCATAAGTGGCTTTTTCGTGAACCCGATAAAAGATCAGGCTCGACTAAAGAAAACCCTTCCCCTGATTATTCGAAATTTTCAGACCGGATTATTCGTGAGGTAACTGTAGAGAGTTTTGATCCTTTTGGATATAGTTTAGAAGATAGTACAAAAACTCCGCATTCTTGGTTTCAGAAATTGGGAAATACCGTTCATATCAAATCTAAACCTATGGCGATAAATAAGTATTATTTATTTGATGAAGGTCAGGTGATAGATACTTTTTTAATCAATGAAACCGCGCGTTTGCTTCGACAACAGAGTTACGTCCGCGATGTGCGATTGATACCGAAGGAATCAGGACATAGGAAGGATTCTGTAGATTTGAAGGTGAAGGTTTTAGATTCGTGGAGCCTGCTTCCAAAAGTAAGAATTGGAGGTAATAAAACCAAAGTTGGACTTAGAGAGCGAAACTTTATTGGGATGGGGCATGAGGCAAACCTATATTATTCAAAACGCTATGCTGATGGAAATACCGGTTTTGAGGCGTATTATAAGGTACCTAATTTTAAAAATACCTTTATCGATGCGTTTGGAAAATATGATATAGATTTAGACCATTTTTATGATCGTTATGTTTCTGTGGATAAAGAGTTTTACTCCAGCTTAACCCGGTGGGCAGGAGGAGTGTTTTTTCAAGAAAGGTTTTTAGAACGACCTTTGCTCGATGCGAATAAGGAATTTTTTGATAAGACTTTTAAATACCGTTATTCCAGTATTTGGGGAGGATATGCTTTGCCGATTTCTAAAGAGTTTGGAGTTGAAAAAAGCAATACGAATCTAATTTTTAGTCTAAGAGCTTTTTTATTGAATTACAAAAGAACGCCTTCCGAGGAGTTTGATCCCGAAAATTACTTTGCAAATGAGCGTTTTATTTTGGGAAGCGTTGCCTTGAGTTCGAGGCAGTTTATTCAAGATGCTTTTATTTTTAGAGATGGTGAAGTAGAGGACGTTCCTATTGGTAGTTTATACGCGATTACTTCCGGTTTACAGCGCAAGAATCAAAAGAATAGACCTTATATCAGTGGACGAGCAACTTATGGGACTTATTTTAATTGGGGTTTTCTCAGTACGAATCTTGAAGCGGGTACCTATTTCAATAATTCTAAAGCCGAACAAACTACTATTAGCTTGAAGGTAAATTATTTCAGCAATATATGGCATTTAGGAAATCGCTGGCGGGTTCGACAGTTTATCAAACCCCAAGTTGTTCTTGGGTTTAATCGATTATCTTCAAGAGCTGATCGGTTGGGATTAAATGAAAAGCCTTATTATACCGGCGTTCATAGTAATGAATATATTAATTATGGAAATAAACGGCGCTTCATCGATTACAATAATGGAAATATTGAAGGATTTGATAGTGATATTTTAGGAACTCGAAAATATATGTTGGAATTTCAAACCCAATTCTATTCCCCTTGGAGCCTATTTGGATTTCGAATAAATCCCTTTACAAATTTTAGCCTGGGATATCTGGAAGGTAAAAATGGAGTTTTTAAAAGTAATAAGCTTTATTCATCTTTGGGATTAGGGGTTATTGTAAGAAACGATTATTTGGTATTTCGATCCTTCGAATTATCTTTTGCTTATTATCCCAAAATGCCCGGGGAAGGGAATAATATTTTTAGAAGTAATGCCTTTAAACCGGAAGATTATGGTTTTCAGGACTTCCAAGTTGAAGCTCCTCGAACCGTTATTTATGAATGAAATATATTCTAAAATATCCTGAGTTAATGCCCAGCGATAGAAGTAAATACCTCAATACATACTTGTCTGGATGAGATGATATTTTCGATTCAGTATTATTTGGGCGTGCCCCCGGTTTAGCAGTATAAAAACATGTTTTCCTAATCAAATAAAAAAAACTGTCACCAATAAACCTTCACTTTCAAAATCCGGGGTCGGGCTGTCCGCTATATCTTTTTTTCTTCAACTTTTTACTTTCAATCAAAATTGAATCGAAAAGAGAAATTCATCTTCCAAATCAACGTTATTTAAGAAAAAAAGGATGCCGCTTCCATCCCTCACGCAGGTGAATTGCTTTAAAAGGAATAAGTCAGCAAACACACAGGCTTGTGATTTCATTTTTTTTCAAATTTCTAAACTTGATAAAAAAATACGAATGCACAAAAATTAGGAATCATTCCTGCATTCGTGGCGAAAACTATTTGCTTTTTATTTAAAAACCCCATCTTCATATTAAATGAGGATGGGGTAAATTATTGTTATTCCCAATTATAGAATGTTCAGATCTACTCCGAATATTGCGGGATATGCTACTTTCTCACAATTCTAAACGTTTTCTGACTGCCGTTTATACTAACTTCCATCAGATACACGCCGGATTGTAAAGTTTCTGTGTCGATTTGTGCTTCTAAACTGTTAGGCTGAACATCGATAACTCGCTGTCCAAGTAAATTATAAACCTGAACAATGTCTATTTGTGTTCCTGCTTTTAAGCTTAACTGATCTTCGACCGGGTTAGGGTAGTAGGTGAAGTTATTGAATTCCGGACTGTCAACAGACATATCGTCTGTAGTGAAAGTCACAGGACCAACTTGATCGCTAATGATCATGTCTTCTGCATCACAAACTGCCACTACATACACATCATAATCGGTTTCGGGTTCGAGGTCGGTCATCACGTAATTGGTTTCAAAAACGAGTTCTGTTTCATAATCGCCTTCATCTGCTTGTGTAAAACCACTGAGACCATAAATCACCATCCACATAGTTTCATCTGCACCTGCAGTCCAAGTTACCTCTGCAGATGTTGGATTTATCTCGGTAACTTCAACTTCTGTTGGAGCTTCACACTCTTCTACTTCTGTAGTAAAGGTTTCAGGACCTACCCAATCACTGTAATTTTCTCCACAAACCGAACGGACATAAAAATCATATTCTGTTTCCGGATCCAACTCCGTCATAGTGTATGAAGTTTCTTCTACAAGTACGCTTTCTCCTTCTGTGTCAGTGTCGAAACCAGCTTCACCATAAAGCACTTCCCATTGGTCTTCATCTGCTCCTGCAGTCCAAGAAACTTCGGCAGTAATATCGGTTATGTTGGTTACTTCAACATTTGTTGGCGCCTGGCAACCTACTTCATCTCCATCAATAACTGTTAAAGTATAATCGTGAATCGAGCCTGCTGCTTCACACGGCCCAAGAATATCTAACCAGTCTGACACAATTCTCAGTCTATAACTTCCCGGTTGGGTATCTTCCGGGATTGCTATAGACCCCGTAGTTGTGGTCAGCCAGTCATTGGAAAAATAAACTTCTTCTGATGGATCAAATTCGAAATCATTGTTATAATCTATATAAACAGCAACCATTGCATCGTTTATAAAATTAACTTCTTCGATGTCTGATGTAAAACTGAATGATTCACCTGCCACTTGACTAACTGTCATTTCTGTGAAGTCGTGATATCCTATAGGGTCTGTAATTCCTATATTATTGATGTTTTCAACTCCACCCGAAGTACTGAAGTTTTCAATTCCCCCTTCCTCTTCAAAATAATCTCCCTCGCAATAAGGGTCTGAGTCTCTTTTTGTAGTAAAGGTTTCAAGGCCGGTCAAATCACTAAACTCATCTTCTCCGCAAACTGAACGCACATAAACGTCGTATTCTGTATCTGCTTCTAAACCTTCAATGGTATATGAATTTTCCTCAACAAGTATGCTTTCTCCTTCTGTGTCAGTGTCGAAACCAGCTTCACCATAAAGCACTTCCCATTGGTCTTCATCTGCTCCTGCAGTCCAAGAAACCTCGGCAGTAATATCGGTTATGTTGGTTACTTCAACATTTGTTGGCGCCTGGCAACCTACTTCATCTCCATCAATAACTGTTAAAGTATAATCGTGAATCGAGCTAAGTGCATTACAAGGGCCGGGACTCATAGCTAAATAATCGGAAACTATTCTTAATCTGTAATCTCCAGGTTCAACATTTTCTGGAATTGTTATAGTTGCAGTCGCCGGTGATACATAATCATCAGAAACATAAACTTGTTCTGAAGAATCAAATTCGAAATCATTGTTATAATCTATATAAAGAGCTACTCCAGCAGTGTCGTATAAAATAAATTCATCATCGATAATTCCAGTAAAAGTAAATGATTCTCCCGCTTCTTGACTAACTATCATATCGGTAAAATTATGGTAGCCAAGAGGATTTTCAATATTTTGATTATCTATATTAGCAACTCCATTTGAAGTACTAAAACTTACTATAGCACCAAGTTGATTATCAAACTCATCTCCTTCACAATAACCAACTGTTTCCTCTTCTGTGGTAAAGGTTTCAGGACCGGTCCAATCACTAAATACATCTTCTTGACAAACCGAGCGCACATAAACGTCATAGGAAGTTTCTGCTTCAAGATTGGAAATTGTGGTTTCCGGAGTGTTATCGACATCAACGATGATACCTTCTTCATTTTCAGGGTCAAAACTTTCTTCACCATAAAGAACTTCCCATTGAAGTTCATTACCATTAGGGGTCCAAGTGACATCGACTTCGGTATTGGTTAGAGATTCAAAATTGATGTTTTCCGGCGCAAAACATGCATTTGGAGAAAGTACTTCTATGGTATAATCTTCAGTTTCTCCATTTTCGGCAAAACCACAAGGTTGAATATCATCAGCAAGCGTCACCAGTCTTACACGCATTCTATAATTACCAGGCACTACATTATCGGGAACGGTAAATTCAAATTCTCCTGTACCGCTGCTTGGTAATCCATTTGCATTGGTATAAGCTATTTCTTCATCATCCTCAAATTCTCCATTATTGTTATAATCAATCCAAGCTCTGACATCTTCATAAAAAGGAAAAATATAATCAGTAGAAACAAGTAAGGTATAGGTTTCATCTGCAAGCAAATCGGCCGGGGTTAAATCTGTGTAATCACCGTAGTTGTTTTCACTGCATTCTGAATCATTGTTTACTTCGATTGATTCGCCTGATAAACTGACATTGCTAATTCTATCATTTGTACAGTTAAAATTATAAGTTGGAATACAATAACTTTGTGCTTTGGCTTGCCAGGTAAAAGTTGCTCCCAAGAAGAAAGTCAACATCAGCATGGTTTTCTTTAACGAATATCGCCAAGGAATTAAACTTGTAATTTTCTTTTTCATAAATGAATTAAAGATTAAAATTGTGTCGAAGTTTTTTTAATTTTCAAAAAAGGGCGCTTCGACTTGTCCCTTGAAAAATTTATACTTACACAAAAAAACATCTGTTAAACCTGTGTAGGTAGAAGCTTGATTTAAAAGCGAGGAAATATAAAATAACTTTTACTTATGCCCTTGAATATCTTTGTTGAAAACACCCAAAAACAATGTAATTTGTACTAATTAACGTTTGGAGGATAAGAATTATCCATTCTTTAATAAGCTTGATTTGATGTAGGGAATGTTTTAAAACATGATTTGAGTGTTCAGGTTGATAATATGAATAGGACTTAAATTTGTTTAATACTTGAATTGTTTTTTCTAAAATACTTGTTTTGACCGTATTTTAAATGCTGCATTCAAGCCATAAATGCAATTTCTCGAATAGACATAAGAATTGTAATAAGGAGAAGGAAATAATGGTTTATAAATTTTATAGGAATTGATATTGCTTGAGTTTAAATAATTGCAATCAAGATGCCCTCAAAAAAAATCCCCATCTTCATAAAATGAAAACGGGGATAAGTTATTGTTCTTCCCGGTTAAGGGTTTTTAAATTTATGCCGAATCGATGACTCTCGGCATAATTCCGACGTATTCGCGATTACTTCTTCACCACTCTAAATGTTTTTTGACTTCCATTTAAGGTTACGTTCATCAGATAAACTCCTGATTGAAGTTTCTCGGTGTCGATTTGTGCTTCTAAACTGTTAGGCTGAGCGCTAATCAGATTTTGTCCAAGCAAGTTATATACTTCAACACTTTCTATCTGCGATCCGGATTTTAGGATCAATTGATCTTTGACCGGGTTCGGATAGTAAGTAAAGTCGGCGAAAACTTGACTGTCAACAGACATCGGTTCTGTGGTGAACATTTCCGGTCCGGCTAAATCACTGTTGAGATTTGTACAAATCGCACGTACATACACTTCATAGTCAGTTTCTGGACTTAAGTCGGTTAAGGTAATTGCTGTCGTGTTTACCACTACAGACTCTCCTTCTATTTCCGGGTTAAATCCGGCTTCGTCGTAGATGACTTCCCATTGGGTTTCATCTCCTCCGGCAGTCCAAGATACTTCCACAGTTTCATCGCTGATTTCTCCGATTTCGATTTCGGTTGGTGCTAAGCAAACCGGCGTTTCATCCATTTGAACTTCTATACAAAACTCTCCTTCTTCCTGGTTGAAACCGCCTACTTTTACGTAGTAAGTTGCTCCTGGAGTTAGGCCTTCCAACTCTAAGAGACCTTCATCAGCAGCATTAGCACAACCGACTTCTACACCTAAAGTTGACATATCTTCACAGTCTGTAGGCGCTTCAAAAACTACGATTTCAGTTTGTATTTCGGTGCTGTTAAAGTCAGTTGTAATCACTGCTTCTCCATCACCGGAGGCTTCAAAAGTAAACCATACGGTATTTTCACCACGATAATCGTTCAGACAAGAACCGATAGGTTCGCCTGCTTCTTCAAAAGCTGCTACGTTAGTGTACGGCCCACCGATACAACCTGTATTGGGTTCTAAAGGAATGGCATCACACAACCTTGTGTTTTCTGGAGGTGTAATGTTGGTTGTAAACGTTACAGGTCCCATCGCAACACTTTCATCATCTCCACAAATTGTTTGCACATATACGTCATAAGTAGTGTCATTGTCCAGATCTGTCAGGTCGGCTGAAGGAGTATTTTCAACTTCTATAGTTGTTCCTCCCTCTTCAGGATTAAATCCTTGTTCACCATAAATAACAATCCAAGAGTCTTCCTCATTAGCTTCCCAGTTAACCTGAGCAGAATCATCTGTGATATAGTCAACTTGAATATCTACCGGTGGGAAACATTCAGGGAAAATCACTTCTATCGTGTAATCTTCTGTTTCTCCGTAGGTGCTGTCTTCACAAGGACCAGGCAAAGCAAATAACCAATTCACCCGAACTCTTAATCTGTAGTTTCCTTCATCCAAATCAGTAGGGATCTGGTAAGTTCCTGTAAAAGGGGCACTTATAGGGTTGCTATCGGCGATTAATTCTAAAGGTCCATCAAAGTTACCGTTTTGATCAAGATCCAACCACATACCATAACTCATACTTGAACTGCTTCCCGTGATAGAATAATCAAATTCTTGTCCTGGGTAAACAGTAATTATTTCTGTTTCGGAATAATCTTCATATCCATTATCTGAAAATTCAGAATCATTGTCAATATCTTGTAATGCGCCTTGTGTAGATACATTACTGATATAATAAGATGAATTCGAATTATTTTCAGGAATACAATAGCATTCTACTGCAGGTTTTAAAGATACTGTAATTACATTTGAGATATCGGTTTCCTCGCTAAAATTACAGGTAACTTTATATCGGAAATCGGTGGGTTCTTCAATACCTTCTGAAACATTATAAGTATTAGAATGTGCTCCTTCTATATCTGCCCAATCATCTTCTCCAGCTGGGGAAGATTGCCATTGACGTACCAATCCATTAGCAGGATCAGAGGCATCTGAAACTGATACGGTGAAAGAGTTGCCAGCACACACATCGAAGTCATCTTCTATTGTACCAGCAGTAACAGGTCCTTCACAGTCTTCAAGTTCAATGACCTCTACCGTGTAGTCTTCTGTTTCTCCATAAGTAGCACTA
>Ga0209487_1002432_pt1 | contig 15155 bp, 13 predicted proteins | sample Poulit2012_FD_187524 | JGI IMG/M metagenome (GOLD analysis project Ga0209487, IMG submission 187524) | Agricultural soil microbial communities from Georgia to study Nitrogen management - Poultry litter 2012 (SPAdes) (version 2) | ecosystem: Environmental > Terrestrial > Soil > Agricultural land... | reverse complement strand
GGCCTGGCCGATGGAGCCGAGGTACTCGGCGAACTCCTCACCGTTCTGCCCGCCGAGGGCGAGCTCGGGCACGTAGGAGCCGGACTCGTCGGTCTCGAACACCGGGGCGCCGAAGGAGGTCTGCAGCGGGTACATGTGGTACGCGTCGCCCTCCTCGCCGATCTGGATCAGCACCGGGTACTGTGCGCCGCTGTCCTCGCCCTGGGCGATCAGGTCGTCGAAGGTGTCTGGGGTGTCGCTGGCGAGCTCGTTGTTGCGGACCAGGGCGATGTTCTCGATGCCGTAGGGCAGTCCGTAGACCTGGCCCTCGTAGGTGAAGGCGTTCACGGCCACCTCGGAGAACTCCTCGGCAGTGGCACCGAGCTCGACCGGGCTGACCACTCCGTTGGTGACCAGCTCACCGGCCCAGTCGTGGGCGCCGACGATCACGTCCGGACCCTCACCGGTCGGTGCCTGGGCGAGGAACTCCTCCCGGATGTCATCGAAGTTCTTCTCCACGACCTCCACGTCGACGCCCTTGTCCTCCTCGAACTGGGCGACGATCTCGGTGAGCGCGTCGGCGCGCAGCTCGTCGGCCCAGATGGTCAACGAGCCGGAGGCCTGCTCCTGGCCGTCCTCGGCCTGCTCCTCACCGGCGCTGCTGCCGGGTTCCTCGGGCGCCTCGGCCGTGCCGCCCGAGCACGCGGCGAGCACCAGCGTGAGGCCGGCTGCCGCAGTGATGATCATGCTCCGTCGCATCCGCGTTTCTCCTGATCTGGGACTGGTGGATGGCCGCCTGCGTCGATGCGTCCTGCGGCCGGGACTCTGTCGAACATAGAGGGTGCGCTAGCATTCTGCAAGACCTTGCTGTAACTTTCAGATCACGCTTTCAGAGATGACGGGCACCGCCTCGAGCGGAGCACCAGACGAGGAGGTCGTCGTGTCCTCACGCATCCGGCTCACCGATCTTGCCGACCATGCCGGGGTGAGCACTGCCACGGTCTCCCGGGTGCTCAACGGCAAGCCCGGGGTCTCCGCGGAGGCCCGGCAGGCGGTGCTTGCGGCCCTGGACATGCTCGGCTATGAGCGGCCGGAGAAGCTCCGGGGCAAGTCCGCGGGCCTGATCGGTCTGGTGGTACCGGAGCTGAGCAACCCGGTGTTCCCGAACTTCGCGCAGAAGATCGAGTCGGCCCTCACCCACTCCGGGTACACCCCGCTGCTGTGCACGCAGGCACCCGGGGGCACCACCGAGGACGAGTACGTGCAGATCCTGCTGGACCACAGCGTGGCTGGGATCATTTTCGTCTCCGGGTTGCACGCCGACTCCGAGGCCAGCCCGGAGCGGTACCAGCGGCTGCAGGCCCGCGGTATGCCGATGGTGCTGATCAACGGGTATTCGGCCAAGGTGGATGCCCCGTTCATCTCCTCCGACGATGCCGGGTCGATGGACCTGGCGGTGCGGCACCTGGTGGCTCAGGGGCACACCCGGATCGGGCTGGCGATCGGCCCGCAGCGGTTCGTGCCGGCCGAGCGCAAGGTCGCCGGGTTCACCGAGGCGTTGCGTGAGCGGCTCGGGGTGAGCGACCCGGGCGAGCACGTGGCGACCAGTCTGTTCACGGTGGAGGGCGGGCAGGCGGCGGCCACCGAGCTGCTCGCCGCCGGGCACACTGCGATCGTCTGCGGCTCGGACATCATGGCGCTCGGGGCGATCCGGGCGGCACGTTCGCGCGGGCTGTCCGTGCCGGGCGAGGTGTCCGTGGTGGGCTATGACGACTCCCCGCTGATCGCGTTCACCGATCCCCCGCTGACCACCATCCGGCAGAGCGTGGACGCGATGAGCACCGCCGCGGTGAGCACGATCCTCGCCGAGATCGATGGCACCGGCGCGCCGCACACGGAGATGCTGTTCACCCCGGACCTGATCGTGCGCGACTCGACGGCGGCCGCCCCGCAGGTCTGAGACGCGCCGGAAGAGTGGTCAGCCGCCGGAGATGGACAGCTCAGCCTCGGCCAGCTGGTCCCGCCACGCCTCGTCCATGGTCCGCGAGTCGAGCCAGCCCTGCGGCACGTGCGGCTGCTTCGGGCTGCCGGCCCGCCCGCGCGGCCCCTCGGCGGCTTCGCCCGGGTAGGGCTGCGACAGGTCGAGCGCCTCGAGCCGCTCGTCCAGCTCGGCCAGGGTGCTGACCAGGCCGAGCTGCCGCCTGGCCTCCCCGCCGACCACGTACCCCTTCATGTACCAGGACAGGTGCTTGCGCAGCTCGCGCAGCGCCTTGCGCTCTTCACCGAAGTGCTCGACCATGAGCAGGGCGTGCCGGCGGATCACCTCGGCCACCTCGGCCAGTCCGGGGCGCACGCGCTGGTCCGAGCCGGCGAAGGCGGCGACCAGGTCGGTGAACAGCCACGGCCGGCCCTGGCAGCCGCGGCCGACGACCACACCGTCGCAGCCGGTGTAGGCGACCATCGCCTGGGCGTCCTCGGCGGACCAGATGTCCCCGTTGCCGAGCACCGGCACCTCGGTGATGGCCTGCTTCAGGGTGGCGATCGCGTCCCAGTGCGCGGTACCAGAGTAGTAGTCCGCGGCGGTCCGGGCGTGCAGTGCGATCGCGGCCACCCCGGCGTCCTGGGCGTGCCGGGCGGCGTCCAGATAGGTGAGATGATCGGCGTCGATGCCCATCCGCATCTTGATGGTCAGCGGCACATCGGTGCCGCGGGTCTCCTCGGCAGCGGCGGTGATGATGGCGCCGAACAGGTCGGACTTCCACGGCAGCACCGCTCCCCCGCCCTTGCGGGTGACCTTGGCCACCGGGCAGCCGAAGTTCAGGTCGATGTGGTCGGCACGGTCCTCGGTGACCAGCATCCGCACCGCGGCGCGCACAGTGGCCGGGTCCACACCGTAGAGCTGCACGGAGCGGACCGCCTCGCCCGCGTCATGAGAGATGATCCGCATCGACTCCGGGGTTCGCTCGACCAGAGCACGGGAGGTGACCATCTCGGCGACGTACAACCCGGCCGGCGCCGGTCCGGCCGCGAGGTCGGGGCGGTCGGTTGGCAGCCCGGCGGCCCCGGCCTCCCGGCACAGCCGCCGGAACGGGGCGTTGGTCACGCCCGCCATCGGCGCGAGCACCACGGGGGTGCCGACGGCGATGGGTCCGATCTGCAGTCCACTCACCGTGCCATTCTCTCAGCCGAGCGCGGCTCTGGACCCACGAGGGTGTGGTTGTGGTCGCATTTCGCGCCGCAAGCAACCACAATCGCACCTTCGCCGAGCTCGCAACCCGAACTACCCAGCAGTCAGCCCTGGCCGAGCAGCCTGCGATAGGAAGCCAGCGTGCGCTGGGCCATCAGCGCCCAGGTGTGTGCCCGGGCATGCTCGAGCCCACCGGCACCGAGCCGGCGGGCCTGGTCCGGGTCGCGGAGCAGGCCGGTGACCGCATCGGCCCAGTCCTGCGGGTCGCGGCTGTCCAGCACCAGGCCGGTCTCGCCGTGCCGGACCGCTTCGACCAGCCCGCCGGCGGCGGAGGCGACCACCGGTACTCCGCAGGCAGCGGCCTCCAGCGCGGTCAGCCCGTAGGTCTCCGAGTGTGAGGGGTTGAGGAAGAGCCGGGCACCGGCGATCAGCCGAGCCAGCTCGTCCCGGTCCCGGGCACCCACGAAGCGGACCCGCTCCCCCAGGCCCCGGTCGGCCACCAGGTGGTGCAGCTCGGTGACGTAGTCCTCGAACCCGCTGGTCGCACCGCCGCAGACGATCAGCTCTCCGACCAGCGCGGGATCGATCCGAGCGAAGGTCTCGATCGCCAGGTCGGCTCCCTTGAGCGGTTCCAGCCGGGCAGCCATCAGCAGGTAACCAGGCTCGGCCCGCTCGGCCCGATCGGCCCGCTCGGGGTGGAACCGGTGGGTGTCCACTCCGGGCGGGATCACCTCGACCCGGGCGGGATCGGCGCCGAGCCGGTCGACGATGGTGTCCCGCTCGGCAGTGCTGACCGCGTGCAGCACGTCGGCCCGGTCGGCCAGCTCCTCCTCGGCAGCGAGCCGGCCGGGTGACTCCGGTCGTTCGCCGGCACTGAGCGGGGTGTGCGGGGCCGCGGCGATGCTGTGCAGGGACTGCACCAGCGGAGCACCCCAGTCTGCGGCCGCCTGCCGCGCCGCCAGGCCGGAGTACCAGTGGTGGGCATGCACCAGGTCGTAGCCCGGCAGGCCGCGAAGCACCGCGGCGAACTCGGGCACCAAGGCTTCGTGCGCGTTCTTCGGCAGCATCCGCGCCGGTCCTGCGTCCAGGTTCCGGAGCCGCACACCCGGGTCCAGCTCGGTGCTCTCCGGAGCCCCGGGATCGGTGCGGCGGGTGAGGATCTCGACGGCGCAGCCCAGGCGGGCGAGCTCACCGCTCAGCTGGCGGATCACCACGTTCATCCCGCCCACGTCACCTGCCCCAGGCGAGGCACCCGGGGAGGTGTGCAGACTGATCATCGCGACGCGCACAGACACCGCGTCAGTCTACGGACGCCACCTGCTCCGGGGCCGAGCGGTCCACCGGTCGAGCATCTCCTCGGGTGCGCACCAGCAACGCTGCCAGGGCGGTGGTCGCGGGGATCGCCAGCACCAGCCCGATCGAGGAAACCAGGGTGCGCACCACCTCCTCGGCGATCTCTCCGGCGGTGAGGGTGGCGCCCAGGGACCGGTCGTAGAGCATCACCAGCATGAGCGTGGGCAGCGCGGCGCCCACGTAGGCGAACGCGAGCGTGTACACAGTCGAGGCGATGTGGTCCCGGCCGATCCGCATCGCCCGGGAGAACAGCCGTCGGCGCGGCGCCCGGGGGCTCTCCGCGTGCAGCTCCCACACGGCCGAGGCCTGGGTGATGGTCACGTCGTTGAGCGCACCGAGGCCAGCGATCACGATCCCGCAGAGCAGCAGCTCGCGCAGCCCGACCCCGGGCAGCATCGCGTTCATCATGATCGAGGCGTCCGAACTACCTCCGGACAGCTCGGCGGCGCCAGTCGCCCAGGACGCCAGGAACGTGGTCACCGCCAGGCCCACGAACGTGCCGAGCAACGCCGTCGTGGTGCGGATGGAGATGCCGTGGGCAAGGTACACGGCGATGAACATCATCGCGCTCGCCCCCACCAGGGTGATCGGCAGCGGCGGCCCACCGGCCATCAGGGCAGGCAGCAGGAAGGCCACCACGATGCCCATCGAGGCCACCAGCCCGACGATCGCCATCAGCCCGCGCACCCGAGCCACGGCCAGCACCACCAGCATGTAGACCGCGGCGAGCAGCACCAGCGGCACGTCGCGCACGAAGTCGACGAACACGTACGGGCTGCCCGAGCCCATCGCGGTGGCGGTGAAGAACACCCGGATGTCGTCGCCGGGGTCCACACCGGCGGCCATGATCTCCGGCGGCACCTGCACCGGGACCACCTCGCCCGAACCGTCCGCCAGCTCGGCGCGCAGCTCCTTGCCGGTCTCCCCGGTGACCTCCACCACCTCGGCGGTCACGAACTGGGCACCGGCGAACGGGTCCGGCTGGGAGCCCACCGGGGTGTCCCCGCGGGGCCAGAGCACGGCCAGGCCGATCAGCGTGGCCAGCAGCAGCGGCACGGTGATGGCGGCCAGCACTCGCCGGGCCCGACGCGCCGGGCCAGCGGCCAGCTCCACCTCACCGTGGCCGTGACTCACCCGGTCATGCTCCCACCAGACGTGCTCCCAGGTAGGCGCCCACCTGGTCCAGGGCCACCCGTTCCTGGCTCATCGAGTCCCGCTCCCGGATGGTGACCGCTTGGTCGTCGAGAGAGTCGAAGTCCACGGTCACACAGTACGGGGTGCCGACCTCGTCCTGGCGGCGGTACCGGCGGCCGATCGCACCGGCGTCGTCGAAGTCCACGTTCCAGCTCTTCCGGAGCTCGGCGGCCAGGTCCCGGGCCACCGGGGAGAGCTTCTCGTTCCGGGACAGCGGCAGCACGGCAGCCTTCACCGGGGACAGCCGGTGGTCCAGGCGCAGCACCGTGCGCTTGTCCACTCCGCCCTTGGCGTTCGGCGCCTCGTCCTCCGCGTAGGCCTCCACCAGGAACGCCATCAGCGAGCGGGTCAGCCCCGCGGCGGGTTCGATCACGTACGGCACCCAGCGTTCCCCGGTGGCCTGGTCGAAGTAGGACAGCTCCTGCCCGGAGTGCTCGGTGTGCGTGGTCAGGTCGAAGTCGGTGCGGTTGGCGATGCCCTCCAGCTCACCCCACTCGCTGCCGGAGAAACCGAACCGGTACTCGATGTCCACGGTGCGCTTGGAGTAGTGGGAGAGCTTCTCGGTCGGGTGCTCGTAGTGGCGCAGGTTCTCCCGGGCGATGCCCAGGTCCACGTACCAGTCGGTGCGGTTGTCGATCCAGTACTGGTGCCACTCCTCGTCCGAACCGGGCTTGACGAAGAACTCCATCTCCATCTGCTCGAACTCACGGGTGCGGAAGATGAAGTTCCCCGGGGTGATCTCGTTCCGGAAGGACTTGCCGATCTGGCCGATGCCGAAGGGCGGCTTCTTCCGGCCGGCGCTCATCACGTTGGCGAAGTTCACGAAGATGCCCTGGGCGGTCTCCGGGCGCAGGTAGTGCAGGCCGGACTCGTCCTCGAGCACACCGAGGTAGGTCTTCAGCATCATGTTGAAGTCCCGCGGCTCGGTCCACTGGCCACGGGTACCGCAGTTCGGGCAGGGGATCTCGGCAAGACCGCCTTCGGGCGCCCGGCCCTTCTTCTCCTCGAACTCCTCGATCATCTGGTCCTCGCGGAACCGTTTGTGGCAGGACAGGCACTCGGTCAGCGGGTCGCTGAACACCCCGACGTGCCCGGAGGCGACCCAGACCTGCTTGGGCAGGATCACCGAGGAGTCGATACCGACCACGTCGTCGCGGCCGCGCACCATCTGCTGCCACCACTGCCGCTTGATGTTCTCCTTCAGCTCCACACCCAGCGGGCCGTAGTCCCACGCGGAGCGGGTACCGCCGTAGATCTCCCCGGACGGGAACACGAAGCCCCGGCGCTTGGCGAGGTTGACGACGGAATCGAGACGCGACGGCTCCTTGGCCACTTCATACACTCCTGGGTCGGCGGGCCCGCACCTGGCTGGTCCGGGCGAGACGTGCGCACCAGGCTACCGGTCACCCACTGTGCCTCCGCCCACGCCACCTCACGTCGTCGCCGGCTCGGGCTCGGGCTCGGCGTGGGCCGTCTCACTTTGACACCCACCCTTGTCAGGAGTGAGAATCGTTCCCATGAAGCGCGGGCGGCGAGCAGCGGGGGCACTGGCCGCTGCGCTCGTGTCCGCACTCGCCCTGGCCGGGTGCACCGCAGGGCATGCCAGCACCGGCCGGGCCAGCGTGGTCGCTGCCTTCTACCCGCTGCAGTTCGTCGCCGAGCAGGTCGGCGGGGCGGAGGTGGACGTGCAGAACCTCACCCCCGCAGGTGCTGAGCCACACGACCTGGAGCTCACCACCCGGGACGTGCTCACGCTGGAGGAGGCGGACGTGGTGCTCACCCTGTCGGGGTTCCAACCGGCGCTGGACGACGCCCTGGCGGAGATCGACGGACCCCAGGTGGTGGACACCGTGGCCGAGGAGGACCCGCACCTGGCCGAGGACGACGAGACCCACCACGGCGCCGATGCTCACAGCGACGACGACCACGACGAGCATTCCCACGCCCACGACGACGGCCACGGCCACCTGGGCACCGACCCGCACTTCTGGCTCGACCCATCCCGTCTCGCCGCGGTCGCCGACCAGGTCGCCCACGCCCTGTCCGAGACCGACCCGGCGCACGCGGCTACCTACACCGCCAACGCGGAGGCGCTGAAGGTCGAGCTGGGCGAGCTGGACACCGACTTCCACGACCAGCTGTCCACCTGCTCCCAGCACGTGATCGTGGTCAGCCACGAGGCGTTCGGCTACCTGGCCGCCCGGTACGGCTTCGAGCAGGTCGGCATCGCCGGACTGGATCCGGAGAACGAGCCGTCCCCGGCCCGGCTGCAGCAGATCGCCCAGGTGATCCGCGCCGAGGGTGTGCGCACGATCTTCACCGAGACGCTGCTCAGCCCGGACGTCGCCGAGGCGCTGGCCGACGAGCTCGGCATCACCGTGCAGCGGCTGGACCCGCTGGAGAGCCTTGCCGACCCCAGCGCCGACTACCTCAGCGTGATGCGCGCCAACCTGTCCGTTCTCACCGCCGCCCTGGAGTGCGCATGAACGACCCGAACGCCCCCGCCCACCCGGTCCCAGGAATCCCGGTGATCCAGGCCGAGGGCCTGTCCGTGGCCTACGACTCCGCCCGGGTGCTGGCCGACGTGGACCTGACCGTCCGCTCCGGGGAGGCGGTGGCACTGCTCGGGGCGAACGGATCGGGCAAGTCCACCCTGATGCGCGCCCTGCTGGGCATCGTGCCCGTCACCGCCGGTCAGGCGCGGCTGTTCGGCACGCCGGTCACCGCCCGCCGCGCCGTGCCGTGGGAGCGGATCGGATACGTGCCGCAACGGGTGGCTGCCCCCTCCGGAGTGCCCGCCACCGCCCTGGAGGTAGTGCTCACCGGGCTGCTGAACCGCCGCACGCTCCGCCTGCACCGGGGTGCCCGCACCCGCGCGCTGGCCGCACTGGAGGCCGTGGCCCTGGCTGACCGCGCACACGTCTCGGTGCAGCACCTCTCCGGTGGCCAGCAACAACGGGTGGCGATCGCCCGCGCCCTGGCGCGTCGGCCGGACCTGCTGCTGCTGGACGAGCCGATGGCCGGGGTGGACACCCCCACCCAGGACACGTTGGTGGCGCTGCTGGGCCGGCTGCACCGTGCCGGCATGACCATCGTGGTGGTGCTGCACGAGGTCGCCGGGATGTCGGCGATCCTGCAACGCGCCGTGGTGCTGCGGCACGGCCGCATCGTGCACGACGGCGCCCCTCCCCTGGCCGTGGGCGCTCACGCAGTCCATGGTCACCAGCACCTGCACGACGACCACGGCGAGGAGCAGACCCCCACCGAGGAACCCCTGATGCAACGGAGCCTGCCATGACCGCCTGGTGGGAGCTGATGACCACCGCTCTGTCCTCCCCGCTGCTGCAACGCAGCCTGCTGACCGCGCTGGTCGTGGGTGTGAGCGCCCCGGTCGTGGGCACCTATCTGGTGCAACGCCGGCTGTCCCTGCTCGGCGACGGCGTCGGCCACGTCGCCCTGACCGGTGTGGCGATGGGCTGGCTCGTGGGGGCCTGGACCCATGCGGAACCCAACGACGCCTACGCCGTGCTGGGCGCCGTCGTCGCCGCGGTGATCGGGGCGATCCTCATCGATGTGGTCAGCGCCCGCGGCCGGACCAGCGGAGACGTGGCCCTGGCGCTGCTGTTCTACGGCGGCATCGCCGGCGGGGTGGTGCTGATCGGGGTGGCCGGCGGCACCAACGCCAACCTGATGGGCTACCTGTTCGGCTCCTTGGCGACCGTCTCGCCCGGTGAGCTGATCACGACCCTGGTGGGCGCCGCCGTCATCCTCGTGGTGGGCCTGGGCGGGCGCACCGTGCTGTTCGCGGTGAGCCAGGACGAGGAGTTCGCCCGCTCGGCCGGGCTGCCGGTACGGGTGGTGAACCTCGCGATCGCCGTGGTGGCGGCACTGACCGTGACGATCGCGATGCGGGTGGTCGGGCTGCTGCTGGTCAGTGCACTGATGATCGTTCCGGTGGCGATCGCCCAGCAGCTGACCAGCTCCTTCCGGCGCACGATGACCCTCGCGATGGGCCTGGGCGCGCTGCTGTGCGTGGCCGGGTTGCTGATCACGTTCACCCAGCCGCTCGCCCCGGGCGCGACCATCGTGGTGCTCGCAGTGAGCGTCTACGCTGGAGTGGCCATCGTCCGCACCATCGTGAGGCCCCGGCGACACCGTCAGCACGCCGACCCGCACCCGGACCTGCCGGACGACGTCAGCCTTTCTGAGCAGGAGGTAGGCCAGTGCAACGCATGACCCGCCAGCGGACCGCCGTCGCCGAGCTGTTGGACGGGACTGATGACTTCCGCAGCGCCCAGCAGCTGCACGAGATGCTCCGGGACCGAGGTGAGGAGGTCGGCCTGGCCACCGTGTACCGGACCATGCAGGTGCTCGCCGACCGCGGCGAGGTGGACGTGCTACGCGCTGCCGACGGCGAGTCGCTGTACCGCAAGTGCCTCACCCGGCACCACCATCACCACCTGGTCTGCCGGCAGTGCGGGGCCACGGTGGAGCTGGATGCGGCCACTGTGGAGACCTGGGCCGCGCGGATGGGCGCCGAGCACGGGTTCAGCGACGTGGAGCACACTGTCGAGCTGTTCGGCACCTGCGCCGAGTGCGCCGCCAAGGAGTGACCTCGCCGCGAGCAGCGTGACCCCTCTCCGGGTGACCGGGGCCACTTCAGCAACGTCGATGTTGCGATAACATGAGCGTGGGTGGCTCGGCCTCGCGCCGCGCCGCCCGAGATCCCCCAAGCGATAGACGGAGACGGCGTGCCAGACTTTCTCAGCAGCCTCCCGTTCGCGGTGGCGCTGACCGCCCTGAGTGTGGGCGGTTGGCTGCGTGGGCAGCTGATGTACTGGATCGGGCGCATCCCCACCGACCAGGCGCTGCGGCGCACCAACCCGACCGGGCGGCTGGGCCGGGTGCACGCATGGCTCGCCGGTGGCGGTGCCGATGCCGGCATCGAGGCGATCCGCCGCTGGGGGCTGCTGGTGGTGCCGGTGTGCTACCTGACCGTGGGCTTCCAGTCGATGGTGCAGGCCGGCGCCGGGGTGCTGCGGATCACCTGGTGGAAGTACGCGCTCGCGCAGGTTCCCGGGGCGATCGCGTGGGGGCTGATCTACGCCACCATCGGGTTCGCGGTGTGGGAGGCTGCGCTGGCGGCGGCGGCGGGCAGCCCGCTGGGGATCGCCGTGATCGTGGTGGTGATCGCCGCAGTGGCAGGCGTGGTGCTGGTGCGCCGGCGGCGCAGCCGGGCAGTGGCCGAGCAGGTGCCCGCAGAGGTGCACTGAGCCGCAGGTCAGCGGGCGGCGGGCCGGTCCTGTGCACCGCCGTACCGGCGGTCCCGGCGAGCGTAGGTCTCGGCAGCGGCCCACAGGTCCCGGCGGTCGCAGTCTGGCCAGTGCTTGTCCAGGAACACCATCTCGGCGTAGGCGGACTGCCAGATGAGGAAGTTGGACGTGCGCTGCTCCCCCGAGGTGCGCAGGAACAGGTCCACGTCCGGCATGTCCGGCTCGTCCAGGTGCCGGGCGAGGGTGCGTTCGGTGATCCGGTCCGGGTCCAGCCGCCCGGCGGCGACCTCGCGGCCGATGGCACGGACCGCGTCGGTGATCTCCGCCCGGCCGCCGTAGTTGACGCACATGGTCAGCGTGCAGGTGGAGTTGCCGGCGGTGAGCCGTTCGGCCTCCTCCAGCTCGGTGATCACCGAGCGCCACAGGCGGGGTCGGCGGCCGGCCCAGCGCACCCGCACCCCCCAGTCGTTCATCTCGTCCCGGCGGCGGCGCAGCACGTCCCGGTTGAAGCCCATCAGGTAGCGCACCTCGGACGGGGACCGTTTCCAGTTCTCGGTGGAGAAGGCGTAGGCGCTGATGTGGCTGATGCCCAGCTCGATCGCCCCGGCCACCACGTCCAGCAGCACCGCCTCCCCGGCGGCGTGCCCCTGGTTGCGGGTGAGGCCGCGGGCGTTCGCCCACCGGCCGTTGCCGTCCATCACGATCGCCACGTGCCGGGGCACCAGCTCGGCGGGGATGGCCGGCGGCCGAGCACCGGAGGGGTGCGCCGGCGGCGCGACCGGGCCGCGCTGCTGTGCCGCCGGGCTCACGCCCGCTCCACCAGCCGCAACGAACGCAGCTGCCGCTCCAGGTGCCACTGGGTGTAGACGGCCACCAGACCGGAGGCCTCGGTGCGGTGCCGGTCCTCGCTGGCCTCCGCCAGCGGCCAGTCCCCAGCGAGGAGAGCACCGAGCAGGGTGAACGTCTCCGGAGCCGGTGACGCCGAACCGGGCGGGCGGCAGTCGCCGCAGACCGCGCCACCCAGCGCCGGGGTGAACGCCCGGTGCGGGCCCGGGGCGCTGCACCGGGCGCACTCGGTGAACGAGGGTGCCCAGCCGCCGATCGCCAGCGCGCGCAGCAGGTAGGAGTCCAGGATCAGGGTGGCCGGGTGGCGCTGCTCGGCGAGCGCAGCCAGGGCGCCGGAGAGCAGCAGGTACTGCTGGGTGGCCGGTTCGCCGGGGATCTCGGTGAGCCGCCCGGCGGTCTCCACCATGGCGGTGGCGGTGGTGTACCGGGAGTAGTCCCCGCCGAGCGGGCGCCCGTGCGGGGCGAGCGTCTCCACCTGGGTGATCACGTCCAGGTTCCGGCCGGCGTAGAGCTGCACGTCGATCACGCTGAACGGTTCCAGCCGGGCCCCGAACTTCGAGCTGGTGCGGCGCACCCCCTTGGCCACCGCGCGCACCTGCCCGTAGTTGCGGGTCAGCAGCGTGACGATCCGGTCGGCCTCACCCAGCTTGTGGGTGCGCAGCACGATCGCCTCGTCCCGGTAGAGCTTCACCTCCCCATTGTCACCTATCGGACCGACGAGCCGGCAGCAGGCACGCGGTGGGAAGATGGGGCACCGTGACCAGCCACTTCTCCCGGATCGACGACCGGGTCCGCCGCTCCGCCTGGCTGGTCTGGCTGCTCGCGGTCGGGGTGTACTTCTTCGGCATGGTGCACCGCACCTCGCTCGGGGTGGCCGGCCCGCAGGCGGTGGCCCGGTGGGACATCTCCGCCACCGAGCTGGGCAGCTTCATCATGGTCCAGCTCGGCCTGTACGCCGCCATGCAGGTACCCGCCGGACTGGCGATCGACCGGTTCGGTCCCCGGCGGGTGCTGCTGGTGGCGACCGTGGTGATGGGCACGGCGCAGCTGGTGTTCGCCGTAGCCACCTCCTACCCGGTGGCGCTGCTGGCCCGGGCGCTGCTCGGGGTGGGTGATGCCATGGTGTTCATCGCCGTGCTCCGGCTGGTGGCTGGCTGGTTCCCGAGGCGGCGCTACGCCGTGCTGACGATGGCGACCGGGCTGGTCGGCATGCTCGGCAACTTCGCCGCGACCGTGCCCCTGGTGCTCGCTCTCGGCGCCCTGGGCTGGACCCGCACGTTCCTGATCACCGGTGGCATCTCGGTGGCCTATGCGCTGCTGCTGCTCCGCCCGGCGGTGGCGGCGCCGTTCCGCAGCGATGCGGGTGAGGGAACCGGATCCGCGGGCGCGAACGCATCGCGCAGCGACCCCGGCGAACCCACCGCCAGGAACGCCGCCGGTGTCACCCACCCGGCTCGGCCGACCGGCACGATGCGCGTGGCCTGGGGCCACCGGGAGACCCGGTTGGGGTTCTGGCTGCACCAGGGCACGATGACCGCCGGCACCGTGGTCTCCCTGGTGTGGGGGTACCCGTACCTGACCGAGGGGCTGGGGTACGACGACGCCGCCGCTGCGTCGCTGCTGTCGGTGTACGTGCTCGGCAACCTCCTGTCCAGCCTGGTGATCGGACCGTTGGCCGGCCGCCGTCCGGAGTGGCGCACGGCGATGGGCCTGATGGTGGCGCTGATCTGCATCCTGGGGATCGGCACCCTCGTGCTCTGGCCTGGGGGCCGGCCACCGACAGTGGTGATCGGCCTGGTGCTGGCGCTGCTGGCCACCGGGGTGCCCGGTTCGCAGATCGGGTTCCACCTGGCGCGGGACTACAACAGCCCGCGGACGATGGCCACCGCCACCGGGTTGGTGAACGCGGGCGGGTTCCTCGGGTCGATGGTCGTGGCCATCGTGGTGGGGGTGGTGCTCGACGTCAGTGCTGCCGGAGGACCGGCCACGCTGATCGACTACCGGTGGGCGCTCGGGGTGATCGCTCTGGCAGGTCTGCTGTCCACCACGGCGATGGTGCTGGTGCTGCTCAGGGCGCGGTCCCGGTCGCTGGCGCGGCTCGCCGCCGGTGAGCAGGTGCTGGTGCCGGTCACCGAGCGGCCCTGGGACCGCCTCTGGCGCCGCCTCTCCCCCTGACCACCCCCATCCCGGACGCGCACCTCCGCGGCTGCTGAACCGATCCAGGTCGCGGTCCAGGGTGTTCGCGACTGCGGGGTGGCCGGGTTGCGGACGTGACAAGGGCGCCGCCGGAGCCGGGTGGCTCCGTGCGGCGCCCTTGCTCGAAGGTGGCGGGAGGGCCGGGTCCCGGGCCTCACCGCCGCCATCGAAGCCGCACGGCCGAGGGGATGGCCGGCCGAGCGGTGGCTGTTCCCCACCCTCGCGAGCGCTCGCTTTCGCGGCCGCTGACCCGATTCACGCTGCGAACCAGAGCGTTCACGAGACGGTGGGGTGGGCGGATGGGTCAGCGCACGGCGCGGTTCACTGCGGAGACGATCGCCTTGAACGAGGCGGTGGTGATCGACGGGTCGATACCTACTCCCCAGATCACCTGGTCGCGCACCTCGCACTCCACATAGGCCGCTGCGGCCGCGTCCCCGCCCTCGGAGAGGGCGTGCTCGGCATAGTCCAGCACGGAGACCTGCACGCCCAGCTGGTCCAGCGCTTCGGTGAACGCCGCTACCGGGCCGTTACCGCGAGCCTGCACGGTGTGCTCGGTGCCCTGGTCGACGATGGTGGCGGTGAGCACGTCGTCACTGCCGTCACCGGCGGAGGCCACCTGGGTGGCGTGCAGCTGGAACCGGCCCCACGGAGTGAGCCCGTTGTCGCCGGTGGCCGGCAGGTACTCGTCGGCGAAGATGTCCCACAGCCGCTCGGCACTCATCTCCCCGCCGTAGGCGTCGGTGTGCCGCTGCACGGTGCGGGAGAACTCGATCTGCAGCCGGCGGGGCAGATCCAGGTTCCGGGTGGAGGCGAGCAGGTAGGCCACGCCGCCCTTTCCGGACTGGGAGTTCACCCGGATCACGGCCTCGTAGTTGCGCCCTACGTCACGGGGGTCGACCGGCAGGTAGGGCACGTTCCAGACCACGTCCGCCTCGTCGCCACCGGCCTCGGCCACCTGCTGCTCACGGACGGTGAAGCCCTTCTTGATCGCGTCCTGGTGGGAGCCGGAGAACGCGGTGTAGACCAGGTCGCCGCCGTAGGGGTGGCGGGGGTGCACGTCCATCTGGGTGCAGTGCTCCACCGTGCGGCGCACCTCGTCGATGTCGGAGAAGTCGATGCCCGGA
>Ga0209487_1002431_pt1 | contig 15157 bp, 12 predicted proteins | sample Poulit2012_FD_187524 | JGI IMG/M metagenome (GOLD analysis project Ga0209487, IMG submission 187524) | Agricultural soil microbial communities from Georgia to study Nitrogen management - Poultry litter 2012 (SPAdes) (version 2) | ecosystem: Environmental > Terrestrial > Soil > Agricultural land... | reverse complement strand
TCGACCTCGGCTTTCTAAACGCTGCGATAGCACGCACCGGCTACAAGCGCAATCCTTTCCACCCGTTCAGCTGTTTTGACACCGCCACCATGGGCGGACTGGCCTACGGGCAGACCGTTCTGGAACGCGCCGCCAAGGCCGCCGGACTGGACTGGGACAAGGACCGCGCCCATTCCGCCGCCTATGACACAGAGCGCACCGCCGAGCTGTTCTGCACCATTGTCAATCGCTGGCGACAGCTCGAAAGACTGGAAAAAGGCCGTGTATGAATCATGTGAGTGAACCATTCGCGAGCTGCAACCACCCACAGGGCAGATTCAAGCGTTATCATGGCAGGTCTGACACCCGTTCATTTGTGGAGGTAAAACATCATGGCTTTTGAGCTACCCGATCTTCCCTACTCCCTTGACGCGCTGGCGCCGAACATTTCGGCCGAAACGCTGGAATATCATCACGGCAAGCATCATCAGGCCTATGTCACCACGCTCAACAAGCTGGTGGAAGGCACCGACTACGCCAACATGAGCCTTGAAGACGTCATCCGCAAATCATCCGGCACCCTCTTCAACCAGGCCGGCCAGGTGTGGAACCACACCATGTACTGGAACTGCATGTCGCCCAATGGTGGCGGCGAGCCGGAAGGCAAACTGGGCGAGCTTATCCAGCGCGACTTCGGCGACTTCAACCGCTTTGTCGATACATTCAGCAAGGCCTGCATCAGCCAGTTCGGCTCGGGCTGGGGCTGGCTGGTTCAGAAAGACGATGGCAAGCTGGAAGTGGTGTCGACATCCAACGCCGAAAACCCGCTGACCGAAGGCCTGACCCCGCTACTGGTCTGCGACGTGTGGGAGCACGCCTACTACATCGACTACCGCAACGCGCGTCCCAAGTACGTCGACTCCTTCTTCGAGCTGGTCAACTGGGACTACGTCGCCTCGCAGCTCAAGAGCTGACCTGCCAACAGCCTGCCAATGCAGGCATGAGTCAAGCCAGGACCGGCGGCACCGCCGCCGGTCGCCGAACGGGCTAAAATACGCTTTTCGCCCGATTCTGGATTCAAGCACATGACTCACCTGTTCAACACCTACGCCCGCCTTCCTGTCAGCATGGTTTCCGGAAGCGGCGCATGGCTGACCGACTCTTCAGGAAATGACTACCTGGATGCCATCTCCGGCCTGGGCGTATGCGCGCTGGGTCATGCGCACCCCGAAATCGCCGAGACCATCGCCAGCCAGGCACACACTCTGATTCATACCGCCAATATTGTGGGCCTGCCGCTGCAGGAAGCGCTGGCCGAAAAGCTGGCCTCCATCAGCGGACTGGACAAGGTTTTTGTGGCCAACTCGGGCGCCGAGGCCAATGAATGCGCATTCAAGCTGGCGCGGCTGCATGCCCGCGAGCGCGGCATCGAGCGGCCTGCGGTTCTGGTCACCGACCGAAGCTTTCACGGCCGCACTCTGGCCGGCCTCAGCGCATCGGGCAACCCGGCCATACAAAGCGGCTACGGCCCGCTGGTCGAAGGCTTTGTGCATATCCCTTTCGGAGACGCGGCGGCGGCCACCCGGGCCTTTGCAACCCATGCAAATATCGTCGCCGTGCTGGTCGAACCCATCCAGGGCGAGGGCGGCGTGTGCGTGCCGCCCGACGACTATCTGGCGGCGCTGCGCACGTTGTGCAACGAGCATGATGCCCTGCTTGTTTTTGATGAAATCCAGACCGGCCTGAACCGCACCGGACAGTGGTTTGCCCACCAGCATCATGAAGGACTCAAGCCCGATGTCATGACCGTGGCCAAGGCCCTGGGCAACGGCATGCCCATTGCCGCCTGCCTTGCGCGCGAAGAGGTTGCCGACCTGATGAAGCCGGGCAGCCACGGAACCACCTTCGGCGGCAATCCGCTGGCCTGCGCCACGGCGCTCAAGGTTCTTGAAATCATGGAGCGCGACGACCTGGGCCAGCAAGCTGCCGACAGGGGCTTTCGCCTTATCAACCGGCTGCGCGGCAATCTTGACGGCCTGCCGCCGGTGGCCGAAATTCGCGGCCGGGGCATGATGATTGGCGTACAGCTGGATCGCGACTGTCCCGAAATCCGTGACGACGCCCTGGCCCAAAACGTGATAGTCAACGTCACCCGCGGCAGCACCATCCGCCTGCTGCCGCCGCTGATTTCCAGCGACGACGAGGTGGACCGCATTGCCGATGTGGTCGCCGGCAGCATTCGCGCCCGCTACTGCCCCTGACCAGCCTGCGGGCAAGCTGCGCTAAAGCGTTGTCAGTTCGCCAACCAGTCTGTCCAGAGGGTCGGGCAGCAGCGGCCTGATGTCATCGGCTGCTCGCTGAAGCGCCGGCCAGCTGTCGGCTACAAGCGTGGCGTGCCCCACCTTGCGTCCTGGCCGGGCCTGTTTGTTGTAGTCGTGCCAGTGCAGGTTTTTTGTCTCCAGCATCTGGCTGGCCGACGGTAGCTGGCCTATCCAGTTGAACAAAATGGACGGCTGGCGCAAATCCGTGCTGCCCAGCGGCAGGTCGCACACGGCGCGAACGTGGTTTTCAAACTGTGAGCACACCGCGCCCTCTATGGTCCAGTGGGCGGAGTTGTGCACCCGGGGCGCAAATTCATTGGCCAGCAGGCTGTCGCCGTCGGCAAACAGTTCGAGCGTCAGGCAGCCCACGTAGTCCAAATGCGCCAGCAGCCGCTGCGCAAATTCCTCGGCGCGTTTTTGTACGCTGTCCGGAATGCCGGCCGGCGAGGCGGCCAGGCGCAAAATGCCGCCCTCATGGATGGTTCGCGACAGCGGATAACAGCGCACCTCTCCTTCGGAACTGCGCACAGCGGTAATCGAGCATTCAAAATCAAAATCAATCAGGCGCTCGAGAATCAGGTCGCTGCCGCCCAGCTCCGCCCACGCCGGCTCAAGGTCTTCGGGCGAATACAGCACATACTGCCCCTTGCCGTCATAACCCATGCGTCGGGTTTTCAGCACCGCCGGCCAGCCAACCCGGTCAAGCGCATCCAGCAGCTCGGCCCGGCCCGAAACCGGCGCGAAAGGAGCAACGGCAATATCCAGCGATTCGAACATGCGCTTTTCCACCAGCCTGTCCTGGGCTGCGGCAAAGGCATTGGCGGCCGGGCGCACCGGCTTTCCGGCGTCCGCCAGAATTTCCAGCACGCGCGCCGGCACGTTTTCAAACTCGCAGGTGATGTGGTCGCAGTCGGCCAGCTTCATCAGCGTGTCCCGATCGTCCCACTCGCCCACAATCAGCCGGCCGACATCGCCGGCACAGGCGTTTTCAGATGGATCAACAAATGAAAACCTGGCGCCCAGCGGAACACCCGCCAGGGCCAGCATGCGGGCCAGCTGGCCACCTCCAAGAATGCCCGTCTTCATGATGTGCGCGGGTCGCTGGCGGCCAGCACCGCGTCGGTCTGTTCCTGTCGCCAGCGCCGCACGCTGGCCAGAATTTCCGGCCGCGTGCGGGCCACAATGCTGGCGGCCAGCAGGGCGGCGTTGATGGCGCCCGCCTTGCCAATGGCCAGCGTACCCACCGGCACGCCGCCGGGCATCTGGGCGATGGAAAGCAGGGAGTCCATGCCGTTGAGCGCCCGCGACTGTATGGGCACGCCGAGCACGGGGAGCACTGTTTTGGAGGCCACCATGCCGGGCAGATGCGCAGCACCGCCGGCACCGGCCACCACCACCTCGATGCCACGCTGTTCGGCCGACTCGGCCCATTCAAACATGGCGTCGGGCGTGCGGTGCGCGGAAATGATCCTGACCTCGTGCGGCACGCCAAGCGCTTCAAGCACCTCGACGCCGTGGGCCATGGTTTCCCAATCAGTCTTCGAACCCATGATGATGCCGACCAGTGGCGAACTGCCCATGTCTGTGCCTCTGCAGGGAAAACAGGCTATTTTAGCATGTGCACAGTCATTCTCCAGTCGGCCAAGGCGCTACAATTAACATCATGACTATTTCAGATTCATTGCTGGATATTATCTGCTGCCCGGTCAGCCATGAACCGCTGCAGCCGCTGGACCGGCGTCGGCTCAAGAGCCTGAACAAGCATATTGCCGATGGCCAGGTACAGTATGTCGACCACACCACGGTTGAAGACAGGGCGCGCGCAGCGCTGATCACCCGCGACGGCAAGGTGATCTATCTGGTGACTGACGGCATACCCGTCCTGCTTCCCGAGCGCGGCATAGGCACGGCCCAGTTCAAGGAGCCGCTGTAGCCTGCTTGCAAGCGCTTCAGCCAGCAAACAACAACGAAGAAGTTCTCATGGGTCCAGCCACTCGTTATCTGCATCACCCCAAACCGGTCACGCTGTTTCGCGGCGGCGTGCTGCCGCGCCTGCGCCTGGCCTGGGAAAGCTGGGGCCGGCTCAATGCAGACAAGTCCAATGCCATTCTGATCTTTACCGGCCTGTCGCCCAGCGCGCATGCGGCATCCAGTGAAAAGGACCGCTCCCCCGGCTGGTGGGAAGACATGGTCGGCCCGGGAAAACACATAGATACAGAAAAGTATTTTGTGCTGTGCATCAATTCCCTGGGCTCCTGCATGGGCTCCACCGGACCGGCCAGCATCAACCCCGCCACCGGCCGGCCCTGGCGCCTGGACTTTCCCGAGCTGGCCATAGAAGACATTGCGGCCACCGGACAGCTGGTGGTTGAGCATCTCGAAATTGAAAAATTCCACGCGGTCATCGGCCCCTCCATGGGCGGCATGACAGCGCTGGCGTGGATCAGGCAGTTTCCTTTTTCAGCCCACAGGCTGGGCCTGATTTCCACGGCAAGCTCTGCAACCCCCATGGCCATTGCTATTCGCTCGCTGCAGCGCGAGGCCATCGTCACCGACCGCAATTTTCGCGACGGGCAATACACCGAAGACGCCTGGCCCGAAACCGGCATGCGCCTGGCGCGCAAGCTGGGCATGATTTCCTATCGTTCAGCCTCGGAATGGCAGCGCCGCTTCGGACGCCAACCGCAGGACTATTTCCCGCCCACCCTGTTCGGGATGCGCTTTGCAGTTGAATCCTATCTGGAAAACCACGCGCGAAAGTTTGTCGGCCAGTTTGATCCGTGCAGCTACCTGAACCTGTCGCGGGCCATGGACAACTTCGATTTCAGCGAAGGCCATGCTTCGCCGCAGGATGCCTTCAAAAACAGCTTTGACGGACACGCGCTGGTGCTGGGCGTCGTCACCGACATCCTGTTCCCGCCCGTGCAGCAGGAGCAGCTGGCTGAAGATATTCGCGCTGCGGGCGCAAAGGCAACCTGCCATATCTTTCCTTCCGAGCAGGGCCACGACGCATTTCTGGTCGATATCGACACCTTCGGCAGAGCCATCGCCGACTGGCTCAACTAGCTCACTAGCGGGCTCTGGCGCTGACGGGCTGGACAAACCGGCCTCATGGACAGACAATATGCCCCCACCCGGCCGGGGTGGCGGAATTGGTAGACGCGACGGACTCAAAATCCGTTTCTGGCAACAGAGTGAGGGTTCGATTCCCTCCCCCGGCACCATCAGGCACTCCCAACCACCTGACAACAAAGCTTTCTGCTTCATCCCGGCCCGGCATGCCCGGCCTTGTGCCCACAGCCTGCAATCAGTCAGTTGCCAAAAACCCTTCTGAGCAGGCTGCTGGTCTGCTTGAGCGGATCCTTGCGTATGGCGGCTTCCTGGTGGGCAATTTCGTTGAACAGGCTGTCGGTGGCGTGCTGCGTTACGTAGCGATCCAGATCCAGTGGGGCTTCATCGTCATCGCCCCTCAGCCTGGACAGGGCATCGCCGACAGCCCGCCCCTGCTCACTGCCGACCAGCGACTTGTAATAGCGGGTTACGCCCACGCTGTCGGTGGCATTGGCCACAACAGGCAGCATGCGCTCAATAATGGTCTCGCCTGCCGTGTGTCGAAAGAACTCGGTGGCTGCATGTTCACCGCCGGTCAGTATGCCGTGCGCATCTTCCACCGTCATGCCCCGTATGGCTTCTGCGAAAATATCCACGACCTCCGGCACGGCCTGCTCGGCGGCACGGTTCATGCTGAGTTGAAAGGCTTCCACCTTGTCGCCCTGCCCGGCCATTTCTGCCAGCCTGACCACCCTGGAAACGGCGTCAGGCAGCGGAATACGCGCCTCATCATTGCCCCAGAATCCGTCCTTTTGCCCCAGAAATCCAATGGCTGTTGACGTACCGCTGGCAAGCGCCTCCTTCAAACCGGCGGCAATGTCGTCTTCCGCCAGGCCGGCAAGACTGGTATCCGAAGCAGTGTTTTTGAACTCACCTTCCTGTCCCTGCGCCTGCTGACCGGCCCCAAACAGCATGTCCAGCCAGCCCGGGGCTGCCTCCGCATGCATGCCGGCGCTTAAAAACAATACTGCCACGGCTAATCCAGCTGTTTTTTTATCCATAGCGACTTCATCCTCTTGTACTCGAAACAGTGCCTGCCATTGTAAGCCCGACGGCAGAGCTGACCTGGGTGCCTTGCTCCAGCCTTGAGACAGAGTCAATCAGCATGACTGAACGAGTGTGACCTGTCCACAAAGCACAGGCCCATAAAAAAAGGCAGCCAGGGGGGCCTGGCTGCCTGCACGTGGACAAGGTGACATGTGTGCTGTCAATCACTGAGTCAGAGAGCTGTAACCTCGGAGTCTGTCACGACCTGCCCAAAACCATTTTTTATTATTGTCTCCAAATCAGAAGATGTACTTGAGGCTTACGCTGAAAGTACGGCCGGGGTCGGTAAACGGCACCATGTCCCTGTCGGCATCATAGGGAATTCCGGCGACTCTGGTGTAGCGTATGAACTCCTTGTCAAGAAGGTTGAGAATGCCGCCGTTGATCTTGAAGTGGTCATTGAAGTCATAGCGGGCAAACACATCCAGTGTTGTATAACTGCCTGTTGTGAACGTGTCTTCCGGTGTTTTGGTCATGCTGTCGGCCCACTTGAGCATGGCATCCATTGAGAAATTGCCGTAAAAATAATCAACTCCAAGCGTTCCGTTAAACGGCTGAATGCTGGACAGCTGTTCACCGGTTGTTTTGTCCTTGCTGTCCATCCACTCACCATTCAGGAACATGGACATGCTGTTACCAAGCGGGTGCGACAGGCTGAACTCCATGCCTGAAATCTGCGCGGAGTCGATGTTCTGGTACTGGGAGACATCGGTGAGCATCGGGCGTCCCATGGATGTGTCCTCGATGGTTTCCACATGGGCAATCTGGATGAAGTTGTCATAGCCGCTGCGGTAGCCGGACAGCTGATAGGACAGCATGCCGAAATGACCGCGAATGCCCACTTCAAACGATTCGCTTTCTTCCGGAACCAGATCATCGGCAGGAATGATTCTGTCTCTGTAGCAGGTGTCCTGTGAGCCGTCACAGAATGCTTCGTGTTCAAAATAGAAGTAAGCCAGGTCATAGGGCGGAACCTTGAAGCCCTGTGAATACTGCACAAAAGCGCTGAAATTATCGGTGAAATCGTAGGTTGTTCCTATGCGCCATGACAGGTTGCTGTCTGAAATCTTGCTGGGCGCAAACTCTCCGCCCGGATTGGCGCTGTCGTAGCCATCGTCAGCCTTGGGATCCATCTTGTAATAGTCATAGCGCAGGCCCGGAATGACCGACCACTTGTCAGACAGCTGGATGGTGTCCTGAAGGTAAATTCCAAACCGGTCCGTGGTGTTCTTGGGAAACGGCGCAGTCAGGTCGTCCATTTCTATGGCGCCTGCACTGGATTCACGAATTTCACGCTGGGGCCTGTGGGTGTCGGTGGAGTCCCAGTCAAAACCATAGCTGAGCTGGTGAGAATTGTTGTGGCCAAACTGCTTGCCTGCAGAAAGACTGACACCCCAGGTTTCCTGGCTGAACAGGCCTTCCTTTCTGTTGATGCGTGACCCGCCCGGCCCCATTGGTGGTGGCGTGTCGTGATCGAGCAGGAACTCGTCGGTCTGGTCTGTCTTGTTCAAATAGGCGGTAATGTCCAGACTGTCGGTAAACGACCATCCTGTATCCGTATCAAGGTAGCGTGCTGTATAGGAGTTGTTTTTCTTTTCGTTAAAGCTGGAGTCCTCGTTGATCTTCCAGCCAGGCAGGCCAAGATAGTTGCCCTTGTCCCTGCCGTCATCCGGTCTCTTGACCTTCTGAAGATAGTAGTCGATGGAAAACACCAGCTTCTTGCTGTCGTCAATAATGTAGTCGGTCTTGGCAAGAACGCTGTTTGAATCAACGTCCATCTTGTCGCGTGTTTTTTGATAGTTCTGGGTCTCGTGACCCTTGCGGCCCTTGTAGCTTACCAGGGTTTCCCAACGACCCGTTCTGAACGCAGTCAATGCACCGGCGCTGGCCTCGTCAGAGCGGCCGTCAAACCCGCCATTGGCAGAGAAGTAGAAATCCATACCGCTGCCGGTGCCCAAAAGATCAGCCGCATCCTTGGTCTGGAACGCCACAATGCCGCCCATGGCATCGGCACCATACAGTGAGGAAGCGGCACCTTTGGCCACCTCAACCTGCTTTACGGTATCCATATCAATAAATCCGCGCCCAACAACGTCATTGATTCCGACGGCGCCATAGCCCTCATTCATGCGCATGCCGTCTTTAACCATCATGACCCGGTCGGCACCCATGCCTCTGACAACGAAGTTTTGGGCCGTGCCATTGGAGCCTGTGACTTCTATACCAGGCTCGTACCTGAAAAGCTGAGACATGTTGGTGACCATTTCATTGTCGATATCATCGCTGGTCATCACGGAAATCGAGCCGGCAACGTCTTCAATGGACTGCTCAACCCGGCCACCAACAACCACGACTGTACCAAGCTCGTGGCCTTCTTCATCGTTGTTATCTTCTTCATCATTGCCCGTTTGTGCAATAACCAGAGATGAAGACAATGCAAACAGCATTGAAACAACACCTGTAATCACTCTCATTTTTGTCATATCCCACTTGCTCCGAAGCATCATGACTTTTCCTCATTGTCTGCGACTTGTGCGCTGTATTCACATTCGTTTCCCATACGCTCTTTGGCAATGGCCCGCTGATACTCAAGCTCGCGCTCATCACTCTTGAACATATCGGGAACCTTGCTTACCAGAATGATGTAATCACCGCTGGCGGCATCCTCTTCAGAAAGTACCGGCGAGCTGTTGTCATCGACCATTACCGGCGTGACCACTGCCAGCTTCAGTTCCGGCATGCGTTCTTTCAGGCGTTCCACGGTGCCCAGATGAGAGGCCGAGTGGAAGTTTCCGTTAATGTGGAAAACCTTTTGACCGGGATTTTTCTGAATATGCATGGCAATGGACTCGGCCATGGTGTCGTCCCGGGTGACCTGTGCGGCAAAGCTCCTCATCACCATCGCCTCCATCCTTTTGGCCGTTTCCTCATCGGCCTCTGAGGCGGAAGATCCGCTTCCATGCGAAGCATTGCTCATGACAAAGTTTCTGTACTTGTCCAGGTAGGCACCCTCGCCCAGATGAAGCTCGCGCGCTGCCCAGCCGCGATCGGGCTCGGGCAACCTGTCAAGCAGTTCCGGCCCTTCCTTGCCCACGCATATGACTATTGATTTGGGTGCATTTGAGGCAAGCACAGGCAACTCATTGTTCTTGGCATACTCGACCATGGGACGGTAGCTTTGCGCATAGTTGTCCCAGGCCCTTCCATCCTTTTCCAGCACCTTTTCGCCGATCTCTCCGGCAAGGTATTGATCGACATATTTCTGGGTGTCGCGCTCGAACTGCTCCATGCTCAAAGTCATGGCAGGGTGCTGATCATGCAGCGCCCTGAACAGCTTCATCTGAGCAAGGTGGACGCCGGAATGCCCGTGGTACTCACCAAAGAAAACAACGTCGTACTCGCTCAAGTCCTTTGCAACCTGATCCAGGGTGGTGCTTTCCGCATTGCTGCCACGCACCCAGACGTTGTCATAGAAATCACTCAGAGGCGCAAACTCTCCGACACTGGCCGCTTCCTCTCTGGGCGTCTCGCTGCAGGCTCCCTGAGACAAGAGCACTGCCGAGCATGCCAGTGCGATACAACAAAATTTTTTCATGCACTCAAACTCCTGAAGTCTTTATTTATTGGTATGTACATATTCGTGAAACTGAAGCTTTCACCCCGAATCGACTTCAGGGAAAAACCATGGGCTTTGGTCAGGAGAGGTCTTGATGCAGATGTCTGGGCGACCATTCCCGCAGAGATTGTCACAAGAGCCTTGTCGATAATCCCGGTCAACATCATGCCTGTCCCAAATTAGCTTGATCCAAGGCCAGTCGGTGCTTCTTCTGTTACTGCTTTCGACTGGTCATATCCGGTAATAAAACTGCCGGATCGAACATCGCTGCCTGGAAAGCATTGAGTTCAGGATTGATCCTACCAACATATTCCGGCAGGAAAACTCAGCTCATCCCTTGTTACAAACAGATCACCCCAAGCCGTGGGGTCAGAGGAGTGAAGCGATTGCTTCGCGGTAGGTTCTGCTGACTTTTACCCTTTTTCCGCCGCCCATTGTCAGCAGATATTCACCATTGATATGTGGGCGAATGGCCGTTATTTTTCTGGTATTGATGATGGTGCTGCGATGCACGCGAACAAACACCGAACCATCAAGCTCTCTGGCCAGGCTTTTCAATGTTCTTCTTATGACGTGAACCTCATCACCATAGTATATGCAGATGTAGTTCCCTGCAGCCTCGACATAGTCGATCAGATCAGTTTCAAGAACCAGATGCTGTTGGCCATCGTGAACCTTTATGGTTGAGCTGTCCTGATGCGCAGGCAGGCTTTCCAGCGAAGCCAGAAGTCTTTGCCGGTAGCCCTTGGCGCGCTTCACGAAGCTGCCGTCCTTGTAGCGGCTGAGCGACTCCTTGAGGCGCTTGAGCGTGACCGGCTTGAGCAGGTAATCCAGTGCATTGAGTTCAAAGGCCTTGAGCGCGTATTGATCGAACGCTGTTACGAATATGACTCTTTGAGCATAGTCCGGGCTCAGGTTCTTGATCAGATCAAAGCCCGTCATGTTGGGCATTTTTATGTCCAGCAACAGCACGTCAGGCTGTGCGGAATGCACGGCCTCAAGGGCTTCCTGGCCACTTGAGCACTGTGCACATATTTTCACGTTTTCAATCTTTTCAAGACTTTGCACCAGATGGCGGCGCGCCAGCGGCTCATCGTCGGCAATCAGAACCCTGAGAGGGCGGTTGCTGCTCATGATTTTTATTCAGGACGGGGTGTAGGCCGGCAGCTTCATTTCCACCAGCATTCCGCCGCTTTGGGTTTTGTTGATGACAAACTCATGGTCATCGGCATATATGCTGGCCAAACGCTTGCGCACATTGCTTAAGCCGAGATGTGTGCCGGACGAGACCGCCCGTTCCCCCCGGCCTGAGCCCGGTGCGCCCGAATCCGCCAGCCTGATATGCAGGCGGTTGCCCGTGACTCGCGCCGTCAGCGTGATTGATCCCCCCTCTTCCGAGCAGGAAATGGCGTGCTTGATGGAATTTTCAACCAGGGGCTGAAGTATCAGGCTTGGGGTGAGCACTGGAAGGCATGCCTTGTCGGCGTTGAACTCATAGTTCAGGCGGTTGCCGAACCGCACCTTTTCAATTTCAACATACATTTCAAGCGTTTCCAGCTCCTGCTCAAGAGTCACCATGTCAATGGGACTGCTTTCAAGAGTAAGCCTTAAAAGATCACTCATCCGGTCCAGCATTTCATCTGCGCTTTCGTTCTCGCCATCGCGGATCAGCGCTGAAATGGACGCCAGGGTGTTGAAAAGAAAATGCGGATTGATCTGATATCTGAGCATTTGAAGCTTGGCCTGCTGGGCCTGAATCTTCAGATCGGACATGGCCTGGCGCTGGTTGTGCGCCTGCTCATAATACCTGAAGGAAAAATAACCCGCGCTCCAGCACAATAGAATGAAGCCGGAATTGAGCACGCCAACCAGATAAATGCTCAGGTGCACATCCTGCCAGCGCATGGGGTCAATCATTGAGTAAATGAAGTTGTTGCTGAAGGTCCAGACAAATGCACACAACACACTTGTGACCACGGACACCAACAGAATCTTGCCAGCCTGGCTCAGTCTGAGTCTTTGATAGTACTGACCCATCAGCGAGCTGATGACAAAGCCCAAAATGGCGCTGATGATGATAATGATGGTGTCGGGTCCATCATATTCATGATGGGTATACGTCAGCCGACCAAGACTGCTGACGATGGCGTACAGCGTCCACAAAATGATCTGGCTGATCCAGAATCGGGCCCGGTTTTTGAGCATGGGTCGCCTGTTGATCATATCCACTGGCTTTGAATCCCTGTTATACAATTTTTGTCTGGTTATGCATGATTTGCGGTCGGAGGGACAAAGCAGACTTCAATATATGGCGAATATGCCCTGGGCTTAAACAGCTTTGCGAGAGCTGCCTGCTTCATCAGCTTTCCGAAACGCTCACGCTCTGACCCGTTTGTAGCCGCTCATTGCCCCGGATGACCACCCGCTCGCCCGGCAGCACTGAGCCTGCAATCTCAATCCAGTCGCCCTGGCCGTTCCCGGTCGTCACGTTCACCTGGCGCGCCGTGTCATCCTCATTGACGACAAAAACCGTGGCACCCGTGGTGCGCAGCACCAGGGCATCGCGCGGAACCGCCAGCACCTCGCTTACTGCCGCGGTGGGAATGGTTACCCTCACGCTTTGTCCAACCGGCAGCGGTTGTTGTATATCCAGCCGCAGTTCAAACACATGCAGGTTTTCGCCGCCCACGCTCACTTTGCTTCGCAATGGGGCGTGAAATGTCTGTCCGCCTGCAGCAATTTCAACAGCATCTCCCGGATCGACGAACTGATAGTAGCGCAGTGGAGCACGCGCCACCACCTCAAGTGCGTCCGGGTCGACCATGCGGACCACTTGCGCCCCGCTGCCCGCGCGCTCGCCCGCTCGTGCCAGGCGCTCGACCACCACGCCGGAGAACGGCGCTTCTATTCGCGTTCTTTCAATCTGGTCGCGCAGCTGCTCAAGCCGTGACCGCGTCACTTCAAGATCGGCCAGGGCCATGTCCCGATCCGAGCGGGTCTCGTCTATCTGGCTGACGGCCGCCAGGTTGGTTTCGGCCAGCCGCTCCACCCGGACCAGTTCGGAGTTGAGATACTGGATGCGCGACTCGCCACGGCGAATTTCGGCCTCAAGCTCCGATACACGCAGCGTCAGGGCAGTGTCCTCAATACGGGCAACCGTCTCCCCCTTCTCAACTCGTGTACCAACTTCGGCAACCTCGACAAGCCGGCCTTCCACCTCGGCAGCCAGAACGGCACTTGAGCGCGACTCAACCGTGCCGGCAATTTTCATGCTCGGGGCCATTGTGCGCATTTCCGCGCTGGCCACCTTTACGGTTGGCGCCCTGCCAAACTGGGCCTGTACAGAAGCGGGAAGCATCAGCCCGGCCACAGCAAGCAAGAGCGCAAATGAAACAGAGAGGACAGCAGATTTCATGGATTCTCCCGGACTCATGCCGTCACGGCCGCGCTTTCGGGCACATGGTATTTGGATTCGTTGGTGCGCAGAAGTGCCGGCAGCAGTATCAGAGTAAACAGAGTGCTGATGGTCAGGCCGCCCACAATAACGGCAGCCAGTCCCTGATAAAGCTCGGTGCCGGCACCGGGTATCATCACCAGCGGCAGCATGCCAAACAGGCTGGTGGCGGTGCTCATGAGAATGGGCCGCAGGCGCTCGCGAACCGCCACCTCCACCGCGTCGCGGCGGCCCAGCCCTTCCTCGCGCTCGCCGTCGCGCGCCCGATACACCAGCAAAATGGCGTTGTTGACCACCAGCCCCAGCAAAATGACAAAGCCGATCATGGTCAGCATGTCCATGGCCTGACCGGTAAACAGACCCAGAAACCGCAGCGCCACCACCCCGCCAACCGTCGCCATGGGAATGGTGGTCAGCACCAGAAGCGAGTCCTTGAAGGAGCGGAACAGCGCCGAAATGAGCAGATACAAAATCACCACCGCCAAAAGAAAGCTGCCGGCCAGGCTCGACAGGGTTTCATCCAGCGCCTCGGCCGTGCCGCGGTAGCTGACCACGCCGTCGGCCGGCAGAGCCTGGCGGATGGCCGGCTCGATTTCATTCCTGATGTAGTCCAGCGCCGTTTCCATGGGCATGCCCGAAGGCGGCGTAACCTGCAGGGTGAGGGTTCGCCGACGGTCCACGCGCCGGATCTGGTTGGCACCCACGGTGCGCTCAAGCCGGGCCAGCTCGCCCAGCGTTGAAACCTGACCGGACGGGGTTGCAACCGGCATGCTCATCAGATCTTCGGGCACGTGCCATTCGGGCCCACGCAAAATGACGTCCAGTCGCCGGTCGCCGTCAAAATAGTCGCCCAGAAACGCCCCGTCGCCAAAGGCGCGCACCAGGGTAGCCACTTCGCTGCGCGACCAGCCGTGCTCGGCAATGCTGCGGTCATCGGGCAGCAGGCGCAGCTCCGGTTGGGCCAGTTCCAGTTCGGGCTGGGGGCGAATATTGGCCTTCGGCATCTTGCGGCTGATTTCATCAAAGGCGGCCCGGCCGGCCTCCAGCAGCTGGTCAACATCGGTGGCCTGCAGGTCGATGTCAATCTGGCGCGAGCCGCGCCCGCCAAAAATGGGTGTGCGGCTGGCACGCCCAAAGGTGTCGGGAAAACCCGTCAGCACCTGACTGTTGACCAGCCTGATGAGCTCATCGACTTCCTTGCTGTTAGCGGCGCTCAGTCCAAAAAAGGCACCGCCGCCAAAATAGCCCAGAAAAGTGTTGGCGATTTGCGGCTGCTTGTCGCCGCGGATATAGGGCAGCAGGCGCTCGTTGATGGGGCCGATCAATTCATTTTCTGCGGTCTCCGGCCCCATGCCGGGCGGAGTTTGCAAAAAACCGAACAGATCATTGCGCTTGCCTTCGGGAAGGTAATCAGCAGGCGGCAAAAGGAGCAGGCCCAGCAGAATTGGCGCTGCGGTTAAACCGATGATCCAAAACATGCGGCGGCGTGGCGTATCGGTCAAGCGCATGACCACGCCGGTCATGCTGCGCCACCAGTGGCCATGCAGGTCCTCGACCTTTTGGTCGCCCATGAAGCGGTAGGCGGTGGTGGGCAGCACCACAATGGCCACCAGCAGCGAGCAGACAATG